>Ga0247823_10002787_pt1 | contig 14389 bp, 13 predicted proteins | sample 13C_PalmiticAcid_2_FD_192426 | JGI IMG/M metagenome (GOLD analysis project Ga0247823, IMG submission 192426) | Soil microbial communities from agricultural site in Penn Yan, New York, United States - 13C_PalmiticAcid_Day30 | ecosystem: Environmental > Terrestrial > Soil > Agricultural land...
AGACGTAGGACTCGAGCATGGAATCGAACTTCACGCCGCGCACCTGGATGCCGTAGCCCGACAGCACGTTGATGTCGTACTTCGCGTGCTGGCCGAGCTTGGCCTTGTTCGCGTCTTCGAGCAGCGGTTTGAGCGCGGCCAGCACCGTATCGCGGCCGAGCTGCGCCGGTGCGCCCGGATAGTCGTGCGCGAGCGGCACGTAAGCGGCTTCGCCGCTGCGCACGGCAAAGGACAGGCCGACGATTTCGGCACGCAGCGGGTCCAGCGACGTCGTTTCGGTGTCGAACGCGATGAGGTCGGCGTCGTTCAGGCGCTGCAGCCAGCCGTCGAGCTGCGCCGCGTCGGTGACGCATTCGTAGCGGCCGGGCGCGGAAAGCGCCGGGTCCAGCGTCGTATCGCCGACGGCGGCCTGGCGGCGGTACTGCGCCGGCACGTCGGCGCCGCGCAGCTCGTCGCTGCCGGCGTCGCCGAGATCCTTCAGCGCCGCATTGAAGCCGTAGCGGGTATACAGCGTGCGCAAGGTGTCGACGTCGCGCTCGCGCAGCTTGAGTTCGGTCGCGCCCTGGGCCAGCGGTACGTCAGTCTTGATCGTCGCGAGCTGGCGCGACAGCGGCAGCTGCGGCAGCGCGGCGCGCAGGTTCTCGCCGATCTTGCCGCCGATCTTGGCTGCGTTGGCGACGAGGTTGTCCAGGGTCTGGTATTCGGCCAGCCACTTAGCGGCGGTCTTCGGGCCGCATTTCTCGACGCCGGGAATGTTGTCGACGCTGTCGCCCATCAGGGTCAGGAAATCGACGATCTGCTGCGGGTGCACGCCGAATTTCTCGAACACGCCGGCCGGGTCCAAGGTGGTGTTCGTCATGCTGTTGCTCAGGGTCACGTGCGGACCGACGAGCTGGGCCATGTCCTTGTCGCCGGTGGAGACGACGACGTCGATGCCCTGCGCGGCGGCCTGTAACGCGAGCGTGCCTATCACGTCGTCGGCCTCGACGCCGGATTCGCGCAGTATCGGAAAGCCCAGCGCCTCGACGATGCGGCACATCGGCTCGATCTGCGCGCGCAGTTCGTCGGGCATCGGCGGGCGGTGGGCTTTGTATTCCGGATAGAGCTCGTCGCGGAACGTCGGTCCCGAGGCGTCGCAGACGAAAGCGGCGAAATCCGGCTTGGCCTTCAACGTCGCGCGCAGCATGTTGACCACGCCGAACAGCGCGCCGGTCGGTTCGCCGGCGGCATTGCTCAGCGGCGGCAGCGCGTGGAAGGCGCGGTAGAGATAGCTGGATCCGTCGATCAGCACCAGGGTCGGCATGAGGCAGTCTCCTTGCGGACGGCGAGCTTGGCGCAGCGCGCCGGGGCTTTCAAGAAACATCCGGCATGCGCCGCGGCCGTGGAACGACTCGCGGATCGGCCTGCAGAGCCCACGACTCGGCACCGCGATCCAACGTTCCTCACACCGGCACTTCGCCGCCGCTTTACCCGCGCCGCGTGACAATCGACCCGTCGGAGAGCCGTCGACCGGCGGCGATCCGGCGAGCGCCGGCTGCGACATTTCTTTCACATCGTGCGCACCGGCCCGTTCAGGCCCGTTTGCTATTCTGCGGACATTCCGGCCCGTTACGGTTGCAGTGATGCTCAGGCCGGTCGACACCAGCCCTGGAGTCCCATCATGAAGCGCAATCCGATGCTCGCCGTCCTGCTGCTGGCCGTTTTCGCGACGGCGCAGGCGGCCGATCCGAAATCCCCCGCCGACAAGCCCGTGCAGCGCGCCGATCTGATCGATGCGCCGCCGCCCGGCATGAACGATCCCGGCGTCAAGGCGGTTCCGCCCGGCGATCTCGACAAGGCCAAGGCCGACGCGCGCGCCGCCGACAAGCCCGACGTCTCGGTACGCAAGCAGGGCGACGACACGATCGAGGAATATCGCAACAGCGGCCGCGTGACGATGATCCGCATCACCGGCAAGGGCGGCATCACCAAGACCTACATCGACACCGACGGCGACGGCCGTCTCGAACCCAATCCCAAGGACGGCCCGGTCGCGCCGGTCTACTACAAGCTCTACGAGTGGAATTGACGTCGCTGGAACTGAAGCCGGCGGCGCCGCAAGGCAGCCGCCGGCGTTCAGTAGCAGGCATTGCGGCGGCGGATCGGATTGCGCCGCGGTGCGGGCGAAAGATGGCCATGCGGTACATGCCAGCATTGCAGGTCGGCGGCGGTAACGACTGACGAGGCAGGCCGGCATCGATCGAACGCATCGGCGCCGCCGCAAGACGGCGGCATTTCAGTCGATATCGCTATCCGGCTCGATGCAGCGATCGCGCAAATCCTGCCAGCACCGATCGCGTCGCACAGCTTCGATCGCACGCTCATGCCGCCGCGCAATGCGGCGGCCGGCACAAGCGGCGTCAGTGACGGAAGTGGCGCACGCCGGTGAACACCATGGCCATGTCGTTCTCGTCGGCTGCGGCGATGACTTCCTCGTCGCGCAGCGAGCCGCCCGGCTGGATCACCGCGCGGATGCCGGCCTTGGCCGCCGCATCGATGCCGTCGCGGAACGGGAAGAACGCATCGGACGCCATGACGCTGTCGCGCACGTCCAGGCCGGCTTCCTCGGCCTTCATCGCGGCGATGCGCGCGCTGATCACGCGGCTCATCTGGCCGGCGCCGATGCCGATGGTCTGGCCGCCCTTGGCGTAGACGATCGCGTTCGATTTCACGTACATGGCGACGTGCCAGGCGAACAGCAGATCGCGCAGCTCCTCGGCGTTCGGCACGCGCTTGGTCACGACCTGCAGATCCGACAGCAGCAAGGTGTCGCGGTCGGCGTCCTGCATCAGCAGGCCGCCGGCGATGCGCTTGAGATCGGTCGTGTGCGCGGCCTGTTCGGGCCAGTGCCCGGTCGCGAGGATGCGCACGTTGGGCTTCTTCGCGAACACAGTCAGCGCGGCCTCGTCGACTTCCGGTGCGATGACGACTTCGACGAACTGGCGGTCGAGGATGGCCCGCGCCGTGACCACGTCGAGCGAACGGTTCAGCGCGATGATGCCGCCGAAGGCCGAGGTCGGATCGCAGGCATAGGCGCGCTCGTAGGCGAGCATCGGCGTGTCGCCGAGCGCGACGCCGCAGGGGTTCGCATGTTTGACGATGACGCAGGCCGGCGCGCTGCCGAAAGCCTTGACGCATTCCAGCGCCGAATCGGCGTCGGCGATGTTGTTGAACGACAGTTCCTTGCCGGCCAGTACGCGCGCGGTCGCGACGATGCCCGACGGCGGATCGCTCTCGACGTAGAGCGCGGCGGACTGGTGCGGGTTCTCGCCGTAGCGCAGGGTCTGCGCGCGGCGGTAGCTCAGGTGCAGGCTCGGCGGGTAGTTGTCCTCGCGCTCGCCGGTGCGTACGCCGAGCCAGTTCGCGATCAGGCCGTCGTAGCGCGCCGTATGCGCGAACGTTTTCGCGGCGAGGCGGCGGCGCAGCTCCATCGTCGTGCCCTGCGACGCGTGCAGCGCCTGCAGCAGCTCGGCATAGTCGCCCGGGTCGGTCATCACGACGACGTGCTCGTGATTCTTGGCCGCGGCGCGCAGCATGGCCGGGCCGCCGATGTCGATGTTCTCGATGGCTTCGTCGAGCGTGCAGTCGGGACGCGCGGTCGCCTTTTCGAACGGATACAGGTTGACGACGAGCAGGTCGATCGGCGTGATGCCGTGCTGCGCCATGACGGCGTCGTCGATGCCGCGCCGGCCGAGCAGGCCGCCGTGGATTTTGGGATGCAGGGTCTTGACGCGGCCGTCCATGATCTCGGGAAAACCGGTCACGTTGCTCACGTCGGTAACAGGAAGTCCGGCGTCGCGCAGGCTGCGCGCGGTTCCGCCGGTGGACAGCAGGCTCACGCCGAGGGCGTCGAGGCCGCGGGCGAGGTCGAGCAGGCCGGTCTTGTCGGAAACGCTGATGAGTGCGCGGCGCACCGGCACTAGCGTGGCGTCGAACATGAGCTGGAATCGCCGGTTGCGAAGAAGGCCGCGGATTATAGCCGGTCGCTACGGCCGGCGCGGCGCATCTGCGGCGAGGCGCGCTTGCGCTGCCTGCAACTTCTCAGAGCAGTCCGTGCTGCGAAAGCTTCTTGCGCAAGGTGGCACGATTGATGCCGAGCGCGAGCGCCGCCTTGCTCTGATTGCCGCCGTACCAGGACATGACTTCGCGCAGCATCGGCGCCTCGACTTCCTGCATCACGAAGTCGAACAGGCCTTCGGCCTGCTGGGTGTCGAGGTCGACGAGATAGCGGCGCACGGCACGCGCCACGCATTCGCGCAGGGCAGGCTGAGACACGGCGGCATCGGGCCCCTGGTCGGGACGCAGTAGGGAAACGGCATTCACGGCGGCGAGCAACCTGGTCTGTTCTTCCATGACCGCCGGATGCGAGTGCCGACGGGGCGGGGATGTTAGCGCGCCGACGGCGCGTTGGTAAGTGCCAAGTGTCGCAAGATGCAAACATCTCTCAGCAGCGCCGCGTTGCGCTGCGGCATTCTGCTCAGAGGAACTTGAACTCGAATGCGACGGCGTTCTTGCCGGGATCACGCACTTCGAACACCAGTGCGGTGCTCGCGCCGGCGGCGAGCCCGCGCTCGATCGCGCGCGCGTCGCCGAGGTAGTCGCGCGGCTGGAAGCGGCGCATCGCGACGCGGTTCTCGTCGAGATCCGACAAGGTGATTTCGACGACCGGATAGGCCTGCGCGAACGTCGCCGCGTTGCGCACCGTCGCCGAGACGATCAGCGCGCCGGCGACCGACGGATGCGGGCGTATGTCGCGCGACAGCAGTTCGAGCTGCTGGCTCGCGTGGCGCAGCGGCAGCTCGCAGGACAGCAGGTTGCAGCCGCGGTCGAGCCAGGGCCGCACGAGATCGTTGTCGAGCAGCTGATCGCGTTCCGCATAGGCGAGCTGGCCGGTCAGGCTCAGTGCCAGCAGCACGGTGCCGATGACCCAGGGCCAGCGCCGGCCGCCGCCGCGGCGCGCATGGCGGGCGAAGGCCGGTGTGGCATGCCGGCGCGACTCTCGTGCGCGCGGCCGCTCGTCGGGATCGAAGGTGTAGGTGACGGCCTGGGCGTTGGGCCGGTAGACGGGCACGCCGAGGCGCGGCGGCTCGGGATCCGGCGCATGCGTGGCGAGGCGGTCGAACGGTTCCGGCGGCAGCTGATCGGCCAGGGTCAGCAGCGCGTCGAACAACGCATCGCAGTGGCTGCAGCGCACCATGCCGTGGCCGCGCGCGACCGTCGCCGCATCGGCGTTGTAGACGGTCGCGCATTCGGGGCATTGCGTATACATGGCGGAAGCCGGGCGGCGATGGCGGGAACGCGGGCGAGCTTGGACCGCGGCGCGCGCGGTTTCAAGCCGGCGCGGCGGTGACGATCAGCGGGTTTGCGGCGTGACCTGTGACGTTCAGCGGCGCCGGCCGCTGATGCGCACCCAGTCTTCGCGCTGCGCGACTTCCAGCGCTTCGAACCATTCGCCGTAGCGCGCGAGCAGTTCCTCGTGCTGGCCGGCGAGGATGCCCGACAGCGCGAACGGCGCGCCGGGCTTGCAGGCCTGCGCGAACAGCGGTGCGAGCTCGCCCAGCGGCCCGGCCAGGATGTTGGCGACGAGCAGATCCTGCGGCGCATTCGCGTAGTCCTGCGGCAGATGCAGCGTCAGCCCATCGGCGACGCCGTTGCGTTCGGCGTTGTCGCGGCTGGCTTCCAGCGCCTGCGGGTCCAGGTCGACGCCGATCACGTGCGCCGCACCGAGCTTGAGCGCGGCGATCGCGAGCACACCCGAACCGCAGCCGTAGTCGAGCAGGGTCTTGCCGCGCAGATCCAGGCCGTCCAGCCATTCCAGGCACAGCGCCGTGGTCGGATGCGTGCCGGTGCCGAAGGCCAGGCCCGGGTCCAGGCGCACGACGACGTCGTCGCCGTCGCCGGCCGGCGGTTCGATGTTCCAGGGATAGATCCACAGGCGCCGGCCGAACTGCATGGGCTGGAACGTATCCATCCAGGCGCGCACCCAGTCGGCGTCGGGAACGTCGCGGAATTCGAGCTGGTCCGGCGCAATCTCGGGCACGAGATCGGTCAGCGCGTGCACGAGGCCGGCGCGGTCGACCGCGACGTCGAACAATGCGGCGAGCTTGATCGTCGGCCAGACCGGCGTCTCGCCGGGCGCCGGCTCGAAGATCGGATGATCCTCGGCATCGAGCAGGGTCACCGACAGCGCGCCGAGATCTTCGAGCGCGAGCTCGATGCGCTGCTGTTCGTTGGAGTGAATGGTCAGCGAGAGTTCTATCCAGGCCATGGGCGCCGCAGCTCAGTCTTGTATGTCGATGCTGCGCAAGCCGTCCGGATGCGTCAGCCAGGCTTTGCCGCCGCGCTGCTTCGCGGCCAGTGCCACGCAGAGCGCATCGGCGATCGTCGTCGTCACGCCTTCGGCGGCGGCGACGACGAGATTGTGCTCGCGATACGGCTTGAGCAGCTCGGGCAGGCCCTCGCAGCTCGTGGTCGCGTCCTGCACGCCGTAGGCATTCTTGCCGGTCACGACGACCAGCAGCGAATCCGGCGGCAGTTCCGCGGGTGCGGTGGTTCCGGGCGGCGCCGCGGCCGTCGCGGCGGCGGCGACTGGTGTGGCGGCCGCGCTGCCGGCGAGCAGCGCCGCGGCGATCAGCGCGGCCGCGCGCGGCGAGGCTTCAGCCCAGCGCAATGCCTTTCTCCTTCTGCTCGGCAATGCGCTTTTCGAGGTAGTGGATGTTCTGGCCGCCGGCCTGGAAGCCCACGTCGCTCATGATGCGCTGCTGCAGCGGAATGTTGGTCTTGACGCCGTCGACGACCATTTCCGCCAGCGCCAGACGCATGCGCGCGATCGCGGTCGCGCGGTCGCGGCCGTGCACGATGAGCTTGCCGATCATCGAGTCGTAGTTCGGCGGAATGCGGTAGCCGTCGTAGATGTGCGTGTCCAGCCGCACGCCGGGGCCGCCGGCGCCGAGGAAGCGCTTCACCGTGCCCGGCGAGGGCATGAAGGTGTCCGGGTCCTCGGCGTTGATGCGGCACTCGATCGAATGGCCGGTGAAGGTCACGTCTTCCTGGCGGATCGACAGCTTCTCGCCGGCGGCGATCAGCAGCTGTTCGCGCACGAGGTCGATGCCGGTGATCAGCTCGGTCACCGGATGCTCGACCTGGATGCGCGTATTCATTTCGATGAAGTAGAAGCGGCCGTTCTCGTAGAGGAACTCGAACGTGCCGGCGCCGCGGTAGCCGATGCGCAGGCAGGCCTCGACGCAGACCTTGCCGATCTCGGCGCGCTGCTCGGGCGTGATGCCCGGCGCCGGCGCTTCCTCGACGACCTTCTGGTGGCGGCGCTGCATCGAGCAGTCGCGCTCGCCGAGATGGATCGCATTGCCCTGGCCGTCGGCCAGCACCTGGATCTCGACGTGGCGCGGGTTCTCGAGGAATTTCTCCATGTAGACCATGTCGTTGCCGAAGGCCGCCTTGGCTTCCGACTTGGTCATCGAGATCGCGTCGTGCAGATGCGCTTCCGTATGCACGACGCGCATGCCGCGGCCGCCGCCGCCGCCGGCCGCCTTGACGATGATCGGATAGCCGATGTCGCGCGCGATGCGGCCGTTCTCGACCGGATCGTCACCGAGCGGTCCGCCCGATCCCGGCACGCAGGGCACGCCGGCGGCCTTCATGGCCTTGATCGCCTCGACCTTGTCGCCCATCAGGCGAATCACGTTCGCGGTCGGGCCGATGAAGATGAAACCCGACTTCTCGCAGCGTTCGGCGAAGTCGGCGTTCTCCGACAGGAAGCCGTAGCCCGGATGGATGGCCTGGGCGTCGGTGACCTCGGCCGCGGCGATGATGGCCGGGACGTTCAGATACGACTCGGCGGCCGGCGCCGGCCCTATGCAGACCGACTCGTCGGCCATGCCGACGTGCTTGAGGTTGCGGTCCACCGTGGAATGCACGGCGACGGTCTTGATGCCCAGCGTATGGCAGGCGCGCAGCACGCGCAGCGCAATCTCGCCGCGGTTGGCGATGACGACTTTATCGAGCATTGGCGGGAATCGGGAATGGGGAGTGGAGGATCGCCGACAGCGGAGCGCAGGGCACAGGTATCGTCCTGGTCATTGCGGATCTCCGCGTCTGGCGAGCATGGGCTTGTGAGGGCGGGAGACGGGACGGGAATCGACGGTCGGCCCCGCAGCGATCCGTTGCGGAACGCGCGACGGCTGCTTGAACGATTCCCGATTCCCCATTCCCGATTCTCAGCCGATCACGAACAGCGGTTCATCGAACTCGATCGGCCGGCCGCTGGTCGCGAGGATCGCGAGCACCGTGCCGCCGACGTCGGCTTCGATCTGGTTGAACATCTTCATCGCTTCGATGATCGCAAGCGTGTCGCCGGGCTTGACCTGCTGGCCGAGCTTGACGAACGGGGGCGCCTCCGGATTCGGCGACGCGTAGTAGGTGCCGACCATCGGCGAGCGCACGACGTGGCCGTCGGGCAGGGCCTTGCCGGTCGCGGCTCCCGGGGTTTCCGGCGCGGCGGCCGGCGCGCCGTTGCCGGCGGCCTGCGGTGCGCGATGCTGTTCGACGTGTACGTGGGTGACCGGGGCCGGCGCTACCGGGGCGGCGGCCATCATCGGCAGGGTCATGCCCTTGGGCATGCGGCTCAGGCGCACGACTTCCTCGCCTTCCTTGATTTCCAGCTCGGCCAGATTCGACTCTTCCAGAATGTCGATCAGCTTCTTGATTTTGCGCAGGTCCACGGACGGGTCCTCAAAGGCGGTAACGAACGGAAGACATCAGGCCAGTCGGCGCAGTGCCGCTTCGAGCGCGAGCCGATAGCTGTCGGCGCCGAAACCGCAGATGACGCCGACGGCGATGTCGGACAGAAACGAGTGATGCCGGAACGCTTCACGGGCGTGGACGTTCGACAGGTGCAGCTCGATGAAAGGCAGGGCGACACCCAGCAGCGCATCGCGCAGCGCGATGCTCGTATGCGTGAAGGCCGCCGGATTGATCAGGACGAAGGCCGTGCCGTCGGCGCGCGCGGCATGCAGGCGGTCGATCAGCGCATGTTCCGCGTTGGACTGGAAATGCAGCAGTTCGTGGCCGCGAGCTTGCGCGATCGAGGCAAGATCGCCGACGATGTCCTCCAGGGTTGCGTGCCCGTAGGTCTCCGGCTCGCGCGTGCCGAGCAGGTTCAGATTCGGGCCATTCAGCAACAGGATTCTGGCCAAGCCGGCACTCCGCTGCCGACGTAGGGCCGGCTGGGGCGCGCAAGTCTGCGCTTGAGTGCCGATCTTGTCCAGTTCGGCGATATTCGCCGATGTTTGACTACGCGGTCATCTCGACGTAACGCCGCAGCCAGGCGCGGCAGCACTGCACACGGCCGCCGCGCTCAGCGGTGCGGCGCGATCCAGCCCTCGAGCACGGCTTCGCTGACTTCGCCCAGGCGCGTGTCGAGGATGCGGCCATCACGGCTCAGCAGCACGCTGAAAGGCAGCGCGCCGTAGGTATTGCCGAACGGCAGCGACGGGTTCAGCGACGGACTCGACGCGAGCAGGATCGGATAGCCGACCGGCGTGTCGCGCAGGAAGGACTCGACTTCGCCGGGGCCGTCGATCGCCACGCCGACGACCTGCACGCCGTCGGCATGTTTCTGCTGGAAGCGATCGAGCTCGGGCATTTCCTTGCGGCAGGGCGCGCACCAGGTTGCCCAGAAATTGACCACGACGAGGCGGTCGGGCCATTGCGCCAGATTCGCGCGCTGGCCGGAGCGGTCGAGCAGCGGCAGGTCCGGCGCCGGATCGCCCTTGGCGGCGACCGGTACGCCCGGTGGACCGGCCGGGCGTGCGGCTTCGATCCAGGCGTCGGCGAGCCAGCGCGTCGCCGACGTTCTGCTCAGAAGATCGGTGAGGCCGCGCGGCGCGCCGCGGCCCGTGACGATGCTGCCGGCGACGAGGCCGGCCACGCCGGCGGCCACCGCGAGCACACCGATCGCTGCCGTATGGCGCCAGCTCATCAGCGGCTCGCCTTGGTCGCGCGCGCGACGAACTTATCGGCCGCTTCGAAGCCTATCAGGCGCTGGCCGCGGCGTTCCTGGCCATCGCTGCCGAAGAAGATCGTCGCCGGCGGGCCGAACAGGCCGAAGTGCTTGAGCAGGGCCTGGTCGGTCTCGTCGTTGGCAGTCACGTCGGCCTTGAGCAAGGTGTAACCGGAGAGCGCAGCGTGGACTTCCGGCTTGGTGAAGGTGAATTTCTCCATTTCCTTGCAGGACACGCACCAGTCCGCATAGAAGTCCAGCAGGACGGGCTTGCCTTCGGCCAGGCTGCGCTGCAGGTCGTCGACGCTCTTGATCGTGCGGAAGGACAGGTGTTCTTCCTTCGCTGCCGCGCCGCCGCCGGCCGACAGGCCCTTGAGCGGCTGCAGCGGATCGCGCGAGCCGGCGAACGCGCCGACCAGTTGCGCCGCGCCGGCGATCAGCAGCATCACGCCCAGCGCCTTCCACAGCCGGCGCCAGCCCGAGGCCTCGTCCGGCAGGCGTTCCAGCGCGCCGAGATAGACGCCGCAGGCCACGGCCAGCGCGCCGATCATCAGCATGGTCCAGAGCGGATCGAGGAAGCGCGCGAGCATCCAGATCGCCAATGCGAGGAAGCTCACGCCGAACACGGCCTTGACCGCATCCATCCAGGCGCCGGCGCGCGGCAGCAGGCGGCCGGCCGCCGTGCCCGCGACGACCAGCGGCGCGCCCATGCCCAGCGACAGCACGAACAGCGCGATGCCGCCGAACAGCGGATCGCCGGTCTGGCTGATGTAGAGCACGGCCGCTGCGAGCGGCGGCGCGACGCAGGGACCGACGATCAGCGCCGACAGCACGCCCATGACGGCCACGCCGAGCAGCGAGCCGCCCTGCTGGCGATTGCTGATCGCGGCCAGGCGGTTCTGCAGGCTGCCGGGCAGCTGCAGTTCGTAGAAGCCGAACATCGACAGCGCGAGCAGCACGAACAGCAAGGCAAACGCGGTCAATATCCACGGCTGCTGGAACGCCGCCTGCAGGTTCGCACCGGCAAGCCCGGCGACGACGCCGGCGATCGTGAACACGATCGAGGACGCGAGCACGTAGACCAGCGACAGCACGAACGCGCGGCGCGTCGACACCTCGGGACCGGCGCCGGCGATGATGCCCGAGAGGATGGGCACCATCGGGAACACGCAGGGCGTGAACGCCAGCAGCAGGCCGAAGCCGAAGAACGACAGCAGCGCAAACAGGCGGTTGGCGGACAGCCGCGCCGCGAGCGCCTGCTCTTCCGACTGCTCGCCGTCGTTCGCCGCGGCGGGCCGCGGCTTGACCGGCTGATAGCGCGCGTTGGCGGCCGCGAGCTGTTCGGCGCTGGCCGCGGGCAGATCGACCGACACCGTGCGCGTCATGACCGGATAGCAGATGCCGTCGTTCTCGCAGCCCTGGAATTCGGCCGTGAGCTTCAGCGGCTCGGCGTTGCCGCGTTCGCGCTGGATCGTGATCGGCAGCTCGACCTGGTCGAAATACACCGTGACCTCGCCGAAATGCTCGTCCTTGTGCAGCACGCCGGCCGGCCACTGGGGCTGGCCGAGCGTGACGCCGCTGCCGGACGCAGTGCTCAGCACGGTCTTGTCGCGATACAGGTAATAGCCCTTGGGCATGGTCCAGCGTGCGAGCAGCTCGCCGGGGCCGGTCGCGATGGTCTCGAACACGAAGGCCTGTTCCGGCGGCAGCGGCAGTTTCTCGGTGCCGGCATCGGCGGTGTTCCCGGTGCCGGTATCCATCGGCGCGTCGTTCGCCGGTTTGCCGAGCTGGCCCAGCGCGGACTTCAGATCGCCGGCCGGGGCACCGGCGGCGCCGCCGATCGGCAGCGCGCCGGTCGATGCGGGGGGCGTGACGCCGGCTGAGGCGGCGGCCGCCGGCAGCTTCACCTTGACCACGCTCGCATGCGGCGGATAGCAGATCTTGGGCTCGCGCTCATGGCAGCCCTGGATGCTGACGCTGAATTCGGCCGTGTCGCCGGATTCGAGCGTGACCGGCTGCGTCGCGGCGACCTTGTCGTGATAGACCTCGACTTCGCCGAGGAACTCGTCGTGCTTCTGCTCGCCGGGCGGCAGTTCCAGGGGGCCGAGTCTGAGCCCGGCGGCCGGCTTGCCGGTCTTGATGCGCGAGCGGTACAGGTAATAGCCGTCGGCGATCTTCCATTCCAGCCGCACCGTGTCGTGGTCGACTGCCGTCGTGGTCAGCGCGAACGCCTCTTCGACGCGCAGCAGATCCGTATCGGACTGGGCCTGGGCCTGACCCAGGCCGGCGAAGGCGAGTGCGGCCAGAATGACGCGGGCGATACGGCTCATTGCAGCTCCAGCAGCGGTGATGCGTAGCGGACCGGCCGTGGCGCGGTCTGCTTGCGGCGGTGGTGAGTGGAAAGGTTCAGTGCCGGGAAGCCGTGACTTCGGCCACCCAGGCCAGATACGGCTCATGCCCCAGGGCCACATCGACCGCGACGACCTCGGGGAGTTCATACGGGTGCAGCGCGACGATGCGTGCGCTCAGTGCCGCGAAGCGCGCCCGCGTGGTCTTGATCAGCAGCAACAGCTCCGCGTCGACGCGGGTCTCGCCGTCCCAGCGGTAGGTCGAGACCATGCCGGGCAGGCGGCTGACGCAGGCGGCCAGGCCTTCGTCGACGAGGGTGCGGGCGATGCGGTCGGCGACGTCCTGGTCGGGCACGCTGCAGTAGACGATCACGGCGGACATGGCGGCACCGGCGGTTTCGGGGCGCGCACGATAACCCGAGCAGCCCGCGGCGTCCCATGGCCGGCGGCTGCGGCAAAACGCCGTCGCCGCACGTCGAATGGCCGCGCCCGCCGTCGTCACGATGGAATTCCCGGGCCCGGCGGGGCCGGCTCTTGAAAGCCGCGAAGCGCGCCCAATCTGCCGGTCACCCGATGAGGCATTGCCTTGTCACGTTTCGCGGCTAGAATTAGCACTCGTCGGCGATGAGTGCTAACAATTCGCCGCAATTCCTTTATCAATCAACTCCTTGTCACTTTGAGGGAACAATCCATGAAGCTTCGTCCCCTGCACGATCGCGTGATCATCAAGCGCCTGGAAGCCGAGACCAAGTCCGCCGGCGGCATCGTGATCCCCGACAGCGCGACCGAAAAGCCCGTCCGCGGTGAAGTCATCGCCGCCGGCACCGGCAAGATCCTCGAAGACGGCAAGGTCCGTCCGATCGCGGTCAAGGCCGGCGACAAGGTGCTGTTCGGCAAGTACAGCGGCACCGAAGTCAAGATCGACGGCGAAGAACTGCTCGTCATGCGCGAAGAAGACCTGCTGGCCGTGATCGAAGCCTGACGAACGGCGATGGACGCGCGGCGCGGCGCCCCTGGCGTTTGCGCAGCCGCGTGATCCGTCATCGCTCTCCCTTTTCTCGCCTACATCCCCAAGAATTTTCCGGAGTCGTATCACATGGCAGCCAAAGAAATCCGTTTCGGTGAAGATGCCCGCGCCCGCATGGTCCGCGGCGTCAATACCCTCGCCAACGCCGTGAAGGCCACGCTGGGCCCGAAGGGCCGCAACGTCGTGCTCGAAAAGAGCTTCGGCGCGCCGACGATCACCAAGGACGGCGTCTCCGTCGCCAAGGAAATCGAGCTGGCCGACAAGTTCGAGAACATGGGCGCGCAGATGGTCAAGGAAGTCGCTTCCAAGACCTCCGACGTCGCCGGTGACGGCACCACCACCGCGACCGTTCTTGCTCAGGCGCTGATCCGCGAAGGCATGAAGGCCGTCGCCGCCGGCATGAATCCGATGGACCTCAAGCGCGGCATCGACAAGGCCGTCACGGCCGCCGTCGCCCAGCTGAAGTCCCTGTCCAAGCCGACCGCCGACGACAAGGCGATCGCCCAGGTCGGCACGATCTCGGCCAACTCCGACGCCAACATCGGCGACATCATCGCCGAAGCGATGAAGAAGGTCGGCAAGGAAGGCGTGATCACGGTCGAGGAAGGCTCGGGTCTCGAGAACGAACTCGACGTCGTCGAAGGCATGCAGTTCGACCGCGGCTACCTGTCGCCGTACTTCATCAACAACCAGCAGTCGATGCAGGCCGAGCTGGATGATCCGTACATCCTGCTGCACGACAAGAAGATCTCCAACGTGCGCGAGCTGCTGCCCGTGCTCGAAGGCGTCGCCAAGGCCGGCAAGCCGCTGCTGATCGTCGCCGAGGAAGTCGAAGGCGAAGCGCTGGCGACCCTCGTCGTCAACACCATCCGCGGCATCGTCAAGGTCTGCGCCGTCAAGGCGCCGGGCTTCGGCGACCGTCGCAAGGCGATGCTCGAAGACATGGCCGTGCTGACC
>Ga0247823_10002788_pt1 | contig 14385 bp, 10 predicted proteins | sample 13C_PalmiticAcid_2_FD_192426 | JGI IMG/M metagenome (GOLD analysis project Ga0247823, IMG submission 192426) | Soil microbial communities from agricultural site in Penn Yan, New York, United States - 13C_PalmiticAcid_Day30 | ecosystem: Environmental > Terrestrial > Soil > Agricultural land...
CGCAATGCGCCGGCCAAGGCCCGCCCTGTATGTGAAATGAACAATGATCCGCCGGATGCCAGCAGCGCGTGGCGAAAATGGGCAGACGCCTATCCGAAAAGTCGGCGATATACCGGTTCAATACCGGAACGACAGCATCTCCGCCTGGCACGGCAAGACTGCCGCCGGGCAAGAAATCAATCTGAACGTCGACGACAATCAGCGCATCGCCAGCGGATAAAATAATATCTCCATTGGGCGTCCGCATACTTTTAATATAGTTCGCGCAAACTCCGGGATCGCTCTTTCGTCGGAATAAACGAATAGCGAAGCAGCGTTCATCGCCGCCCTTCGCTTTACGACTGTGGCGTCCATCTATAACTATAAAATAAGCGCCATGTAGGAACCTGGTCGATCCGTGAACAATCGCATGAATCCTGAAGAGATATGCATCTTCGCGTTGAATGCCTGTCATGATTTTGGCGTCCGTATCGGCAATCGCCTTGCCTTACCCATCGCCGAACATGAAGAGAAAGAATTTGAAGACGGCGAACATAAAATTCGTTCGCTCATCAACGTGCGTGGTAAGGACGTGTTCGTCGTTCAGTCTCTTTATGGCGATGACCGCCACAGCGTCAACGATAAGCTTTGCAGGCTGCTGTTTTTCCTGGGTGCGCTCAAAGACGCATCCGCCGGCCAGCTCACCGCCGTTGTCCCTTATCTCTGCTATTCCCGCAAGGATAGAAAAAACCAACCTCGCGATCCGGTAACGACCCGATATATCGCGGGCCTACTCGAATCCGTCGGCGCGGATCGTGTGTTGACCCTGGACGTGCATAATCCGGCGGCGTATCAAAACGCCTTTCGCTGCCGCGCCGATCACCTGGAGGCGACAACGCTGCTGGTCGATTACTTCGCCGAGACCCTGCGTAACGCGCGGATTGTGGTTCTATCCCCCGATATCGGCGGCGTAAAGCGGGCGGAGAATTTCCGCGACAAGCTAAGCAGCAAACTACAGCGGCCAATCGCCAGCGGCTTCATGGAGAAATACCGATCCAACGGCTCCATCAGCGGAGAAACCTTGCTGGCCAACGTAAAGGACTGTTCGGTCATCATTGTCGACGACATGATCAGCACCGGCGCGACGATTTCCCGCGCCGCCGCCGCTTGTCGCGCGGCGGGCGCATGCCGCATTTACGGCGCGGTTTCGCACGGCTTATTCGCAGGTAAGGCCAACGCATTGTTGCAGGCCAGTGAGATGGACAAGATCGTCGTCACCAACACCGTGCCGCCATTCAGACTCGACGCCGCTTTCGCTGAGAAGGCGCTCATCACGCTCGATGCGGCGCCGTTATTTGCGGCAGCCATCGAGAGAATTCATAGCGGCGGCTCAATAGCCGAGCTGTTGGAAAATTGACGAGCGCCATTCGCAACTCGCCTTAAAACGCCAACTGTGGCGGAGTCCCTTCCGCCACAGCCTGCTTCGTGAATACCCGACTACTCGGTCGCGGGCTCCTCATCGCCGAAATCATGTCCCATATCGATCTCTACCGGATCAGGCCGGGCGAGTTGTTCGTACTCATCCATCAAATCCCGGGCAAGCCGTGACGCAGAAAAAACGCGCTCCACTCGCTGGCGGGCTCTCACAGCCATTTCATCCGCCAGCGCCGGACAGGCGGCGACCCGCTCCAGAGCCCGCGCCAGCTCGTCGGCGTCTCCGGCTGGCGCGAGCAACCCCGTTTTTTCATGGTTGATCAATTCGCTAATGCCGGGAATCGCCGATCCGATGACCGGGACGCCGACGGAAAATGCTTCGAGAATAATGAATGGAATCCCCTCCACGAACGAAGGAAGCGCGAGCACGTCGCACTCGGCAAGAAGCGGCCCGATGTCATTCACCATACCCATGAACCGCACCTTGTCGTTCAGGCCGAGATCGTTCGTCAATTGCTCCAGTTTTGCACGATCAGGTCCCTCGCCAGCAATCCGCAACGTCGCCTTGCAGCGAAAGGTTGCCTTGGCCATGGCGTTGATGAGAACAGAGGCTCCCTTGGATTTGTCGTATAAGCGCGCCGCGAAGAGAATCCGCAGCGGGTTGTCCGGAGAGCAGCGTTTGCGGCGCCGTCGGCAAGAGTCAAACGCCGCGATATCCACCGCGTTCAGAAGAAGACGCAATCGATTTGGATCGAAGCCTCTTTTCAGCATGTCCTGCAACAAGGCTGGACTCACCGGATAGAGCCTGTCGAAACGCCTCAGAAAAATTCGCCCAATCGCCTCATATAGGGCGATACGGGCGCCTTCCGCGGCGCTCCATCCATGCAGCGTTGAAACAAGCCGCACCGGCAAATGGAGCGTTGCAAGATAACCGAGAACAATCGATTTGAAGCCATGAGTATGTAATACGTCGATATTTTCCCTAAGGATAAACTCCCGAAGCCGGCGGATTGCTTCAGGATTCAGTCTGCCGGGAACGTCCATGTGAAACGCTTTATGCCCTTCCTCGACGACAACCTCATGCAACAACTTCGTTTCCGGCTTCGCGCCGACCGTCACGACAACGGAGGAGATTCGCTGCGTGTCCAGGTATTTCAAAAGCGTGACGATCCAACGCTCCGCGCCGTAAACGCCAAGCGAGGAGCAAAAATGCGCAACGCGGACGGATGATTTCTCGCTACTCATTGTTTCAATTCTTGGAAAGGCAGTCATTTCATACGCTCCACCACTGGATTGAACATCTCAGAGCACTTCGGACGGACAAAAAAATCTTGCGCCATCGTCATGCCAACCACCCCCCAGTCAACGGCGATATAAAAAGCGGACCTGACGCCGCGCCGTCGAAATGACAGCCAGACAAATGCGGCCAACCCTGTTGTTAACCAGCAAACCAAAGGCGATGGATCTGTTCGAATGGCGGCGACAACCGTCAGAACAGCGCCAACAGCGAGATAAGCAAGCGCCAAGAGATAGCGATTGAAGCGACGCGCGTGATAAGAAAACAGCCCTTGCCGAATCGACAGGCGGAGCACTTGCCCAGGCCCCCGGCTCAAACCGCGCAGATGGCGCCGGATCACGCGCCGCATTGTGTCCTTCGGCAGCGTGTAATGAGTAACCATCACTTCAGGTGTGCGAATGGCGTGATAGCCGGCCGCCTGAATCCGGCCGAACAGTTCGCCCTCTTCTTCAGCGATGATGAAAGGGTTGAAGCCGCCGGCCATTCGAAGCGCGGAAGACTTGTATAGCGCGTTTCCGCCCAGGCCGGACTCTTCCGGAGATACGTGAATACTCTTGCATTCCTCGACGGCGCCATCCGCGCTCTCACGCAACGCGCCATGGATAACAGCCGCTTTCCGATCGGCCTCCATCAAGACCATGGCGTGGGCCAGCCACTTCTCTTCAATGCAGCAGTCGCCATCCAAAAACAACACGTAGCGTGCGGCGATATATTCGAATCCTATCCTGCGGCCCGCAGCCGCCGTGCGGACCGGACTCCGGTAACGGTAAATCGTTATGGGATACCGACTTGCGATGGCTACCGTTTCATCGGTTGAATCGGAGTCGACGAGAATGACTTGGGTCCGCGAAAAACGTCTGGCGGCGGCAAGCGTGCGCTCCACACATGCCGCGATGTGGCGCTCCTCGTTCCGAGCGATGATGACGATGCCCAGCAGCGGTTCTGTTGTCACGATGAAAGCAGATTTTCGCGCACGATTGAGCGAAACATTTTTCGGGTTTCAGCCAGACGTTTAAACAGGCGAAGTTTCACGCGGCTGCGGTGAAATGCCGAAAACAATATGAGGCAGGAATTACAGGAACGTCACGCGGAGACCGCGTGAATGGAAAAACAATTTGCCGGACGGCGCCTCAATTCCGATCGGAAGATCGTTATAAAGACTACCGATAGAGAAAATCATGCAGCATTCTTGGTTCATAGGGGACCTCTTCATATATTAATTTGCAATCCGCCGCCCCCATGATTTAGCCCGCGCCTCTTCCTCCCAGGATACGAGACTTTGGAACTCCGCATGTGCTTTCACCATAGCAACCGGGTCTGGAATTGCAAGAAAAAATGTAGTCCCAACGGCCATCATGCAACATGGAATGGAATTGAATTGCGCATATAGCACCTGATCCGCCGAAGCGCGGAAAAATTGACCTTGAGCCGGTAAAATTTTCGGCGGTCTCATCCGGAAAACGATGCAAGGGAAACCGGCTGGAGAAGTTCAGTTCATTCCCGATCCCCCCTCAAATCTTCACTCTTAGCAAACCATGACGCCGCCGCAATCCCGCTGGCATGTACCGTGCTAATGCCTGGGCAGGCCATGGCGACGGACTTTTTGGAGGAAACGTCGAAGGCCGCGCCAACATCTGCATCAGGGAGCGCGCTTCTTGCGCAGAGATGAGGTCGGAGGTCGTGAAAAAGTCGTAGCGTGCGCAGACGCTTCCTGCAAGGGTGTTGAACGCCGGAGGTTCGATACCCCAGTACGCAGTAGATTCTTCACCGTCTCTCAGTAGCCCGCTGGCAGGGGGCAGCGCGTAACCCACTGACAGGAGGAATGATATGAACACTAGGCAATACGCACGCAAAATCGCCGCAATGGTTTTGGCAGGATTGGTGATATCGGTTTTCGGCGCGAGCAATGCCGAAGCTGCCGATGGCGATCTCGATCCGAACTTTGGCGACAATGGCGCCGTAACCACAGACTTCTTCGGCCGTTCGGATTTCATTGGAGGAATCGCGATCGAAAAGAACGGCAAAATTGTTGCCGTAGGAAGCGCCGTCAATGATCCATTCGCCGGGGATCAGATTGCCTTGGCCCGTTATAACAAGGACGGCTCCCTGGATCGCTCGTTTGGCGATGGCGGCAAGGTCATTATGCAGATTCCCCTCGATACTGGCGGCTTCTTTATTAGCGACGCCAGCGGCGTGGCGATTTTGCATGACAACAAAATTCTAATAGCCGGGCGCGTTTTCAATCCCGTGACATCCAGAGGAAACTTTGCATTACTGCGTTATCAGAACAATGGTCAACTCGATCAAAGATTCGGAGAAGAAGGCATAGCAATCACCGAGTTTGAGGGAGTCAATTCCAGCGCGGGTGATCTGGCTCTGCAGCCGGATGGAAAGATTGTTGCGCTTGGAACAGTGACATCAAGTAACGATTTCAGCATTGCTCTCGCGCGATATAACCCTGATGGTCAGTTGGATGACAGCTTCGGCAACGGCGGAAAGGTTGTCACCAATATCGCACGCATCGAAACGGCTAGCGCAGTTCACCTTACGAAAGATGGAAAAATTTTGGTGACAGGACGGATCTGCGCATTAGATTCAGATTCGACCTGTTCAAGAACAGACGAAGATTTTATTCTGCTCCGCTACAATTCTGACGGCAGCCTCGATTCTAGTTTCGGCAATGAAGGCAAGGTCACTGTTAACGTTGACGTGTGTGACGCAGGGAACGCTATCGACGTAGCGCCTGATGGTCGGATTACCGTCGCGGGCGGCACATCAGGGTTCCGCCCTTGCAGGCCGCTCGTTCCCACCACCAGTTTTGTAATCCTCCGATTTACCCCCGACGGCGTTCTGGACGCCAGCTTTGGAACCGAGGGCAAAGTACGCACTTCTTTCGGTGGTCCCGAGGGAGGCTCTTACGGAACCGATGTGGCGATAGTCAGGGATGAATTCAACTTAAAAATCGTAGTGGGTGGATATTTCCGGGAAGGTCCAGCCTCCCAAGCCGGATCTAATGTCTCGGACTTTATCGTTGCGCGTTATCTATGGAATGGAAGCGTTGACGCCAGCTTCGGCAGAAGCGGTATGGCGACAGCAGATTTTGGCGGAACCCAGGACCGTACATCGAGCCTTGCGATCCAAAGGAATGGCGATATCGTGCTGGCGGGATTCGCCACTCAGATCGGAAGCTTCTCCGATTTCGCCATCGCCCGTTTCCTCTCCGATGATTGCCCACTGTCGTTTTTGAACGATGGCAAATTAAAGCGCTCCATAACGTCCCCGCTGCTAAACCCCACTATCGATCTTCTGGATGATTTCGTGGGCTGCCGGGATTCCCACTTCTGACGCCATATCAGACTGGAGCATCGGCTGAACAAGGCAAGCGCCGTGTTCAGCCGCCCCCCCTATTCCCATTCGAGCGCGTTTCATCTCGATTTATAAGCACTCTGAGATGAGTTCCGCTCGAGATCCTAGGAGGTTTTGAAATGTTGAACCCAAGTATGTCTACTATCCGAAAAGTGCTTTCGTTATTGCTTACCCTCATCGCCATCGCTGCTTACGGCGAAACGCCGGAAGACGCAACGCGCCGCCACTCGAATCCCGGCTGGACAAACCAGTCGCGCCCCCCCGGATTCAATCCCGGCCAGGCGCCCCATGCCTTCGAGATACCGAATAAAATCCACGCCATCGTGAAACCATCGGCCAACGGTCCATCCAGCATGCAGGGCAGCGGCGCGCCACACCCGGGGAAAGCCGGCAAGCATCGCTTCGACAAACACGGCCCGGTCATTCCGCGGCAAGCGGTGCGTAATGGTCTGGCCGTGATCGCCGAATTCTCCGACACCCGCCTTGAAGATTGGCAGGGGGAAGGGATAAACAACGAAACCGAACTCGCGGATCAACTCCGCCGGATGGGAGAGCACTGGGCATGGATCAGCCACGAAACGGAGCGATTTCAGTGGGACATTATCCGCGTGAAGCTGCCCGTCGCGTTAACGCCTGACGCCTATCCTGGTTGGGTCGAGTACCGCAACGCGGTCGGCGCGCTTATCCGGCAACAGATCGACGTATCGCAATACGACTCTAACGGCGATGGCGTCGTCGATACCGCCTGGATTATCGACCCGCCTAACAGCGGGGCCTACCCCTATATGATCGGCGGCGCCAGCCGTAACTCGGACGTGAATATGTTCGAGGATAGCCAGAACAGTGAGAGCGTGGTCGCCGGCGCCACCGGCAATTTCAACCATGAGGTCGCCCATACCCTCGGCATTCCTGATCTTTATGGCCCCTACGACACGCTCCACTATCTGACACTGATGTCGGATAGCTGGGCGCTTCCGCCCCAGGACTTCACTGCATTTGAGCGATCGCTGCTTGGCTGGGTGACGCCAAGGGTTATCAGTCAGACGACCAGCGGCGTTGATTTGCAGCCTGCCAGCGATTATTTCGACGCCGTGCGCATTCCCACCGCGAGCCCCTCCGAATATTTTCTGATCGAATATCGGCGCAGACCCGACAGTGGTTTCGGCTCCAGCGCGCCTCCATACAATGGACTTGCCGTCTATCATGTGCAGGAAGGATCGAACCAATACATCGACCCGCCGCTACTCAAACTGGAACCGGCGGATGGCGAGATTCAACCCGGCGCCCGGCCGGAACTGGACGACTTTCTGTACCCGGAAAATCCCAATATGCAAAGACCATTCACCGCCTATACGTACTCGGGCCATCAGGAAGTGTTCCGAATTAGCAATCTCCGATGGGCGCCTGACGGCGGGTTGGCTTTCGATATCGAAATATTGCCGGAAGAACCTGGCGCGAATCTGCTTCAAAACTCCTCCTTCGAAGAAGGCGCGGACAATCTGCCGGCCGCCTGGATGCCCGATGCATACCTTCCCACCACGGTCTTCACGTGGGAAACGCAGATCGCGCAACAAGGCAGCCGTAGCGCCAGCATTTCGTCGGACTCGCCAAACGACGCTCGATGGATTCAAACAGTATCGGGACTTACCCCCGGACAAACCTATGAACTTTGCGGCTGGGTGCGCGGCGAAAACATTGTTACGACGCCCGATGCGCAGACAGGCGCCAATATCTCCATTCTGGGAGGATTTGTCGGCTCCGGCAGTCTTTCCGGAACATTCGACTGGACCCAGGCATGTGTGAGATTCGCCGCCGAGGCTGACACCGTCCAAGCCGCGTGCCGGTTAGGTTTTTATGGTAGCACGTTGACTGGTAAGGCCTGGTGCGACAACTTGACGCTACGGCCCTTGGAGAGCGCGTTTTGATTCACTGAGACCCCTCGACAAATTCGTTATTCGGGCCGACGGTCACATTCGCATTTCCCCGCAACGGCCTAATTCCGATTTCCTTTCCGGGGATTGAATAGCGCTGGCATCGCATGAACGCCTGTTAGAGCCTGTTCAAGATCTTACAGGTAGTGATGCTTGCCGGCGCTTACCCGCTTCACCCGCCCCTGCTTCAAGAAATTGCACATTCATACCGATCCGCATCTCTTCAAAACTAATGTCCCTGGCGACGATTAGAGTCTGTTATTTTGGCTGCGTACTGCTGGAGAAGTTTGATCAAAGTCAACACATGTACTGACCGCCATTTACCGAAAATGTCGCGCCGGTAATGAAACCCGCTTCATCTTTCACAAGAAACGCCGCCACACGAGCGACATCCTCCGGCACTCCAAGGCGGCCAACAGGAATATTGCTGATGATGGATTGAAGAATTTCCTTCGATACTACGGCGACCATATCGGTATCGCAGTACCCTGGCGCAATCGCGTTCACCGTGATGTTCTTTTGCGCATTCTCCAACGCCAACGCTTTTGTAAATCCCAGGATCCCCGCTTTAGCGGCTGCATAATTCACTTGTCCGAATTGTCCTTTTTGTCCATTAATCGAACTGATATTCACGATTCGGCCAAAATGCCGTTCCCGCATCCCTTCGATGACGCTACGGCACATATTGAACATTGATCCCAGATTGGTATTGATGACGGCTTGCCAATTCTCGATGGACATATGATGAAATATCCCGTCGCGAGTGATGCCGGCATTGTTGATCAACACATCGGTTGGTCCTAGATCTTTCTCGACTTGGCGGACACCTGCCATACAGGCGTTGAAATCGGTGACATCCCATTTGTAAACCGGAATGGAAGTCGCTTTCCGAAATCGATCGGCGGCTTCATCGTTTCCCCGATAAACCGCCGCTACTCGATATCCATCCGCTTGCAGCGCAAGGGCGATCGCCTGACCGATTCCTCTCGTTCCGCCTGTAACGATTGCCGTTCGATTCATGGGCACTCCTTTTGCACATCTATTGTTTTTATAGCGCTTCGATAACGACTGCGCATTGATGAAGATCAAGCTTCCGTTAAATTAGGAAACGCCTCGCAGTCATCCCTTGCGGACAAACCTCTCTCTCAATTCCTCCAAAACGAGTAAGGCGCCTGCAAATGGAAGCTGATGGATCTTCACAAGACAGCCCGCGCCGGCCAGAACAGCCGGCGCAACCAGTGCTACTTAATTGGAATGCTTTGCCGTTTCGCGCCTTCTTCCTTGGGAAGCTGGATTTCAAGGATGCCGTTCTTCAACGTCGCATTCACCTTGGACGCATCCACGTTAGCCGGCAGCTCCACATTGCGAACGAATCCTCCAGAAGAAATTTCACATCGATAGTAGTCGCCTCTTTCCTCTTTTTCTTCGCGGCTGATGCTTCCCTTGATTGTAAGGGTGTGGTTGGCGATGGAAATATCCAAGTCATTTTTATCGACCCCAGGCACTTCAGCTCGCACTAGAATCTCATCGTCTCGATCGATGACGTCGATGCCCGGAATTCTCATATCCGACAGAGGCGCCATTAGCTCGCTCCACGGTGAGCGCTCCACCGCCCATGGAAGCAGCCAACCGCGTCCGATGAAACGATCAAAGAGCCGATCGATTTCTTCCCTCGGTCTTAGCATCGACATGGACATGTGCGATGTTCTTTGCATTTCCTGGCCTTTGGTTCTGATGGGTACATCCTGCTTCGCTTCAGTTTGATTTGCCATAGCGGCATCTCCAAATATAACGTTAAGAAACTCGGCTGGAATCCAGAAACAATCCCAATAGACGCCAGTCATGGAACGGCTTCAGCCATCCTGACGGAATAGAATGTAATTCGCGTTAACGACAGCATTCCCTCCTTCACATCAAAAAATTTAATCATCCATAGAAATTTATTAGCATCGTGCGAAAAGCGCGTGCAGTGCGTCCACCTACACTTTTGTGAGCATGATAAATTTGGTCATTTTCAATTCCTTCGATTAGAACAACGGCAACGCCGCTTCGTGGCATGGATAGGGCTGATCAGCGTAATAACGATCAATGAACGATATCGAAGTTCGACACGACCCAATCTCCATTTCTATTTCAAGGATAGGACACCAACAAGTTTTAGTTCGCGAATAACGCTGCAAGAAATCGCCGTCAATCACGGAGAGAAAAAATACCAACGTTCATTCAGACCCTCGCAACTCAATTTTACTGACGAGTGCACGAAATAGTGCGTAGTGCGTTATTGCTAACATGAGTACGAAGACCGATGCCCGGAAACTGGATAGCGCCACGCAAGCCCACATGAGGAAGCTGGTTGCGCAAGCGGTGCGCGGCGGAATGACGCAGACGGACGCGGCGAGGACGTACGGGGTGAGTCTGCGGGCGGTGAGCAAATGGATGAAACTGTCGCGTGACGGTGGGCTACGGGCATTGAAGCCTGGCAAGCGCGGCCGGCGCCCCGGCGGCGGCCGACTGACGACAAAGCAGGCGAGCCGCATCCGGACGCTGATTATCGGGAAGATGCCCGACCAGTTGAAGCTGCCGTTCTACCTTTGGACCCGTGAAGCCGTCATGCGCCTGATCGAGCGGGAATACAGCGTCACGGTCTCGCCGACGACGGTCGGGCGCTACCTCAAGGCGTGGGGCATGAGCGCGCAGAAGCCCGTGCGCCGCGCCTACGAACGGAACGACGCGGCGATTACTCGCTGGCTCGACGAAGACTACCCGACCCTCGTCAAGGAGGCGAAGCGCGACAAGGCGACGATCTACTGGGGCGACGAAATGGGATTGCGCAGCGACCATATCAGCGGAACCTGTTTCGCTCCCGTGGGGCAAACACCCGTGGCGCGCGCCACCGGACAGCGCTTCGGTTGCAACATGATTTCGGCGATCACCAATCGGGGTGGGCTGGCCTTCATGGTGTTCGAGGGCAAGTTCCAGAATGCGGTGTTCATCGACTTCCTGAAGCGCTTGCTCAAGCAGACCAGGGGCAAGATTTACCTGATCGTCGATGGGCATCCGGCGCATCGGTCGGCTGCTGCGAAGCGCTTCGTCGCCGAGAACGCCAAGCGCCTGCGCCTGATTCGATTGCCCGGCTACTGCCCAGAGCTGAACCCGGACGAACTGCTCAATCAGGACGTTAAGACCAACGCTTTGGGCAAAAGCCGGCCTGCCAACAAGGCCGACATGATCGCCAGTGTGCGTAGCCATCTCCACCGCCGGCAGAAGCAGCCCCAGGTGATCCAAAATCTGTTTCAGGAAAAAAATATCCGTTACGCCGCCTGATCAAATGTACGCACTATTTGCCGGCCTCCTCAGTAAGTCGCGCATGCGTTTCTTGCAGCCCGGACGCCTCTGTCGCAGTCACGCTGCTTCCCAGTTTTTGAGCAGACACCTTCTCCCTGCTCTTTGACAGCGTCTCCGCCAACGCGGAGACCGTATCCGTGGCGGCCGCCACCGATACCATGCGGCCACGCTCGCCAGCTTTAGAGACCGCCTGCTCCAAGCTATTGACCCGCGCGCTAGCAAGTTGAGCGTCGAAATAAGCGTCGTTCTGAAGCATCTTCACAGCCTGAACGCCCGTTCCACTCATGCTAACTCTGGCGTTGCCGCTTCCATCGACGCGCGTCTCCATCGAAGGCGCGCCGTACTGCGCGTCGAGACTGTACTTGTCCACTGTCGCTACACCTTGGTTTACATGGCCACGCCCGGCGGCCGCGCCCTCCGCTTGAGCGGCGGACTGAATGCCAGCTACGCCTGTCACCGCTTGGAAGGCGCCTTCGCCGCCCTTGACGATGGCCGTCGCAATAATGGGAATCGAAATAACCAAATAACCCGCGACCGCCTGATCCGAGATCGTACCGTTGTCCTCCCGTTGGCGGCGCCCTTGCCACTGACAAAATTCTGTTTCCCCATCACCCCGATTCCCAGCCGCTACAGAATCTTTCGATAACACAAAGCAGTTGGTCCGCAACCTACAACTGGCCGAAATATTCAATGCATCCCTCGGTCTGATCAAGGGTCTAATTTATCGGCAAGAGCGGTGGATCAATGATCGGCTCTTCGCGGAGAAATCATATGAGATGCATACAGTTATCCGCCAAGCTAACCGCGTAACGCAAGCTCAAGCCCCCCAAAACACCTAAAGCACCGTAATTGTATACAACGAAAACAGCGCACCAGAATAAGACTTGAATGCATTCCCAGGAATATCGCGCAATTGTAGACTCCAAATGCTGCACAGATATGGCCCCACGCGCACTCATAGCGTGCTGAAATTAAAACCAGTCGCAAATTAGCACTTGAATTGCAATCAGTTGCGTATTTTTGGTGCGTGATTAGCAGTGAGGGAAGAACTTGTAATAACATCTATACATAATTAAGGATATCGAAGTGCTGCTCCCATAAACATAGAGGGAATTGCATACACTCTTTTTTATGTGGTTATCAATTCATGGAAGTTAGTCAATCCGATTGACACGAAGGCCGCCAAGAAGGCCTCGCAGGTAGATATGTTCGCGCGTTGATTTCGTTAGGGCAGCCGAAATTCTCGATGGGGGCGTCATTCTAAACCCGACGATTTTTCGCAACTTTTACAACACGTCAGGAATGAATGAAATGAGAGAGGAAAAGATAAAACGGCTGCTACCTCTACGCGGGTTCCTTATCTTCATTGCAGGATGCACAATATTTTCGGCGACAGCCGCGCCGGACGTTTTGCGACATGTCGATCCATTTATCGGCACTGGTGAAGGTAGAACCGCGGATTTTGGGGTACGAAGCGCCGCCAACACTTTTCCCGGCGCTACCGCGCCCTTTGGCATGATCCAATGGAGTCCCGATACTTCTTCACTTTGGTATCGATTTAATGACAAAACCATCCGAGGGTTCAGCCTTACTCATTTGAGCGGGCCGGGCTGCCCGAACAACGAGGACCTTCCTGTCCTTCCCGTTGTAGGCCCGCTAACGAGTTCTCCGGGAACGGATTGGACGAAGTATGTTGCCGCCTACTCTCATACCGGAGAGTTAGCTACGCCGGGATATTACGCAGTCACGCTTGACGATCGGCAGGTTCGTGTCGAATTGACGACCACCCAGCGCAGCGGGCTTGGCCGATTTACCTATCCGACGTCCTCAAACGCAACGCTGCTTATCAATGCGAGTCATCATGCGTCAGGCATGAAGAACGGCTCTGTGGAAATTACCGGCGAAAACGAGCTCACCGGCCATGTCGTCGGAGGCAACTTCTGTCGTTCAGCGGGTACGTTCAATATCTTTTACGCTATCCAGTTTAACCGGCCGTTCAGCGGCTTCGGCGTATGGAAAGGAAAGGAGCTGACCGCCGGTCTACGCACGATTAGCGGTTCGCCGGTCGGTGCGTATGTGACCTTCGATACGGCGACTCAAAACGATGTGCAGATGAAGGTCGGCCTGTCTTACGTCAGTATCGAAAACGCCAAAGAGAATCTTCGGGTGGAGAATCCGAATTGGGACTTCGAATCGGTTCGCCAAGGAACTGCGTCCGCTTGGAATTCGCTTCTTGGACGGGTTCAGGTCTCAGGCGGTACAGCTGATGAAAAGAAGACGTTCTACACGGCGCTTTATCATGTGTTCCAACATCCTAATGTATTCAGCGACGTCAATGGCGAATACATGGGTTTCGACGATGTTGTACATAAAGCGGACTACGTTAACTATCAGAACTATTCCGGATGGGATGTCTATCGCTCGTGGATTCAACTCGTCGCGCTCATTGCCCCGAAGGAAACCAGCGATATCCTCAAATCAATGGTCGATGCGGGACGGCAATTGGGCCACCTCCCGAAATGGACGCTCGCCAATCGTGAAACAGATGTGATGGTGGGAGACCCGGGCGCGCTGATAGTGGCGAATGGCTATGCCTTCGGGGCAAGGGACTTTGACAAGAAATCAGCGCTGGAAATCATGAATCGCAGCGGTTCCGAAACCAATGGCGGCCTTCGCCGGGGACTCGCGTCATACCTTCAGAATAAATACCTTCCTTATGCGCCGGCGGTGATGCTCGAATATACCAACGCCGACTTCGCCATCGCGCAGTTTGCAAAATCTCTCGGCGATAACGGTCTATATAGCACCTATGCAGACCGCGCTCGGTATTGGCGGAATAGCTTTAATCCGCAAACGGGATATATCCAGCCTCGAGACGACGACGGCGCCTGGGTATCGCCATTCGACCGTAGCGCCGGACACGGCTTTGTCCAGGGCAATGCGGCTCAGTACACATGGATGGCTCCCTACGATTGGCAGACCCTCATTGACAATCTGGGGGGCAACCAAACAGCCATTACGCGACTTGACGAG
>Ga0247823_10002789_pt1 | contig 14375 bp, 11 predicted proteins | sample 13C_PalmiticAcid_2_FD_192426 | JGI IMG/M metagenome (GOLD analysis project Ga0247823, IMG submission 192426) | Soil microbial communities from agricultural site in Penn Yan, New York, United States - 13C_PalmiticAcid_Day30 | ecosystem: Environmental > Terrestrial > Soil > Agricultural land...
GTCGTAGTCTGATGCTCTATCCAGCTGAGCTACGGGCGCGCAGTGGAGGGGCGCAGATAGAAGCGCTTTTCGGGAAAGGCAACCCCGTTGCGCACAGTTTCTTTGCGTCATAGACCAACCCGCGATGCGACGCCCGCTTTTCCTCTCCGTACTGGTCATGCCGATGGGCATGCTGGCCGCCTGCACCGCCACCGATGCAGGCTATCCTTCCTTGCTCCCTCGCCCGATCGAGAGCCGCGACGACGGCGAACCGGTGCGGCCCGACCCGGTCGCGGCGCCTGATTCCGCACTCGACGCCCGCATCGCGCAGAAGCGCGCGAAGGCGGCCGACGCGGCAAAGCGCTTCCAGACAGCCGCCGCCGCCGCCGAATCGCGCGTCGCGGTCGCGCGCGGCGTTGCCATGGGCAGCGAAGCCTGGGTCGCGGCGCAGATCGCGCTCGCGGATCTGGACGCGGTGCGCGGCGAGACCGTCGAACTGGTTACCGAGCTGGAGCAGGAGGCCAGCGCGCGCGCGCAGGCGGGTACCCCGGCCTATCCCACACTCGATGCCGCGATCGACGAGATCGCCGCGCACGCGCTCGCGCAGGCCAAACGCGTCAAGGTGCTTGAGGGAGCGCTGGCGGGCTGATCTCTCCCACGCACGGAAACGCAGGGTTCCCGAATCGTTGTTTGACCGCGGGGGCCGGCACGCCGACAATCCGCGCGGTTTTCCGACACCGTTTTTCCGACACAGGGGAGTATTGCCAATGCGTCTCGTCCTCGCCGCCTTTGCGGCCAGCATCGCCATCGCCACGCCGATCGTCGCCCAGCAGCAGATGCAGTTGCCGGGATCGAAGAACAAAGCCGCGATCACCGGCGGCAGCTACACCGTCGACCCCGGACACACGCTGGTCCGCTGGGAAGTCGATCACTTCGGCTTCACCCCCTATTGGGGCCTGTTCGGCGGCATCACCGGCACCGCGACCTTCGACAAGGCAAATCCTGCCGCTTCGAAGGTCGACATCACCATTCCCGTGTCCAAGGGGATCACCGCCAGCGAAGGCCTGACCGGGCATCTGCTGCGCGCGGGCAAGGACGGCGGCAAGCCCGACTTCTTCGGCCCTGCCCCTGCCGACGCGAAGTTCGTCTCTACCAACGTCGTGATCGACGAGGATGGTGATGAAGCCAAGGTGACGGGCAACCTCACCCTCAACGGCGTGACCAAGGCCGTGACCCTCGACGTCGACTTCTATGGCGCGGGCAAGACCCCGCCGCAGATGGGCGGCAAGGAGAATGTCGGGTTCGAGGCGGAGGTGACGATCCGCCGCAGCGATTTCGGCATCACCTATGCGATCCCGCTGGTCAGCGACGCGGTCGAGCTCAAGATCGCCGCCGCTTTCGTGAAATGATCTGGCGTCAAATAGGCGCGATCAAGAAATAGTTCTTTCCCCTCGCGCGCCATGCGGGCTATGGGCGTCGGCATGACCGGCGTTCATGGCCTGCTTCGACTTGCACGACTTACGCGCCCTTAGGGCGTGAACCAGCGCGGCTGCGCCGCGCACACGGCCTAAGGGCGAAACCGCAACCCCAAAGCCGCCCGTACCGGGCACCAAGTCCTGCAAGAGTTGAAGCCATGACCATGTTGCGCGACCCCAGCGTCAAATACCGCCCTTTCCCGCAGATCGATCTGCCCGACCGGCAATGGCCATCGCGGACGATCACCCGCGCCCCACGCTGGCTGTCCACCGACATGCGCGACGGCAACCAGGCGCTGATCGATCCGATGGACGCGGAGAAGAAGACCCGCTTCTTCGAACTGCTCTGCCGCGTCGGGATCAAGGAGATCGAGGTCGGCTTCCCCAGCGCGGGTGCAACCGAGTTCGACTTCATCTCGGGCCTCGTCCGCGAGAACCGCATCCCCGAGGACGTGACGGTACAGGTACTGACGCAGGCACGGCGCGACCTGATCGACACGACGTTCGAGTGCCTCCGCGGCGCGAAGACCGGCATCGTCCATGTCTACAACGCCGTCTCGCCGGCGTGGCGCAAGATCGTCTTCGGCATGGATCGCGCCGAGGTGAAGCAGATCGCGATCGATGCGGCGAAGCTGCTGCGCGACAATGCCGCCGCCCAGCCCGATACCGACTGGCATTTCCAATATTCGCCGGAGACCTTCTCGACCGCCGAGATCGATTTTTCGGTCGAGGTGTGCGCGGCGGTGATGGACGTGCTCCAGCCGACGGCCGAGCGCCCGATCATCTTCAACCTGCCCGCGACGGTCGAGTGCGCGACGCCCAATATCTATGCCGACCAGATCGAGTATTTCTGCCGCAATATCCCCAATCGCGACGCGGTGGTGGTGTCGCTGCATACGCATAACGATCGTGGCACCGGCGTCGCGGCAGCCGAGCTGGGCATGATGGCCGGCGCCGACCGGGTCGAGGGCTGCCTGCTCGGCAATGGCGAGCGGACGGGCAATTGCGACCTCGTGACCGTCGCGATGAACATGTACACGCAGGGCGTCGATCCCGGCCTCGACTTCTCCGACATCGACGAAATCGTGAAGACGGTCGAATATTGCACCAACATCCCGGTTCACCCCCGCACGCCCTATGCCGGCGATCTGGTATTCACCGCTTTCTCCGGCAGCCATCAGGACGCGATCAAGAAGGGCTTCGCTGCGCAGGAAGCGCGCAACGATCAGATCTGGGAGGTTCCCTATCTGCCGATCGATCCCGCCGACCTCGGCCGCAGCTACGAGGCGGTGATCCGCGTCAACTCGCAGTCGGGCAAGGGCGGCGTCGCCTGGGTGCTGGAACAGGACAAGGGGCTGAAGCTGCCCAAGCGGCTCCAGGCCGATTTCAGCCGCCACGTCCAGCGCGTCGCCGACGAGAGCAGCCGCGAGCTCAACGCGCAGGATATCTGGGCGACCTTCGTCGAGACCTATCGCCTCGAGCATCCGCAGCGCTTCACCCTGGGCGCCTATGACGAGACGCGCGCGACCAATGGCGAGCGCATCTTCGCCGGCGTGATCGAGGTGGACGGCGTGCAGCAGTCGGTGAGCGGGCGCGGCAACGGCCTGATCTCCAGCGTCGTCGCGGCGATGCGCGAGGGCTTTGGCGTCGATCTCGACATCGCCGACTATGCCGAGCATGCGATCGGCCACGGAACCGGGGTGCAGGCCGCCGCCTATGTCGAATGCCGCACCGCCGACGGGCGAACCGTCTGGGGTGTCGGCATCGACGAGGATGTCGCCACCGCCAGCGTCCGCGCCGTGCTCAGCGCCGCGGGTGCGGTTGGTTAGGCCCTATTCTACCCGTTCATCGTCATCCCCGGGCAGGCGGGGATCCATTCCGGCTGGGCTTTCGGATAGAGCCGCAATGACAGCGACAATGGATTCACGCCTTCGCGGGAATGACGTGTAGGTCTTTCAGAGTTCAGGAACACAGATGCAGCGCTCTCCCCTCGCCCCGCTCGGCTTTCCCTATCTCCCTCCGGTCGAGGGCGTGACGCTGCGTGTCGCGCGCGCGCACTACAAGACCTGGGATCGCTGCGACCTGACCTTCGTCACGCTCGACAAGGGCACCAGCGTGGCGGGCGTCACCACCACCAGCAAATGCCCGTCGCCCGAAGTCGAGTGGTGCCGCGAGGCGCTGGTCCTGGGCAAGGCGCGCGCGCTGGTGGTCAACGCCGGCAACAGCAACGCCTTCACCGGCAATCGCGGTCGCGCGGCGGTCGAGGCGATTGCCGCTCGGGTCGCGGGGCATCTCGATTGCCAGCCCTCGGACGTGTTCGTCTCCTCGACCGGGGTGATCGGCGTGCCGCTGCCGATCGACAAGGCCGAAGCGGGGCTGGACGCCGCCTTCGCCGCGCAGCCGTGCGGGTGGGAGGATGTGGCCAAGACGATCGGTACCACCGACACCTTCGAGAAGGGCGCCGTCACCACCGCGGTGGTCGGCGGCAAGACGGTCAGCCTCGTCGGCGTGATCAAGGGCAGCGGGATGATCGCACCCGACATGGCGACGATGCTCGGCTATGTCTTCACCGACGCAGCGGTCGATCCGGCGTTCCTCCAGCGCGCGCTGTCGGAAGCCAACACACGCAGCTTCTCATGCATCACCGTCGACAGCGACACCTCGACCAGCGACACCGTGCTGGCCTTCGCCACTGGCGCGGCAGGCAATGCGCCGCTGGTGGATGACGACAGTGATGGCGCCGATGCCTTCCGCGCAGCCCTGTCCGACCTCTGCCTGCGCCTCGCCCATCTCGTCGTCCGCGACGGCGAAGGCGCGTCGAAGTTCATCCGTATCGACGTCGACGGCGCCGAAAGTGACCGCAGCGCGCATCGTATCGCGCTCAGCATCGCCAACTCGCCGCTGGTCAAGACCGCCATCGCGGGCGAGGACGCGAACTGGGGCCGCATCGTCATGGCCGTAGGCAAGGCGGGCGAGCCCGCCGACCGCGACCGGCTGGGCATCACCTTTGGCGGGGTGCAGGTGGCATCGGGCGGCCTGGCCGTCGAAGGCTATGACGAGGCCCCCGTCGCCGCGCATCTGAAAGGTCAGGAGATCGAGGTCGGCGTTGACCTCGGCCTCGGTGAAGGCCGCGCGACCATGTGGACCTGCGACCTGACGCATGGCTATATCTCGATCAACGCCGATTATCGCAGCTGAGGCTGGCGGTTACCTGAACCTAGGATAAGCCTGTCGTCGCCACCGGTTCAGACCCGCTGGCGTATCCAGAGTCGTCGCCCGTCCCCGGGACGGGTACGATCATGGAGAGCAGACATGCGTATCTTGATTCTTGCCGCGACGCTTGGGGCCAGCGTGCTCGCGACGACCGCTCCGGCCGAAGCGCAATATTATGGCTCGAGACACCGCGAAGTCCGACAGGAGCAGCGCGAGTGCCAGCGTGAGCTGCGCCACGCCCGCAATCGCTACGAATATCGTCGCGAACTACGCGAGTGCCGCCGCGAGATTTCGCGCGCCCGCGCCGGCTATCGCGACCATGACCGTTGGGGCGACCGCCGCGACCGGCGCTGGGGGGATCGCCACGACCGGCACGATCGCTACGACCGGTACGATCGCCGCTACTGAACGGCTGAAATGAAGACGGGCGGGGCCGCAACGGCTCCGCCCATCGCGATCGACACTGTCTATCGCCGCCTGACTTTCCCTGCTAGCTGGCGCCCGCGCGACCGATCGCGCGTCAGCGACAGGAGGCCATCATGGCACACACCGACATGCTCGCCGACCTCCCCTGCTTTCGAGCGTAGTTCGAAGCGGCGGCGGGGTTATCCGTCCGAAACGCATGTGAAGCGCGGCCTGCGCTTCGTGCATGGCGACGTCGAGCTGATCGAAAAACTCGGCCGCAACGATCCCTGCCCATGCGGGTCGGGGAAGAGGTTTCAAGCGCTGCTGCATGCATTCGGGCCGGTTTCGACGGGGCCGAACGGCATGACTATTGGCGGGAGTAGCTAGAGAAACGGGGGCCGGATCAGCGGCCCCCGCAAAACTTCAGACGACGCTCTCGATCCACGCCTTGAGCTTGGACTTGGTCGAGATGTCCTGGATGCCGACCTGCTGCGCGATCTTCTGCCCGTCCTTGTAGACGAACAGCGTCGGGATACCGCGGATACCGAGGCTGCCGGGCGTGTCCGGATTCTCCTCGATATTGAGCTTGGTGATCGTCACCTTGTCGGCCAGTTCCTCGGCCAGCTCTTCTAGGCTCGGCCCGATGATCTTGCACGGCCCGCACCACTCGGCCCAGAAGTCGACGAGGACGGGCTTGTCCGACTGAAGAACGTCGGCTTCGAAGCTTGCATCGGTAACGGCCTTGGCCATTTCAAAATCTCCTTTGTGTTGGCGATAACCTAGGGAGGCGCCCTCGCCCCCTCAAGCGTTTCAGATCAAGCTTTGCTCCGCCGCGGCGAAGCCGGGCTTGTGCGTGGCGAGCAGCGCGTCGGGCAGCGCGTAGAGCAGCGGCCCGGCCGTGTAGAGCAGACCCGCGACCACCTGTCTCCCCGGGAAGACCACCTCCAGCGCGGCGACATAGGCGGCCATCTGGCGGACATGATAGGGCGGCACCGCGTCAAGCGTTTCCGGGGCGCGGCGGCCGGTCTTGAAGTCGACCACCAGGACGCTGTCGTCGGTCACGAGCAGCCGATCGGCGGTGCCCGACACGACGTGGCCGCCAGCGAGCACCGCCGCGATCGGCGCCTCGGCCAGCGCATCCGGCCCGAACAATTCGGCAAAGTCCGGATCGGCGAGCACACCCAGCGCGGCGGCGGCGAGTTCGTCGCGCACCGCAGGATCGGCGACGCCTCCTGCCCCCTCCAGCCAGCGTTCGGCAGCGTCGATGCGCCGCTCCGCCGCGACGGCAGGCAAGCGCTCCAGCAACGCGTGGATCAACCGGCCCCGCTCCGCCGCAGCGCGAAGTGCAGGCCCGGGCGGCGGATCGGCGACCAGATCGTCGCCCAATGACGAAGGCGCGAGCGGGCGCGGCGGACGCGCCTCGACCGGAGCCGGCAGCTTTGCCCAGCCAGGCAGCGCCGTCGCCACGTCCGCGTCCGCAGCGCCTTGCGGCTTGCGCGCCACCGGCGGCTGCGGACGATGGCCGGTGAAGCTGCGATCGCCCTCGCCTTCCTCGACCCGCAGCGCATCGAACGCCGCGCGCGAGGCGGCGTACCAGCTGGCCCCTGGCGCCTCGCCCTTCGCCTTCGGCCCCAGCGCGCCCGCGATCACCAGCCGCTCCTCGGCACGGGTCGCGGCGACGTAGAAGAGCCGCCAATGTTCCTCCAGCTCGCGCGCCTCGGCCAAGGCAACCGCGCTGTCCACCGGCCCGCCGCGCTCGGCCTTGCCGGGACGGAATACCGGGAGTGCAGCGCCGTCATGATCATCGGGCGCCCATTTGACGAAATCGCCGCGATTGCCGCCCTGCGGATCGGCGGTGGCATCAGCCAGGATCACCAAGGGCGCCTGCAGCCCCTTGGCACCGTGCGCGGTCATCACCCGTACCGCATCCTGCGGCTGAGCGGCGTCACGCACGATCTCGACATCCCCGCGGTCGAACCAGTCGAGGAAGCGCTGCAAGGTCGGCGTCGCCAGCCCTTCGAATCCCAGTGCAGCCGTGAGCAGCTCCTCGACCGGATCGAGCGCTTCCTTGCCCAGCCGGCGCAACAGCTTGCGCCGCCCGTCCATCTCGCCCGACAAAATCGTTTCGAGGAAACGGTGCGGCGTCATCAAGTCGGCGCGCGCCAGCAGACCGTAGAGCGGTGCGAGGCGGTCGTCGGGCTGGGTCGCGCGCAGATGTCGCCACAGGCTGCCACGCTCACGCAGAGCCGCATGCATCAACTCGTCCTGGCTCCAGCCGATCAGCGGCGAGACCAGCAGCGCGGCGAGCGACAGGTCGTCGTCCGGCTGAAGCGCAAAACGCACCGCCGCGAGCAGATCCTGCACCGCCAGCGGCGCATTGAGCCGCAGCCGGTCGACGCCCGCCACCGGCACCCCCTCGGCATGCAGCCGCGCGACCAGCAGCGAGGCAAGCTCGCCGCGCCGCTTGACCAGGATCATCACATCTTCGGGCCGCAGCGTCCGCCCCTTGCTCTCCAGCTCGAGCGAGCCGATCCAGGCCTTGATCTGACGGGCGACGCGGTTGGCGACCTCACGCGTCGCATCGTCGATCCAGCCTTCCTCGTCCTCGGGATCGCCGCCAGCGACCACGGGCGGCCACAGCGTCACCGTACCCGGCCCGGCGACGCGGCTGGCATGGGCTTCGGACTCGGTCCCCATCCCCGGCTCGGGCAACGCTGCCACGGCCGCATCGACAAACTCCAGGATCGGCGCGGTCGAGCGGAACGAGTGGGTCAGCGACAACGTCTCCAGCGCGCCGTCCGAACGCTCGCTGAAATGGACATGTGCCGCGGCGAAATTGACCGGGTCGGTGCCCTGGAAGCCGAAGATCGCCTGTTTATAGTCGCCGACGGTGAACAGCGTGCGCACCTCCTCGCCGTGCGCGCCCTCGCCCGCGAAGAATTCGTCGGCCAATGCACGGACGATCCGCCACTGCGCGATATTGGTGTCCTGCGCTTCGTCGATCAGGATGTGGCTGGTCGCCTGATCGAGCTTGAAGCGGATCCAGTCGCCCATGCCGGGCTGGTCGAGCAGCGCCACCGTCTTGCCGATCAGATCGTCGAAATCGACCGCCCCCGCGCGGCGCTTGGCGGTCTGGTATGCCGCGGCGTATTCCCGCCCCGCCGTCAGCCCCTGTGCAAGCAGGTCGGCATAGCCCGCGCGCGCGATCATCCCGGACACCGCGATGCACGCCTCGCCCAGTTCGGCGGCGAGTGCCTCATAATCCGGGTCGAGCGCGGCGAGCTTGGGCGGCACCTTCTTCGGCTCGTCCTTGGCGGTCAGCACGATCTTGCGCAGATCGCCGAGCATCGCCACCCGCGCCGCCGGGTCCGCCGCGAGCCAGGCGCCCGCGGCGACCGCATTCTCCTGCCCCGTCGCGGTGCCCCAGGCATGGTTGGCATCGGCAATCCGCCGCAGCCCCTCGACATCGAACGCGTCATCCGAACACCAGCGCGCGGCTTCCTCGAGCACATCGCCCTGCGGCAGGTTCATCGAGCGCCGCAGCCAGGGCTGGATGCCCGAGGGCAGCGCCGCCATCGCGTCGGGCGCCTTGGCGCAGGCATGGAGGAACGCCTCGGCCTTGCCCTCACCCAGCCTCAGGCTGAGTGCGCCCACCGCGTCGATTAGCCCATCGCGCCCTTCACGACTCGCATCGACGAGCATCGCCGCCAGCGTGTCGCGGGCCAGCGCCGTCTCCTCGCGCGCCTCCAGCGGCCGGAACCCCGGCGTCAGCCCGGCCTCGACCGGGAAGGCAGAGAGCAAAGTCTGGCAGAAGCTGTGGATCGTCTGGATGCGCAGGCCCCCGCCCGGGGCATCGAGCACCCTGGCGAACAGCGTCCGCGCCTTGGCACGCGTTTCCGGACCATAGTCCTCGCCCAGCGCCTCCAGGTCGGCAACCAACTCCTTGTCGGGCGCACGCACCCAATGCGCCAGCCGTCCGCTCACCCGCGCCGCCATCTCGGCCGCACCCGCCTTGGTAAAGGTCAGGCACAGGATCGCACCGGGGTCGACGCCGCGCAGCAACAGACGGAACACGCGCGCCGCCAGCACCTGTGTCTTGCCCGTCCCGGCGGAGGCGGACAGCCACACGCTCGCGTCCGGGCTCGACGCCGCGGCCTGATTGCCTGCCAGCGGCGGGAGCGCGCCGGTGCTAGCGCCGCTCACGGCCATACCATTCGTCGCGGCGCATCAACTGGTCGTAATCCGCATAGGGCGCATATTCGGGGTGCAGCTTGGCGGTGAACGGCGAGTCGCCGGTCAGATAGGCGCGCGCGGTCTCGGTGAAATTCTCCGCCGCAGTCGGCACGAACTCGTCGGGCAGCATCTTCCCGTACTTGCCTGCGGCATCGACCGGCGACTGGACGTAGCCGAACTCCCCGCCCTTGCGCGCCAGCGACCAATATTCGAACACGCTCGCCCGGCCGGAGATGCCCGCAAAGCCGCCCCGCTCCGCGATCAGGCCGAGCAGCCCCAACTGCAGGCTGTAGCCCGCACGCACGGCTTTCGTGCTGGGCGGCTGCCCGGTCTTGTAATCGACCACACCCAGCGTGCCGTCGCCCATCGCGTCGATGCGGTCGAACTTGCCCTTGAGCGTCACCCCGGCAAAGTCGATCGCGCCCTCCTGCTCCACCGCCAGCACGCGACGCTGTGGCCGTGCTTCGATCTCGCGCACGATCCAGCGCACCGCCTCGATCAGCCGCGGCTGCCACAGCGCACGCATCATCGGATGCGCCTGGGCCAGCATCGCCAGCACGCGCGGCTCAAGCGCGTCGGGGTCGCACGCATCCAGCTTGGCCCATTTCTCCAGGACATCGTGCACCGCGGTGCCGCGCCACGCCGCGCTGGGATCGGCGTCGACGGGGTCGAGTTGGCGCAGCCGCAGCATCCGCTTGGCGTAGAAGGCGTAGGGATCGGCCTTGAGCCGGTCGACATCGGTGACCGGGATCACGCGGGGGCGGATCGCGGCGGGCGGGCACGGCTCGGGCCGCGTCGCGGGTTCGTAGGCACCCGGATCGTCGAGCGCACGTGCCCAGGCCTCCAGTTCGACCGCGCGATCCAGCCCGCCCGACAGTGCCTCCAGCCGCAGCCAGAAGCGCGAGGCGATGGTCGGCGCGCCCGCGTCGCGCCTGGCCCGAGTCAGCAGCACTTCGCGCGCGCCAAGTCCCATCGCCAGATCATGCGCGGACAGGCCGATGCGTCGCTCCAGCCCCGGCAGGCCCAGTTCGCTGCGAATACGCGGCGCCAGCCACGGATCGGGCGCTGGCAGGCCCGGCCACACCCCTTCGTTGAGGCCACCCAGCACCAGCAGATCGGCGGTCTGCAGTCGCGCCTCGATCAGACCATAGATGGCGAGCCGCGGGTGCCCGCCCTGTGGCGGCCGCACCGCGATCTCGTCCATCAGCGTGCGCAGCATCGCGGCGAGGCTTTCCGGCTCGACCAATGCCGGACCATGCGCCGCCTCACGCTCCAGATCGTCGAGCAAGGCCGCCGCCGCACGCCCGTCCGCACGCGCCCACAGCCCCTCGCCGCATAGTGCCGTCGCCGTCTCGCGCAGGTGCGCCAGCAGCCCGGTCAGCGGTGCCGCGCCACCCGCATAGAGCGCTTCGAGCGGCACCAGCAGCGGCGCGATCCCACGCCACCAGCTCAGTGCCGCGCGGCGGACATGCGCGTCATAGCCCTCCTCATCCGCCAGATGCGCTTCGATCCCCGCCAGTCCCGCCGCCGGGCGCGGCCCGCGCAGCGCGAGGTCGAGCGCCCGCGCCCCTTCCAGCCATGCCAGCCGTTCCTCGCCCGCCGCGACCAGCGGGTGCTTGAGCAGCGCGAGCAGCGCCATCGGGGCGAAGGCCTGCGCACCTGCCTCAGCGAGCGCCAGCAGCAAGGTGCCCGGGGGCTGACTGGCCAGCGGCGCGCCTGCCGAATCGTCAAGCGTCAGCCCCCAGCGCGCGCAATGTGCGGCGACGCGCTTCGCCAGCGCGCGGTCTGGCGTTACCAGTGCTGCCGTGCGCCCCTCGGTCTCCAGCGCCTCCCTCAGTGCCAGCGCGATCACCTGCGCCTCTTCTGCGGGGGTCGCGACTTCGAGAGCGCGGACATCGGCCAGCCGCCGTTCGGCTGCGGGCAGATCGCTCCAGCCCTTGGTCAGCTCGGCGGGCATCAGTGCGCTGGCGATCGCCTTGCTGCGCGCGGGCGGTGCGTCGAGCTCGGTCGCGACGCGCCACGGTTCGATCTCGCCGCGCTGGACGCCCATCCGGTCAATCAGCAACTTCAGGTGGAATTGCGGATGCGTCTCGAGCGAGCGCTTGCGCCGCCCCGACACCGGGTCCGCCTCGAACGGCCCCAGCATCGCCCATTCGGCATCGCCCATGGCGAGATCGACGCCGGGGAAAACCACCATCCCGTCCGGCAGCCCGGCAACGACGCGTAGCAGCCGTGCGATGGCAGGCGCCGAGGTGGTGATCCCCGCGGCGCAGACGAACCGGTCGGGCGGGTCGCGCCGCCACCGCGCCGACACGCGATCGAGCAGCTGGTTGCGCCGCTCGGCCAGATCGATCCGACCAAGCTTTTCAAGCTCCTGCGGCCATTTGCTCAGCACGATTTCGAACAGGTCGAGCGAGCGCTGCCAATGTTCGGACAGCTCACCCGCGGCCACGTCGCGCATCCGCCGCGGGTCGATCTCCTCGATCAGCAGCTGGTCGAGCGTGCGGCCGAGGTCGCCCGCCAGCCGCACCGCCTCCGCCGCGTCGATCCCCGGCTGCCCCGCCTGCACCAGCCGGGCGAGGATCAGCCGCCGCTGGAGCGGATCGACTGCGGGCGGAACCGGATCTTCGTCGTCCGCAGGATCGAGGAACGGTCCGGCCGCCTCGTCCAGCTCAGGGTCGCCCACCGCCACCAGCCGCGGCAGCAGCAGCCCGCGCCCGCTCGCGCGGACGAACGCGTCGGTGATCGCCTTCTTCGCGCGATTGGTCGGCACCAGCACGATCCCCCGCGCCAACCGCAACGGATCGCCGCCGAAGCGCCGGATCAGCCCTTGCGCGAGTGCGTCGGCAAAGGCCCGGTGCGGCGGGATGGTGTGGAGGTTGAGGCGCTCAGCTGGAATGATGCCGCTCCCGGAAGCTCTCCAGCCAGTGGATACGGCTCTCGAACGCTTTCCGTAAGCGGCTGTTTGGGGCGAGCGAGATGCGAGTTCTGCAGCGCGCGATCTCCGTATCGAGTTCGGCCAGCGTCAGTTTCGCCAGGCCATCCTCATGATCGATCACCCCGCTGCGTTTACCCATCCGCGAGTACCGCCTCCGTCGCCGTGATCGCGGGCGGCGAGCCGACGTCGAACCACAGCCCCTGATGCACCACGCCATAGGCGCGGCCGGCTTCGATCGCGCGCTGCCAGAAGAGGTTGGTCGAGAACGGTCCTTCGGGCCAGTCGCGGATCACGCGCGGCGAGAGGATCTGGACGCCGGTATAGACGAACGGGGCAAGCCGCCCCGGCGCGCGCCGGCGGGTGATCTTGCCGAACGCGTCGAGGTGGAAATCGCCATTGCCGGGATGGCAATGCGCGCGGGCAAGTGGGACGAGCAGCAGCAGCGCGTCCATCTTCTCGTCGTCCCATGCCGCCGCAAGCTGGCGGATCGCGTCGATCGGCCCGTCCACCCAAAGGTTGTCGCTGTTGACGCAGATGAACGGCTGGTCGCCGAGCAGATCGCGCGCCTGAACCAGCCCGCCGCCGGTCTCCATCAACTGCTTGCGCTCGTCGGACACGACGACCTCGATGTCCTTCACCCGGTGGGTGACATGCGCCTCGAGCGCGTCGCCGAGATAATGGACATTGACCACGGCGCGCTTGACCCCCGCGCTGCGCAGCCGGTCGAACGCATGGTCGATCAGCGGCTTGCCCGCGACTTCGATCAGCGGTTTGGGGCGCGTCGCGGTGAGCGGGCGCATCCGCTTGCCCAGCCCCGCGGCCATCACCATCGCCGTCTCGGGCACCGCCGCGCGCGGCACCGGACGCAGGGAAAGGGTCTTCTTCGCGGTCACGCCACCACCATCGGATCGCCGCGCAGATGCGCGGGAATATTGGCATCGAACCAGGCCGCGACGGGCGCCAGCGCCGGGTGCCTGAGGTCGCGCTCCAGATAGCCCCACACCCGCGGGCACAGGCTGGGATAGCGCGGCTTGCCGTCGCGCTTCCACAGGCGGGTGAAGATGCCGATGATCTTCGCATTCCGCTGTGCGCCGAGCACATGATAGGCGTCAAAGAAGGCCTCGTCGGCGCTGGTGATCCGGCGATAGCGGTCCAGCATCGCCGCTTCGAGATCGGGGTGCACGTCGCGGCGGGCATCCTGGAGCAGCGACACGAGATCATAGGCCGGATGGCCCGCGAGCGCGTCCTGGAAGTCGAGCAGGCCGAAGGTCTCGCTCCCCTCGATCAGCATCAGATTCTCGGCATGATAGTCGCGCAGCACCGTCACCGGCGCACTGCCGAGCACGGGCGCGAGTACCGCATCCCACGCCGCGACATAGCCGGGCACGTCGACATCGAGCGCCACCGCCGGGCAGTACCAATCGGTGAGCAGCGCGGCCTCACGCTGATAGACCTCGCGGTCATAGGGACCGACGTCCGCGGCGTCATGCTCGCGCAGCCGGATCAGCACGTCGATCGCGGCTTCATAGAGGCGCAGCTCGCTCTCCGGCGCGGCATCCACGGTCTCGCGCAGCCGGGCGTCGCCGAAGTCCTCGATCAGCACCAGTCCGGTATTCAGATCCTCGCCATAGATTTGCGGCGCAGCGAACCCGCGCCCGGTGAGCCAGCGCGCGACATGGATGAAGGGGCGCGGATCTTCCTGGGGCGGCGGCGCGTCCATCAGGATCGCGCTGCGCCCGGGCGCCTGCACGCGGAAATAGCGGCGGAACGACGCGTCGCCGGCCAGCGGCAGGATCTCGCCGTCCCCCCAACCAAGCTCGTCCAGGAAATAGGGCGCCCGTGCGGGCGGATTCATGTCAGGAACCATCGGTCCTTCCATGACGCGGGCACCTGCGCTGTCAAGCCGCGCGCGCCATCCGGCTCGATCGTCAGGGTGAGCCACAGCGCGTCGGCCCATGCCGCGGCCGGCAATCGCTCGGGCCATTCGACGATCAGCAGCGAATCATAGCGTGCATCGTCCAGCCCGAGCTCCTCGGTCTCGGCCGTATCCTCGATGCGGTAGAGGTCGACATGCAGCACCGGGAACCGCACCTCGGGCGGCCCATAGGGCTGGACGATGCACGCTATGATTC
>Ga0247823_10002790_pt1 | contig 14374 bp, 17 predicted proteins | sample 13C_PalmiticAcid_2_FD_192426 | JGI IMG/M metagenome (GOLD analysis project Ga0247823, IMG submission 192426) | Soil microbial communities from agricultural site in Penn Yan, New York, United States - 13C_PalmiticAcid_Day30 | ecosystem: Environmental > Terrestrial > Soil > Agricultural land...
CCGTTAGCCTCTAGCTCCTCAAAATCGTCACCCTCGAATTCTTCGGCCGCCTCGTCGCCTCCTCGGGCCGCAACCGACACACCCTCCTGCTGCGCTTCACGCGCGTCTCCCTCGCGCTGACCTTCCTCGCCGTCCTCATCGCCGACCTCGCCGAGTGCCAGCCCTTCCCCCACTACTTCCAAGTCCTCCCCGACCCGGGCCGTTCGCGTTCCGGACCATCAGCCGCCTCCGTAACGACTACAAACGGCGCCGGCGACGGCGGCCGGAAGGCGTCGCCCATCCTACTTCGTTCACACCCCATCGAGTCCTTCCGGACCGCCTCCCGCGCATTCGCGATGGCGCGCCAGGATCCCGTTCCCTGTTCGTGCAAGCAGGGCAGAATGTTGGCGCCGGTCGTTGGGGCTGTCGTCGTCGATGCGAGCCAACCGGTGTCGGACCCTCGAGGCTCGGTGCTGGCTCGCTCGTGCCATCGGAGCCTCCCTCCTCCCTTACCACCCCCCCTGTTTTTTTTTTTCCCAACCCAACCAACCTCGGGATCCCTTTTCTCTTTTTTCTCATCGTTCTTCCCCTACTCCTGACGCACTCCTTGGCTCTGGTTCACCATGACGGTACAACAACAGTTGCGCATCTCTGAGGCGGACGGGGACAGCATCAATGCACTCCTCCAGGATTACTTGAACACCGCGATAGAGGAGGAGGGCAACGAGCAGCCGTTCGTTGCTCCAGGGACACAAGCTGAGCGCAATCGAGTATGGATTGCCTGGACCAAGTCTGTCTTCCCCCCGGCCCGCCCAGGCTTTCCCAATGCAATCCAAATCTCTACATCACGCCTAGGACAATTGTACTGATGTGTCACTTGTTTCATTATAGTTTCTGTGGAGTTACCCGAAGAAAAGAGGGTGGAATCGATAGCCATGGTATTTCCCAGAGGTGTGTGACTCGCCATCGAGCCCGAAACTAGTGGTAACCGAGTGAAGTTGTGGCAAAATCGACCCCTACCGCTTCTGGGTAGACTTTGCTCGGAATCCATCGAGCGCATTTGTTCAGGCACCAGTCCAGGCGTTTTTGCACCAATACGTGGTCAACTCCGAGAAGGAACGTGTCGTGCTAGGGCCAGAGGAGCGCGCCATGATCCGCACGCTCAATTCCGCCTACAGTGTCATTGAGGTTTGGCGGAGGCTCGTCGCATCGGCCGATTTCAAGGTCCTCCGTGGCGAGCGGAGAGCGCTGCGAGCAAGGGAGAAATACCTGGAGGCCGAGCGGCTCTTTCTGAGGTGGGAGCAAGAGGGTGAAAAACGCGACGGACCCGCGTATCTAATTGTCAAGGTATGTGAGGCTGCATTGGATGTATTCCCTTGGCCTTCTCGGCCCCTCCGCCATTCATTGTATCCTGACGGGGCAGCTTTCTTTGCGGCTCCCTCTTCCTCGCACTCTATCCGTTCCGTGCCTCCTCTATTAGGATGCTTGACTGACCAGTGCCTCGCCAGTGGATTCTCGTCAAACTGTCACCAACTCTCAACCTGGAGATCAACACGTTGTACGTGAAGCTCGAGGCGACTGCAGCAGACATCATTATCATCCTTCGCGCGCTTTATAAGCGTGCCGAAGATATACCCGCCACGCCACTTGTGAGGTTGTCGTTCCACGCCGTGGTCCTGCAGGCCGCTACTGGCGGTTTCCGACCGGGCACCCTCATGAATACCCTGTGTCAGCAGTACACTCTGTCCATCGTGCGCGATCCCAACAACAGGACCCTGAGGAGGATCATTCTCACACCCAACCTCAACCGGAACAAGACCAAAACGACCGACATGACCTGCAGACCCAGGAGGCAAACATCGTAAGTAATTCCACGTTCAGCAAATCAAAGGCCAGGGGCTGACGATGTATATCCCCTATCCCCTATCACAGCCTCTACTACTCTACCGCTCTCGTGCCTTATCCCCTCCTCTGTTTGGGAAGCCTTGTGATCACCCGGGGTTTGCAGATGGGGGCGTTTGATACTCCCCATAAAACGGCTCACGACCTTATCCACTGTCCAAACCTTGGCGAGACCAACCGCCTAGACATTCCTTGGAAGCAGGAATTCCTCAAACAGATTCTTTTTCCACTGGATTACCAACAGTTTCGCGACTTGTGGGCCCGGTGCTGCCTCGTCATCGGCTGCCGTAGGCCTATCCGTCCTTATGCTCTTCGTGTCGGTGCTGGAGCCCGCATGGATGGTATGTTGCTCCTAGACACCGCCTGCCACTAGACGCTGGATAGCCAGTTGACACACATTGCAGAAGGGTTGTCAAGTGCCCTACGGAACTATATCATGAGTCACACAGGAGCTGTCTTCGAAACCGACTACCAAACCGGCGTCGTACGAGCGAATCTCGCGTCATTAGCGTTTGGGCCCAAAGCGGTGCAGCGGGATGAGCTTCTTTTCAACGACCTTCGCAGCATGACCCTTACACGGGATGAGGGTGCTCCCATCTCGGTGTCGGAAGAACGACTTGTGGAGTTTCAAAAACGAAGGGACATCGCCAAGTTCCGTGCCGAGATCCAAGCCTCGACCGACAAGCGGGAGAAGAACAGGATTTACAGCCAAATCGCAAGTACCATTAAGACTTGCACTAGGCTGCAGCTCGAGGAAGACCGGCAAGCCTATTTCAAGGAGGCGGACCGGTTGCGTCTCCAGGGCCTTGAGCCGGAGCCAGCGCCCGGCAGGGGGGGGCCGGGTATCGTGGCTCCGGTGGCTGCGCTTCTATCGCGGCTGAGCCTGCGAGATGAGGGCGAGCCGCCAAGGGTCGACACAAGTACATCGGAGCAATACATTGCTGTGCAGCTGCAGCATCTATCGTCTCTCGCACCCAGTGTTCCACGGCGTGCTCCAGATACCGCAGCAGCTTCCAAGTCGCAACAGAACTGCTTCTGTTTCGTCTGCTCTAGAGACTTGGCAAACCGCTCTTGCCTCACACGGCACTTCCGGGACGTCCATCTTGTCGATGGTACGTTTGAAAACCCTTTCGCTTGTCCAGAGTGCAGGCGGACTAGAACGGCAGATGTCGTCGTTCATGGCCCAGCAGAGTGGTGCAATCACCTCGAGCATACCCACGGCCGGATCCATACACCAAACGTCAATCCAGGTGTCAACCCTCGGGACTGTGTATCAAACTCACCGTTGATCTGTCTTCAATGCGAGGCACCAATGGCGTCTACGAACACTCTATAGTCGCCGAGTCAGCAGTAGTGTTCTCACCGGACGGGAACACGCTAGCGTCGGCTTCAGAGGATAAGACCATCCGGCTCTGGGATGCGGCGACCGGCACGCACCGGCAGACGCTCGAGGGGCATGGCACTCTTACTCGTTTAATGTTCTCCAGGAATGGTCAATGTCTCGAGTCAGACCGAGGGCTGCTGAGCGTAACCGTAAACTCTGACGTTTCAAGCAGCTTACTTCCCACAATAGGACGGTAGTCCTCCCCATCGTCGGCATCGCAATGTCAACGCCGACCGATGTCGTGCTGAGGGTTGATCCGGTCTTGGCTGGTGGAAAGCTGCATGGATGGCTCATCGTCCCACAGCCTTGGTATGCTTGCCCGACTCTCCTGTGCTTGTGGCGGCACGACAGAACCATCCTCGTCCTGCTCTCCTCTGTCGCCTGGAACCGGAGGATGGCTAGGACCGCAGTCCTCTTCAGGATTGGTGTTGGGGTGTGCACCGACATCGCGCGGAAACTCGATCCAGTCTTGGCTGTCGGGTGGCTGCAAGGCTGGCTCAGCTGCCTGCCCCACTAATCAACACCCACCCCAAACGATCCACACGTGTCGACTCAACAAAAAGACCCCCAACCCCAGCACATGCTAGTCACGATGGGGTCAAGCCATCCTCTGCATGCCGAGGCCCATTCATCCTTAGTCATTTTCATGTCGTCAACGGGTCGTCAAATTATTACCCCTTCTCACGTGTTTTGGGTCGATGCCCCAGCGCGCTAACGTTTCGTTGCGCCAAAAGATAGGGATTCAACGAAAAGGCACCGTCGGTTGATAAAGAGGCCTTGGACATCTCTCCCTCCGCGCTACTCGAGCTGCTCCTCCACCGCATTGTCAGCCATTCACCATGGCATTAACATCCCTCTGGGACTACGTTTTCATCCGGACAAGCATCTTCTTCCTGCACCTGGTCGCGCCCTTTAGCGTTTTCTATTCGCTGGCCAGATGGCTCGTCTATCCTCTGTTCCACGTCCCCCAAGTACTAGAGATATGACTCGCGCTCGAGGCTGTCTTCTACCTTGTCATCTACCTTCCCCTCAGCCTCCACATACAGACAGCCACGACACATCCCACGCCTGTCTGCCGTAGCGATCGCCGCAAATTGTTCCGCCGCTGCCACGACAACGTTCCAGAACCGGAACGCTATCTTACGAAATGGTTCCGGGATGCGCCGGCGGCCGAGATCAGAAGGGAGAACGTCAAGGACTTCTTTCGGTGGGCCTTCTTGAACACGGGAGACCCTGACCCGGAACATGACGAGGAACTGGAGGAGTATGCCAGCGAGATGGAGAAGTTGCTGGGGAGGAAATTCGAACCCGGGCGCGGTAATGCAAAGTGTCTGAGATTGACCCTCGATAAGGTCGAAATATTACACCGGAGCTTGATATGGTATCTGGTAATTGGGTTATCCCTCTGTAACCAAAAGTAGCTACTAATTTACTGTATTCTATAGTGCGTGTTCATTGTCGACACACTGGCGTCCGGCTATCTGCGCTACCACTCTTTCAACTTCCACCGCACATCGTTTCTTGCCGTCTTTCCTTTACGCCCTCTTACCCTCTTCGGCGCCCATTCCTCCCCTGCACGAAGTCTGACTTACTGGCACCGGCCACACACCTCTAAGACAAGACTCCCGATCCTGTTCATCCACGGTATCGGTGTTGGGCTCTACCCATACATAGACTTCCTGGCCGAAATAAATGCCAACGACGGTGAGGATTTGTCCGACGGACAGATTGGAATCATCGCTTTGGAGATCATGCCTGTGAGCTCCCGCATAACGGGAGAGGCAATGTCGCGAGACAAGATAGGCGAGGAGGTGCATTGCATATTGAAGGCACATAAATGGGAAAAGTTCGTGCTGGTGTCGCATTCGTGAGCATCCCTTACATACTCTCTGTTCATGGTGATTGCAACCACTGATATTATTTACCAAGTTACGGAAGCGTTGTGGCTGCGCATCTCCTCCATACGCCGAAGATCGCGCCAAAGATCGGACCGATGTTATTCATTGACCCGGTTACCTTTCTACTGCATCTCCCCGATGTCGCGTACAATTTTGTAACGTCTTCCTTGTTTCCCTACTCATCATCTTAGCTAACCTCTTAACACAGATCCACCGGAAGCCAACCAGCGCCAATGAATACCTGCTCTGGTACTTCGGCTCTAAGGATATTGGCGTCGCTCATACCCTCTTTCGACGGTTCTTCTGGGCCGATAATATCTTATGGAAGGAAGATATACAGGGTCATCGTGTAACTGTGGCCCTTGGCGGCAGCGACCTGGTCGTTAACACTAAGGTCATCAGGGCGTATATGATAGGTGGGGATGACTGGATTCTGTCGAGTGGGGGCTGGGGGAACGAAGGCTGGAAAGATGGAGAGTGGAAGGGCGATGGTTTAGATGTGTTGTGGTTTCCGGATTTTCATCATGGACAGGTGTTTGATAGTAAGAGGGCGAGACGGAGGTTAGTGGATATTGCTAGGAGGTACGTACTTCATTGTAGGGTAACTTGCTGTCACGTTAATTAGGTCCTGGGTCGTTCAAGGCGATGGCAGCATCATGGTCGACCACTCGGAGTATGGGGGAATCCGTCCAGCTCACTCTGTCTCCAAGGGGTGGGTCGACCAGAAGCACAACTGATTCCGGACCGTCAGCTGCAAAGAGTTCTAAACTAGAGAAACGTCCCGTTCGCGTTGTAAGAAAGATAGTCTCGTACAGCGGTCTCTGTTTTGCTGTCGTATTGTTTCAAGTGCGAGAGGTGAAGGACCTTATGGCGGATATATGCGTCGACGGCGGTGGTGACAGGTTGGACGTTTAGCTCGAGGCTCAACCTCGCTTTCTCTACGGCTGCTTCCAACCGCTCCTCGATCTCTGGCTAATTGCGACTAGGGACAATCCACTTAACTCGAGAAGATTCAGATGATTTCTGAGTATGCTCATCGTACTACGCGGTTACGCTGCTTACGCCTCTTAGTTGCCGCGCTGCAGAAGGTTCATGCCGACTTCCAGGCTATCTTGGCAAGGGCATCTGGACAGCCAGTCCGGCGACGTGTGGAACGACAGAGGGACATGGTTTACTGAACCGGCTCGCCATGGTGCATTGCTTGGGAATTTCAGAGGGTTCGCTCGTAGTTCGCTGGTGATCAATAGGTTCAGATCAATGCAGAAACTAATGCGGGCTCAGCTCACGGTTGGGCCGGAACAAATGCTCAACTGTCTTCTTCCACCGGAAACATATAGATTTCTATAGATTATACCATACTGTCCAGTTGACCCTCATCTGCATGTATGACACCACGATGGCATGATCCAGCAGCCTAGACCATGAAACGGGCGAAGGACGGTGTTTAACGGGCTGGGCCCTACTGCGGCCTCGTCGACCCTCGGCCTCCCCATGAACCTTGACCCCTGACCTGTTGCCCCTGACGACGGCACTAAGCACCCATCGGGTCAGACAGAAACCACACCGCTCGTCGGGCCGTTTTGCTCTTTTTCTCTTCTTTTCTCTAAGCTTAGTTGCACTCGTAGAGTCGTCGTCAGATAGTTTCAATACACTCCTGAGACCGTCACAATGCCCATCATGAACCCAGTCTCATCGAAGTTGCAGACATCGTCAGGTACAATGCCGTACTTGGCTATAACGTTCCGTACAAGTGCTTATTTATGGACCTGGAATCTTTTCGGACCGGTCCCGTGCTAGACTGAAAGTAATCGTGCTTGGTGTGTTGGCAGTTCGAGACAGTTACGAATCGCTACCGGTTAGCTTCTCCGGTGTGTTCCTCTGGCACCCTGGAGACGTCCACCGTGCAGAATGCCGGCTCCGGCGTCGCCGCTGGACCTGTGGAGGAGGCCGGGGTAGGAATGGTGACAGGAGGGGCGCGTCGAGCGACGTCCGCATACGCCGGCCGAACCTATAAGGCTCCTTAGGCTGTCGCCATGGCGTGTAGCTGGAGCCTGGTGGGCTCTAGCTCGCTGCGAATTTGCGTAAGCTTCTCTCGCGCTTGCGATAATTCTCGAACCAACTGGGCTGTCATTTTAGCGGCTTTCTTTGCTAGTTATCTGGTCCTTAAGCTTTCTGAACTCGATGGAATTCTGCCTTCACGACATCTAATTTATTGTTGAAGTCACCGTCTATGGGATGTTCTGGGCCTTGGATTGCCTTGCTCGCCTCGCCGGCGGCTGTAGCCCCGATTGTGAGGTTATCGTCGTTTCTTAGCACTCTATCATTGTTGTTATTCCTCTTCCCAATCCACATCATCTTCTTGTCGCATCGACCTCATCGCCTCGCCGTTTTCACCCTCTTGCGCTGGGGCCGGCAATGTCCCGCTCCAGGAGTTTCCGAATCGCCCCTCATGACGTCGATGATGTCTGAAGCGCCGCGCGCCGCACCAGACATCTGCCACAAGGCCTAATTCTTCGACAAGTGTTCAAAGGATGAAAAAGAAGATCAGTAAAAATAATTCTTCAGTAAAAGACCTCCACGTCTTCTTTTTCCTGGTTATCCCGTCGAACCTTTTTTTTTTTTCCGGACAAAAGGAATCGAGTGCTTGATTGAGTCTGCTGCTCTCTATTTTACAATGGGTTTGACGGGAGTGTCTCCCCTTCTCACGCGCCTCTACTCAGTCCAGCACACGAAAGACGGAACCCCTGCTTTAGAAATACACGGACGTTACGGTATAGACATCCCCCCTCATCCTCGGCTAACCCTCCCGTAGATCATCCCAGGAACGCTTGATATTACGTGGTAGATTAACCCAGGAAGCTCTTGATGAAGGCAGGGACGATCTCCCTCAACCGGGCCTCGAGCTCCTTGCTGATGGCACCCTCCTTGTCGATCGTGGCCATGATCTCGGGCTCATTGCTCTTGAGGTGGGCAAGGAAGTCAACCTCCCACTGGAGGATCTTGTCGACGGGGACAGAGTCGAGGTAACCGTTGACACCGGCGAAGATTATGGGAACCATCTCGTTGACGGCGTAGGGGGAGTACTGCTTCTGCTTGAGGAGCTCGGTCAACCGCGCACCACGGGCGAGGGTCTGCTTGGTGGCAGCGTCGAGATCAGAGCCGAACTGGGCGAAGGCAGCAACCTCACGGTACTGGGCCAAGAAGAGCTTGAGCGAACCGGCGACTTGCTTCATGGCCTTGAGCTGGGCGGCGGAACCGACACGCGAGACGGACAGACCGACGTTGATGGCCGGGCGGACACCCTTATAGAAGAGCTCAGACTCCAAGAAGATCTGGCCGTCGGTGATGGAAATGACGTTGGTGGGAATGTAAGCAGACACATCACCACCCTGGGTCTCAATGATGGGCAGGGCAGTCATGGAGCCACCACCGTGCTTGTCGTTCATCTTGGCGGCACGCTCGAGCAGACGAGAGTGGAGGTAAAAGATGTCACCGGGGTAGGCCTCACGTCCGGGAGGACGACGCAGCAGCAGAGACATCTGACGGTAGGCGACGGCCTGCTTCGACAGATCGTCGTAGATGACCAGGGAGTGCTTGCCATTGTCACGGAACCACTCGCCCATCGAAGCACCAGTGAAGGGAGCAATGTACTGGAGGGGAGCGGCCTCGGAGGCAGTGGCAGCGACGACAATCGAGTACTTCATGGCGTCGTTCTCTTCGAGGGTCTTGACGAGCTGAGCGACGGTGGAACGCTTCTGGCCGACGGCGACGTAGATACAGTAGAGCTTCTTGGTCTCGTCATTGCCGTTGTTCCAACGCTTCTGGTTGAGGATGGTGTCGAGACCGACGGCAGTCTTGCCGGTCTGACGATCACCAATGATCAACTCACGCTGGCCACGGCCAATAGGGACCATGGCGTCGACCGACTTGAGACCAGTCTGCACGGGCTGGTTGACGGACTTGCGGGGAAGAATGCCGGGGGCCTTGAGCTGAGCACGGCGCTTCTCCTTGGTGTTGATGGGGCCCTTGCCGTCGATGGGGTTACCGAGGGCATCAACGACACGGCCGAGAAGCTCGGGGCCGACGGGCACATCGACAATTTCGCCGGTACGCTTGACGGTCTCGCCCTGCTTGACGAGACGGTCAGAACCGAAAAGCACAACACCGACCTGGCCGGCCTCGAGGTTCATGCACATGCCCTTGACGCCAGATGCGAACTCGACAAGCTCCTCGGCCTGGACATTGGCCATGCCGTGCACACGGGCGATACCATCACCGACAGACAGGACGCGGCCAGTCTCGGCAAGGCCGGACTCCTCCTGAACGCCACGGATCCTCTTCTCGAGGATGGAGGAGACCTCGGTCGGCGAGGCCTTCGCTTCGGCGTATGCGCGGGTTTGGAGGGCAGAGACGGCGGGTGCGGCATTTCCTGCGGCGACTCTGCTCGTGGCAGAGAGGGCGCCGACGGCGCGTGTGCTCTGTCGGAGGACGTTCCGGAACATCTTATCCAGGTATGTGTCGCCTCTGGTGGTGAGGAAAAACAGTTGCAATCAAGTTGCAATTGCGTTGAGGGGAGATTGAGACTGGAGGTTCCAGTCGCTTGCATTATGTCGGCCTGGCGTCATAGCAGTTCTCAGCCCTTTGCACCAGTCAGAACACAGAACGATGTCGTTCGTCACCACAGCAGCATCCACGAGAAATTCACGCCATACTTCTGTCACGAGGCAGGAATGTAGTCTATGCTCAAGGAATAGTTGCACTTTTATTCAGGCTGAATGCTCAAAGGTGCTCAGTGTCTTTAGCAATTCCAAATTCGGATCAACCCATCCCGTCTAAGCGACACGGTGAATCTATACATGTTGATGGGCGACTTAGAATGTTCCTGACCTCCATACCACCATACTGAGCAGTGACATCCATACCACCATACTGAGCAGTGACCTCCATACCACCATACTGAGTAGTGTTAAATCATTTGCTTCGACGCTAGCTATTTGATGATCGTAAGTGACTCGCTAATAATCATATCTTGAATTTGCTCGTGCTGGGAATTTTCAAGCTTTGGTGGCATGTTTGCGGGCGGCTTGCAGCTGAGGGTTGTTGGGAGAGCCAAAAGCAGCAGACGCAGCAGCGGTAGCAACAGACGCAGCAGCATCACCATGAAGCCTCCCGCCCCAGCATAGAGAATCAAATACGTCGCCAGCATCAGAAAGGGAAACCCAAACCCATCATTCGCGCCCGCCTCGCTCGAGATAATCTCCGGCAGATGCCGCGCCACAAACTTATCCGCAAACGGGCCCTTGGCAATGGCCTGCGATAGGATCGGATCCGTACACGTCACGCACGCGCCGATGACCACACCACAATGACTCGTCGCGCTGTGTTGTAGTGTTGTGGGGCCAATTTTGTCGATGATGACCTTCGCTTCGCTCCGCTCCGGATGACGTTACAGCTTTACTGCAAGAGACGCAACTCCTAAGTCTCCAACAGCAGTCACAACTAATAATCCATGCACGAGTTCATATAAACTCGAGCCACGTTGGGTGTGGTTAGGAAGCTTCTGGGCAAGGGGCAAAATGGTGGAAACATGACGTACTGCGGAGCAGCTGACAGGACTGAACAGGGTTATTGCCTGCAGGCATGGCTGTGGGAGGGAAAAGCGACAAAAGTCGAAGAAAAGGGTCCTCTAGGTATGTAGGCTTCCATGTCTGGGGTTGATCATAACAACCAAACGAAACCAAACGTCCGTTGTCCCTTTGAGCGTCTCAACCAAGCCAACCCACCCCAACATGAACGACAAGAAGGACAACAGCTCGGGCGTCACCGGCGCCGCCAAGGTCGTCACCTCGACCCTCGGTAACACAGCCGGCGGCCTGGCCAACACAGTTGGCGGTGTCGCGGGCGCTGCATCGCGCGGCATCGGCGAGACTGTCACGGCCGCCACTGGTGGTCTCGGCAAGCCCCTTGGTGACGGCGTCGCCAACATCGGCACGGGCGTCGAGGGCGGTGTCGCCTCGGTCGCCAAGGGCGTAAAGGACGCCGGCGAGTGGAAGACGAACCCGGAATAGAGCAAGCCCGTGGCAAGCTTGATATCATGAAAGAAATGACATGAACAAGATCGGATTACATGGCGCTGGGGGGTTTATGGATATAACCGTGGGCGCTGTACTTTCGTTAAGACGGGGTTGAGCCGCTAATTATTGGTCACTTTATTACTGGTTAGGTCGGCTATCTGGCTTCGAGTCGATGTATTGGAATACCAGGATGGCATCGCCGGACCGGTCTTTGGGAAATGCTAGTACTTGCATGTATAAAAGGGAGAATGAACAAACAACAAGATAATGGGTTCCTTCGCTCCAAGTGTATCTTAGTTCGCTCCGGTATTTGTCCAGTTCGCAGCTCCAGTTGGAGCCCCTTTAGAGTTGCTCGGTCCACTCATGTCGCCAGCCTTCCAACTAGACAACCCTTTGTGCAGTTCGCTCTACTCCTGGTCACTGTCCGCGGGCGCATATCGAACGCTACTTCATATCATCCTATGTCACTTGAAACGCTTACTCCCTCATTGTTTACCAATGGGTCGCCTTCCTCAACCCAACCGACGTCTCGCAAACCGAAGTGACCTCGGGCCACTGCGTAGTCCTCACCTACACTCTGCGGCGGACCTCACACGGAATAGGCGAGGCGTCTGTGCCTCTGCCCATTCTGGACGTCACGACACATTCGTGGTATCGGAGAGTGGGGAAGGCCGTAGAGAGAGCGCTTCCCATGATGCGGAGCGCCAGTGAGGGGGCGATAACACTCGGCTACTCGGGTACAGGCAACTACTCGTTCCCCTTAATCAACTTGTCGTCCTCGACCGGCCTCCAAGGCTTCCTCACGGGTGCCGACCTGCTCGTCTACCACATCTTCACGCGGCTCGCTTATGACGTGCGCACGCGTATAGTCCTCGACGAACCTACCGCCATCCGGCTCTCCCCTGAACGCTCTCCGGTGGTGCGTTCTCGACAGACCGCCATCCCCGACCCCCAAGATGACTCCCAAGACACAAATAACGGCGATGACGAACAGGAGACGCAGGACGCGACCGAATTTTCCCTGCCGCCGCTGACGGACCTTGCCAAGAGCGTCTGGTGGCTAAACCACTGCCCGTGGTTACCCTCGGGCTGGTGGCGTGAGATGCTGCTTTCCGTGGGACCCGGCCGGGGTAGGAAGGGCTTGGAGAATCGCTCCTGCATGACTGTCATCATCGCGACGCTGTCTCCTCGGCCAAAAGAGGGTGATCCTGCTACTCCTACTACTGCAACTACGGCCACGGCCACGGCCAGGGCAAACTCGCCAGCACAAAAGAGGAAGCGGCCGCTCGAGGACGACAGCCAAAGGAGCCCGGTATCATTATCCCGGCCTCCGGAGAGTCAGGGATTCTCCTTAGATTCGGAGGACGACGGGTATGTCGATCTTGTCAGCGGCCTAGATGCATCACCTACGAGTTTTATCGAAAGTTAAGATGAGACACAGGACGGGATAATGGGCAATGGAATATACTTAGAAGGTTTAGATTATGTATCTTCGGGGATTTGGCCCCTTTTGAGAATCCTAGGTTGCTAGGAAGTCATTTCCGCTTTTATACCAGGAGCAGATGCTGAGAAAAAGGCGCTTTAGGCCAATGCTTCCCAATCTCTTCGAAGAGAAGATTACTCTCTGCTCTGAAGGCACAACCCGCATGATGGCTGCCATGGTCTTGACACGGAGAAACTCTCGTTTTATCCAAGTCTTCCGAGGATAAAAATCGGCGTTCCTGAAGTCACACAATGTTCTGAGAGCTTTTCCATCCAGTTTATCGAACAGATTAGTGTAACCGTCGCATTTTAGTCGGTCAAGAAGCGTTGAACGTCGTCCCTGCCCAATCTCCGCAGGGTTATGACGAAGGTTTGTAGTCCAATGACTGATCACACACACACACACACACACAATTTATTCCGCCCGGCGGGCTTCACCTGAAAGGGCAACTATCAGTAAACTACTAATATAGTTCTTGAAGTGGATCCTGGTCTCCCAAAGCCTATACATCCTCCTTTTCTGGTTCATATCCTTACTTCTTCTATCCTTCTCCCTGCGGGTCCTCGTGGGTTAGTGATAATATAAGTAAGCCAGCTTAAAGTCCAGTCTCCAAGTGTTCAACGTCCTATCCTCGGCGGTTGAAGCGTGCTTCCTCGGCGTGGCACGAGATGGGTAATGGTGGTCGGATTGGTGGTGATGAGTTAATAATGATAGGTTTATACTGTTCCGTTTTGCTACTTGTCTGTATCCAGACGCCCTATCGCAATAGCAAACCATATTATTGCTCGCACCGCCTGTATGTTCGGGGACTAGTTCTTGTCATCTGATAGTGACTTTCCTCCCAAGGAGAAGGAGAGATTACTCCTGTGGGTATCTATATAGTAGAGTATCTCTACTCGGTGTTCGATCTATCGTCTATATCGAAATAGGAAATGCTCGACTATCTCTCTTGCTTATCCGTACGCGCACTAGTCTGACGATGCCGCTGTAATCTGGTAAAGGTATATATTGAGCTTGGCCATACCTATCCTAAGCTAGGCAAGTACGCCGGCCTCCTTTCGTGATAGGTGGTCGTATAGTAGCCGAGTGTGTTTGCTAGGTAGCGCTGTATCGACTCTCTTGGAGTGCCTACCCACTTTCTCTAGTAAGGACTTGGCCGACGCCCGCTTCGCCCGCGCGATACGGAGGGTTGTTGATCGCATCCCCGGTTCTTAGGCTTATTGCGTAGCATTCTATTGCGTTATTTCCCTCGCTTTGTCCTTGGCGATTTTCAAGAGCTCATTTTCGGCGCTCGTTGGGATCCATATAGCTAAGACGGTATTCCCGGCGTCCCGTACCGTCTATATTACTTCGTATACCTCGGAGATGTATTGTTGTCCTGACTACTAGTATAGATTCTTCAATATCAAGACGGCTACCTTGTTGCTCGTGGCGAGGATGATCTAACGGTACCTGACGTTCTATAGTAGTTTCAACCCGTGTCTGACAGCTGCGAGTTCTGCTGAGAACGGGTTCTGTTCCGTTCTGGGGCCTAGCGTCATCTTAAAGGTTTCGTCTCTCGGTCCAGTGGGCACTGATGAAGGGATACGGATAACCCCTCCCATCCCTACTTTGCCGTTTCGCCCGGAACTGCTCACGGCGATCCGCACCGCCC
>Ga0247823_10002791_pt1 | contig 14369 bp, 11 predicted proteins | sample 13C_PalmiticAcid_2_FD_192426 | JGI IMG/M metagenome (GOLD analysis project Ga0247823, IMG submission 192426) | Soil microbial communities from agricultural site in Penn Yan, New York, United States - 13C_PalmiticAcid_Day30 | ecosystem: Environmental > Terrestrial > Soil > Agricultural land...
GGCGTCGTGCCCTTCGGCTGGAAGGCGCTGGAGCCGGGCCGCGTCGACGCCCTGCTGGGCGACGACGGTCTGGAATGGCTCGGCCCCAACTTCACCGGCCTCGACCTTTTCGGCCCCGCCGAGGGCGAGGTGAAGTCGGTGGCCCTGGTGCGGATGAGCCTGCATCTGCCCGGCGCCGACGGCGCCCGCCCGGCCCTGTGCGCCTTCGGCTCGCATGAGGACGACGGCTTCACCCCGGCCATGGGCTGCGAACTGGTGGCCTTCATCACTCGCGTGGTCGAACGCATGGCCGAGCGATGGCCGACACAGGCTTGACGGCAGACCAGGCCCTCCTCGCCTGGCTTGAGCATCTGGCGCACGAGCGTCGCCTGTCGCCCCGTACGCTGGAGGCCTATGGCCACATAGGCCGGCTCTATGTGGCCTTCCTCGAACGCCATCGCGGCGGGCAGCAGTCGCTGGCTGATCTCGGCGCCGTCACCGCCGCCGAGGTCCGCGCCCATCTGGCCGAGCGCCGCAGCGGCGACCATCCCCTGAACGCCCGCTCGCTCAGCCAGACCCTGGCCGCCATACGGGGTTTCCACGCCTTCCTAGACCGGCGCTGCGGGACGCCCGCGCCGCAACTGGCCCTGGTGCGCGGCCCGCGCGTCAAGCCGTCCCTGCCCCGCCCGGTCACCGAGGACCAGGCCCGCGGCCTGCTGCACGAACCCGAGGCCGATCCCGACATGGAGCCATGGGAAGCCGCGCGCGACCGCGCCGTCCTGACCCTGCTCTACGGCTGCGGGCTTCGCATCTCGGAGGCCCTGTCGCTGAAGCGTTCCGACGCCCCCCTGCCCGAGGCCCTGCGCATCACCGGCAAGGGCGGCAAGATGCGGCTGGCCCCGGTCCTGCCCCAGGTGCGTGAGGCCGTGGACGCCTATCTGGCCGTGCAGCCCTTCATCCTCGAAGCCGACCAGCCCCTGTTCCGCGCCAGACGCGGCGGCTCCTTGAGCCCGCGTCACGTCCAGGCCACGGTCCAGCGCCTGCGCGGGCGTCTGGGCCTGCCCGCCTCGGCCACGCCCCACGCCCTGCGCCACAGCTTCGCCACCCACCTGCTGGGGGCCGGGGCCGACCTGCGCTCGATTCAGGAGCTCCTGGGCCACGCCAGCCTGTCCACCACCCAGAAATACACCCAGGTCGACGCCGCCCGCCTGCTGGCCGCCTATGCCGAGGCCCACCCCAAGGCCTGACCCCTCTCTTGCATCCCGGCCATGACGCGCGCCTACTGGGGTCGGACTCTGGGTGGAGAAACCGCGTGCGTTCTTCCGGCATGTCGCTGTCGCTTCCGACCCGTCGCTGCATGATGGCCGGCCTGATCGGCATCGGCGCCGCGCCGCTGCAGACCGTTGACCCGACCGCGCCCGCGCCGGCCGTCACCGACGCCGTATTGCTGACCAACCTGTTCACACGCATCGCCACCCACGTACGGGTGAACGGCGAACGCCATGTCTTCGTTATCGACACCGGGGCCGAACGCAGCGCGATCTCGGACACCGTGGCGCGCGGCCTTGATCTGATCCCCGACCGCCCGGTCATGGTCCACGGCATCACCAGCGCCCAGCTGTCGCCTACGGTGCGCATCAACTGGCTGGATTTTTCGGGACGCCGCTTCGCCGACCTGAACGCGCCTGTGTTCGCGCGCGCCCAGTTGGGCGCGGACGGCCTGCTGGGGCTCGATGTCCTGTCACGCTTTCGTCTGCGGTTCGATCTGCTGAGGCGACGCGTGACGATGACCGCGTCGGCGGATCATCTGGCCCAGGGCGTGGGCATCGTCGCCGGATCCCGTATCCGCAGGGACTTTCTCGGTACGGACGAACCTCGCCCCTTGCTGCTGGCCCGAATCGACATCGGCTCGACCCGTGCCGCCGCCTTCGTCGACAGCGGCGCTCAATATTCGATCGGCAATCTGGCCCTGGCGCGCGCTGTCGGAGCCCTGGACCGCTCCAGCGCGCCCATTCCCATCTATGGCGTCGTGGGGCAGGAGGCGACGGCCAGGGCCGGTCGGCTGACCGATCTTGTGCTGGGCGGCCGCCGCCTCGGGCCGACGCCCCTGCTGTTCGCCGACCTTCACGCCTTCGCCATGCTGGGGCTGTCGCAGATCCCGGCCATCATCGTCGGCGCCGACATCCTGACCCGTTTTTCCGACGTGGTCCTGGACTACGGACGAGGCCAGATGACCTTCGGCGGGCGACTGCGGCCGCCTCAGATCGCCTTGACCGCCCCGCCGTCGACGCGGATCAGCGACCCGGTGACATAGCCGGCCAGGGGACTGGCCAGGAAGGCGGCGACGGCGCCGAACTCTTCGGTCGTGCCGATGCGTCCGGCCGGGATGGTCTTGACCGATTCCGCACGCGCCTCTTGCGCGCTGGTCCCGGTGGCGGCGGCGCGGGCCGCGTCCAGGCGTTCGATGCGCGGAGTGTCGATCCGCCCCGGCAGCAGGGTGTTGACCGTCACCCCATTGGCCGCGACCTCGCCCGCCAGGGTCTTGGCCCAGGCCGCCACCGAGGCGCGCAGGGTGTTGGACACGCCCAGGGTCCCGACCGGCTCAATCACCGTAATGGAGGCGACGTTCAAAATCCGCCCCCAGCCCATGGACCGCATCCCCGGCAGCACCCGGTCCGTCAGGCGGAAGACCGACAGCACCATGGACTCGAAATGATCGCGCCAGAGCGAAGGGTCCAGCCCGTTCACGCCCGACGGCGGCGGCCCGCCGGTGTTGTTCAGCAGGATCTGGATCGGCCCGCCCAGGGCGGCCTCGGCCGAATCGACGGCTTTCAGCAGCCCTTCATGGTCAGCCAGATCGGCAGGGGCGATCACCGCCCTGCCCGACCCCATGGCGTTCAGCTCGTCGGCCACGGCCTGAAGCTTGATCGCATCGCGCGATAGCAGGGCCACATGCGCCCCCTCGGCCACCAGGGCCGTCGCCACAGCGCGTCCCAGGCCGCTGGATCCGCCGCAGATCAGGGCGCGCTTGCCGGTGAGTTGAAGGTCCATGCCGTTATCCCCTGCCTCAGGAAGCTTACGCCGCTGACATGGGCGCAGGCGCGGCCGATTGCGAGACCCGTCGACCAAAGTCGCGGGCAGGAAACGCCGACTAGCGCAGAACCTCGTCCGAGCTGACCAGCCGCACGTCGTGCATCTGGTTCAGATAGGCCTCGTAGTAGCCCTTGTGCGAGGCGCCGACGATGGTCAGCATCCGCGTGCCCGGATAGCGGCCCAGCACATCGCGCATATTGGCGACCATCCGCAGGTTGCGAGTCTCCCAATAGCCGAGGTAGCGCCGCCCGAACGCCTCGGGCGAGGGCTCGACATGGGTCGCCCCGAAGTCCGACCGATAGGCCAGCATCTGGTTCTGCGGCGTGTTGTAGGCGCGGTAGACGTTCAGCAGGCCGTCGGCCTGGGCCAGGTTTTCGAACAGGGGCTGATCCAGGTCCTTGCGGGCCTGGACATGGGGATTGTCCCAGGCCGTCATGATCGCCTTGGCCTGCGCCGCCTCTTCTTCGGGACGGGTCGCGGAATCCGCCGTGTGATCGTCCACCGCCCACAGACGCTCATGCCCCAGCCGCGCCGCCAGGACGGCCGCCAGAAGACTCGACTCGTTCTTGCGCGTCATGCGCTGGTTCAGCTTGGCCGCCATGTCCGTTGTCAGGCCGTCCTGGGCCTGGCGCTCGCCCTCGGGCAGGCGCAGCCACTGGACCAGAGCCGAGGACGGCTCGCCCGCCGCGAGGAAGAGGGCCGCCAGTCGTCGTCGCTGGGTCGCCGACGGGGCGGCGGGCCAGTCCGCCAGCAGGCGCTCGACCTCGGCGTTGGCCGCAGGCACGTCGAGGCCCAGGGCCTGCCCCTCGGCGCTCGGATCATAGCAGAAGGTTTCGACCGACTCGGCGTAGCGCGAGGGATAGCGCCGCATGGCGTCGCATTGCAGGCCGGACAGGTTTTCAATGGCGACCGCCGTCGGACGCCAGGCTTCCAGCCGCGCCAGCAAGGGCTCCAGCTGCTCGGGCCGGAAGCTGTCCGGCAGGCCGGACAGGTGAGGCGAACCCAGCACCAGCACCTCATTGAGAGCGCCCGCCGGCGGTCCCTTCAGCTGATCCGGCTGAAACGAGGGACGATACTCCTGCGCCGAAGCGGCCGAACCGATCGCCACCCACGCCGCCGCCAGCCAGACTCCCACACGCATCGCCTCACCCTCGCTCTTGCGAAACCGGGGCGAAGCTGAGGTCGGGGCGGCAACCGGGCAAGTTAAGATTCGGCAATACGCAGCAAACGAAAACGGCGCGCCCCGTGCGGAGCGCGCCGTTCTGGCGTCCAGCGAGAAGCTGAAAAGCCTTAGGCCTGCATGGTCCAGCCTTCGACGCCCATGGCCGCCTGGCGGACGGCTTCCGACCGGGTCGGGTGCGGGTGGCAGGTGCGGGCGATGTCCTCGGACGAGCCGCCGAAGGCCATGGTCATCGAGGCTTCGCTGATCAGCTCGCCGGCTTGCGGACCATAGATGTGGACGCCTAGCAGCTTGTCCGTCGTGGCGTCGGCCAGGACCTTCACGAAGCCCTCGCTCTCGTGGTTGATCTTGGCGCGGCTGTTGGCGGCGAAGGGGAACTTGCCCTTCTTGTAGGCGACGCCCGCGGCCTTCAGCTGCTCCTCGGTCTTGCCGACCCAGGCCACTTCCGGCGTGGTGTAGATGACCGAAGGCACCAGGTCGTAGTCGACGTGACCCGGCTTGCCGGCGATCAGCTCGACCGCGGCCACGGCGTCTTCCTCGGCCTTGTGGGCCAGCATCGGGCCGTGGGTCACGTCGCCGATGACCCAGACGCCCGGCGTCGAGGTCTTGAAGTGGTCGTGGCCGATGAAGCCGCGCTGGTCCGGCGTGACGCCGACTGTCTCCAGGCCCAGGCCCTCGGTGTAGGGACGACGGCCGATGGCGACTAGGACGACGTCGCCCTTGATCGTTTCAGCAGCGCCGCCGGCGGCGGGTTCGACCGTCAGCTCGACGCCGTCCTTGACCGACTTGGCGCCCGTGACCTTGGTGCCCATGCGGAAGGTCATGCCCTGCTTGGCCAGGCCGCGCTGGAAGGCGGTGGCGACCTCGGCGTCCATGCCGGCGCCGACCTTGTCCAGGTATTCGACCACGGTGACTTCGGCGCCCAGGCGGCGCCAGACCGAGCCTAGCTCCAGGCCGATCACGCCCGCGCCGATGACGATCATATGCTTGGGCACCTTGGGCAGGAACAGGGCGCCGGTCGAGTCGATGACCTTGCCCTCTTCGAAGGCGACGCCCGGCAGCGGGGTCGGCTCGGAGCCGGTGGCGATGATGATGTTCCTGGCGTCGTAGGTCGTCTTGGCGCCGTCGGCGGCCTCGACCTCGACCTTACCCTGGCCGGCGATACGGCCGCGGCCCTTCAGCCAGTCGACCTTGTTCTTCTTGAACAGGAACTCGATGCCCTTGGTCAGGGCCTCGACGCTGTCGTCCTTGGCCTTGTGCATCTGGGGCAGGTTCAGCTTGGGCTTCACCTCGATGCCGATGCCGGCGAAGTCCTTGCCGGCCGCCTCATACAGCTCCGAGGCGTGCAGCAGGGCCTTGGAAGGCATGCAGCCGACGTTCAGGCAGGTGCCGCCCAGGGTCGAGCGCATCTCGACGCAGGCGACCTTGAGGCCCAGCTGGCCGGCGCGGATGGCGGCGTTATAGCCGCCCGGCCCGCCCCCGATGATCACCACGTCGTAGGTCTGGGGGGCGTCGGCCATGGAATTCCTCTGATCGGTCTGGCGCTGGGAAGGAAACGGCGCGGACACTAGCGCCGACCCCGGCGGGGTCAACCGCCAGGCTCCATATAGGCCCGGATTGCGCCGGGGGCCATGCCGACCAAAGCCAAAGCTCAACGCAAAAGGGCCGGGCGTCGCCGCCCGGCCCCTCCATGTCGATGCCAGCAGCCTCAGAAGGCCATGCGGGCGACCAGCTGGAACCAGGGTCCGGCGGTCTCGGTCTCCAGCTCATACTCGTCGTAGTCGCGACCGATCTGGTCCTCGATGGTGTTGAACTTGTCGAAGATCTCGTCCTTCGACGAGTCGAGCAGGTTCGAGCCGGTCAGGCGGACCACGACGCGTTCGCCGATCTGCTTCTCGACGAAGACCTCCAGATCGCCGCCATAGATGGTGACGACTTCCTCGCCGACCATGCGGCTCTTGGCGTCGCCCTGCTTGCGATAGGTGGCGCCGAAGGCCGCGCCCCAGGTCGGGATGTCGTGGGTGAAGCCGACGTTGAAGACATAGTCAGACTGAGCGTTGAAGCGACGCTTGCCCATGAAGTCGTCCACCGAACTGTCCAGCCAGGAGTAGTTCAGGAAGACCCCGGTGTTTTCCATGCCGATGAAGTCCAGCGGCGTGGAGAGGTCGAACTCGGCGCCCCAGACCTGGCCGTCGCCGACGTTGCTGGCGGTCAGGACATAGGAGACCAGCTCCTCGGCGGCTTCCTCCTCGGTCGCGCCGTCGTCGATGGCGTCGTCATAGTCGTCCTGAGCCTGCTCCGAATAGGCGCCGGTATTGGTGATCTCGATCAGGTCGGTGACGTCACGGTAGAAGAAGTTGATCCCCACCACGCCGCGACGCCCCAGACGACGCTCGTAGCCAAGGTCCAGACCCCAGGCCTTTTCGGGCTCCAGGTTCGGGTTGCCCAGGAAGTCGTTGTCGCCATATTCGCCTTCCAGAACGGCCGGCGAGATGAAGTCGAAGTTCGGACGACGCACGGTGCGGGCGACCGAGGCCGTGATCCGGTCCGCGTCGCTGAACGCCCAGCGAACGCTCGCCGACGGCAACAGGACGCCGTAGTCCTTGCTCTGCACGCGATCGGCGGCGGCGACGGTTTCGTCCGTGATCGTGACGTCCGTGGTCTCGTAGCGAAGACCCGCTTCCCATTTCAGGGCGCCGGTCTCGCCCGACAGCATGACATAGGGGTCGAGACGCGTTTCCTCGATGGTGCTGAGGCCGCCCGCCACGGCTTCGAAGTCGCCGTAATCGCTGTCAGCCAGGGGACGCAGAACAGTCTCGTTCTCGACCTCGGCCTCAGCCTCGTGGATGGAGGTGTCGCGGTCCTTGCGGGCATACTGCAGGCCGAACTCCAGTTGGACGGCCGACAGCTGGATCTTGTGCTCCAGGGCCGCCTGCCACTCATTGTCCTGAATGCGGCTGCGGACCTTGGTTCCCTCGATGACCTCGTCGCCGATGTCGATCTCTTCTTCCAGTTCGTTCTGGGCGTCGTCGATGGCCGCGTAGCCCAGTTTGAAGGTGGTCTGCCCGCCCAGCATGTCGCGACGATAGCGGCCGTTCACCGCCCAGTTGTCGGTCAGGATGTCGAGCGGGTTGCGGCTCATCTTGGCGATGTCGTCGACATTGCCTTCATCATATTCGATCGAGTTCTCGTCCTGGACCCGGTCGGTGCGGACGAACAGGCCGTCGAGTTTCAGCTCGCCGCCGGCCAGCGGCATGTCATACGACAGATTGGCCGAATAGTCGGTGCCGTCGCGGACGTCGCTCTGAGCTTCGGTATCGGTCAGTTCGCCGTTCGGCTCCTTGAAGCGCTCGCTGAACTTCTGCTTGGGATTGCGGCGATCCTGGATATTGCCGCCGATCAGCAGGCGACCCGGACCGACCTGACCGCCCCAGACGGCGCCATAGGTCCCGCCCCATTGGCCATACTCGCTGTCGTCCCAGTTCAAGGCGCCCAGGCGCACATAGCCGCCGTCCAGCGCCAGGGCGTCGCGCAGCACGATGTTGATGGCGCCGGCCACCGCGTCGCCCGAACGATTGGCCGACGACGAGCGGACCACCTCGACCCGCTCGATCAATTCGGCGGGGATGCGATCGACGAAGAAGGACCGGTCCAGGTTAGCGCCCGGCACGCGCTCGCCGTTGATCAGGATCTGGGTATAGGCGGAATCCAGACCGCGCATCCGCACGCCGTCGGATTCCAGAACGTCGGACAGGAAGGTCACCGAAGGCACGCGCTTCAAGGCGTCGCCGGCGGTCAGAGGTTCAAAGCGCTGGAAGTAGTCAAGGTCATAGGACAGGGTCGGCACAACCGCGTCCGTGCGATTGCGCATCGCCGGTTCGCCCGTGACGATGACCTCGGACAGGGCCGTGACCGGGCCGTCGTTATAGTCCGGCGCCCGGACGACGTCTTCGGCGCTGACAGCCCCGGCGATGGCGAGAGGGGCGACGGCGGCGCCCAGCAGAAGACCCAGCTTCATTTGTCTTTGTTCCCCGACGACACCGGCCTGCGATCAGGCTCTGGTTGCCGACGGCGCTCGCTAACGGGATGCGGCGACGCGGACGCGACGATTTCACGAAGAGGATTCGCCAGTTTGCGGACCGTCTGACGACAAATCGTCTGAAAACTGAGTGTTTTGAAAAGGGGCCCGGAACGCGAAACGGGGCCCGATCTTGCGATCGGACCCCGTGTTCCAGTCTCGACATGGAGCGGGCGAGGCGATTCGAACGCCCGACCCCAACCTTGGCAAGGTTGTGCTCTACCCCTGAGCTACGCCCGCACTCCGTAAGGGAACAGTGTGCTGCGCCCCGTCGAGGAGGGGCTTTTAGCCGACCCTTCTCAGAAGGCGCAACCCCCTTTTTTCATTTTCCTCTTTTCGGCTGCATTTTTTCGAATAGCCCTGAAATTTCAAACGCAAACGGCCCCCGCAACATCCCCGAAAGGAAGGCTGCGAGGGCCGTTCGAAATGACCGCTACGGATGATCGCTCCGCACCGACCCGCTCAGGCAGCGAGCCGCCGCGCGGCGAGCAATAGCGGCCTCAGCCGCGCTGAGGATCAGCGCGGCGCCAGACGGATGGCCCCGTCCAGACGGATGCACTCGCCATTGATATAGGTGTTCTCGGCCAGGTGCAGGGCCAGGGCGGCGTAGTCGGCGGGCGTGCCCAAACGTTTGGGGAAGGGGATCATGGCGGCCAGGGCGTCCTGCACCTTCTGGTCCATGCCCGCCATCATCGGCGTCCACATGATGCCAGGCAGGATGGTGTTGACCCGCACGCCCTCGTTCATCAGGTCGCGCGCGACCGGCAGGGTCATGGCGTAGACGCCGCCCTTGGACGCCGAGTAGGCGGCCTGGCCGATCTGGCCGTCCTGGGCCGCGACCGAGGCGGTGTTGACGATCAGGCCGCGCTCGCCGTCGTTCATCGGCTCCAGCGTAACCATGCCCGCCGCCGACTGCGACAGGACGCGGAAGGTGCCGAACAGGTTGATCGAGACGGTGCGCTCGAACTGGGCCATGTCGTGGGCGCGCGGTTCTTGTGTCTCGCGGTTGCGCGACACGGTCTTCTGGCCCGTGGCGACGCCGGCGCAGTTGACGGTCAGGCGCTCCTGACCGTGGGCGGCGCGGGCCTTGACGAAGCCGGCGGCGACGCTCTCGTCCGAAGTCACGTCCACCTTGCAGAAGACACCGCCGATTTCCTTGGCGATCTCCTCGCCGCGCTCCTCGTTCAGGTCGAATAGAGCGACCTTGACGCCCTTGGCCGCCAGCGCCCGCGCCGTGCCTTCGCCCAGGCCCGAAGCCCCGCCCGTCACCACCGCCGCAATCGAACCGTCGAGTTTCATGGAGATCGTCCCTATATTCCTGTGAACCGAGTGTCTGCGCGAGGATTTAGCGGCCATGACCGCCAAAGCCAAACCTGCTTCCCCTGCCGAGGCCATCGATCCTGAAAAGGCGCTGGTCCCGACCGTGCAGAGGGTCAATGAGATGCGCGTCCGCAAGGGCTTCTGGCCCAAGCTGCGCAGCACGGCCTCCCGCATTCCCTTCGCAGGACAAGCCCTGGCCGCCTGGTACGCGACCCAGGACCCCAAGACCCCCATGGCGGCCAAGGGGGTCATGCTGGGCGCTCTGGCCTATTTCGTCATGCCGGTGGACGCCATCCCCGACATCTTCGCCGGCATCGGCTTCACCGACGACGCGGCGGTCATCGCCGCCGTCCTGGCGACCTTGGGCGCCCATGTGAAGCGCAAGCACCATGAACAGGCCGAGGCGGCGCTGAAGCGCGTCCGCGACGACGCCGAGAGCTAGCGATCCAGCGGCTTGGCCCGCCACCAGCCGGTGACCGAATAGCGCGGCCCGCCCGCGAAAGGCGCCACGGTCGAGACCGCGTGCATCTGCGGCACCGCAAAGACGTTCAGCGCGCCGAAGCTGGGGACGAAGGTCTCGGTGATGTCGCCGCCCTCGTCGAGGAACTGCAGCAGACCGCCCCACTCCGCCCGCCAACCGGGCGACAGGTTCAGCACATAGGCGTAGAGACGCTCGGTCTTCGGATTGGCGTCGCTGTGCCGGTTGAGGAAATGGCCCGGCAGATAACGGGTCACCTGGCCGTCGGAAAAAGCGATGCGGTCGTCGCCGGTCAGACGCCGGGCGAAATCCAGAAAGGCCTCGGTGTTGAAGAAGTCCAGCAGGTCGAACAGGATCTGCGGCGTCGCCGCCCCCGCTTCACGCGCGGGCCCCAGCCGCAGCCGGTCGAACAGGAACTGCAGCCCCTCGGTCGCCCCGGCATAGGCCTGCCCCGTCACATGGGCCTGGTCCTCGAGCGAGGAAGCGTCCAGCGTCGCCACCGGAATGTCGGCCCCCAAGGGGTTGAGGAAGGTGCGAACCCAGGGCTGGTCGGGCGCCAGGATAGCGGCGTGCAGGGCTCCCGCGCCCTCGCCGAACAGGCCGGGGACGCGGGTGCGGCCGGTGCGGGCCAGCCGCTCGGCGGCGTCGGCGAAGTCCGCCTCGCCCACCGCCAGTTTCAGAGCGGGGTCGAGAAGACTGGTCATTCGTCGGTCGTCACCACGATCTTGCCCATGGCCGTCCGGTCGCCCAGGGCCTTGATGGCGTCGTGGGCGTCCTCCAGCGGATAGGTGCGGCTGACGCGCGGCTTGATCTTGCCGTCCTTCCACAGCTGCATCAGCTCGGCCATGTTGGCGGCGTGGGCCTTGGGATCTCGCGCCACCGCCGCGCCCCAGAAGACTCCGATCACCGAGACCGACTTCAGCAGGGTCAGGTTCAACGGCAGGGACGGGATCCCCGCCGGGAAACCGACCACCAGATAGCGGCCGTTCCAGTCCATGGCCCGCAGCGCCGGCTCGGCGTAGTCGCCGCCGACCGCGTCATAGACCACGTCGGCGCCGTCGCGGCCCGTGGCCAGCTTCAGCTCGCCCGACAGCGACTTCTGCGCCGCCTTGTCCATCGGGCCGGACGGATAGATCAGGCCGTTGTCGGCCCCCAGTTCCAGGGCGAACTCGACCTTGTCGTTGGTCGAGGCGGCGGCGACCACGCGCGCGCCCATGGCCTTGCCCAGCTCGACCGCGGCGGCGCCCACGCCCCCCGCTGCGCCCAGCACCAGCAGGGTTTCGCCCGGCTTCAGCTGCGCCCGATCCTTCAGCGCGTAATAGCTGGTGCCATAGGTCATGGTCAGGGCGGCGGCTTCCTCGAAGCTCATGCCCTCGGGTATAGGGATCAGACTGGAGGCCGGGACCGCCAACCGCTCCACCAGTCCGCCCCAACCGGGCACGGCGATGACGCGGTCGCCCTTGAACACGCCCTTGACGCCCTCGCCCACGGCGTCGACCACGCCCGCCACCTCGCCGCCCGGCGAGAAGGGCCGCTCGGGCTTGAACTGGTATTTGTCCTCGATGATCAGGGTGTCGGGATAGTTGATCCCCACCGCCTTGATCTCGATCACCACCTCGCCCGCCTTGGGCGTGGGGTCCATGACCTCCTCGACGACAAGGCTATCAGGGCCCCCGACGGCCTTGGACAGGACTGCGCGCATACTGGTTTCTTCCGTGATCCCCCGTCGGGCCATGGCGCCGACACGTTTGCGACGCTAATCAGCGCGCGGCCCGATGCAAAGAGGCCGAACAGACTTTCAGGAGACGACCATGGCGCGAACCGCCCTCATCCTCCACGGCGGCGCCGGCGCCCGGCGCGAGCGCAACTATGACGCCGAGGTCGTGCACATGCGCCAGGTGGTCGAGGCCATGAAGGCGCGGCTGGACGCCGGCGCCTCGGCCGTGGACGTGGCGGTCGAGGCCGTGGTCATGCTGGAAGACTCCGGGCTATATGTCGCCGGTCGCGGCGCCTCGCCCAACCTAGCCGGGGCCTATGAACTGGACGCCAGCCTGATGGACGGCGCCAGCGGCAAGGCCGGCGCCGTCGCCGCCCTGCAGGGTTTCCGCAACCCGGTCGTCGCCGCCCGCGCCGTGATGGACCGCACTCCGCACGTCATGCTGGCCGGCGAAGGCGCCGCCCTGTTCGCCCATGATCAGAGGCTGGAGCCGATCGGCGACGAAGAGGCCTGGTTCACCCGCGCCGGCAAGGGCGAGGACAATCACCCGCCCGGCGGCCTCAGCCACGGCACCGTCGGCTGCTGCGTGCTGGACAGCCAGGGCCGTCTGGCGGCCGCCACCTCGACAGCGGGCGTCTTCGGCAAGATGCCGGGCCGTGTCGGCGACACCCCCATTCCCGCCGCCGGCACCTGGGCCGACGAGCACGCCGCCGTCTCCTGCACCGGTCAGGGCGAGTATTTCATCCGCGTCGCCGCCGCCGCCCGCACCGCCTTCGGCCTGGCCGCCGGTCAATCGCTCGCTGACTCTGCACAGGCGACCATCGACCGCATCGGCGGTTTGGGCGGCGACGGCGGCCTGATCGCGCTGGACCGCGAGGGCAACATCGCCCAGCCCTACAACAGCCAGGGCATGAAGCGCGCCTGGCTGACTGCGGACGGCGAGATCGGGGTTCAGGTCTTCGACCAGCCGGCCTGAGGCCCTACCCCGCCGCGCTTCATTACAGAGCCGTAAGGTGCGCGGCGGGATTTGACGCTGATAGGGTCCGGCCGACCTGCCCCCGGCGCGACCGGCGGGCGACCGGAACCTGACGCCCATGAAGACCCGCCTGATCCTGACCGCCTGCGCCTCGGCCCTGCTGCTGGGCCTGCCCGCCGCCGCCTTCGCCGACAGCGCGCCGCCCGCGACCGCTGCTGCTGCGGCCCAAGGCGGCGTCGCCGTGCCGCCGCTGGGCTTCCACAAGCGCGTCTTGGCCAACGGCATGGAAGTCTATACCGCCCGCGACGCCTCGACCTCGAACGTCACGGTCCAGGTCTGGTATCGCGTCGGCTCCAAGGACGATCCGGCGGGTCGTTCGGGCTTCGCCCACCTGTTTGAACACCTGCTGTTCAAATCGACGAAGAACATGCCGTCCGAGACCTTCGACCGTCTGACCGAGGACGTCGGCGGCATGAACAACGCCTTCACCGCCGACGACGTCACCGCCTATTACGAGGTCGTCCCCGCCAACCACCTGCAGCGCATTCTCTTCGCCGAGGCCGATCGCATGGGCTCGCTGGTCGTTGATCAGGCGACGTTCGAGTCCGAACGCGACGTGGTGAAGGAGGAATACCGCCAGCGGATTCTGGCCAGCCCCTACGGCCGCCTGTTCGGTCTGTTCACGCCCGAGACCATCTATCAGGACCACCCCTATCGTCGCCCCGGCATCGGCTCGATCGAGGAGCTGAACGCCTCGACCCTGGACGACGTGCTGCGCTTCCACGCCACCTACTATCGGCCTGATAACGCCATGCTGATCGTGGCCGGCAACTTCGATCAGGCCCAGTTGGACGCCTGGGTGGACGAATACTTCGCGCCGCTGAAGCGCCCGGCGACGCCCATGCCGGTCAATGATGTGAAGGAGCCGGAACCGACCGGCCCGCGCACCGCCACCTATTACGCGCCCAACGTGCCCCTGCCCGCCGTGGTCCTGGCCTGGAACACCGTGGCCTACAAGGACGCCGACCGGGCCGCCCTGACCGTGCTGGACGGGGTTCTGTCCACCGGCGAGTCGAGCCGCCTCTATCGCTCGCTGGTTTATGACAAGCAGATCGCAGCCTCCATCGGCTCCAGCCCCGACTTCGCCCAGCAGGCCGGCAACCTGACCGCCTACGCCATCATGGCCGACGGCCAGACGGTCGACGCCGGCAAGGCCGCGCTGGAGGCCGAGATCGCCCGCCTGCGCGACGCGCCGATCACCGCCGCCGAACTGAGCGAGGCCAAGAACGAGCTGGTGGCCAACGCCCTGCGCGGCCGCGAGAGCATCGACGACCGCGCCACGACGCTGGGCATGGCCCTGATCATGACCGGGGACGCGACCGCCGCCGACCGCGAGATCGCCGAGATTCAGGCCGTCACCGCCGACGACGTGCAGCGCGTGGCCCGTCATTATCTGACGCCGCAGCGCCAGATCACCATCAACTACCTGCCCGCCGACGACGAACATCCGGCCAGCGTGCAGAAGATGAATGTCGACGCCCCCGTCAC
>Ga0247823_10002792_pt1 | contig 14363 bp, 18 predicted proteins | sample 13C_PalmiticAcid_2_FD_192426 | JGI IMG/M metagenome (GOLD analysis project Ga0247823, IMG submission 192426) | Soil microbial communities from agricultural site in Penn Yan, New York, United States - 13C_PalmiticAcid_Day30 | ecosystem: Environmental > Terrestrial > Soil > Agricultural land...
CTCGGTGGGCCGCGGTGGCTGGGGGCGGTGACGCCGATTGGCGGGACGCTGCTGATTGCCGGCTGGCTCTGGGCTGGCTGGCTTTACTGGCGCGGCTAACCGCCTGGCACGCTCGCTTCACATTCCTCGCATTTGACGACTTCGACGACTTGGTCGCCATGCTGGAGCTGCTGCGCTTCGGCTTCCCAGAAACCATAGGGCTTGCCTGCACGATAGATGCGCAGGCCGCGGCCGCCGCTCGCCAGCTGGTCGATGCTGCGGCCGACTTCTTCGGCTGCTACCGGTCGTTCGCGCAGCTGGACACGGCCGCCGATGCTGGCAAGGTCGGCCATATAGTCGGCGACATGCGCGCCTTGCGCCGACCCTGCGAGCAATAGCCCGGTGAAGCTGACCGGATTGATGACGTTGTTCGCGCCCGCCTGCCGCGCGAGCAGTTCATTATCCTGCGCGCGGATGACGACGCTGATCGGCACTTTAGGCGCGAGATGGCGGACGGTGAGGACCATGAGAATGGATGCATCGTCGCGTCCCGCCGACACGAGGACCGACTGCGCCCTCGCAATCTGGACGTCGATCAGCGTGTCATCGTTCGAGGCATCGCCTTGCAGTACATTGCAGCCCATCGCCTCGGCCGCCTGGATGCGCGGACCCGACTGGTCGATCACGACGATGCACGCGGGATCGGTGCCGCGCGCGATCAGTTCCTTCACCGCTTCGCTGCCGCTGATGCCATAGCCGAGGACGACGATATGGTTGGTGAGCTTTGCCTGGATGCGGGCCATACGCCATTTTTCCCATGTGCGCTTGAGGACGAAATTATAGGCGGTGCCGACGAAAATGAAGAGCACCGCGATGCGGATCGGGGTGACGATTACCGCCTCGATCAACCGCGAGCGGTCGGACACCGGCGCGATGTCGCCGAAACCCGTCGTCGTGACCGAGATCATCGTGAAATAGACGACGTCGAGAAAGCTGATCTGGCCGTCGTGGCTGTCCTTCAGCCCCGCGCGGTCGATCCAGTGCACGAGCACGACGATGCCGATCAGGAAGAAGGCGACGCCGAGCCGCGTAATGACGTCGGCCCAGATCGGCCAGTTGCTCGCGCGTTTCAGCGGGCGGAAGATGTGCGGCATCTTCAGCTTGTCGGACGGTTTTCGGCTCATTGGCATCCTTGTGCCAAAGCCGGCGAGCGAAGGCTAGTCCGCTGAACCATAAGCACCGCGCAGCGCGGCGAGCGACGCATCGTGCGTCAGGTCGAGCTGGAGCGGGGTGACCGAGATATAATTGTCGTCGATCGCCTCGAGATCGCTGTCGTGGCCGAGGCTGTGCTCTATGCCGTGGAGCCCGAACCAGTAATAGCGATAGCCGCGCGGGTCGGTGCCCTCAACGATCGAGCCGCGGCCGTAGTCGTGGAAGCCCTGCCGCGTGACGCGCATGCCCTGCACCTCGTCGGCGGGGATCGCAGGGAAGTTGATGTTGATCAGCGTGCGCGGCGCCATCTCCATGTCGAGCAATGGGCGGAGAACCTTGGCGCCCCACGCCGCGGCGGCTTCGAAGGGCACGCTGTCGCCCATGCCTTCCTTCGCATAAACTTGGCTGAGCGCGATCGACGGAATGCCCGCGAGCGCACCCTCGATCGCTGCCGAGACGGTGCCCGAGTAAGTGACATCGTCGCCGAGGTTGGCGCCGCGGTTGACCCCCGACAGGATCAGGTCGGGCTTTTCGGGCCTCAGCTTGCCGATCGCCATCATCACCGAATCGGTCGGCGTGCCGCTGCACGACCAGCGGCGCTCTTCGTGCTGGCGGATGCGCACGGGGCGCGAGAGGGTGAGCGAGTGGCCGGCACCCGACTGTTCCTCTGCGGGGGCGCAAACCCAGATGTCGTCGCTGAGTTCGCGCGCGATCGCTTCGAGCACCGCCATGCCGGGGGCGTGATAGCCGTCGTCGTTGGTGAGGAGGATGCGCATCAGACCGCGGGCTCCAGCTTGGTAATCCCGCCCATATAGGGCAGCAAGGCCACCGGAATGGCGACACTTCCATCGGCCTGCTGATAATTTTCGAGGATCGCGACGAGCGTGCGGCCCACGGCGAGGCCCGAGCCGTTAAGCGTATGCACGAACTCGTTGGTCTTGCCGCCCTCGCGGCGGAAGCGCGCGTTCATGCGCCGCGCCTGGAAATCGCCGCAGGTCGAACAGCTCGAAATCTCGCGATAGGCATTTTGCCCCGGCAGCCACACTTCGAGATCGTATGTTTTGCGCGCCGAAAAGCCCATGTCGCCGCTGCACAGCAGCATCTTGCGGTACGGAAGTTCGAGCGCCTCGAGGATCACCTCGGCGGCGCGCGTCTTGCGTTCGAGTTCGGCGTCCGAGTCTTCGGGGCGGACGATCGAGACGAGCTCGACCTTCCAGAACTGGTGCTGGCGGATATAGCCACGCGTGTCGCGTCCCGCCGACCCGGCTTCAGAGCGGAAGCAGGGGGTGAGCGCGGTCATACGGATCGGCAGATCTGCCTCGGGCAGGATTTCCTCGCGCACCGCATTGGTCAGGCTCATCTCGGAGGTCGAGATCAGCCAGCGGCCGTCGGTGGTCTGAAACAGATCCTCGCGAAACTTGGGAAGCTGCGTCGTACCGTACGCGGCCTCGTCGCGCACCATCAGCGGGGTCGCGCATTCGGTGTAACCCGCGTCGATCGTCTGCCTGTCGATCATGAACTGGCCGATCGCGCGTTCGAGGCGCGCCATCTGGCCCTTCAGGAAGGCGAAGCGCGCGCCCGACATCTTTGCCGCGGTTTCGAAATCGAGGCCCAGCGCGGGGGCGAAGTCGGCATGTTCCTGCGGGGTGAAGTCGAAGGTGCGCGGCGTGCCCCAGCGTGTGATTTCGACATTGCCGTCTTCGTCTTCGCCCGCGGGGACGTCGTCGAGCGGGATGTTCGGGATCGCGGCGAGGATGTCCTGCAGAGCGGCAAGCTGCTCGCGCTCGGCATCTTCCTTCGCGGGGAGCGCGGTCTTGAGGTCGGCGACCTCGGCCTTCAGCGCCTCGGCCTTGTCCTTGTCGCCCTGCGCCATCGCCTGGCCGATCAGCTTCGATGCTTCGTTGCGGCGAGCAAGCGAGCCCTGAATTTCGGTCTGCAGCGCGCGCAGCGACGCGTCGGCCGCCACGATTTGGGCGGACAGGGGCTCGAGGCCGCGGCGCGCGAGGCCGGCGTCGAATGCTTCGGGATTTTCCCGGATCAGGCGGATATCGTGCATGCGCCGCGCTATGGCGGTGGCGCCCGCGCGGCGCAAGCCCGTCTTAGCGTTCTACCAGCCCCGCCAGCTGGCCGATCGCCGTGCCCCAGCCTTCGTAGAAGCCCATCTCGTCATGTTTGGCGCTGTCCTCGGGGGTCTTGTGGAGGACGCGCGCCGAGTAGAGCGTGCCGCCGTCCCGCGCTTCGAAGGTCAGGATTGCGGTCAGCGCGAGCCAGGGCTCGGCGGGTTGCCAGCCTTCGGTGAGCACGGTGGTGAAGACGAGGCGTTCGTTCGGGATCGCCTCCAGAAAGCAGCCATCGACATGCGGCTGGAAATCGGCCGCGCCCTCCTCGCGCATCCGCGTCGCGAAGCCGCCGCCGGGCCGCAGGTCGAGTTTGACGACCCGACATTCGATCGGCGCGGGGATCCACCATTTCGCCAGATTCTCCGGCACGCTCCATGCGTTCCAGACCGCCGACGGCGGCGCCGCGATCAGGCGGGAGATGGTGAGAGTCGTGTCGTTGGTCATGCACTTTCCTCCGGGAGCGTTTGCGATTCGACGAAGTCGGCGAGGCGGTCGGTGCGGCCCTGCCAGATGGAGCGTTGCTGCGAGAGCCAGCCCTCCGCCGCCGCGAGCCGCTCGGTATCGACGCGGCAGGTGCGGACGCGGCCGTGCTTTTCGGTGTGGATCAGTCCCGACCCCTCGAGCACCGACAGATGTTTGAGGAAGGCTGGCAGACCCATTTCGAAGGGCTCGGACAGCTGCTTTACCGGCGCGGCGCCCTTGAGCAGGCGGCTGAGAACCGCGCGTCGGGTCGGGTCGGCAAGCGCGTGAAAGAGCGAATCGAGTGCAGCCTGTTGGTTCACCATATGGCGAACTATAGAAATAGTTTCCCATATGGCAAACTGATTCGCCCGGGCCATAAAAAAGGGCCGCCCCGAAGGGCAGCCCTTAGTTTCTGAGGTTCGGGTTAGCCCCCCAAACCGCCAGTGGATTTCTCAAGCCGCGTTGGCACCATTGTCGTTGCGGTTCGCCGCGCGGCGCCGAGCGACAAGCGCAGCGGCTGCAGCGCCGAACAATAGCATCATCGGCGGCGCAGGAACAGGGGTCGGATCGCCCGACGAGCTGCCATGGCTGCTGCTGCCGCCCGAGCTTGACGACGAACTGCTGCTCGACGAGGACGATGAGGTACTGCCGGTCGAGCCAAAGCTGCTGCTGCCGCCGGTCGCGCCCGACGAGGTCGCGCCGCTCGACGTGCTGCTCGAGGACGAAGAGGAGGAGGAGCTCGAAGACGAGCTGCTGCTCGAGCTGCCGCCCTTCGACGAGCCGCCCCAGCCCGAGCTGCCATGGCCGTGCGAGCTGCCGCCCTTCGACGAGCCGCCCGAAGAGGACGAGCTCGACGACGAAGAGGACGACGACGAGGAAGAGCTCGAAGACGAGCTGCTGCTCGACGATGAGGTGCTGACGTTACCCGACGAGGTCGAGACATTGCCCGACGATGTCGAGACGCTGCCGGTGGAGGTGCTGACGCCGCCGGTCGACGTCGAAACGCCGCCGGTCGAGGTGGACACACCGCCGGTTGAGGTCGAGACGCTGCCGGTCGAGGTCGAGACGCCCGACGAGGTGCTGCTCGAGGTCGAGACGCCGCCGGTCGTCGTCGAGGTGACGACGATGCTGCCGCTGCTGCCGCCGCCGCTGCTGCCGCCGAAGAAACCGCCAAAGAAGCCGCCGCCGAAACCGCCACCAAAGCCGCCGCCGATCACGGTGACGCCGCCGCCGCTGCTGCCGCCTTCAAAACCGCCGCGCGGGAAGGGCGCGTAAGGGATGGGGGGCAGCGGGATCGTTTGCGTCACAACCTGCGTCTGCGGCGTCGCGGTACGAATGATACGCTTCGTCGTGACGACGCGGCGTACGCGCTTCACCGGCTTGCGCGCTGCGTGGCGCTTGCGAACGACCTTCTTGCCGGCACAGGGCGAGCAGGACTGGACCGTCTGGGCGCGCGCCTTCGGAACGTCGGCGATCTGCATCGCGCCGCTACCGATGATTGCGCCGCCGCAGGTGCAGGCGCAAAGCTTGGCAAGGGCCATTCGGACAGACATAGGCTTCTCTTTCTTTCCCGTTGCAGGTGCGAAGCGCCATCGTCCGGCACCCCCCGTCACCTTCGCTATACCTCAAAAGGCCAAAGCTTTGTGAACGCGGCAATTGTGTTAACCGCGTTTGCCTGTCCGAGAGCGGGAATTGCGACGCGGAATCAACAAAAATCGCGGTATCTGTCCCAAAACAGAACGGATTATGCAGCAATTCTATGCAATTGGTTAACATCCGGACCTAAATCGCGTTGCGCGGCCCGCTGGGACGGACCGCCATCGGGCGGCGGAACCACGGCCGGGGCGATGCCGGTTCATCGCCGCTTCACGGGTCGTCGCTATCGGCAGCTTAGGCGCTTGTATCGTCGCCAGCGGCTGGGTATAGGCGCGCCACTCCCCGAGCCGTTTGACGGTTCGTAAGGTGACAGGAAAGGACGCGAGAGCCCCTCATGCCAACCAAGATTGCCGACGTTGGCGCTGACGCGCTTCGCGAAGCCAAATCCAATCTCGATTCGGACTACGTCCCGGGCGACGACGAAGAGTTTATGAACGAGCGGCAGCAGGATTATTTCCGCGGCCTGCTGCTCGCCTGGAAAAAGTCGATCCTGTCCGAATCCGAATCGACGCTGGCGCATCTTCAGGATGGCCCCTTGCGCGAACCCGACCTGGCCGACCGCGCGTCGAGCGAAACCGACTGGGCGATCGAACTTCGAACCCGCGACCGCCAACGCAAGCTGATCGCCAAGATTGATTCGGCGATCCGCCGTATCGACGAGGGTGAATATGGCTATTGCGCGGTGACGGGTGAGCCGATCTCGCTGGCGCGTCTGCAGGCGCGTCCGATCGCGACGATGACGCTGGAGGCGCAGGAGCGCCATGAGCGCAACGAACGGATTTCACGCGAAGATTAGTCGTGGGGGCTGCGGGCCCATTTACGATTCTGCAATGACCCGGTCCTAGTTTCCATTCTTCAGTTACAAGAGGAACGGGGCGCAATGGATTCGCTAGGACCCAGATCGGTGGATGAGGAAGTCGCGGCGCTGTCGCGCGGCGCCGATCGCGACAGCCTGTTCATGCAGGCTGGCCTGATCCTGCCCGGCCATACCGATGCCGTTACCGTGCGCGTGCGCAACCTGTCACCCGGCGGCATGCTGGCCGAGGCGAACGTCAAGGTCGCGCAAGGTGCCGTGATAGAGGTTGACCTGCGCAACGTCGGCCCGGTCGCGGGGCGCATCATCTGGGTAGGCGAGGGCAAGTTCGGTATCGCGTTCGACCGTCCGGTCGACCCGCAGGCAGTGCGTCGTCAGGTGGTTTCCCAATCCGATTTGCCGCCGCATCTTCGGCGCACGGGGCTTGAGAAGGGGCCCCTCTACCGCCGGCGCTGATGCGTCCTTCACAGGGTGCATCAGCGGGGCGATAGCGCTGGCGGTCAGCCGACCGCGAGCATCTCTTCCTTGAGTTTCAGTTTCTGCTTCTTGAGCTGCGCTACCACTCCGGTATCGGGGGCGGGACGGCGCTCTTCATTCGCAATTTTCACATCGAGGTCCGCGTGGCGGGACTTCAGGGTGGAAAGGTGCGACGTGCTCATTGGCATTCTCCTTTTCGACTCGATGGGCAGGGCGAATTAAATCACGAAACCGCCCCGATGTCGTGACGATTCGGTGGGGCGGTCCCCGTTGCGGACCAGTGGTGAACGTGGCAGGGAGGCGGTGTGAGCCCCGAGGAAATTACCCAGCGCCTGGAACTGCTTCGCATCGAGCACCGCGACCTCGATGCTGCGATCATTGCGCTCGGGACCGCCGCGGTTCCCGACCAGTTGCAGCTCGCGCGTCTGAAAAAACGCAAGCTGCGCCTGCGCGACGAGATCTCGTGGTGCGAGGACCAGCTGCTTCCCGACATCATCGCTTAACGGCTTGAAACAAAACGGGACGGCTGGCGCGCGTAATTTCATGGTTACCGACGTTGCGGACCCGATAGCGGGCATGCCATCCCTCGCGTCATGGTCGGTGGGCGAACGAACATGATGGCAATCGATGTGCCTGTGCAACGCGCACAGGTCGAAAATCTCTATGTCGAGGCAATGCTTCTCGCTGACGAGGCGCACGCCGCCTTTGCGGCGCAGCGCGACCTGGGGCGTCCCGGCGGCGATGCGGCGGCGCAGATCGGGCTCGCGTGCGAATCGCTGAAGACGACGACGCGGCTGATGCATGTCATCGCCTGGCTGCTCCATCGCCGCGCGATGTTCGCGGGCGACCCGGGCGCGGGGCCGGACGACAGCGCGGCGCGGATTGGCGAAGCGGTCGCGGCGGACTGGGATGTCTGCGCGGGCTTCGATGCGTCGGTGCGCCGGATCGTTTCGGCGAGCGAGCGGCTGTTCGAGCGGATCGCGATGCTGGAGACGGGCTGGGAAGCGCCGGCCGTGACGCCGGTGCAGCAATTGCTGGCACGGCTGGAGGCGCGGCTCTGACGAAGAACGCGCGCTAGCCCAACCACTCCACCCACGCGCCATGCGCGTGCGCGTGGGCAAGCTTCCGCGGCGCCTCGCCGCCCGGCCAATAGCGCACGACCAGTTCATGATGATGCACGGTCCGGTTCGCCTCGAGCGCGACCCACGCAAGCGGCCGGTCGGTGGTCGCGCGATTGCCGGCGTCCTCCATCGCCGCGGTTACGCGCGCCTGCTGGTCAGCCGGGACATATTGCCAGACGATCGAATGCATCAGAACGCGCGTCGTCCCTTCGGCCTGCGGGCGGGCGAGTTCGGCCTCGACGAAATCGGCGGCATTCGCGCGGATCAGTTGCGGCGGCTCCCCGGTCGCCGCCTCGATCGCCGCCTCCATGCGCGCGAAGCGGACATGGTGCTCGGGCCAGATATAGGCTTTGAGCCGCAGCGCCTGCGCGGGATCGGTGAGATCGACGGGGGCGACATCGCAGCCTTTGAGACCGGCGAACTCGATCGCATGCTGCGGCGGATGATTGCCGCGCCATTCGGGCTTGAACGCCATCGCGCCGGGTTTAGGGCCGACATGCACGCCGCCGAGATCGTAATGATAGCGGTCGATCATCAGGTTGATCCCGCCGCTCGACCCGATTTCGAGGCAGTCGAAGCGCGGCGGGAGGCCCTTGTCGGCGAGCCACAGCATCGCCGCGATGAAGTTCGACGAGCGCCCCGCCTCGTTCGTTTGCGGCGGGCCGTCGAGCCAGGGAAGCAGCGCCGCCTCGTGCCGCGCGACGACCCCGGCGATAATCGCATCGTCGTTGATGTCTTCGGAATCGGCATAGATGGGCGCGAGTTCGTGCGCGGTTCCCGACAGGTGGAGCGCATGAATGCCGCCCGCGGCGCGGAGCGGCAGCGCATCGGCGAGCGGGGGCCCCTGCCAGCCGGCAATGCGGCGCGCGAATTCGCTCGTGGGCTTGTCGAGGAGCGTGCCGAGCGCCGCAACCACCCGCGCGGTGACGCGCGCGTCATTGGCGCGGCAATAGGCGACCTGATTGGCGAATGCGGTGCGGACGGCCTTGGGGCCGGTTTCCGCCATGTCGACGAACTGGTAGCGCTCGCTCATTGCCCTTTTTCCTCTCGCCGCTTATGGGCGCGCAAGCTTATGCCCGAACCGATCATCTTTGCCATCCCGAAAGGGCGTATCCTCGACGAGGCGCTGCCCCTGCTTGCGCGGGTCGGGATAGAGCCGTCGGACGAGTTTTTCGACAAGAAAAGCAGGGCGTTAGTTTTTGGGACAAATCAGCCGCATGTCTCGTTGATCCGCGTGCGCGCGTTCGATGTCGCGACCTTCGTCGCGCATGGCGCGGCGCAGCTCGGTATCGTCGGGTCCGACGTCGTCGACGAGTTCGATTACAGCGAGCTTTACGCCCCCGTCGACCTCGGCATCGGGCATTGCCGCTTGTCGCTTGCGGGGCCGGAGGGCAGCGCGCCGCCGGGGCTGGGTGAAAGCCATATCCGCGTCGCGACCAAATATCCCGGAACGACGCGCCGCTGGTTCGAGGCGCAGGGCATCCAGGCCGAATGCATCAAGCTCAACGGCGCGATGGAAATCGCGCCGAAGCTGGGGCTTGCCTCGCACATCGTCGATCTGGTTTCGACGGGGCGCACGCTCGTCGAGAACGCGCTGGCCGAACAGACGGTCATCAGCGAGGTGTCGGCGCGGCTGATCGTCAACCGCGCGGCGTTCAAGCTGCGATCAGCCGAAGTGCCGGCGCTGGTCGAGAAATTCCGTAAGGCTGTAGGGCAGGGCGATGCGGCGGCTTGATGCTTCCGAACCCGGCTTCGCCGCCGAGTTCGACGCGCTGGTCAACGATCGGCGCGAGAGCGATTCGGACGTCTCTGCCGATGTCGCCGCGATCATCGCACGGGTAAAGGCCGAAGGCGACGCCGCGCTCGCGGACTATACCGCGAAGTTCGACCGCTTCGATTTGGGCGCGAGCGGATGGAGCATTTCGAAAGAGGAATGCGCCGCGGCATACGAAGGCTTGGCGCCCGATCTCCGCGATGCGCTGAACCTCGCCGCCGACCGTATCCGCGCCTATCACGCGGCGCAGCTCCCCGAGAATCGCGACTATCGCGACGCCACCGGCGCGCGGCTCGGTGCGCGCTGGAATGCGGTCGATGCTGCGGGGGTTTACGTCCCCGGCGGCCGCGCCGCCTATCCCTCGTCGGTCTTGATGAATATCCTTCCCGCCAAGGTTGCTGGGGTCGAACGCATCGTGATGATGACTCCGACGCCGGGCGGTGAAACCAACCCTGTGGTGATGGCTGCGGCACATATCGGCGGGGTCGACGAGATCTGGCGGATCGGCGGGGCGCAGGCGGTCGCGGCGCTCGCCTATGGCACCGATCGTATCGCGCCGGTCGACGTCGTAACCGGTCCCGGCAACGCATGGGTCGCCGAGGCGAAGCGTCAGGTTTACGGCGTCGTCGGCATCGACATGGTCGCGGGGCCGAGCGAGATCGTCGTCGTTGCCGACAATCGCAACGCGCCGCATATCATCGCCGCCGACCTGCTCAGTCAGGCCGAGCATGACCCGACGAGCCAGTCGATCCTCTTCACCGATGACGCGGCCTTTGCCGATGCGGTTGCGGCGGCGGTCGATGCGATCATCCCGGCGCTCGGTACCGCCGCGACGATGCGCGAAAGCTGGGACGCCAATGGCGCCATCATCATCGTCCCGACGCTCGCCGACGCGATCCCGCTCTGCGACCGCCTCGCGCCCGAACATCTCGAACTCGCGGTCGATGCCGCCGAGGCTGACGCGCTCTTTGCCAGGGTGCGCCACGCCGGCTCGGTCTTCCTCGGCCGCCAGACCCCCGAAGCGATCGGCGATTATGTCGCGGGTCCCAATCATGTGCTGCCGACCGGCCGCCGCGCGCGCTTTTCGAGCGGGCTGTCGGTGACCGACTTCATGAAGCGTACCAGCTTCCTCGCGCTCGACGAGGCGAGCCTTGCCGCGATCGGCCCGGCCGCGGTCGCGCTCGCGGGCGCCGAGGGGCTCCCCGCCCACGCGCTTTCGGTCAGCCAGCGCCTCAGCTAAGAAAAGAGTCATGAATAAACGCTCCCAGTCCCGCTCCACCGCCCGTCTCGCCGCCGTCCAGGCGCTCTATCAGCACGAGATGGAGGGCACCCCCGTGCCCAAGCTGATCCACGAATTCCATCAGCACCGCATCGGCGCGACGATCGAGGACGACGAATATGCCGACGCCGACACCGCCTTCTTCGACGACATCGTCAAGGGCACGCTCGCACGCATCGAAGAGATCGACGTGGCGATCGTCGCGCGCCTCGCCAGCGGCTGGTCGATGGAGCGGCTCGACCGCACGATGAAGGCGATCCTGCGCGCGGGCTCTTACGAGCTGATGGCGCGTGGCGATGTGCCCGTCGGCGCGGTCGTCAGCGAATATGTCGATGTCGCAAAGGCATTTTTCGATACGCGCGAGGCGGGGTTCGCGAACGGTCTGCTCGATGCAATCGGCAAGGATGTGCGGAAGTAACTAGCGCGTTCCCCGGCAACCAATAGATCAGACCCCGCGTTAGATCGGCCTCGATCCCGGCTTTCGCCGGGAAATACGTTAAGCTAGGCTTTTCTGCATGAGCGAAGCCGATTTCATCGCCCGCCTGCGTACCATCGCGACCGATCCCGCCGCGCGCGGGCTTGACGACGACGCTGCGGTGCTCGGCGATATCGTCCTCACGCACGATATGATCGTCGAGGGCGTCCATTTTCTCCCCGACGAGCGGCCGCAGGATGTCGCGTGGAAGCTTGTCGCGGTGAATCTCTCAGATCTCGCGGCCAAGGGCGCGGCACCGCTCGGCGTGCTCGTCGGTTACAGCCTGACCGGCGACGAGTTCTGGGACGCCGCCTTCGTCCGCGGTCTTGGCGAGGCGCTGCGGCGATATGACGTGCCGCTGCTCGGGGGCGACACGGTGGGCATCCCGGGAGGGGCACCGCGCACATTCGGGCTCACCGCGATCGGCAAGGCGCCCGCGACCGGCGCACCCGCACGGAGCGGCGCGAGGCCCGGCGACCAGATCTGGGTCACGGGGACGATCGGCAATGCCGGACTCGGCCTCGCCATGCGATTGGGACAGGTCGACCCGAACGAGACCTGCCTCGCCGCTTATGGTCGTCCGCATCCGCAGCTCGCCTTCGGGCAGGCAGTGGCGCCGCACGTCCATGCCATGATGGACGTGTCCGACGGCCTCCTGATCGATGCGCAGCGGATGGCCGGGGCGAGCGGATGCGAACTCGGCATCATGCTCGAATCGGTGCCGCTCTCGGCCGCGCTGCTCGCAGTGCGCCCCGACGTGCTCGACACGCGGCTCGCGGCGGCGACCGCGGGCGACGACTATCAACTGCTCTTCACCGCCGATTCCGGAGCTGCGGACGCCATACGCGACATTGCGGCGGGGCTCGACGTCGCGGTGACGCCGCTCGGTCACGCCGGGGTAGGTGAAGGGATCATGCTGACGCATCGCGCGCAACGCATCGCGCTGCCCGACCGCCTCGGCTTCATGCACTAGCTAGCCTGGCCCGGCAGCGGTCGGGCAGGATATTTGGCTTGAAATCCGTTCGATGGCAAAGTGACGAGCATCTCGGTGGACTGCGGCTCGCCGGCAGATGAGATACATTCGAAGGGCCGATATGATCGACGCAAAGAACGGACGCTGCGGCTTGGCCAAGGCGATGCTGACGATCTGTTTCTCCTGTTTCTGCTACCCGGCATCGGCGGCCGCTCCCCCGGATTCTGTCGACGTTGTCCTCGCGCAGACGGCGGCGCCCGATCCCGTGCCGTCCCGGACTGAAGCGTCGCCGGACCCGGTCGCGCCGCTCGCGCGCGATTGCGAGGGGGGCGATGCCGACGCATGCACGCGGCTCGCCTATCACCATCATGAAGGGGATGAGGTTCCACAGGATGATGCCCGCGCGACCCCGCTTTTCGCTCGCGCGTGCCATCTCGGCGACATGACGGGCTGCACGATGGCCGGTTATGCCTATAGCGAGGGAAGGGGCGTCGAACGCTCGCACGAACAGGCCGCGGCCTATTATGCGTTCGCATGCTATGGCGAAGAGGCGACGGCCTGTTCAAACCTCGGTCTCTCCTATGTCAGCGGCGACGGCGTTCCCAAAGATCCGCAGCGCGCGGCAAAGCTGTTCCGGCAGGCATGCGATCTGGGAAGCGTATCGGGATGCGCGAACCTTGGCGTCTCTTATTCACTGGGCAAGGGCGTCGCGCCGAACCAGCGCCGGGCGGCGCGGTTCTTTGAGCGTGCGTGCAAGGCCGACGACCAGCACGCTTGTTACAATCTCGGTGTTCTTCACCGCGACGGACTCGGTATGCCGCGCGATTACAAGCGCGCCTTTGCGCTGTTCGAGCAAAGCTGCCGTGTCGACGACGCATCGGCGTGCGGCAATCTGGCGATGCTGGTCGACGACGGGCGCGGCGTGCGACGGAACCGTCAACGCGCCCTCGAACTGTTCGACAAGGCTTGCGGACTGGGCGAGGCCGAAAGCTGCTTCACGCTGGGGCGCGCCTATCAGATCGGTAAGGGTATCGAACGCAACAACGCGCGTGCGATCGAGCTGCTCGAGCGGGCGCTGAAGCTCGATCCCGATACCGAATCCGCTGCCGATGCGCGAAGGGCGCTGAAGGCCGCGCGCGACGAAGCCGCTTGACGCCGGTGGCCGCTCGCGCGGCGGAAATCACGGGAAACTCCCGAATAAGCGGGGTTGCGCGTCGCTTTCTTTCTTCCCATAAATCGGCGTCCAAATTTGGGGCGGTCGCATCAGGGGAGAGAGCGAACCGGCATCAATAAGTCGGACGTGCTCGACTGCTATCTTCTGCGTCGCCCTTCTCAACGGGAAGGAATAGTCACGCATGAATCCGGTTTTGATCGCGATAGCGTGCGGCCTGTTGGCCGTGCTCTATGGGTTCATTACCTCGCGGCAGGTGCTCAGCGCCTCCGCCGGTAATGAAAAGATGCAGGAAATCGCCGCCGCCATCCAGGAAGGCGCCAAAGCCTATCTCGGCCGCCAATATCGTACCATCGCCATCGTCGGCGTCGTCGTCGCGGTACTCGTATGGTGGTTCCTCGGCGAAGTTTCGGCAACGGGCTTTCTGATCGGCGCCATCCTGTCGGGTGTCGCCGGCTTCGTCGGCATGAACATTTCGGTGAAGGCCAACGTCCGCACCGCGGCCGCGGCGCAGACGGGGCTGCAGGCGGGCCTCACCATGGCGTTTCGCGCCGGCGCGATCACCGGCCTGCTCGTTGCGGGCCTCGCGCTGCTCGCGATCTCGGTCTTCTTCTGGTATCTGATCGGCCCCGGTGGTTTCACTGTCGGCGGTGACGATCGCACCGTCGTCGACGCGCTTGTCGCGCTCGCGTTCGGCGCCTCGTTGATCTCGATCTTCGCGCGCCTTGGCGGCGGTATCTTCACCAAGGCCGCCGACGTCGGCGCCGACCTCGTCGGCAAGGTCGAGGCCGGAATTCCCGAGGATGATCCGCGCAACCCCGCGGTGATCGCCGATAACGTCGGCGACAAT
>Ga0247823_10002793_pt1 | contig 14362 bp, 16 predicted proteins | sample 13C_PalmiticAcid_2_FD_192426 | JGI IMG/M metagenome (GOLD analysis project Ga0247823, IMG submission 192426) | Soil microbial communities from agricultural site in Penn Yan, New York, United States - 13C_PalmiticAcid_Day30 | ecosystem: Environmental > Terrestrial > Soil > Agricultural land...
GTCTCTGGGGCAGCGCCAAGCATTGGCCGAGGCTGGCATCGCAATCGCGGCGGTGTGCGACGCGATCGAACTGATCGAAGGGCAGGGGGTCACGCTCCATGTCGATGGCGTTTCGATGAGATTCGATACGCTGTATCCGGCGCTTGGCTCGGATATTCGTTCGGAGCTCGCCGCACAGGTCGGCGCCGATCGCTTGGAGGATGGGTGCCTGACCGTCGATGCGCATCAGCGAACGAGCGTTGCTGGCCTCTATGCGGCGGGGGATGTCGTGCTCGGGCTCGACCAGATCAGCCATGCGATGGGCGAGGGTGGCGTCGCCGCAACGACGATGCGCAATGACCTGGCTCGTCAGAAAGTGCTGCATCGCGCCTTCGACATAGCGAAGGCCGGCCCCGGCGGAGAGGTTGAACAGATCGATCATCAGTCGAACACGGAACTCATGCGAGAGGGACGGATTGGGATTTGAAGGGAGCACTAGGACGATAGGAGGGTCGCGCCTGAAGGTGCGATGAAGTGTTAGGTAACAAGTTGATAAATCTTCCTAATCCAAATCAACTTGGCATTATCTTGTGGAACATGCGTCACGCACAACCGCTTCTGTTGCGACGCGGGACAGCACAGGAGACTCCAATGAACGACGAAAATAATTATCCCGGCCAGCAGGGCGGCGGGATTGAACAGCAGCCCGGCCAGGATCGTCCGGACCATCCCGGGCGGGATGATCCGGGGCAACCGGGCCAAGATGCTCCGGGGTATCCGGATCAAGGCGGTCAGCGGCAGGGAGATCCGGACGACCAAGGTCGCCAGCCGGAGCAGGAGGAGCAAAGCGAAGGGCAGCGGGGTGATCGGACAGAAGGTGTGCGCGAGCGCGACTGATAGGCCCGATTGGCGTAGCCTGTGCGGCCGCTTCCTCGGAAGCGGCCGCATTTCGTTCAGCAGATATCACCCTTTCGGCGTCTCGGTTCTCTCGTTCTGGCGGTGCCATGGGCTGCGGGCGCAGTTTGATCGAGTTTAATGAAATTGGCCGGCCCGAGGTTAATGTGACGTCGGAGCCAGAGCTGGGGGACAGCTATGGAGACGCAAGATGTCTGCCGATGATGTGACTTATTATCGCAAGCGCGCCCAGGAAGAACGCGAGAGAGCGCTTGTCTGCGAAGATAATTCAGTGGTGTTGGCCCATCGGCGTCTGGCCGATGAATATGAACGCCGCGTCCAACAGCTGCAGGTCAGGGATGGGATGAAATCGGTCACGAATCCTTCGGCCGGAGCGCAAGCGCGCCCGCATCTCTTTCGGGCTTGATCGTCTCCGCCTTCCCGAAGGACACCATGGTCAGCGTTCCGTCAGCTGCTTCAATCTAGATTCAGTGGCTGAGTTCGATTTTGCCAATGGCGCGCAGCTCGTCCGGTATGATCGCGCGCGCATTCCTAGTCGCGTCGCAACGCGTTGCAGCAAGATCGGCGAACTCTCGACCTTCGTCGTCGCGCGCCTCTTCGGAATGGTAGAGACGAAAATGGTCTCGAGCCATCCTCCCTAGGCGGCGCGAGCGCGTACGCTTGCAGTCTCCGTGCGCCGAGATCACGCAGCGATGTGTCGATAGCGGTTCACGTTCGCTTCGGTTGCTTTCAAGCGCATGCCCTCACTGAGCCAAAGCGAGTTTCTCCTCAGGCAGATGAAGGTAGCTGCTGTCAAAATCTGCTGCCGCGGCCAAGGACTTCCAGTCATTGATCGTGACTGAGCGCCGGGTGCGGCGGATCAGCCCCTCATTCGCCAGGCTCTTCAGCATCCGGTTCACATGAACCGGGGTCAGACCGGTGCAGTCGGCCAGCTGCTCCTGAGTCATCGGCAGCTCCCATTCCCTATGGCTGCCCAAGCCCGCCGCTTCGAGTCTCAGCGCATATTCGCATAAGAGGTGGGCCAATCGCGTCCGCGCGTCCCGGCGTCCGACATTGGCGATCCATTCGCGAAAGATCGAGCCGTCGACTAGCGTGTCGTACCACAGTGCTTTGCCGATCGCCGGGCGCTCGAAGGCAAGCTCGACAATCGCCTCGCGCGGAATGAACGCCACCTGGGAAGCCGTCAGAATCTGCACATTGTGATCGGCTATGCCCAGCAGCGAATTTTGAAGATCGACAATATCGCCGCTCATATGGATGGAGAGGATCTGTCGGGCACCGTTGGCCGTCACCTTGTGGCGATAGCTCAGGCCGCTGATCATCACGCAGGACTGGGTCGGCTTGTCTCCCTCCCGAACGATATAGTGATGCGCTTCGATCGTCTTCAGCGTATACGGAAGCGCAAGCAGGGCCTCACGTTCCTCATTGTTCAGGAAGGCCCAGGAATCCATCTTTCGGACCCAAGGGGCTAGTGGAGCAACTGCCGGCATTCGTATCTCCCGTTGATGGCGGGAGCACAGCGGCTCTCAGTCGCCAGCAGGCCCAAAGGCCAGCGATATTCCAAACCTAGACTGCGCCCGACCGGACTCCATAACATAGATTAGATACTTATCGCTCGAGCGAGTGAACCACCGATAGATCGGTAATCACTGCGGGGGCGCGGTCGGGCGACGCTTGAATCGAGCTCACCCTGTGCGAATGGATGGCGCGGCGGGGCCGGACCGGTCACCAAGCGGGCGACTCGGCGCGCAAACTCCCGGACTGACTCCAGCAACGGGCGCCTTGACTGCGCGTCTGCAGCCCTTTGCTGACGTGGGGCGGCAACGCTACGCCAAATCACCGTCATACGAGTTCGACGGTGCGTTCTCGGATGCGGCGGAGGTCCTCGACGAACTTGGCATATTCTTCTTCCTTGTTGTCGCGGATGCGAAGCAGGAAACTCGGATGGACGGTGACCCACGCTTCTCCGCCCTCCGGCATTCTCAGCGCTTCACCGCGCAGTGCTGAGATCGCTACCGCCTTGCCCAAGAGGGAACGCGCTGCCGTGGCGCCGAGCGCAACCGTGACCTGCGGGCGGATCAGTGCCAACTCGCGTTCCAGCCACCAGCGGCAGGCGGAAATCTCGCCGGCGTTCGGCTTGTCATGGATGCGTCTCTTGCCGCGGCGCTCGAACTTGAAATGCTTGACCGCATTGGTGATGTAGGTGCGCTGACGGTCGATGCCTGCCTCTTCGAGCGCGCGATCGAAGAGCTGCTTCGTCGGAGAGTGGGACGATCTGGTTGCCGAGCGTCTGCTCTGTGCACCCGCGAGCTAGGATAAAGTAGTCGAACTTCGCGATATGCTGCTCGCCCTTCAGCAACTGCCGCCGGACCAGCGTGAAGCGCTGATCCTAGTTGGCGCTGGCGGGATTTCCTATGAGGAGGCGGCAAAGATTATTGGCGTTGCGATCGGGACCGTCAAAAGCCGGGTTTCGCGAGGCCGGGCTGCACTTGAGGCGCTGCTGGAAGGCGGGAAGCTTGCGCAGAACCGGAGCGAATTCCATGAGACCGATGACCCGGTCATTGGCATTTTCGCTTATATCGAGGCTGCCAAGGGGCGTGCGCTGTCTGAAGCGCGCAGTTTCACGGCCATGGCCGCCTAACCTACACCGGCAAGTGTCTTGGGGTCTGCGAAGTAGTGCGGTGTGCCGGATGACTTTTGCTGAGGCGGTCTTTGTGGCTCGCACAGGCGAAGCAGGTCATTCATCCGCGCCGGTTCCATAGCCGGCGCGGTTCGGAATGCTTCCGAGAAATCACGCGGGCTCCATGAATATTATCCGACACGGGCCGGAAGAGCGCTCCTTTGCGTACATGCCGATGATGCGGATGACCTGGCGCGACCGGGCGAATAACAAGCAGTGACGCGTGAGTGTCTGTGCGAGAACCTCTCACGGGAGAGTTGAGGCGGACACGCAGCGGGGGGGGGGGGCGGCGCCCGCCTCGCCAACTGAACGAGCATCACGCGCTATCGATCCACGATATACGAATATTCTGCCGATGTATCCGTCGCTTACTCCCAGCTCGGCGAGGCGCAAATACGCCCGCCGGCGCGCCCTTTTGCCTGAATATGCGCTTCCGGAAGGCCGCGAACATCCCCTCCTGCTGTTTAGAAGAGAGGCCCCTTTGGAGCAGATCACTAAGGTGTCTAGTGAAGTTTGCATGTCGGTATTGAACGGGCGACCGGTCTGTCCGCGCTTTGCAGATCGCGTTTGGGGCAATCGACACGTGATGCCGCAGAGGCTCGCTAAGGGCGGGGCGAAGGGATTATGTCGCAGGTGCGAATTCGGCTCGCACCTGCGACGCGTTGGTCAAGTTACCGTACTCTACCGCGACGAACCAGGTTGACGATCCCAAGCAGGACGACTGCGCCAAGCAGTGACACGAGGAACGAGGTGATCGTCAGTGGCGCACTATTGATCGAGCCGCCGCTTATCAGCAGGCCGCCGACAAACGCTCCGATGATGCCGACGACAATATTGAGAAGAATTCCCTGCTGCGCGTCGGTGCGCATAATAATGCTGGCCAGCCAACCAATGACGCCGCCGACGATGATCCACACAATCAAACCCATTATTGTTCTCCCATATGTCGTTTTGATATGGCTGTCTTGTCCGTTGTACCGCTGCGCTTCTTAACGCTTGCCGCGCAATGTATTGAGAATGGCAAGGCCGATGACGCCTACCAGCGCCGCCGAAGCGAAGGGGCGCTCGCGCGCAAAATGCCGGGCTTCGTCGAAAAGTGGAGCGCCCTCAGTCGCCAACGCTTCACGCGCCGCGCCAAAGACCTTCTGCGTCTTTCCGTTCAACTGATCGATCAGGCCTTCACCCTGAAGAGACCGGTCACCGGTCACGTCACCGGCGGTTTCCTTAAGTTTACCAACAATGTCGCGACCTTCGCCTTCGAGGGTGTCTCGGTTCATTTGTCTAACTCCAAATTGCTTGGCGATAACGAGCAAATGAGGAAAAGGATCATCACCCTATTCTCCCTGCGGGAAATCAGCTCTCCTCTGCGCAGAATGTCAGCCGATAGGTTGTCGAGACGGACTGCTCCACAACCAGTTGGAGCCGGGCAGGGGCCAATGGCGCTGTCGGGTACGTGGCCTGTGTATCCGGAACCCGTGCTCTGCCCGCATGTTGTGATAGATCGAAAAGGAGGGCCTATGGCCGAGCTCGATGAACCCACCCAGCTGCTGATCCAGTCCAATAAGGCCGATGTCATGACCGTCAAGACCCGTGACGGTGACAAGCTGGGATCGGTCTACGCTTTCATGATCAACAAGCGCACTGGGGCGACGATCTACTCGATCCTCTCGATCGGTGGTTTTCTCGGTATCGGTAAAGCCTATTATCCAATCCCCTTCCAGCTTCTGCAGTTCGAACCAACTTCGGATGCCTATGTTGTGACGATTGACCGGCGTGTTCTTGAGGGCGGCCCGAGTTGGGCGGCCAATCCCCCAATCTTTGACCAAGCCTATGCCGACCGCGTCGCGAGCTACTATCAGGTCCCCCAACAAGATTTGTCGGTTGGTGGAGCTACAATGAGGGCGTCCGAGGCATAAGCAGGATCGCAGCGGACAGCGCTCGATCAGCGACTTGGGTTAGGGCGCATGGCGCAATGGCGGCCCTTGGGTTCTTGTTTACGCCGAAGGCAGCTGGCCTTCGTTTTCCTGCATCGCCGTCATCGTGGGGGCAGAGACTGGCGGTGAGCAACCTCACGCCATTCTCGCTGCTGCGCAGGGCCTCCAGCTAGTTGCTCGCGATCCCTGGCTTCGCCTGCGCTACGCCATGAGCAAGGTGGAAACCGTATTGAATCAAGCCTTTCTGGCGAGTTGGTCGGAACCGTAACGAGAGTCGCGCGCTGTGGCCTCAGGAGTGATCAATGGAAATGACCCCGTCTCAACACGCCGATACCGGCATTCGCGGCCTTGACGATGTGCTCGCCGGGGGCTTCGAACGAAGCCGGGCGTACCTGCTTGAAGGCAGCCCGGGCACGGGCAAGACGACGATTGCGCTGCAGTTCCTTATCGCGGGCGCCGCGGCCGGCGATCGTTGTCTCTATATTACGCTGTCCGAGACGGAGGACGAGCTGCGCGCCACGGCCAAGTCACATGGCTGGCCATTGCAGGACATCGATATTTTCGAGCTTGTACCGCCCGAGAGTTTATTGGACGAACAGCAGCAGCAGAGTCTGCTCTATTCGTCCGATCTTGAGCTTGGCGAGACAACGAAGCGCATCTTCGAAGCGTTCGAACGGGTCGGCCCATCCCGGGTTGTCCTGGACAGCCTGTCGGAGATCCGGCTGCTCGCGCAGAGCTCGTTGCGATATCGCCGCCAGATCCTGGCACTCAAGCATTACTTCGCGCGTAGCGGCGCGACCGTGCTCATGCTTGATGACCTGACCACCGATGCCAACGACAAGACTGTCCATTCAGTAGCGCACGGGGTCGTGCGACTGGAAGAGCTGGCACCGGAATATGGCGCGGAACGCCGGCGGATGCGTGTGATCAAGTATCGTGGCCGGCGCTTTCGCGGCGGCTATCACGACCTTGCCATTCATACTGGCGGAGTTCGCGTCTTTCCTCGCTTGGTGTCGAGCGAGCATCACCGCCGCTTCGACCGCGAAGTGCTGGAGACGAATCTACCCGAATTCACCGCGCTGCTTGGTGGCGGGGTAGAGCGCGGATCGAGCGTCCTCATGCTGGGACCGGCAGGTACCGGCAAGTCGCTTCTCTCGCTTACCTTCGTCAAGACCGCCATCGACCGTGGCGAGCGCGCGGCGATGTTTGTCTTCGACGAAGAGATCGGCCTGCTCATGCAGCGTGCCCGGGGCCTCGACATCGATCTTGAAGCAATGATCGATGCGGGCAATTTGGTGCTCGAGCAGGTTGATGCCGCTGAACTCACGCCTGGCGAGTTTTCCACGCGCGTGCGCGAATGTGTCGAAACACACGGCGCGCGAACGATCGTGATCGACAGTCTAAATGGTTACCAGGCAGCGATGCCAGGAGAGCATGCGCTCGTCCTGCACGTCCACGAGCTGCTGCAATATCTCAACCGGCAGGGTGCGACTACTTTCCTGACCGTGGCGCAGCACGGTCTGGTTGGCGACATGAAGTCGCCGGTCGACATCACCTATCTCGCCGATACCGTCATTCTGTTGCGCTATTTTGAGGCCCTCGGACGCGTCCGACGGGCGATCTCGATAGTTAAGAAGCGCATGAGCGCACATGAGGATGTCATCCGTGAATACAAGATCGGCCCGCAAGGTTTCACGCTCGGGCCGCCGCTTGTCGGGTTTCAGGGCATTTTGCGCGGGGTGCCTACCTTTGTCGGTGAGGCAGGTCTGCTAGAGTCCGACCAGGCGTGAAGCAGACGACAGTCTCTGAACGGGTGCTGGTACTCGCACCGCGTGGACGCGACGCGTCGGTCGCTACCGCCATGCTCGCCGAAGCCGGGATCGAGGCAGAGGCGCATGGCTCGCTGCAAAGCATGATCGCGGGTCTTGAGGCTGGCGCGGGTTGCGTTCTGATAACGGAGGAGGCGCTTGCGACCGCCGACCTGCGGTCTCTTGTCGAGTGGTTGGCGAGCCAGGAAGAGTGGTCGGACTTACCGTTCGTGCTGCTCACCAGCCGTGGTGGCGGTCTTGAGCGAAATCCGGCCGCCGCCCGTCATCTGGACGTACTTGGCAACGTCACCTTTCTCGAACGGCCCTTCCACCCCACGACATTGGTCAGCTTGGTGCAATCAGCGCTGCGCGGCCGGCGCCGGCAATATGAAGCACGTGCTCGCTTGATCGAGTTGCGGGAGAGCGAAGAGCGTTACGCAACCCTGTTCCAGACGATGGATGAGGGTTTTTGCATCATCCGGTTCGTCGATGGGGTACATGGCCCTAAAAGCGACTATGTGCATGTGCAGGCCAACCCCGCCTATGAGCATCATACGGGCATTTCGGACGTCGTCGGGCAATTTGTCCGGCAGATGGTCCCCGATGAGGCGGATGGGTGGGTCGATCGATATCGTGACGTTCTGATATCGGGCGAACCGATCCGTTTCGAGCGCGAGCTGGTCGCCACCGGGCGGCATCTCGAGCTTTCCGCATTCCGGGTAGAGCCGAGCGAACGCGACGAGGTCGCGGTCATTTTCCAGGACGTGACCGTGCGCAAGCGCGCCGAGATTGCGCTGCGTGAGTTGAACGAGACACTCGAACGGCGCGTAGAAGCGGCGGTGGCCGAACGGCAGGCCGCGGCTGAGCAGCTGCATGAAGCACAAAAGCTGGAAACGATCGGCCAGCTGACGGGTGGGGTGGCCCATGACTTCAACAATCTGTTGACCCCGATCAGCGGCGCACTCGACCTTCTGAGCCGACGCTATGCAGGACAAGACCCTCGTATGGCGCGGTTGATCGACGGCGCGTTGCAATCAGCTGAGCGTGCGCGCGTGCTGATCAGCCGCCTGCTTGGTTTTGCCCGGCGGCAGGCACTGGAGACCCGGGCAACCGATGTCTGCAGCTTGCTCACAGGTGTCCAGGATCTCGTAACCAGTTCGATTGGATCCTCCATCGCGCTCAAACTCGAGTGCCCGCAAGGATTGCCTGCGGCGCTCGCCGATCCCAACCAGCTCGAACTCGCAATACTGAATTTGAGTGTCAACGCGCGCGACGCGATGCCCCAAGGCGGTACGCTGACGATCACTGCCTCGCAGGTACGAGTAGATGGGGAGGATGCGACCGGGCTCTCAGCCGGTGACTATGTGCGCATCACCGTGTCCGACACCGGCACCGGCATGGATGCTGCAACCCTCGCGCGCGCGATCGAGCCATTCTATTCGACCAAGGAGTTGGGCAAGGGAACGGGGCTTGGCCTATCGATGGTGCACGGCCTCGCTGGCCAATTGGGCGGGGCCTTCATCTTAACGAGCGAATTGGGGCAGGGCACGAAGGCCAATCTCTATCTACCGATTGCCAGCGATGCGGCTAGGGCGAGCGATGTCTCACCAGACACTATCCCACCAGCGCTGTCCTCGCTCAACGTTCTGCTCGTTGATGATGAGGAGTTGGTTCGCGCTGGGACCGCCGAAATGCTACGAGACCTGGGTCATGTCGTTCATGAGGCGGCCAGCGGTTCACAGGCCCTGAGCAAGCTGGCGGGAGGTCTCCCCATCGACCTTCTAATCACGGACTATATGATGCCAAGCATGAATGGCGCTGCTCTGGCGCGACGGGCTACTGCGCTCAAGCAAAGCCTGCCGGTTCTCGTGATAACAGGATATGCCGGGGGCGATCTCAATATCGGTTTGCCGCAACTGACCAAGCCATTTCGACAAGCTGACCTTGCCCGCTCACTTCATCGGCTCTTTCCGCACGACGCAATCGTCTAGTCGCGTTGTTCCCAGCTGCGGTCAGCGCTGGCGCTCGAGCGTCGATGGGTTGCGATGGTTTCTGTTAGTTTGAAATGAGCAGCTAACTCACGGTTCTCAGCCGGGTGAGGCGGTCGGATGCTCCAGGCGAATGGTATCGAGCAGCTGCCGCTGAATTGCCGGACGCATATCTGCGCCCTACCGTGGCGCAACCTCCGTGATACCCTACTTGGTGTTCGCCCAGTCCGGCGCTCCGGTCGCCGCTCCTATAACCTAGGGGATAGAGGATCGACAGCCCGGCGCATTTCCCTAGCGGCGACGCCGCCGAACTCCTGAAGCGCGCTGCGTCGAAGACTTCCACCGGATGTGGCTGCGCCGACCAGCTGTGATCACTCTCTATGTGATCACTGGCATGCTTTCAGCGGTCGGGATCGTCATTCTTCTTGGCGTGACCGCGACCGTGATCTCTATCCAAGATCGTCATGTCGAATTGGTCGAAGCTATCATCAATCTCCGTGATGCTGTCGCGTGAAGGGAGACTTATGATTAGGGGGAAACGCTCTCATGTCGTAGGCTACGCGCCCTGATACCGGTCGTTCGGGCGGTCTGATCGGAAGCCTGAAAGCTGCCGCTGGCCGGAAAGCGTACTGCCGTCTTCCATCGGCGGTATGAGGCCATTGCGGTAACCCGCAGTAGTCGCGCTCAAGGCTGTGGGAGTCGTCCTGCGGCGAAATCGCGCGCGAGTGCGATGAAGGCTTTGAAGGCCGCTGATGAATTGCGCCGATTGGAATAATAGAGGCACAGCGGCGCGAGCGGCGGCGTCCAGTCTGCGAGAATGCGGACGAGCCTACCTGCTGCGATGTCCTCGCGGACATCAGTTTCCATGAAATAACCAATCCCGACGCCATTCGCTGCCGCGATCCGAGCCAGGGACGCTTCGTCGAGGGTGATCGGGCCCTCGACGTCGAGCTGCAGTTCCTCGCCACCCTTCTCGAACCGCCATCGGAACAAGGCGCCGTTGGGGAGCCGCACGCGGAGGCAGGAGTAAGTAAGCAACTCGTGCGGCACCTGGGGGACAGCCCTGCTTTCGAAAAAGGCAGGGGATGCGGCAACGGCCATGCGTCGCATCTGCCCCAGCGGTATGGCGATCGCGTCGCTGGGCACCAGATCCGCGCTGCGCACGCCCAGATCGAAGCCCGCCGCCACGACATCGACAAGGCGGCCCTCGGTGACGAGGTCGATATGAACCTGCGGATAGCGTTGCAGGTAGGTCAGGACCAGCGGCGCCATGATCTCACGCGCCGCTGTCGCGAACGCATTGATGCGCAAGGTGCCGGACGGCACCTCCTGCTGCGAGCGCGCCGTGTTCATCGCTTTCTGGATGTCTTCGAGCGCTGGCTTGATCTGCGCGACGAAAACCCGCCCGGCGTAAGTGAGCGAGACGCTTCGCGTGGTGCGATTGAACAACCGCACGGCAAGCTCCCGCTCCAGCTTGCCCACCGCATTGCTGATGGCCGTAGTCGATATACCGAGATCGATCGCCGCGGCGCGAAAAGAGCCGCACCGGACGATGGCTAGAACCGCCTCCAGCTCGATCAGCGAATGACGAGTCATTATCCCTATTTTCGTTACACCCTATGCCGATTTGTCTCGATTATCGGGGTTAAAGTCCATCGCTAAATCACTTCCGTCACCGTCGAGGAGATGAGCATGTCAACGGACCTACCAAAACCGATCGCCGACTATGTCGAGGCAAATGCGCGTCTCGATATCGACGGCATGTTGAAACCCTTCCTGCGCGACGCCGTCTTCATCGACAATGGCAAGCATTTCGAGGGACAGGCGGCGATCCGCCAGCTGTTCGAGGACGAAGTGATCCCGGTGAGGGCGATCTTCACGCCCGATATCGTTCGGGAAGAGGGCGACGATGTTGTGGTGGAAGGCCCTGCGCACGGCGACTTCCCGGGCAGCCCGCTCCGCTTCACCTATCGCTTCACGCTGGTGCACGGCGCCATCAAGACGCTGGAGACCACGGTATGAGCATCAAGCCCGATCCCACCGAGTTCACCGGCAAGCGTGTACTCGTCAGCGGTGGCACCAAGGGCCTGGGCCGCGCTACGGTCGAGCGCTTCATGGCGGGCGGAGCCCGCGTCATCACCGCCGCCCGTGCGATCAAGGATCCCATCCAGGGCGTCGAATATGTCCAGGCGGACCTGACAACCGCGGAGGGTGGCGAAACGCTGGCCAAGGCGGCGATCGAGCGGCTTGGCGGCATCGACATCCTTGCCCATGTCGTCGGTGGCTCGGCTTCGCCGGCCGGTGGCTTCGTCGCGCTGAGCGACGAACACTGGCTTGCCGAACTTAACCTCAACCTGCTGGCGACGGTCCGGCTGGATCGCCTGCTGATCCCGCAGATGCTCGGGCGAGGCGGGGGCGTCGTGGTGCACGTGACCTCGATCCAATCCGTGCTGCCGCTGCCCGAATCCACGACCGGCTATGCCGCTGCCAAGGCAGCGCTCCGGACCTACAGCAAGTCGATCTCGAAGGAGCTCGGTCCCGAGGGTGTGCGGGTCAACGCCGTCTCGCCCGGCTGGATCTTGACGGAGGCCACCGGAGATTCTCTGGAAATGCTTCAGGCTGCCAATGGCGGCACGATCGAGGACGCGCGTCAGTCCGTGCTCGATGCGCTGGGTGGAATCTCGATCGGGCGGGGAGCCGAACCCGAGGAGGTGGCCGATCTTATCGCGTATCTCGCATCAGACCGCGCCGCTGCGATCCATGGCGCCGAATTTGTCATAGACGGGGGGACGATCCGCACAGTTTAGTGCTCGCTACGACGTTCGCCACTTCGCTGTCGGAGGTGCAGGCGCCGGGATGGAACCTCTAAGGCCGACCAGGTTAATGAGCTTCGGGTGATGTCCAGCCCCCGATGTGATGATAAACCGCATCTCGGAGTTCCGCCACTTGGCGGTTGAGTTTGCCCAAGGCGGCGGAAGTTTCACCGGACGCCGTTAGAAGCGTGTCTCCCGGACATCCTGCCTTCGAGCGGAGTGCGGCACCTTTGTCGGTTATCGATACGACCCAGCGGCACACCGCGTGAGAACGCGGCGATAGAGCGCCTGCTCGATACCGTCCGCCTCGATCATCCCAACGCTCCGCCGGGTTGACGATCATTGTCAGTCACGTCCTCGCCGCGCTCGAGAAACGATCTCAACCCATCGACCGGAATGAAAGTCATGACCGGACCTTTCATCTCGGTGTTACAGACAACGATGAGACCGTAGAGCGTTCCAGACTGTTAGTGACGCGATAGCACCTTGATGATCGCGCAATGTTCTTCGGTACCGAAGCCGGCCCTGATCGCCTGCTGGAAAGTCGAACCGGCGAATATCGGCCAATCATTTCCGATCTTCAGATCATCGGCAAGCTCGACCAATCGACCAATATCGGTGCCCGCGATCACTAGCCTGCTCTCCGGGTTCGCATAGCTGCCGCTGGTAATCACTCGGCCCATATGTTGGAGATCCGTTGCGAGCGAAGGGCTGAGGTCGGCCAGCATGTCTCCAAACGCATCGACTGGCAGGCCCTCGGCTTGGCAGATCGCAGCGCCATAGCTGAACCCGATCCAATGGCCCGCGAAATAGGATAGGGCTGCGTTGAACAGCGACAATGCGGTGGCAATGTCGGTCCCGCTATGTGTCAATCCGCCAGCGAGCGCCGACAATGTTGGTTTCGCCGCGTCGAACTGCTCCAGCGGGCCGGAGATGAAGATGGCGGCCTCCGCGGTTCCGATTTGGCGCGGCCAAGCGGCGATGGCTCCGTCCAGATACATTCCACCAGCACGATGAACACGCCCCGCCAGCGCTCGCGCCTGTTTCGGTATGCCCGAGCTGAGCTGAACGACAAGGCGCCCGCGCAATGCTTCTTCCGCGCCGGCGGAATCCAGGATCGAAGACGTAACCGCATAGTCCGATACGCAAATCACCACCATCGGCGCCGCGGAGATCGCATCAGCTATGCCCGAGGCAAGCCGCGCGCCGCGTTTCATGAGCGACACAGCCTTTTGCGGACTGCGGTTCCAGACGGTAACCTCATGGCCTGCCGTGATGAAGGCGCTTGCCATGGCCGACCCCATTTCACCTAGGCCGATAACCGCTACGTCACTCATCGCTGTTCCTTCCAACTTGCAATACGCTCAGCGGCGCGCCAAGCAGGTAGAGCTAGAAGTGATAGCAATCTCAAGTGCTTACAAAAATGTAAGGTGGAGTATCCGGCTGTGGCAAAGCCAAGCGCATTCGACTGTGGACTAGGTCCGGCATTGGCGGCAATTGCCGGCAAATGGCGTCCTGCGATCATCTGGTCACTTCATGCGGAACCGGTGCGCTTCGGAGCGTTGCGCCGACGCATTGGCAATATCAGCGAAAAGATACTATTCGAGGAGCTTCGAATACTCGAAGGATCCGGGCTGGTGCATCGCCAGTCGTTCGACGAAAAGCCGGCACGGGTGGAGTATTCGCTGACCCCCGCCGGAGCTGAGCTCAATGAGGCTGTGCGTACGTTAGCAGAATGGGGTGCGCGTCACTTTACGGTCGCGGAGCAGGCGCATTGCCTAACAATGAGGTCGACGACCGCGTCGAATCCGTCCGTCGAAGTCGGCTCTGATAGTTGAGCGGCTTCCTTTCACGATCTGCTACGACTGGGGTTGCGGGTCGCCGAGATGACTCTTGTGCAAGGACTAGGTCAAAATGCGCTATTCCCGCGCAAGGGCGAACAAACGGCAGCATATCCGGCAGTTGGGGTAGGGGCACCCGTGGCGGTGAGAGACCCTACTCGCGAGACGCGCGGCGCAGATAGCGTTCTTCCAGCGATGCACTCGCCCGCTATCCGTCACAGACTTTGTCGGGCGCGCGGTCTATTTCCTGCTGGGCAAAGGCGATCGTGCGGCGGCACGAGCACGCGGCGGCTTCGAGGCGGCCATAGTCGAGGATATCGATACTGCCGCGCCGGCTGCGGATCAGACCTGCCCGCTGGAGCGCGGATGAGGTCACTGCGATTGTGGAGCGCTGAACACCGAGG
>Ga0247823_10002794_pt1 | contig 14359 bp, 10 predicted proteins | sample 13C_PalmiticAcid_2_FD_192426 | JGI IMG/M metagenome (GOLD analysis project Ga0247823, IMG submission 192426) | Soil microbial communities from agricultural site in Penn Yan, New York, United States - 13C_PalmiticAcid_Day30 | ecosystem: Environmental > Terrestrial > Soil > Agricultural land...
TGCGCAGCCTGAGCGTAGTGAATGCGGGCTTGACCACCTGTTGCAGATCCACCGAAAAATGGAGGATTCCGCTACTGGCGGGAAGGAAGGTCGCCGCCTTCTCGCTCGCCGGCACGCCGTCGATGTGCAGCGTCGCACTCACCGCCGGCTTCACCGCCGCGCCGGCTACGAACGCGAACCCGCCCCCTGCCGTGGTCAGTCGCTCGACGCTTCCGTCGGCAAAGCGGAGCATGACCTGCACCTTGCGCATCGGCTGCTGTGAGGCGAGATCGTGACGCGCACGCCCAGCCCGCCGGCCGATCCTTGCACATCCTCTGCGGCTTCCTCGGGGAGGGCGCATATCTGGGGCAGCACGGGATCGCTCAGCGAGGGTTCGGGCAGACCGGCGCTACGTGCGGCTGCCAACGCGGCCTGGCGTGCGGCCGACCAATTGGCCTGCGCCTCCCGCACGCGGTCGACCCGGGCTTCCTCGCTTGCGGACGACGCACCGCCCGAAACCGCGTGGCGCGCGAGCGCCTCGACCTGTGTTCGTGCGGTAACGGCCGCTTGCAACGCTGCGACCGCCTGTTCGCGAAGCACCGGCGCCGGTACGGCCGCCGGCGCATCGATGCCGATCATCGGCGGGGAGGTCGCCGGGACTTCCAGCTCCGGGAGGAAAGGACAACGCGCGCGGACGCGATCTTCCCTCTCCGCCCGCTTGCGCCGGCGATGTTCCTGCCCGGCTTCGGCGCTCCACGGCTCGGTTCGCAGATAGGCGAACATCGGCCGATCGGTGCGGACAGGAGCAGTGGTGAGCACGATCGAATCGCCTTCGACCCGCCAGCTGCCCTGCGCCGCCTGGTCCATCGCGCCATAGCTCAGATACCATTCGAACGAACCGTCGGGGCGCAACAACAGCTCCGAGCCGGTCTCCATGACCCCCGAGAGGTAATAATGACCCGCCAGACCTGCCGGGTCGATCGTACCCTTCGCGATGCCCGCCACAGTCTGGCCCTCGACGTCGCGACCGGATGTCATGTTCGTCTCGGCAAGGGCTGCGAGGTCGGACAAATGGCAGCTGCGCCCGGGATCTCGCGCGGCGAACCCGCTGACCATGAGCGCCGGAGCACCGCGCTCCTCCTGATATCGCCCGATCACTTCGGCATAGCCGGGAACCGGGTCGGCTTTATAGCCGGCGATCAGATGAGAGCCCTTGTCGTCGCGCAGCAAATAGCGCGTGCGGGCCAGATCACAGCGTGTGAGGATCACTTCGCCTTGTTCGCTGGCCAAGGTGCCGATGAAGATGTCAGGCCCGGATTGCGCAGCGGCCGGCGTCGCCGCGGCGAGTGCCATCCCGATCAGCACCGGTCCGCCGAAAGCAACACGGCCGGGCTGGAACCCCGTCAAAGCGGCACGCCTTTCTCGTCCAGCACTTCCATCCGATAGGCGCAGCCATAGAAGGTCTTGCCCGGATGCGTGGTGACGTTGGAAATGCTGCGCGCCACCACGGTACGGCTGCCGAAGCTTTCCCCTTTGGCTGCCGGGGTGGTGACATCCGCCAAGATGCGCTCGCCGAGGAATTTGCGGAACTTGATCTCGGCCTCAATCTCGGCGCGGGTCGCTTTGCCCGAGCGGACCATCTCGGCGATCATCGGTTCGGGATCCATGGCATTTTCGACCTGGGCGTCCCGCGCGATCACTCCCGGATCCGCCAGATCTAGGATCGCGAGAATCGCGTCGGCGGTGAAGGCAATGCGCTTGGTGCTGTACGAACTCGCCACGACGATCGGCGCCGGCAGCTCATATTCGTTCATGAACGGATTGCCGGAATCGATCTTCTTCCAGCGTCGCGCTTTCGCGAGATCCTCCTCGCCGCTGATCGCCATGGCAAATTGCATGTAACCGGGCACGTCGAGACGGCATTCGATCGCGTCGACTTCGCGGATCTGGGCCGGCTCGGAATCGGCATCGCTCGCTTGTAGCGGCAACGCGACGGACAGGGCGAACAGGGTGAGCGAGTGGAGCATGGCCTGGACCATAACCGCAATCGCAGGCTTGAAAAGCGCTTCCGAGCTGCATTCGCCTGTGACTTGGTACCATACCATTCATCAGGCCGCCTGGAGACCGCGAGGCCCCTTTGACCTCCCATTCCGCTAGATGAGGCGCCATATTGTGGGATATCTGCGACAGATGCCGCATTTCCCGCGCCAGATGGAAGTCGCGCCCGTCGCTGCAATGGTCTGCATTGGTTATGCCGATTGGTACCTCTTCGCATCCTGACCCGCATCGAGGCAGTGAGGAGGCGCCGACGCAAGACGGCGGGAGAGTGACAACGCGGCGCTTTCAGCCGCCTGTGAAGGGTAGATATCATGAAGCGTTTGCGTCAGGCCGTCCTTCTTTCCACGGCCTTGACTGGCTTTGCCGCCGGCGCCCGGGCGCAGCAGGCACCCGCCACGCCGCCCGGCTCCACGCCCCAGAGCGAAACTCCGGCCCAGCCTGTCGAATCCGCCAACGAAGAAATCGTCGTCACCGGCTATGCCAGCAGCCTTCGCCAGGCGCTCGAGCTCAAGCGCAATGCAAACGCGGTGGTGGATGCGATTTCGTCCGAAGACATCGGCAAGTTCCCCGATCGCAACGTCGCCGAATCGCTGTCGCACATACCCGGCGTCTCGATCGACCGCCGCTTCGGAGAGGGCGAGAAAGTCGCGATCCTCGGCACCGATCCCGCGCTCAACCGCATGCTGCTCGACGGGCACGGCCTCGCTTCGGCCGATTGGGGCGGGAACGACAATGATCCCAGCAGCCGCACTTTCAACTATTCGCTGCTCGCCCCCGAGCTGGTCGACCGGCTCGAGGTCTACAAGTCGCCCGAGGCGCGGATCGAGGAAGGCAGCCTCGGCGGCACCGTGATCGTCCGCACCCGCCGGCCGCTCGAGCTGAAGGCCAATTCGATCTTCGCCTCCGCCGGCTATTCGTACAATGATCGCGCCGAGAAGGGGAACATCCGCGCCTCGGGCCTCTATAGCTGGAAGAACGACGCCGAGACGTTCGGCGCCCAGATCGCGGCTACCTATGACAAGCAGAATCTCGTGCGCTCGGGCGTCGAGTTCTTCGGCTATGACAATGCCAACGGCTCGGGCAGCCCGTTCATGACGACGAACGCCGCAGGCGAGCGCGTTCTCAAGAACCCGAACGCTGTGATCACCGGCGGCACCCTCGCCGATCTCGACAAGGCGGCGTCGCCCTTTGGCATCAACTATGCCTATTTCCAGCAACAGCGCGAGCGCGTCAGCGTCGCCGGCACCGTCCAGCTGCGTCCGTCGAGCGACCTGACCCTCACCCTCAACGGCACCCACATCGAAGGCAATTACAACAATTACAGCCAGTCGATGTACACGATCCCCGGCGCGTGGACCGGCGACGTGCTCCAGTCGGCCACGATTTCGAACGGCGTGGTGACCGATGCCAGCTTCGGCGCCGCCACCGGCCAGAGCGCGCAGCTCGACACGCTGGTCCGCCGCACCAAGCTCAAGACCGACAATCTCAACTTCTTCGCCGACTGGGAAGGCGATGATGGCGCCAAGCTGTCCTTCTCGGGCGGCTGGAGCAAGGCGACCGGCGGGCGGAACCCCGAATATCTGTTCAACGTCCAGACCCGGCTGCCGTTCAGCTATTCGATCAGCCCGACCTCGGCGGACGTCAATTTCGTCGGCGACCTCACCAATCCGGCGAATTATTTCACCAATCCGAACAACAACCCCGCGACGATCGAGGGCAATCCGGTGCTGGTCAACGGCACGCCGCTCGTCGCCGCGCAGATCGGCGGGCTCGATTACAGCGTCACCACCGACAGCGACGTCTATGCCGGCTTCGACGCGACCGTGCCGGTCGGCGGCTTCTTCACCACGCTGCAGCTCGGCGGCCGTTTCAACCATCACATCAACCGCGTCGATGCGCGCGGCGTGAATTCCTATCTCCAGCAGTCGCTGCTCGGCTCGGGGCTGGGTGTCGATACCTCGGTCACTCCCGACGGCATTTTCAGCGGCACCGGCGGCAGCGGCAGCGCGACGCAGTATCTCAACCTGTCCGAGCAGGCGGTGGTCGATATCCTCGCCAACGCGATCAATTCGCCGCTTGTCGACAAGGTCGGCGCCTCGACCCGCGTCAAGGAGACGGTCGTCGCAAGCTATGCCCAGCTCAATTTCGAGCATGGCGGATTGCGCGGCAATATCGGCGGACGCCTCGTTTATACCAAGGACCTGTCGCAATATGCGCTGACCCTGCCGACCCCGGCCGATCCCAATCCACGCCCGGTGCCGACCAGCACCTCGACCGACTATCTGAAGTTCCTGCCGGCGCTGAACATCGCGTATGAGGTCAATCCCAAGCTGATCTTCCGCGGTGCGGTCGCCAAGGTGATTTCGCGGCCGCGCTATCAGGATCTGGCGGCGTCGATCACCCAGAACGACGTCACCTATGACGCGGGCGGCGGCAATCCCAATCTGCGGCCGTACGAATCGACCAATTACGAAGTTACCGCGGAATTCTATCCGGCGCCCGGCGCATTGCTTTCGCTCGAACTCTATCGCCGCGAGATTTCCAACTACATCGTCAACACGCGCCGGGAAGGCGTCACCTTGTTCAACTCGCTGACCGGGCAACTCGAAAACCGGTACAGCGTGTCGCAACCGGTCAATGGCGGCAAGGCGAAGGTCAACGGCGTGCTCGTCCACGGCCAGGCGGAGATCTGGGGCGGGTTCGGCATCCAGGCCAATTATGCCTATCAGGACAGCAGCACCTCGACGACGCTCGACACCAACGAGACGCTCAACCTTCCCTATCTCTCCAAGCACACCGTCAACGTCATTCCCTATTTCGAAAGCGGGCCATTCCAGGCGCGGGTGAGCTATAGTTATCGCTCGGCCTATTTCCGGACGATCGGGCGGCTGGGCTCGCAGGAAATGGTTGCGCCGTACAACCAGCTCGATGCCTCGGCGTCGTTCAAGCTGACCGACCAGGTCACGCTCTCGGTGCAGGCGCAGAACCTGCTCGACGAAACCTATCTGCAGTATAGCGGCACGCCCGAACGACCCTCGGCCTTCTACAAGAACGGCCGCACCCTCGTGGGCAGCATCTCCTTCCGCATGTAGCGCGAGCAATATCAGGGGCGGCGATGCCCATGTGTCTTGAATCGGCATGACCAGGCTCGGCTCGACAGCGTTCGAGCCGAGCCGTGCGCTCTGCGCGTCCGTCGCAGCTCCGGCGATTGATTCCGACACGCTCGATCGCGAGACTGGATGACCGTTTCGCCTCGAAGGACTCGCCCATGATGCCGCATCTGCTGTTTGCGCTTCTGTCGGCCACCGCATCGGCGTCGGTCCTCGCGCAACCGGGCGAGATGCGCGCTGACACCTATATGCATGCCGACCGCGCCGATGCCTGGGCTCAAACGGCATCGCGACCCTGTTCGATGGACGCCCTTCCCCAGACCGAGAAGCGTCGAATGATCGCGGAGTATCAGCGCCGGCAGCGCGTCGAGGGCAAGGCGAACGCAGACGCCTGGGCCACCGAAGAGGGAAACCGCTTCCGCCGACGGCTCGTCGCAGAGGGCGTGTGCCCGCCTTTGGCGAATGAGAGCCAGCAGACTGCACCGGCACGAACGCGCAGTTACAAGAAACCGGTGCTCAATCGGAAAGGCAGAACCTGTAAGAATGTCGGCGTGGAGAACCGGATGATTCCGGGTTTTGGCGGCGCGCCGATGACCATGGCTCTCGTTCCCGTCTGCAAGGACTGACAGGACCGCAAAACATGACCGCGAGGCAGTGACTGGAACGCGGTCGGCCTGTCGGCGACGACGCTCGCATCCGGCCGGGGCCGGATTGGGCTTGCTTGATGAGACAGTACAACATATCAGACCTGCTGCATCGCACCCTAGATTGAGGCCGGTTCCGTTTTGACCCGCATCCCTTCCCTCGTCCGAGCCGGTGCGGCTCGCGCTGCCGCCGGTCGGCTGCAGGGGAATATGCATGCGGCTGGCCTTGGGCAGGCAAGACGGCTCATCGTACTTTGCGCATTGCTGTTCGCGCTCCTTTGGCAGGGTATCGTCACCCAGGCGCATCAGCATCGATCAGTCGGAATCGGCGCCGCGCAGACCGCGCACAATATTGCGAGCGACAAGCGCGACGATTCTGCACCCGATTCACCCAGAAACTGTCCGATCTGCGTCGAGGCGGCGAGCGCCGGTCCGGCCATGTTGCCGACGCCCGTCGTCATCGTGGCGCCCGTTACGCGCGCCTTTTTCGTCACGGCGTTCCGTCCGCAGCAGGTCCGGCGCGCGAGCCGGTCGCATCTCTGGCAGAGCCGGGCACCACCCCACCAACACCAGGCCTGAGGATGCCCTGACGGTTGCGCGCATCAATGCGCGCGGCTGCATGCGGCGCCTCCGAGAAAACTGACAAGGTTCCTGGAGTTGAACAAATGCGTCACCTGTTTCTGCTGAGCGCAGCCTCGCTAACGCTCGCTCTTCCCGCCGCCGCGCGGTCCGCCGATCCCGACACTTCCTCCGCCTCGCCGACTGCACCCGCCGATGTCGCGCCCGACGGGCAGGACAAGGGCATGGCCAAAGGCGACGAAATCGTCGTCACCGGTATCCTCCCCACCAGCGAGCGCGACGTTCTCGCAGGCACCTCGGTCGTCTCGGGCGAGGAACTCACCCGCGATCTGCGGCCGAGCATCGGCGAGACGCTGGCCAGACAACCCGGCGTCTCGGCGACCTCGTTCGGCCCCAGCGCCTCGCGTCCGATCCTGCGCGGCTTCCAGGGGGAGCGCATCCGCGTGCTGACCGACGGGATCGGCTCGATCGACGTGTCGAATACGTCGGTCGATCACGCAGTGGTAATCGATCCGTTGCTCGCCGACCGCGTCGAGATCGTTCGCGGCCCGTCGGCCTTGCTTTACGGCTCTTCGGCGATCGGCGGCGTGGTCAACGTGATCGACAGCCGCATTCCCCGCGCCGCGCCCGAGAGCGGCTACCGCATCAATGCGATCGGCAGCTACGGTTCGGCCGCGAACGAGCGGTCGGTCGGGGCCGCCGGCGATGTCGGGCTCGGCAAGATCGTGCTCCACGCCGACGGCTCCTACCTGAAGAGCGACGATCTCGACATCGGCGGCTATGTTCTGTCGCCGGGTGCGCGCGCCGCCGCGCTGACGGCAGCAGCCGGACCGACCACGCCCGACGATCCGGATTTCGCCGCGTCCGCCGCGCTCAAGGGCACCCTTCCCAACACCGCGGCGCGAACCTGGACTGCGGGCGTCGGCGCGACCCTGATCACCGACACGGGCAATCTCGGCATCTCTTACAGCCATTATGACAGCCTTTACGGCGTGCCGATCCGCTACGCGACCGAGTCCGGGCAGGAGCAGGAGGCGCCGCGGCTGAGCGTCGTCCAGAACCGGGTGGATCTGCGCGGCGAAGTTGAAACCGGTGGCGGCCTCCTCGACAAGATCCGCGTTCGCGCCGGCTATGCCAATTATCGTCACTTCGAGCTCGAGGAAGACGGCGAGATCGGCACTGCCTTCTACAACAAGGGCATCGAGAGCCGGCTCGAACTGGTCCAGTCGAAACGCGGCGGCTGGAGCGGCGCTTCGGGCGTGCAATATTTCCATCGCGACTTCGACGTCGTCGGCGAAGAAGCCTTCCTCCCCAAGAACCGCACAAGCCAATTGGGCGTGTTCACGCTGCAGCAGTTCGAATTCGGCGCGCTCCGCGCCGAGGGCGGCCTGCGTTATGAATCGAGCAATCTCGAGGCCACGCCCCTTGCCGGGGACACCCGTTTCTTCTCGGGCACGCGCCATTTCGATGCGATCTCGGGCTCGGCCGGGCTTTCGTACGAACTGGCGGACGGCGTTCGGATCGGATTCAATGCCTCGCGGACCGAGCGCGCACCATCGGGCGAGGAACTCTTCGCACGCGGCGGCCACGCCGGCACGCAATCATGGGAAGTCGGCAACCCGGACTTCAAGCTCGAAAAATCCTGGGGTCTCGAAGGTACGCTCCACGTCCACCAGGATCGCTTCAGCCTCGATGCCTCGGCCTATTACAACTGGTTCTCCAATTACATCTCGGAGAATCAGGTCGATCCGTCGGTGTGCGAAGGGGCCGCGGCTCCCAGCGGTCGCGAGGTCGACCTGCCCTGCTTCCAATATCAGCAGGCGGACGCGCGCTATTACGGCTTCGAAGCCGATGCGTCGTTCCGGCTGGCCCAGCTGGGCAGCTATGCGATCAACATCGACGCCTTGGGCGACTATGTCCGCGCGTCGATCGTCGATGCGGGGCCGGTGCCGCGCATTCCCCCCGCCCGCGTGCTGGGCGGCATCGAGGCGCAGTCCGATCGGCTCACCGCCCGCGCCGAGGCCGAGCATGTCTTCGAGCAGAACCGCATAGCGCCGTTCGAGACTCCGACCGCCGACTATACGCTCGTCAACGCCTCGATCGGGTTCAAGCCCTTCTCCGGGAATGACAAGATCTCGCTGTTGCTGAGCGCGAACAACATCTTCGACGTGGAGGCCCGGCGGCATTCGAGCTTCCTCAAGGACTTCGCTCCGCTCGGCGGTCGCGATCTCCGCGCGACGGTGCGGGTCGGCTTCTAGGCCGGGACAGGGGGCGGCGGTGCCGGGCCGTGATCGCGCTTCGGCGTGACGCGTCTGGCGCCGTCGTAATTCGAAGCGGCGCCTCGCGAGCGCGCCGCCAGCCTCCCTCATGTTGGAGAAGAGCATGCACCGCGAACAGGTTGCGCGCGCTTCGCTCACCGCATGGCTCGATCGGACCGCCATCGGTGCTTCGTTTCTGTGCCTGATCCATTGCGCAGGACTTCCGCTTCTGGTCGCGGCCTTGCCGGCATTGTCGCGGGCAGTCGCAATTCCCGAGCACTTCCACTTGTGGGTGTTGGCGCTCGCTATCCCGACCTCCGCCGTCGCGCTGGTGGCGACGCTTCGCCGCCAGGGCCGAAGCGAGACGCTGGTGCTCGGCAGCATCGGGCTGGCGCTGATGACGGGAGCCCTGGCTTTCGTCGAAACGCCAACCGAAACCGCCATGACCATCGCCGGAAGCTTATGCCTCGCAAGCGCACACATCGTAAACCTGCGCCGGCGTCATTGGCCGCATCGCCATGGCTAGAGCGCGTCGGGAAGCGGGCGAGCTGGACGAACTTCTCGTCGCACTTCTCGAGCGCGAAGAACGCCCGCTGACCGGCCAGATGCTCACCGAGATGCTGCGGGCCCAAGGTGAAATCGTCGCCGCGAGCCTGGTTTTCCGCGCTTTGCGCAAGCTCGTCGAACGCGGGACCTTGCATAAATTGCTCACCGGCCGGGGATATGTACCGACGCGCGCGCCAGAGGCGATATACCTCCATTGTACTGGCTGCGGGGCGGTCGGGCGGATCGTGCATGAAGCGACTTTCCTCAAAATCGCGGAGGCTGCCGAACGCTCTGGATTTCGTGTGACGCGGCCGATCGTAGAGGTCGCAGGGCGATGCGAGCATTGTTCCGGGCCTGGATCATCGGCCGGTATACCTCTCGACCTGTAGCTTCCGCCTTGGCGGATATAGCCTCAGACAGGGTCCGGCCCGGCGGGCGTCGTACCAAAGGCGAGCGCCTCGGCCGGACCTAATTCTTGCCCGCCCGCAAACAGCCGATCGAGCCTTGCCTTGATGTCTCTGCGATAGTCGTGCGCGGAGATGGAGCGTGGTGCACTCAACGACACCTCGTCCGCGATCGCGAGCTTGATGCGCTCGACGGCAGCTTCCTCCAGCACGTTCGCGCGCTGGAGCTCGACGCAGAGCTGGACGAGGCCGACCGCAGTCGCCTGGGCGCGAAGACCCACGTTCGTCAGGTCGAAATGCAGCCTTTTCTGGTTTTCGTTGGTGGTCATCGGGTCTCCTTTCCCGTTCAATCCGTTTACACGCAGCTAGTTCAGCCCGCCGCCCAGGGATCGATAGAGCTCGATCAGATTGCTCGCCTGCGTGAGGCGGGTCGAGACCAATTGTTGCTGGGCGGCATAGGCGCTGCGTTGCGCGTCGAGTGTGGTGAGGAACGAATCCACGCCCGCGCGGAAACGCGCATCCGACAGCCGCGCCGCGACCTGCGCGGCTTGGGCCCGGGCGGACTGCGCGCTCACCTGCTCGCCGATCCGCCCGCGCTGCGCCAAGGCGTCCGCGACTTCGCGGAAAGCGACCTGGATCGTCTTCTCATACGTTGCGACGGCGACCTGCTGCGACGCGCGCGCATAAGCGAGATTGCCCGAGCGCCTGCCGCCGTCGAAGATCGGTAGCGCCACTGCGGGCGAGGCGGTGTACGTGAAGCTTCCACCATTAAACAGGCCCGAAAGCGCCGTGCTGAGCGTACCGACCAGCCCGGTGAGCGAGATGCTGGGGAAGAAGGCGGCGCGCGCGGCGCCGATATTGGCGCTCTGCGCGATCAACTGGTGTTCCGCGCGCAGCACATCCGGCCGCTGCAACAACACCGCCGAGGATAGATTGGCGGGAAGCGCGTCGCGCGTGACCGGCGTGGCAGCGAGGCCGGTGGGCAGCACCGCGCTGTCGACCGTCGCTCCGGCCAGCAGGTTGAGTGCGTTCCGGTCCTGCGCGATCCGCGTCTCGAGCGCCGCGATGTCGTTGCGGGCCCCGGCCAGCGGCCTGAATCAGTATAGCACGGCCGGGCCCAGCTCATTTACCTACGATCCGCTCGGTAATCTCACATCTGACGGCACGATGACCTACGTGTATGATGCCGAGACGGCGACAAAGAGAACAGATGCGAACACCGTCCGCCACATCAGGCGGCAGAAACGACGGTTTTTGCACGGGAGGCTGTGCGCCATGCGCACGCTGGCGTATGATATCTTGGCGGAGATGGAGTCTGCGGGACTCGACTCACTATAATACTGAACTATAACAACTTTATCGCATGCGGTAGCATCAGATACCACAATTGGCACCACATCCAGCCATTGCTAGGGGCTCAACGTGCCAGTTTGAAGAGTCTTCCGGAGAGTGCTCGAAGAGTCTTCGATGCTTTTTGATTCCTGGCGGAATCATCTCCAGTGGCACCGCTGTCGACCTTTGATCGTCGTGGTAAAATTGCGTGTGAGCTTCCTCCCACTCGGCTGTTCAGTCATCGAGCGTCCATTTCCGAGTTCCGGGCTGAGCGCGACTTGGCTATCTAACTTACACCCCTGTTAGTTTACTAGATTTTACAATTGGTTTGCCGCAGAAGCTCTCAAGAATTAACCTTTTGTTAACTTTTTTCGTGCCCTCTCGCGGGTGTGCAGCGCCAGTCGCTGCTGGAGAGAGAAAACGGGTCAGGGGCGAGCGTTCGTTTCCGTTCGTATCGGGCGCAATCCACTGAAAACGGCGAACCGTCGGCGACGGCGGGACGCAAAGCCTCCGGACTCATACGAGTTAGCGGGGTTGCCAATGGAGGGCGCATGCGGGCCGCTGCCCACATCGACCTATCACCTCCCTGGCGAATTACTGAATGAGTTTCCGTCCGAGGGTTTTGCTTCCGACGGTGTTTTGTGCTGCGTAGGGGGTATAGATGGCGAAGAAGCAGGCTCGATCGCAGTCGGTCGCTCGTTCTGGGCCGGCACGTCGCAGTCATTCTATTTCCCCGGTCACTCATGAGGGCTCGCGCTTGCTCTGCGGTGCTTCGCTGGCAGCCCTGGCGCTGATCGGCTTGCCGTCGATTGCCCATGCGCAACAGGAAAGGAACTGGGATCCCAACGGCACGGCGGCCAACTCCGGCGGCAGCGGCACCTGGAATACGAGCTCCTCCACGTGGAGCCCTAGCGGCGACGGCGTCAGCGGTCCCTATACCCCATGGAATAATGCAAGCATCGACAACGCCATCTTCGGCGGCCCCAACGGTACCGTCGCCACGGTGACGCTGAGCACGCCGATCACCGTGCACAACGTCACCTTCAACGCGAACTCCACCTATACGCTCACCGGCAGCACGCTGACGCTTGCAGGCACCACGCCCACCATCACCACCAATGGCACCGCCGCCATCAGTTCGATCCTCGCCGGCAACGCAGGACTGACCAAGGCGGGCGCGGGCGTGCTGACCCTCACCGGCGCCAACACCTTCAGCGGCGGCGTCAATGTCACCGCAGGCACTCTGAGCGCCAGCGGCGACTCGGCGCTTGGCGCCGTCAGCAATGGCATCACCCTGTCGGCAGGCACGACTCTGGTAAGCACCGGCGCGCTGGGCGCTGGCCGCGTTGTAACACTGCTCTCCGGCTCCTCCGGCATTGGTGGGGGTGTCGGCTCTGCCCACATTACCGGGGCCGGCGGCTTTTCCCTGGTCGCGCAGACAGCGCTGAGCGACGACACCAACGATTTCACCGGGGGGGTAGCTACCAACGGCTTCCACCTGTTCTTCTCATCGATCGGCAATCTGGGCGAGGCGAGCGCTCTGGGAGCGGCGACCACGGCGGCGAACGGCGCGGTCTATGTCCGCAATGCCTCCGCCATCTATGTCGGTAGCGGCAATATCTCAAACCGCGGCTGGACCATGGCGCCCTTCACCGGCTCCTCCGCTCTCAGAAATCAGGGAACCGGCACGCTGACGGTAACCGGAGACATAACCGCATCGGGAGGATATGCGGCATCCGTCATTTTGGACGCGCAGACTGCAGACCTCGCGCTGCTGGGCCTCATCAGCAGCAACCTTGCAACGCGACCGTTTGTGTTCATGGGCGGCGGGACAAATCGCACCATTACGCTGGGTATCGCCAACACTTTCGGCGGCCCCGCCACGATCCAGACCGTCACGGTGAAGGCCGGGTCGCTGACGAACCAGGGCGTCGCCAGTTCGCTGGGTACGGGCGGGAGCATCTCCCTCAATACCGGCGTGCTGTCCTATACCGGCAGCGGCGGCGGCACCGATCGCGCGCTGTCTGTCAATGGCAGCAGCAGCGTCCTCAACGACGGCACCGGCGCGCTCGCGCTCAGTGGCGCGGTCGCGTTCAATGCCGGGGCTCCGGCCGACACCCTCACCCTCGGCGGCAGCTTCGCGGGCAACAACACCGTCTCAGGCGTGATCTCCGGCAACGGCAGCCTCGTCATGAACGGCATTGCGGGCAGCGCTTGGCTGCTGAACGGGGCCAACACCTATGTCGGGACGACCACCGTTACATCGGGTAGTTTGCGGGCCGGCAGCAGCCAGGCATTCGGTGCGTCCAACGCAGTGATCGTCAATGGCGGTACGCTTGATCTGAATACCCATGATGTCATGGTCACCTCGCTTGCCGGCACGGGCGGCAACGTGGCGCTCACCGGCGCCGATCTGACGGTCAACGGCGCCGCCAGCACGATCTATGCCGGCAGCATCACCGGCAGCGGCGGCCTTCTGAAGCGGGGCACGGGCACGCTGACGCTCGCCGGGCAAAGCAGCTATACCGGCGGCACGACGATCAACGGCGGCACGCTGGCGCTGAATTTCGCGGCGGCGGGTGCGCCGGCCAGCAACATCCTCTCGAGCGCGTCGACGCTGATCCTGGCGGGCGGCACGCTCTCCCTCACCGGCGCGGCGGGTGTGGCGAACAGCCAGACCTTCGGCGGGCTGAACGTTACCGCAGGCAACAACCGGATCGTCGCGATCTCCGGTGCGGGCGGCAGCATGACGGTCAACCTCGGCGCTCTCACGCGATCGGGCGGGTTGCTGGATTTCACCCTGCTCGCCAGCGGCGCCTTCACCACGAGCAACGGTGACGGGGCTCTCGGCTGGGCGACGGTCAACGGCACCGACTATGCGCAGGTCCAGGCGGGTACGATCACCGCCTTCACTGCCTATGCGAACAAGGACGATGCCAGCACCTGGCTGGCCGGCGATGTCGTCAGTGATGCGGGCGGGGCTGCCAATACCGCTTTCTTCAGCACCGTCGCGGGCAACGTCCAGCTAGGCGGTCTCAAATATACCGCCGCGGCCAATTCTTCGATCACTGTCGGCGGCGGCAACACGCTCGGCGTGGACGGCACGATCATCGTCGCTTCCAGCGTCGGCAATGCGAGCCAGACGATCACCGGCGGCTCGCTGAGCGGCAGCACCGTTGGCGGCACCGTCGGCGTTCTCCACAACGGCACAGGCACCGGCACCTTCACGATTGCCTCGACGATCGTCGACAATGGTGGCGCCACCACCTTTGCCAAGGGCGGAAGCGGCAGGGTCGCGCTGACCGGCGCCAACAGCTATACCGGAGGCACGACGATCAGCGGCGGCACGCTCGCCATCGACAGCGTCGCCAATGGTGGCGTCAACAGTGCGATCGGCGCATCGACGGCGGATTCCGCGAACCTCGCGATCGAGAGCGGCACGCTGCAAT
>Ga0247823_10002795_pt1 | contig 14358 bp, 4 predicted proteins | sample 13C_PalmiticAcid_2_FD_192426 | JGI IMG/M metagenome (GOLD analysis project Ga0247823, IMG submission 192426) | Soil microbial communities from agricultural site in Penn Yan, New York, United States - 13C_PalmiticAcid_Day30 | ecosystem: Environmental > Terrestrial > Soil > Agricultural land...
CGCAGGCTCGCAGTATGCTGCTCGAAACCCCTGCTTAGCTCTCCTTGCCGTACTAACTGTGTACTGTCTGCGTCGACGCGCCTTGCTGGAAAACTTTTGCACAAGTACTTAGCGAGTTTGCTCGCGATCAGCCGTCATTCGCGAGCAAGCTCGCTCCTACACACGGTAGACGCCATTTAGAGCGATTGCCTTGAGACCGGCGGCTGGTCCGGGACCCAATAAAAAAACTATAGTACAAATCCATGACCGTACCGGTGATGGACATGTGTCGCGCCATCGCCAACATTGTTTCGATTACTGTTGCGTCAAACCCACCACTCGATGTCGTGATGCCGCTTAGAAATTATCGAGACGCATGCCCTCTTTCTCCACATCCTATAAATTTTCAGTGACTTAGTAATCTGTCAGCAATGACTTTTCATAACTGGCACAACGCGTGCTCTAGTCTCTATCGAGCGCAACAAAACTGCTCAGCATGAATCGCCAAACCCTTTATTTACTTTTAGGAGAACTGAAATGAAAGCACTGATGATCAAAGACCTTCCCCGCACCGAAGAACTCGATGGCAAAGCAATGGCCGCTGTACATGGCGGTATGGCTAAAGGCAGTGTGTACTCAGGACTGAGCTACGACCAATACAAACCCAATTTTTCTTCGTTCGATGCAACTCAGTTGATCAGCCAAACGCAAAACGTCGTCAACGAAAACGGCAACAACGTGGCTTTCTTGGACAAGTCCAAAATCCGGTCAAACGTCACGTCGACTCAGGACGCAAACAACACCATCAACTTCTAAGAACCTTTCGAGATCTTACTGCGCGACCCGATTTTGAGGCTCCGGTGCTCTGCGTACTATTTGTACGCGTCCGCTCCTCGCCTCAAACTCGGCCCGCTCGCTACAGATCTCGAACAGTTTCTAACTCCCCCCTACTTCCGCGGAGGTCTGACGACCTCCGCTGGAAGAATTTCCTAATCTATTTGACGACCCGTAACGTCTTCCATCGCCAGGAGAATTAATTTAGTTTGTCCGCCGGATCCAAACACCCGCCGAGCATTCAATAGAAACTTCCGATGCCCAACGGCGCCGAATTCTCCCTCCACTTCGACATTATCAAAGCTCGAGTTCGTCGGCAGGACCGCCTCCAGTAAATGCCTAAGATGCGGGATGTTCCACTGTTGGGCGCCGATGTCGTAGAGATAAAGACCAATTGTCTCTTCTTGCGTAACATGAAAAGCATGGTAATAGGATCGACTAGCGGAGACGATTCTGAGGTCGGCATCCAGAACGATCAGCGACTCGCGTACGGTATCCACAATGCTTCCGGCGTACTCGCTCGACTCCTGCAACTGCGCCTCCACCAGCTTTTGTTTTGTGATATTGGTAAACGTAAGCACAACACCTTCGATCACATTTTCCAGCGTCTGATAGGGCGCGACCCGTACGAGATACCACTCGTTAGTGGTCGTGCTTACTTCCCTCTCTCGGAAATCGAGTGAATTCAGGACGGCCTGCGCTTCGGCGATCAAGTCCGCGCCATCGACATTTGGCTTGATGTCCGCCAGCGAGCGGCCCACATCTGACGCGGCCAAACGGAATACTTTGGTGGCGTCCCGGTTGAAACGTTTGATGACCAGTTCCATATCGAGAAAAATCGTGCCGACGCCGGTATTATCGAACAGGTTTTTCAAGTCGTTCTGCATCATGGCGAGTTGCTCTATTTTTGCCTGCAACTCGGCGTTCACCGTCACCAGTTCTTCATTGACCGACTGCAACTCCTCCTTCGATGTCTCAAGTTCTTCGTTTGTGGACTGCAGTTCCTCGTTCGTGGATTGCAGTTCTTCATTGATGGACTTGAGTTCTTCGTTAGACGATTGCTGCTCTTCGATAGTGGCTTGGAGCGTCGATTTTTTGTGAGCGAGCTCTTGTTGCAACTCTTGCACGCGCTGGGATTCTTCTGTTTCAACAGCCCGTTTTGCGCGGTTCGTTTTGCGCTTCTTTGGAAGCGGAAGATCCTGGAAGCTAACGACCAGAAATCCATGACCGGCATCAGAATCGATCAGCGGTCTGACGGTGATATCCACATGCTGGACATCGTCATTCGTCCAAACCGGCAGGTCTTTGCAAATCGCAGGCACTTTATGCGTGGTCGCGGCGACAATAGCGCTACGCAGCTCCGTTTGCAGGCCGTCCCGGGCCATATCCGCCACATTTAACGTGGCGTGACCAGGAGGCGGCCGCAAATACTTACCGGTGTCGCCATGCACATAAAGCACGTTGCCCTTTTCATCGGTGAGCACGGAGGCGGGCGCATAAGATTGCAGCAACGCCCTTTTGGTCAATTCGGCAAGACTGATTTCTTTGGCTTTCTTCACTTCGACAACGGGCTCCTTCACACTTTGCTCATTTGTTCCCACAGGCCGCTTGGCCATGAGGTGGCGGGTGGATACGATAGTGGCGTTCGTCTGATAGATTTTCCACTTTCTGTTGATCTGCGAAAACAAATCATTATGCGCCCCTATACTTTCGGAGGGACTGAGTAAAAGCACGCCACCCGGCTTCAGCGCGTAATGAAACGTGGAGATCACTCGATTCTGCAATTCCGTTTCAAGGTAGATAAAAAGATTTCGGCAACTTAACAGGTCCAGCCTGGTGAAAGGAGGATCCTTGATGACGTTCTGTACGGCGAAGACGACCATTTCCCGAATTTCTTTCTTGACCCGATAGCCGCCATCCTCTTTCGTAAAAAAACGCCGCAGCCTGGCCTGGGAAACGTCGATGGAAATATTGGGCGGATACAGACCGGCGCGAGCGATTGCAATTGCATCGGCGCAAAGATCAGTCGCATAGATTTGCACCTTGAACTCTTGCCCGATCTCATCCATGTACTCCCTGAACAGGAAGGCGATGGAGTATGCCTCTTCACCCGTGGCGCACCCAGCCACCCAGATCCTAAAGACGTAGTCGGGCGCTTTGTTCCTAAAGAGCATCGGCAGAACATCGGCCTCCAGCGCGTCAAACGCGTCGGAGTCCCTAAAAAAACTGGTCACATTGATAAGAAGCTCTTTGAATAGAACTTGCACTTCTTCGGGATGCTCTCTTAGATATTGGACATAGGCATCCACGTCCCCAATGCCGTGAATATTCATCTGCCGTTCTATCCGCCGGCCAATCGTGCTGGATTTGTAAGACGAAAAATCGTGTCCCGTTCCTAATCGCAGGAGCGTCAATATTTGAGCGAATCCAGTCGACTTGGTTGTTACGGTCGGGAGTAATTCACGCTTGTCATCCAGGATCGCGTTCGCGCAGACCATGAGCTTCGCCGGCATCTCGTCAACCGGCATGACATAGGTTGCAACCCCGCTACGGATCGCGCTGAGAGGCATCCCGTCGAACTTCGCCGTGGCCGGGGTCTGAACAAAGCACCAACCGCCCGCGCCCTGAATAGCCCTAAGCCCTAATGTCCCATCGGTGCCGGTCCCGGAAAAAATTACGCCGATGGCCCGCTCTTTTTGCGCATCGGCCAGCGAACGAAGAAAGGAATCGATAGGCATCCGCTGCCCTCGCGGCAAATCCGGAGTTACGAGCCGCACGGCTCCCCAGGACACCTTCATTTCCCGGTTCGGCGGAATTACATAGACTCGGTTCGGCTCGAGGGCCATCCGGTCCTCGGCCTCCACCACGGGCATTTTCGTGGCTCGCTGCATTATCTCGGCCAGGGCGCTTGCATGCTCCGGATCGAGATGGGGCGCCAACAGGAAAGCCATGCCGGTATCGGGGGGAAGGTGGTGAAAAAACGTCTCAAACGCCTCAAGCCCTCCAGCGGAAGCGCCTATCCCTACGATGGGAAAACTTGCCTGTTGTTGGTCATTCGCTTTTGAATTGGCGGACTCTTCCGAGTCGTTATCGTCTTGGGACATTACGCTGTTATCCAATATTCTCTATCTGCAGTTCAGAAACAAACGGCTCCATTGCCGGAAGCAATGAACGTCATTTTCTCTACCCCGCCTGCTTTGTATTTCTCTTACTGAAGGTAGAAACGGCGGCCGACCGCTTCCCCATCTTTACCCCTCCGATTCGGTGAACGAGCATGAATTCGTCCAATCGACCACGCCGGATAGAGCGAATTACAGACACCCGTTTCCTGAGTATCTATAGCAGCCCTCATTACTTAGCGCTACGTTTATGACGGATTTTTGTCAGCATAGATCCAGCCTTGGGACTGGACTTGAGGGCGCCGAAGGGGGGGAATTTTATACCATTGAAAGACTAGGCCAGCGACTCATTTTTATTGGATGCACACTTCCGGCAAAAAATCCTTGGAAGCCAACTGAAAAGTCACCATGCGGACGAAGTTTCAGCCTCCGGCGGCCTGCGCATGCTTGCGTGTCAACGCAACTCGATCCGCTCGTATGCGTTTCAGGATTGGGTAGTTCGGATTAGAGCAGCGTAATCCGCGAAGTATTTCTACGGAACGCCATCGCTCCCGGATTACGCTGCGCTAATCCGGCTACAGGTTTGGAATATAGATGCGCCCCCGATAAACAAGTGCGAGTTCCCCCTAACAGAGATACCGTAATATAACCCCATGACAAGCCACCTCGATCATGATTAACCGGACATTTTCAGTTTTCGCGCTGGCGGCCCTCTTAACATGCAACGCGGCGCAAGCGGCCTGCGGCGAGCGCGCCCCGGGGGACTCTCGTCCACGCGTCGGGCTCGCGCTGTCCGGCGGCGGGGCTAGAGGCGCCGCGCACATCGGCGTATTGAAGGCGCTGGAGCAATTGCGCATTCCGATTGATTGCATAGCCGCCACCAGCATGGGCGCGCTGGTAGGAGGGACCTATGCGGCTGGAACGTCCCCAGAGGAAATGGAGGCGCGTATCGTCGCAGTGAACTGGAACGATATCCTCACCGATCGGCCGCCCCGGGAAGACTTACCCTACCGACGCAAACAGGACGAGGTCACGTATCTCAGACTGGAGTTGGGAATGCGTGGCGCCGATCTGCTCTATCAGCGGGGCGTAATCAATGGTCAGAAAATAGATTTGCTGTTCCGTGAATTGGCCGCAGGCGCATTTGAAACGGATAACTTCGATCGCCTGCGCATTCCCTTTCGAGCGGTAGCGACGGACGCGGAGAATGGCCGCATGACGGTCTTCAGCGCTGGAGACTTAGCGACTGTCATGCGCGCCAGCATGTCGGTGCCCGGCGGCATGGCGCCGGCGCAGATAGGCGAACGCATTTATCTCGATGGCGGGCTTACGCGCAATCTGCCGGTCGATGTCGTGCGGGAGATGGGCGCTGATGTGGTCATCGCCGTGAACCTGGGCACGCCGCTGCTGAAACGCGAGGATCTGGGATCACTGCTAGGAATTACATTGCAGATGATCAACATTCTTACCGAACAGAATGTGCAGGCTCAGTTGGATAGTCTAAAGGCGCACGACATTCTGATTTCACCGGAACTTGGCAATCTCGCCTCAACAGATTTCGAACAAGTGGCCAGCATGATCCCGCTTGGCGAAGGCGCGGTCCTGGCCGCCTCGGACGCGCTTCGACGATACAGTCTGCCGGAGAAGGAATACGCCGCCCGGCTTAAGAAGCAACGACGAATCGTCGTCAAAAGTCCGTTCATTGATGAGGTTCGCGTCGAAGGCTTGAATCGCGTCAATCCGAAACTCGTTAAAGCGGCGATTGATGTGAAGCCTGGCGATGTGGAAGACCCCGAACGCATTCGCAAGAGCATTAGTCGTTTGTATGGCCGCGGCGACTTCGAGCGGCTTAATTATCGCGTGTTGCAGGAAGGCGGCAAACGCGTGTTGCAGATCAACGGAACAGAAAAATCCTGGGGGCCGGACTATCTTCGTTTCGGCCTCGGACTGTCGTCCGACTTCGAAGGGGACGCTGCGTTCAATTTGCTCGTGAGTCATCAGCAGACTTGGCTGAACGCCTTGGGCGCAGATTGGAAGAACGAAGTTCAGATTGGGCAGGTCCGCCGGTATCTCTCGGAATTTCGGCAGCCGTTCGATGAGACCGGATACTTTTTCATCTCGCCGCGAATCGAAGGGAAGCGTCAGCCGGTTGAGATATTCGAGGGCGATCGGCGCGTTGCGCAATATCAAGTCACCACGAATCAGGTCGGCCTGGATGTCGGTGTGCAACTCGATCGTTACGGCGAGGCGCGCGTGGGATACGTTCGCGGCGATTTGAACGCGAGAACGCGTATCGGCGCCGCGAACCTGCCCGACTTCGATGCGCGACAAGGCGCAATCACATTCAATGCGGCCTACGATCAAACAGACAGCGCTCGTTTTATTTCCACCGGCAACCTGGGCGCGTTGAGCGTCTACAGCGCACGCAAACGTTTTGGCTCGGATGACGAATACACCAAGCTTGAAGCCAATTGGACCAGCGCCTTCAAAGTGGACGCCAACACGCTGATCGCAACAGTGCGCCTTGGGCGAACGCTGGATGGCGAGGCGCCAATTTACGATCCGTTCACGTTGGGCGGCTTTCTCAAACTCTCCGGCTATCGCAATGGTCAATTCATCGGGCAGGAATTGGATCTGGCGCAACTGCTTTATTTTCGCCGCATCGGCCGATTGCCCGCGGCGTTTGGCGATGGCTTGTATGCGGGGATGTCTTTCGAGATGGGCCGATTGGCGCCCGGAACAAATCTGCCCGGAACGGGAGGCGTTAAACGATCGCTAGGCGTTTACTTTGGCGCGGATTCGCTTCTGGGTCCGTTGTATCTCGGCGCGGGAAAGGCGGTGGATGGGGATTGGGCGCTGTATTTGTTTTTGGGGGAGTTTTAGCCACACCCAAAGCTCCTTCGCCCTTGAGTGCATTAGCGCCTACACAAGTCCGCTGTAAGCTCCTCTCCCTTGAGGGGAGAGGGTGATGATTCAAATTAACACCGCGTTCACCCTCTCCCCAGCTCTCTCCCCTCAAGGGAGAGGGAGTATTCATTACTACGCAAACTTGTGTAGAAGCCTCCATCACTCCCCTACAAACGTCCGGCATTGCTGCGCCAAATCGATTGGAGCCAGCATCGCCCTCAGCCGAATTCCCCCACAAAATCGCATATACTCCGTCCTATAGTCCGAATCTGCGCAACCCAGCGCGCCCTACTGCTCACGTAACCGCGTTCGTACGCGAGCTGAAGGGAATAGCCATCACGCCTCAGTTAACTATCTAATAAGCATGGATCACAACATTTCTCTCATTACCACCATCGCCGCCGCATTTGGCCTAGCGCTCATCTTTGGCGTCATCGCGGTGCGTTTGAAACTACCGGCGCTTGTGGGATACCTTGCCGCTGGCATCGTGCTTGGTCCGGCCACGCCCGGGTTTGTCGCAGACGTTGGGCTTGCGGGTCAATTAGCCGAAATCGGCGTGATGCTATTGATGTTCGGCGTCGGTTTGCACTTCTCCCTGAATGATTTACTCGCAGTGCGCAAGATCGCCCTGCCCGGCGCCATTGTACAAATCGCCGTTGCGACCGCCCTCGGCATGGGATTAGCGGCGTCGTGGGGATGGCCCTTGGGCGCCGGCCTTGTCTTTGGACTTGCGCTGTCGGTCGCAAGCACTGTCGTGCTGCTGCGCGCGCTGGAAGATAGAGGGATTCTGGAGTCGGTCAATGGCCGCATCGCGGTGGGCTGGCTCGTTGTCGAGGATCTGGTGACCGTACTGATGTTGGTGCTGCTTCCGCCGCTATCCGGATGGCTTGGCGGTGGCGCGGCAGGCGATGGCGCATCCACCGGACAGCTATGGAAAACGCTCTTGATAACACTCGGGCAAGTCGTCGCGTTCGTCGCGCTCATGTTGATCGTCGGGCGGCGAGTCTTTCCCTGGTTGCTGTGGCAAGTCGCGCGTACAGGCTCGCGGGAGTTGTTCACTTTGTGCGTGATCGCGGCGGCCGTTGGAATCGCCTATGGGTCATCTACTCTCTTCGGCGTTTCTTTTGCGCTAGGCGCGTTTTTCTCGGGAATGGTGTTACGGGAGTCGGAACTAAGCCATCGAGCGGCGGAAGAATCCTTACCGTTGCGAGATGCATTCTCCGTCTTGTTCTTCGTATCGGTGGGGATGCTGTTCGATCCGCAGGTGCTGGTCCAACGCCCCCTGGAAGTGCTCGCCGTTATCGCGATTATCATTTTCGGAAAATCGCTCGCCGCTTTCTTGTTGGTGGTCGCCTTGCGCTATCCGCTCAATACTGCTTTGACTGTATCCGCCAGTCTCGCGCAAATCGGCGAGTTCTCGTTCATATTGGCGGCCCTTGGCGTCTCTCTGAAATTATTGCCGCCGGAAGCGCAAAGCCTGATTCTCGCCGGCGCGATGATCTCCATCGCCGTGAATCCGCTCGTCTTCAAAGCAATCGAACCGATTCAATCGTGGATTCGCTCCCGCTCCGAACTCGCCCGAAAACTTGAACGGCGCAGCGATCCGTTAGCTGAGCTTCCTTTCACTGTCGATCAAGCCAAGCTGACGGGACAAGTGGTCTTAGTGGGCTATGGTCGAGTCGGTCGGCGCATTGGGAAAGCCCTTGCTGAACGAGGCGTGCATTACGTCGTGGCGGAACAAAATCGCGAGTTGGTGGAGCAACTCCGCAAGGAAGGCGTGCCAGCAGTCGCCGGGAACGCCGCAGAACCGGCCGTTCTGATCCAGGCGCATATCGCGCGAGCCAGAGTGCTGGTGATCGCGACACCGGATACTTTTCATGTTCGCAAAATGGTTGAAGTCGCACGCGCGCTCAATCCGACCATCGAGAGCGTCATTCGTACTCATAGCGAGGAAGAAGCAAAGCTGTTACGGAAAGAGAATGTTGGGAAGGTGTTCATGGGAGAACACGAGTTAGCGCTGGGCATGACGAGCCATATATTTGAGCGGTTGGGGGAAGCGCATAAAGAGGCGGCGAATAGAGAGGCTGTTTGAGAGCTATGGCACGCGCCATCATCCTACTTTCCCGACTTTTTTCGCCTCACGGACACGAACACAATGTACTCTGCGCATCAAAGACGTCGCTGCGCAAACGAATGGACCATGCGTTTTCGGAAGTGGCGTTAACCGCTCGACGATTCCACTCAGAGTTGCTACATCGGTCCTATATCTAAAACATCGAGCCTCATTTCATCCAAACATCTTTTGAGTAGGAAAACCAAATTGCTTTAACGCCCTGGCTCTTTTAAGCCAGGAGCCGAAGATAGCCCCCCTCCCCCGTGCTTTCCATCGCCCGACGTCTCGGGCAGGTTGCAGCGCACAATATCGCCATGGCTCAGAAATTGGCGGCAATGCATTTTTTAACAGAAGACCTACGTTCGCGATTTCTCGCGGATTTGCTAGGTTACGGCGTCAATCGCGCTGAGATTTCATATTAATCACCAATATTTCCGTACCTTATCGCAATCCATCGATTTGGCGCCCGTATTGCTTCCATACAAATGATTCGTCCGACGTGCAAAAGAATTTGAAGGAGCGTTTCCATGAGATCCAATTCTTTTCAGGGGGGAGAGTCTCCCGGCGGCGCGGCTCACGACGCCGCCGACATCCCAGCGCCCGCTTACGTCACCGAACTGTTCAACGACTTGCACGACGCGCCGGCTGAACTGAATGCGTTAGACCCATCCAAGGCAGATCGGAATACAAAAATACGCGACTTGGCGCTCGCCGTTTCCGGAGCGATGGATCTCTTTGAGCACCACCTGGCCAGAACGCCCATATTGACGTCAGTCAATTCCTATATCCAATTTCTCGGACAGCTGAAAAGCTATGTTGAGGAGGCGCCTCACGCGATCGTGGATATGGACCCGCAGGCGGCAATTTTATTCAACGCGGTGTCTGCGCAGATCGATAGGGTCGCCAATAGCCGCGCGAGGTTAAATCCGACCGCTGTCGACGACGACGCGAATCCGCTCGAAAGCTGCTGCAAGACCATGCGAAGCGCGGCGAGGCGTTGTTTAGGACGTGCAATTGACTCGGATGTGGAAATGGCCGACGACGCCAGTATTCACTCGTCTCCCTCGCCGCAAACAGAATCATCGCCCGCACCCGACGCACAAGACCCGCCTGCATATGTTAAGTCGCTTTTCCAAAGTCTGGGCCACTTGCAAGTGAATTCAACGTCGTCGGCAAAGGGCGAAGTAGGAAGTGGTCGCCTGAATACGTTCGGGTGGGCGGCGCATTCGCTGATGACAGCGCTTGAAAGTGACATGGAGGAGATAGAGGTATTGCCATGCGAATGGCCTCTCCAGTTGCTGGAAAAGTTAAAGACCACTTTCGCCGGATTATCGGAGATCGACGGCATCGATACAGAAACGGAGATGCTATTTACCGCCGCATCCAACTCAATCAAACACCTTGAGGCGCGGCTTAGCGACGATATAGTTTCCGAAGGGGCTATCGGCCATGAATTAAACACACTCATGGACGCGCTGTGTTGGAACGTGCAAACCGCCGTCGCCACCTATTTAAGCGCGTCCGACGATCTCGATGTGGAGATGGCGAATGCGTCGCCAGAGTCGATAGATGCAGGCGACGCGCTCGAACGCGAAGCGCAAGACCGGGAACCCACTTGGGGCGGCATTGCGCGGAATCCTCGTAGGCGACCTATCGCGGGTGAAGAAAGCGACGAGGACTCGCCGCCACGTAAAAAACAAAAGCTCGGCGATAAAGATAAAGGCAAATCATTGGCTGCGAGGGATGACGAAATAGGCGATTCCGCTACGCCGCAGGAAGGCATCATTCTCAAGCAGGAAATACTGGACCTATATGAGCATGGTGATCAGAGCCTAAGAGTGGGGGCGCTTAAATCGGTTCAGGATATCGTTTTATTTCTGGGAAACAAGCAATTTTTGGACAAGGGGAAAAGCGAATATTGGGCCACTAAGGGAACAAAGAAATATCTTTCCAAATGGCTAAACGACTATGTTGACGCTTATTTAAGCAATAACAATCTCACGATACAGGAAGCATTCAAAACTTTTGATTCGTTTATCAAGCACAGAGACGCCATGATGAACGTGGCGGAGACAGAAGGGTACATACCCGTCCCCACCCGTGACGGGGAAAGAAGCAAAATGATCAATGTGCGATCGGCCTGGAATACGGTCGCCGAGGCTTTTTTCGAAATTCCGCTGATTGAATATGTAAAAAAACATTTTCCCGAGTCCCTGAGCCAACATCTATACGCCATCTGCGATTTCGCTATCCATCTTCAAGAAGAGAAGGTGAACTTTGAGACGATGACGCCGCAGTCATTTTCTTCTGAAGTGTTGGCGATGCTTTCTCAAAGTAAGTACAAAAAATTCACCAAGCATGTAAATGCCTTACATAGTCTGCGGGATGCCCTTTTTCCTTATGGATTAAGAGATCAAGTGGTGACGATGGATCCCAATATGTCCACCAGTAATAAAACCGGCGCTCTGCAATTAGAAACATATTTGCTATCTCAAGATATTAACTATACCGACTACCAACCCTCGCCATCACGCTACCGAGATCGAATTGAAAAGTGGTGGAACAAACCAAAAAATGCCGGTATCGGCAGAGCTCTTACGTTGTCGGCCACAATGCCAGAGAAGAAGCCAGCGCTCAACACGCCGCCTCCTGTCAGCGATTGGCGACGCAGCAATGAAGATCGTCATGCTAAGACAAAACAGCATTCCGAAATCGTAAACGATCCTGATATCTCGGAAACGGAGCCGCTTGACGCCAAAGCCGAAGCGTACAAGACGAGCGATAGCGCTATTCCTCTTAAAGACAGCGCAAGAGAACGAGTTGAAGGCGCGGGACGAACAAAGAAATCGATGACGGTGCTGCTGACGGGCGGAGCCTATGGGGGGGCCAATCATAAGTTGATTAATGCCGCAATCGAGCCGGGAAAGACGTTATTGGATCATATGAAGACGTTGGCCGATTTCGCCAATTTTGAACGCAGGGTGTGGGCACAACCTCATGTCGCGTCAACATCGGTGAATACAAAGCATAATTTGAGCGCCCTACTTGACCAGCTATGTGACGCGGCCTTTGATGTTCCCATCATGATGTATACCCTTGAGCGCGTGGGCAGAGGCGACAAAGGAAGAACGCTTAATGCGGCGAGACGGCTCGGAAAAGCGCTTGCGGAGAAAGGCGCTCATTTCACCGATAGAAAAGCATTGCTACAAGCCATGCTGAAAATAGCGGAGTCCCTAAAGGCTGAGAAGACTGAGATCCTTTCCGACTTCATGAACATTCGGCGAAAATTATTTAAACATCCTGTAGACGAGATATTTCTTGAGGAATTGAAGGTTCGCAAAACAACTGACAACGAGTTAACAACGTCAAGAATTGCTGCGGCTGGGGGTATTGCGCTCGCATTGGAGGTTATGAAACCTCCGATTTCATGGGCGGAGTTCATCAAGAAGCCGCTTGATCACCTAGACAAAATAAGTAGCGTTTTGAAAAAGGTGATGACCCAAAAGAGACTGACTGATGCGATAAAAATTTTAGATGATTGGAGCAAAGGCAGCGTCTACCACCCCTCTGTAAGTAAACCGCGACTGTGGTACACGCCAACCATTGCGTCATTTCGTCGGCGACTTGGCGGCAACATGCGTGCTTTGTATAAGCGAAGGGGGATTGACGCGCACGAAGCGGCTAAAGCACCGGTTGCCGAATTGGAAAAAAAAAGTGTGCAGGAAGAGCGTAGGCTCCCGCGGACGCAAGCTGCGAGAATGGATCGCGACGGCGGCGAATCGGAGACGGAATCGAACGCATCGTCGATAGAAATTCCGACACGGCATAGATCAGCAAGACCCACGCGTTTTCAGGGCCCCTTTTATCAAGACGCCGACAGTGAGATGTCTGACACCGAGCCCTCGCGCCCGGTCCCTGCCCCAGAGAACGAAGAGTCCCACTCGCAGGATGCCCGCCTGGCGGATGCGCCTTCCCTGCCGCCCTCTGCCGTCCCGCGCCAGCCGGGGCTGTTTCACTATCGGGGTCCCGACGAAACCAATCCCTATAAACAAATCCATTTGCTAATGCAGCGCCATGCGGACGGCACGGAAAGTGTCGTCGGCCCGGCGGAGCCGGCGAAGCTCCTCCCCGATCAAGGTCAGGACCGGCTGTTGCCGTGGGCCTGTCCGCACAACAGCAGCCACGTCGAGGAACGCTATCGCCTCAGCGATAAACCCGGCGAACAGCATCTCGTGCATCCCGACGTCGAAATCTTGAGCGCCCATATCGAAGGCGATGATCTGGCGCTGCTACAGGATTATTACGCCCACCAACGTTTCAACGTCTCGTACGACGAAGGCTACGCCGCCTTAAAACCCAAACAAAAAACCGAAGTAGCAAAGTGGATCAAGGCGCTGGAGGCGAACGCGCTGGCGCATGTAAACGCGATGCGACAGGGCAAGCCGTTGTACGAGAAGACGCTGGAAGTCGCCCCGGTGACCGAAGCGGACGCCGCGCATCACGAGATCCACGTGATGACGGAAGAAAAGATGGACGGCGTGAGGGTCAAGGCGAGCCTGGCGGGAAAGGAGCCGACACTGTTGCGGAAGCAGTTTCTGGGACCGTTTGGCGGCCCGGTTTATAAACAGAGCGAACTGGATCAAAAGAAGGGACTGCATCAACGCGACGCGACCTATTTGCTCGACGTGGGCGAGAGCGAGGCGGCCGCCGGCGAAACGCCGGAGCCGCTGCTGATGGACGGGCAAAACAAGATGGCCAGCATCAACACGGCCGTGCGATTCAATCCGAAGACCGGCGCGCTCGAATACGACGGGGACCGGCTCAATGCGTTCCTGATCGGCGTCAACTTCACAATAAAGGACAAATTCGACGGCCCTCCCCATAAGCGGCGACTGGCCTTTGTGGCGGGCGAGGACGGTGGGCTCAAAGCCGGGCAGTCGGTGCTGGTCGGCTATGGCGACCACTACAGCCAATATCTGAACCGGCATTATCTCGACAAATACACGGCCCGCTACAAAGACCGCGTCGGCGAATGGATGCGGACCTTCCGCGACGAGCTTAAGCGGCTGCGGGACGCCGGCGAGCCGCCCGCCGAGCAGCGCTACGGCACGTTCATCCCGTGGATGGTCGCCGCCGAGAACCGGCGCAAGCCGGGATTGAACGCAGAGATGTTCGACAGCATCGACGCATTGCAACGCCGCTTGGCGGCGTCGGCCGGCGAGACGACGCTGCGCGGCTTGTTGAATGTCGGCAAGGACGACACGCACCGGGTCGCGTTCAATCTGCACCGCGACGCGAACGGCGCAGTCCATCTGCAAGTGTTGGAGCCGGCGGTTCGGGCGGATTATTTACCGGAGATCGAGGCGAAGCTGTGTCCCGACGCCGCCGATCGGATCACCCACTTTC
>Ga0247823_10002797_pt1 | contig 14355 bp, 9 predicted proteins | sample 13C_PalmiticAcid_2_FD_192426 | JGI IMG/M metagenome (GOLD analysis project Ga0247823, IMG submission 192426) | Soil microbial communities from agricultural site in Penn Yan, New York, United States - 13C_PalmiticAcid_Day30 | ecosystem: Environmental > Terrestrial > Soil > Agricultural land...
AACATGGGGAGATGGGGAGGGTGGAGAGGGGACGGACGGCAAGGGGCAAGGGGACACATCAGGTAAGCTCACGAACACATCACATATCACACCATGACACGCAAAGTTTTTAATAGATGATGGTATTCGATGGCAGCAAAAACCACGACTGAAGACGCCAAATGAGCAACCCCAAACCCGCCGCCGTGCTCGGGTGATCCGTGAAACGGCCACGTTCAAGCCGACAGCAGGAGGGAAGGAGCTCAGCGATAGAGCAGTTAAGGCCTACGCCATCATCATCTCTGCCGGGGGTTTTCTGTCGCCCCCATCCATGGCAGGTTTCCCACTTTTTGGGTGTAGTCCAGACAATACGCTCCCTCTTGCGAGCGATTCTGCCGCTCGCCGCCGTTGGTGTTGGCTGATGCTTCGGATAACCTGAAATGACGATGTCATCCCAAATCTCGTCTTGTCCCATCCCATCCCAAGCGACCAAAAGGTGCGCGAGCGAGCGAGCAGTCAGTCGCATGCCCAAATCAGCTTCCCTGTCTCCCCATCTCTCGAGGAACCAAATGTCGTTCCAGTAAACGCTCTGCAGCTTCCCTTCCCCAGAGACCTCTGTCTTTTTTGTGCTGTGCGCGGGAACCCCATGGGAATGGGTGTTCGGCCGCGAGCTCATTAGGACGGGCAGGCTTTGTGTTGTGCGGTTTTGCTTCCGCCGCAAGCGCCATGCCTCGTCGATGCGCAATCTTTCTATGGGTACTATACCCCCGAGCGGGGAGCGCGCCAGCTCCGAAATTTCTCGGGAATCCGCGGGAATCGTGGAAAAGCGCGAAAAATCCTGCTTTAATGTTCCCGCCCCGTCCATGAACGCCGGTGCAATGCTGTGATGTGGGAAATGAAAAAGAAAAAGACGCGCGGAAATGATACAAGTGACTGACGCGCAAGCTTTTGTTGTGCTTGGGCGCGCTCAGTCGAGTTTTTTGGTGGGTATGACTTTGTCGTAAAATCATGACCGGTTATTGGCGGGGGTAGTGTACAGTTCGTCGACAAGTGTGGTAAGGTGATTGTGTGGAAACCAGCAAGTGTTGTTCGCGGAGGAATCTCCAGATGCTGGTCAAGATGCGCAGGTTTAGACCTTGCGGAAGTCTGATGATTATTGTTAGCATGCATGCATATGCAGGGTCGACAGTGGGAAGAAAAACCGACCTTGCAGCACCGGGTAGATCATCTCGAACGCCTGGTAGATCTCCTCGCGGACCTTGGCGCCAGTGAGGACGATCTTGCCGCTCACGAAGATGAGAAGGACGATCTTGGGCTTGATCATGCGGTAGATGAGACCCGGGAAGAGCTCGGGCTCGTACGAGCTGAAGTTGTGATGCTTGGACGCAAGACCCTCCAGGCGGATGGGGAACTTGATGTCGCAAGAACCGACAATGTTCTGGATCTTGAAGTCGGTGAACTTGGCGTTGAAGCCGAGCTTCTGGATGATGCGCGCGTACTTGCGCGAGGCAAGCTTCGAATCATCCTCCGACTTGGCGCCCGTGACAACCATCTTGCCGCTGGCGAAGATGAGCGCGGTCGTCTTCGGCTCGCGGATACGCATGATGACGGCAGCGAAACGCTTGGGGTTGTACTGTGTTTTGCGTGTCAGAACCGCGTAGCAACAACGGTTGAGGACAGAAACCATGAGCGACACTTGTTCTCACTCGAGAAAAGCGCGCCGAGCTTCCGGCTCAACACGTACCTCCGCATTGCGGGCATGAAGCGCGATAGTCTTCAGGTCCAGACGGCAGTCCAGGTTGACCGTCGCGACAATGTTCCTGAGCGAGCCAGTCAGCCAACAGCCCCATCAGCCCAAATCACTGGAGAGGTGTCATACTGGAGCGTGGGAGTGATGCCACTCGGCCCCGTAGAGCCAGCTCCCGGCGTCGCAGCGGGGGTCGCGGGAGTCACCCCAGTACCGTTCGTGGCTTGAACGCCCTGCTGCTGAACACCGTTGGTCGCCATCATACCGTTGGCCTGAGCCGCGGGATTCGCCAGCTCGTTGGCGCCGCCGGGGAACGACAGCGAGCCAGGCGCAGTGAAGGCCTTGGCCTGCGCGGCGTTCGAAGGGTGAGTTTGAATGGCGTCCATCTTGTGCGATGTAAAACCAAGCGACTCGATGTGCGATTTTTGTTTTGTTTGCGCGAACAAATCTACAGGCGGATGACGGTTAGATGAGGGTTTGAGAAGAGATGCGCCAACAAGTAAATTCGGGCAAGACGGGAAGCTGGTGATGGGAAAATCAAATCCGCGATCAAAAATCGGTGTTGGGAGGGGAAGCAAAAAGTAAGGCCAGAAGCTGGATTTATCAAAGGCTTGATGGTCCGTGCCCCATTGTGACAGCCACTGGTTGCCAGGGCGGTGAGGGTGAGGATGCTCTCGAGGGTGGTGTTGCGAACAAGGATGGATTGGCTGGAAGGGGGGCCATACCAGATGTGGGAGATGAACAAATTAATGTGTCCCCCTTGACTGCAGTCCGCCGGCAAACACCCTCGAGGACGGTCGAGATCTTCCAATCAACGACCCGGCCGGATTTCTCAAAGAACCGTGGCCGATGAGCGTGCTGCGCTTGATTGCGGCTGACGAGAGCTCGGAGCCCAGAGGTGTCTCGGCGGCGACGACGATGAAGACGACGTCGCGGGCGGGTTGCGGCACACGGAGCAGAGAGCAGAGACTGGCTCGCCCACACTTCAACTCACGGCAGGATGGCCTTCTTCCTCGGGAAGCGGAGAGCAAGGTGCACTGTGACTTGTGCAAACGGATCTTCTATTACCCTCGACGATTAAAGGGTCGACCGTGACAGACGCCGGGTTCCTTGGAGGTCAACGGGCGCCGCGAGTGACGGGAGTGTCGGCAGGGCCCTAGTCCAGAAACGAGGGGACGATCGCCTGTCTCTGTATCGACAGATTAATCCTCGACTCTAAATGAATGAGAGGTTGCGCCCACACAACGCAGTCTTCGTGAGAGAGAAAAAAACCGTTGAATGCCAGAAATGACAAGCAACAGCCGACGTCAATGTCGTTTGTGGAAAGTGGAGCGTCGGTGACGGTAGGGGGTGTGGGGTCAAAAATTGGTGGCCGGAGGCAGGTAGCAACGGCCGGTTGGGGGACTTCCGCGCGCGGCAGCCCAAAACAAATGGGGGGAGCTGTGCCTACTTATAATTTTTGCTGGAATGGCCGGTGGCGCCTCAGGCAGCAACGCCAATCTTGTGGCGGCGGGTCCCCTGCTCTTTCATGTTTTGCGTGCTCAATGCGGCGAATCAGCGCACGGGAGACCAAGGTTTTATCTCCCCCGCAGCCAATCCGCGCCCGAGCTCTGCGCCCGCCTCCTGGCCGCACCCCTGCGCACAGTGCCGAAGTACTGGTACCTCGGCGCAAAAAGCAAAGCCAACCCGTCCTTTGCATTCAGGCCCCTTGGGATCTCCGACAACACCACCCAACACAGACCAACCAATCGTCCATCCGCCATCTCAACCAGAAACCCTCTCACACCACCACTACGACCCCCTGAAACGCTTTGCTTCCCCCTTTTCCTCCTATTTTGGTTCCGGAATGCGCTGCACTTTTTGCATCGCTTCACAAAATCATACTGATCTCCTCTTGCATTTCGACGCCGGCGACCTCAGCGCAGCGATGAAGCCGAAGAAGCTGCCGCACCACCAACCAGCGTTGCGTGCCAGGCCGCTGCCTACGTGACAGCTTCGTGTTGGTTCAGCGCGGACGATGCACTTTCCGTCGGATTCCGATCGCCACTTCCAGTCAAGCGATGGCGAGGAGCGAGCGCGACAGCGAAGCATACGCGACCTTTGACGCTCAGCAGATGCAATCACGAAAGACCAGAGTCAACGCAACACGACTGGGTCGCCCTTATCCGTCCTCTGCCGCCTAGAAACCCACGACATTCTCACGCGATCAAACTCCATGGTCGTAGCCGGGATGCAGCGGCGAGCCCTCTCCCCGGGCACGGCAAAGAGGATGAGCCAACTTTGCCAACAAACCCACGCTTCGAAACAATAATTCTTGTTGGCTCTGCTGAAGGTCCGAGTGTGACGCGTCACCTGAGGCTCGGGCAACTCGCAGCCACGCTACATTCCGACGCCACAGCCAACAAGACACAGGGCCGTTTCCGGAACACGGCGAGCGAACTTTTATTATCATGGCTGACGGTCATTCAGGAATTCTGCTACGCTATTCCATACAAGCAAGGACTCCGTGCCGAAGTCGACTTGAGCATTCTTTTTCAAGTCATGGAATCTCGGTCTTGGCAAGCACCGGTTCAGCTTGTAGACAGGCCGCGCAGAAGGCTGTGGAAGATTCAGCCAAGACCTTCCTTCCTCGACACAGGTACGGGATGCTCACCAAGCAAGCAGACCTATTCCTCTCGGGTCCCCGGCTGCCCAAAGCTGGAGCGACGCCCATCGCATCGGGACATGCGATGACACCGGAAACATCGACATGAAGCGCATTTCAAGTCTGCCTCTGGCATGCTGCCCGTGCCTCTCTGGCCGGGCGCATGGCAACCTGTGCCCTGTTTGTCAGGGGCAGAGGGGCCTCGAGCGCCGCCCCAGCACATGTACCGGTACCTGACGGGGGGCGGAAATGGGATGTGCCCCGTGCAGGTCTGTGGCCCGTGTGGCTCCAGCTCTGTCCAACCCCAGCGCTCACTCCTCCCACCCTCCGATCTCCAGCCTCGTCAATGAGTCATCTTTGGCCTCCATCCCAAAATTCTGGTTTTTTCGCAAAACGAGGGGAAAGAAACCACCGCGATTAACCGCTGCTTTCGCGGCTCTGAGGCCTGCAAAAGCGTTCCATTCCTCCCTCGGCTCCCCGTTCGGCGACTGCGACAAAAACTAAACTGGCAGAAGGCGGTCGCCACCAACCGCCTGGTTGCCTGCTTCATCGGCCGCTGTCCTCCTCCCGTCCGTTTGCCCAACGCTTCTCGTGCGTTCGGTTGCGGCCGTGCCTTCCAAAGCCCCAACCCAACCAACGCCCCGATGCTCGCATCCGGCTGGCGGAAACCAACCAGCCCAGACAAAAGCCGGAGGGTTGCATAAACCGCCGAACTGCCGCGACTCATTGGGCGCGGGGATCCCGGCGCTTAAGACCCGCGACTAAGGTTGCCTTGATAAGGCAGAAGCCAGCAGAGCCTGACCAAGTACAAAAAGCCAGCTGCGCAGACTGCAAGAGACTTTCCTCGCTCTCTAGGCAACGGCATGCACGGCTCAGGTGAGGGGAATTACAGGCAGCCGGTGATGCATTCCTGTGATCCTATCGGTTGCCATGTTATCAGTCGCTAGCCGTCCCCTCCCTCCCCGTCCCGTGGAAGACGGAAAGGGGGCGACAAGCCGCGTTCGTTCGTCCAAGCCGTAAGCTGATTGGCTGGCTCGCTTCTGCACCGATGCTTGAGGCCTAAGACGCGTCATTGCGGCGCGTTTTCGCGACCACAGGACAATGAGTTGAGCAAAGTGTACTGTGTAAAAGAGAAGGGGCTATCTCTCAGAAACATAGCCAAACTTCGCAACATAAACCACTCAACTGAACTGCTGAACTGGCTCTTATGGGAACCGCCACACTTAACCCTAACCCAGGATCTGCTTTGTCCCTTCTTCTCGCTTCCCCACGATCTCGAAAGAGAAACAAGAGATAGCGACAGTAGAAGTCGAACAAATGGAACGACAGAGGGGGCAAGTAGGCTTGCGCTGAGGGCTACCTAGGAAGTATGGCATAAGATTTCCAGAGTCCACAGGAGACAGAGCCCGAAATGCAAGCCTCATGTCTCTCTCACACACACATTGCCCATCTCACCTCATCTCATTGCATACTGTACTGCACACTCACTCCTTCTTCGCTAACTTTTCTCTGTTGGGAAAGGAAAGAAAAAAGAGGCTTCCTCATACGAACTGCACGCTTACTTGCATAGTGATGTAGCAACTCCAAGAACGTCAACCCACCCTTGGACTCGGTGTCTTTCTTTCTTTCTTTCTTTCTTCGCAAGGAACAAGGGAGAACTTAAACTCTTCAATTCTAGGTAGGGTAATAGCACAGACGAAACAGAAACAAAAACACCGCCATACCACGTATGCACAGGCAGTCTATTCGCTGACTTGAACAAAAGACAGGACAACGAGCACACGCAAACGCCGCCGCGGGTGCTGCTACTGCTACTGCAGATGATGATGATGATGATACAGCATGGCTAAAAAGAGACATCCATGTCATGTCATGTAGTACTTGGGACCCTCGCCGCCTTGAGGCACCTGCCAGTTGATGTCCTGGTTGGGGGCCTTGATGTCGCATGTCTTGCAGTGGATGCAGCTGGTTGTGTGTCTCCGTGTCAGTAACCTATGCTCTTTCCAGAGAGAGAGAGAGAGAAAGAAAAGGAGGGGGGAGGGAAAACTCACTTCTGCGCGTTGATCTGGAACCGCACGCCCTCGGGCTTGGACGCGTCCTCGACGTACTCGTACACGCCCGCCGGGCAGAAGCGGTTCTCGACGCCCTTGAACGCGGGCCACGTCTCGGCCGTGTGCTTGTCCCAGTCCTTGACCTGCAGGTGCACGGGCTGGTCCTCCTCGTGGTTGGTGCCGGTGCGCGAGACGCTGGTGAGGATGTCGAAGGTGAGCTTGCCGTCGGGCTTGGGGTACTCGATCTTCTTGCAGTCGTCGGCCTTCTTGGTGGCGGCGTGGTCGGCGACCTTGTGGCTGAGGGTCCAGGGCACGCGGCCCTTGAGCACGAACGCCTCGAGGCCCGAGTACATCATGCCGCCGTAGACGCCGAGCGGGGTGTGGAAGGACGGGCGCATGTTGCGCACCTCCTTGAGCTCCTTCCAGATGGGCGAGTTGCGCAGCGAGTCCTCGTACTCGTACAGGAAGACGGAGCCCGTGTCGGTGCTCTCCTTGAGCGCGTTCCACGCCGCCTCGGCCGCGAGCATGCCCGACTTCATGGCGTTGTGCGTGCCCTTGACCTTGGGCACGTTGACGAGGCCGGCCGAATCGCCGATCAGCGCGCCGCCGGGGAACGCGACCTTGGGGATGGACTGGAGGCCGCCCTCGATGAGGGCGCGCGCGCCGTACGAGATGCACTTGCCGCCTTCGAGGGTGTCGCGGTACAGCGGGTGCTGCTTGAGCTTCTGGAACTCGCCGTACGGGGAGAGCCACGGGTTGGAGTAGTCGAGCGCGACGACCTGGCCGACGCTGACGAGGTTGTCGCCAAAGTGGTACATCCACGCGCCGCCGTACGTGTCGTAGGGGAGCGGATAGCCCATCGAGTGGACAATCTCGCCCTTCTTGAACTTCTCGGGCTGCACCTCCCACACCTCCTTGATGCCCAGCCCGTACGTCTGCGGCTGGCTGTCGCGCCGCAGGTCGAACTTCTTGATGACCTGCTTGCTCAGGCTGCCGTGGCAGCCCTCGCCAAAAAGCGTGACGCGCGCGTGGAACTCCATGCCCCGCTCGAACGAGTCCTTGGGCTTCCCGTTGCGCCCAATGCCGAGATCGTTGGTCGCCACGCCCTTGACGCTCCCGTCGTGCTTGAACAGCACCTCGCTAGCGGCAAACCCGGGGTACACCTCGACGCCGACCTCCTCGGCACGCTCGCCGAGCCACTTTGTAAACTCGTTCAGGCTGAGGATGTAGTTGCCGTGGTTGTGCATCTGCGGCGGGGTCGGCACGGGGAAGGACATGCTCTTGGTCAGGAAGCGCATGGAGTCCTTGCCCGCGGGGGTCGCGCCCGTGAAGCGGCTGTCGTTGTCCTCGTCAAGCCATTCCGGGATGAGCTCGTTGATCGCGGTCGGCTGGATCACGGCGCCTGAGAGGATGTGGGCACCGAGCTCGCCGGCCTTTTCGAGCAGCAGCACGCGGAAGTCGTCATTGCCCGCCTCGTTGGCCAGCTGTTTTAGTCGGATGGCCGCTGAGAGGCCTGCGGGGCCGCCGCCGATGATGCAGACGTCGACTTCATCGCTCTCGCGCTCGATGCTCGCTGGGTTGAAGGAGTCGTCGGCTTCGGCGTAGAAACGGGCGGGCGTGGTGGAGAGGCACCTCCGTGGCGGCCGAGTCGCAACGAAGCTGGTGTATGTCGCGCGGGTGTCTGGACGCCGTAACCGAGTGGGAGCAGATGAGGACAAACACCTGAGCCCGCGGGCCTGCTGGAACCGTATTGTTGTCGCCGGGCCGGGGGCTGCCGCGGCCTTCCGGCAGAGGCTGGAGGTGAGGCGTGCAGAGGCCGACATCGTTGCTGCACGCCTAAAAAAAATGACTGGGAAAATAGGGAAACGGGAAGAAAAGAGAGAAATTGACTGCCCCGCGGAACGAGGGGCAGAATGTAGCAAAAACGACCTGGCAATTGACACCTCGTAGCCCACAGCAGATCAGAGCACACCGACAACACGATCGTAGTTCAAGAGACCCCGTATCCTTCCCTGCTCCGCTCCGTTTCCTTCTGGCGGCGGGACGTGGATGCGTCTTCTTTCGAACCTCCAAAGGCTCCAAATGACGTTTCCGCCGAAGGTGCCCGCCAATTGACTTTTTGGCATTTGAAAACGGGTCTGTGCGACTCCGAAGCGGAGCCCAGGGGACCAGAATTGGCCCCATGTTACCCGAGGAAAGCCGAGCCCGGCGATGCTGGCTCCACCACGTTTGCCGTGTTTCGGACCAGTGTAAGTCGAGCGGGTGCGAGGGATGGGCACAGTGCGCTCTCTCTCGGGCTTGGTTTCAGCGAGGCACCGGACCGCAGGATGCAATGGGGGCTATATTGGCATTGGTAGATTTCAGGGGATACAGGAGAGACTCAACCAACGCCCCCAATCTCTTGACAAGCAAATTCACTTCAGGGGCGCAGGAGAGGGAGGAGGGGGGGAAGAAAGGGTGACTCAGAGCCGGACGTTGCTCGTGTCCGACCTCGCCTGCGCGTAGAGTTGAACCACATGCTTAGGAATAGGCGAATGCTCGCCGCCCCTGCACCACCGGCCTGTCCTATGCTCGTTTCCGTCGCAAGACATCCGCCGACGTTGAGCCGTTGACATTCTGTTCCGGAATCCGATACCGCACATCCCCCTGTCGCCTCTTGACCATGGCCCAAAAGTCGTAGGCCTCGTCATGGTGCGCCATCTTCTCCTCCATGAGCCGCTTTTTCTTCTCCTCTCTCCGCTTCGTCTTGGCCTCCTTCCTCGACATTGGTTCCAGGCGCTCGGCGTACACGCCCTTGACCACCCTCCACGAGCTCCTCGCGGCCCGGAACGTCGTCTTGAACGCGCTCTGCACGCGCCAGCTGAAGGCGCCCACCAACGACAAGACGATCAGGAGCGCAGATGCAGGGAGGGAGATGGCGCCGATCTCTTTTAGGCTGGGCACGTCCTCGTCCTGCCATTCGATCGTGTTCATGCCAAACAGGCCGGTGAAGAAGGTTAGCGGGAGGAAGACGACGGTGAAGGTCGTGAAGATCATGACCGAGAGGTTCTGACTCGAGGCCAGCTCCGCCTGCAACCGCGACCAGCGGACCTCGTCCACCTGCGCCTGCCGTTGCACCATCTCCAGCATCTTCTCGTACTGCGGACCAAAGTCAGTTCTCGACTTACTCGTCGAAAGGGCTCACCATGGCCAACTTACGTCGTTCCTCGTCGTGTCGACTCTCTTGAGCATCTCGGAAGTTTGCTGTTTGTAGTCGTCGAGATACTCGAGCGCCTCGTCCAGGTAGTCCTGGCCGTTCTTCGTCGTGTCCCTAAAGTCCCTGCTCATGTAGATTTCCTTCATCTGCCGGATCGTCCCCTCCTGCATGTCGAAGAGCTTTTGCAGCGTGCTCAGCTCGTCCTCGAGGTCGCGTAGCTCCAACAGGGCCGACGTGTTCTCCCTATTCTCGCGCTCGGACCGTTCGAGCTCGCGCCTGTGCCGCTTCTTGATGGCCGCCGGGCTCTCTCCTTCGTCGTCGGAATCATCCGAGACATCCTCATCGTCATCAGCCTCTAGGTCTAGCGCGTGGATGCGGAACCTCTTCATGTTCAATGTCATCCTCTCGGCCTATAATAATAGTCAGCAACTGGCGTGTCGGAACCGCCTGGCATCTCCAGAAACGTACCAGCATCCCGATAGCTTCGTCAAAGACACGGAATATCTCAAGGTCGGGGTGCGAGGATCGGTCAATAAGGACGGTGACGGCATGCCACACAATCAGCGCCGCAAGATCCAGTGTATTCTCGGTCCTCCCCGTGAGATCGCCGTTAAGCTCATTGTAGACGCTGTTTCGCAGGTCCGCTTGCTGGAAGAGTGTCCCTTCCCTGGGCGACGACTCCCGCTTGGGGAAAAAGGTCAACAGAGTAGCTATCCGGCGTTAGCGTGCCCACTGCGATAGGACGATAAAAGAACTCACTCATGTCGACGGACCACAGCCAGAGCTGGTCAATCATCAGAACATGGCCGTTCTTGAGTTCGGGCTCGGCTTCAATCCCAAAGTCGACGTCTGAGTCGCCACCAGCCAGGCTTGAGTACGATTCTTTATCTGACAGCGACGACCGTCCGCCCATAGACTTGGTGGAGCTATTATCCGACGTTTGGTGTGAAGGAACGTCCTTCTTGGTGAGCTTGTACAACATTTGATCATCGTCTCGAGAATTGGTGTCCCTGAGCGAGTGGTGGCCAAACTGGTCCAGTGTGCGGCGGCAGTTCAGCGGCGGGTCGAAGCCGATGTACTCCCAGATAACTTTGAACTCGAGGGAGTCCTGCTCTGCGACCCACGCAGGAACGGGCTTCGCTCTTCCGTGATACCGGCGCTTTGTGATCAGCTTTCGACGGCGGATCATGCTGTGGTACGTATCAAAGTGGAGATATGGGAGGTAGAGGTAGAGGCAATTGGGCGTGATGCCCATACTGACAGGGCCAAACAGAGGCGACGGAATCCGCGGCGAGTTCAGGCGGTCCGCAGCTGAGAGATACTTGCACATGGACTTGAGGTATGCCGGCTGCGAATCGGAGTTGCGGTTCTGGATCTGCTTGGAAACCCAGTTGTCATAGTCAAAGAGCCGCGAGAACTCCAGTCCTTGAGTCCTTGACAGGGTAGCAAAGATTTCCTGTCAGGCAATCTCAGTATATGGTGTGAAGGGGAGGGGGGGTAAACTCGCGCACTTTGACCCAAACGGGATTGTTGAACGGCAGATGAACCCACATGAACTTTCTCAGCGACGGATTGGGTCGCGAGAAGCCGGCAGGGGTCGTGAGTTCATGCTCCTTCATCAAAATCTTCGCCTGCTGCTTGGCCAGCAAGTCAATGGTGTGGGATTCGTCTCCAGTAAAGCCGCCGATGAATGGCATTCCTGTGTCCGAGACAGTAGTGCTGACGCTGGCATTACTCTCTGGGCTCGAAGGGCGAACTGTTGGTTCTGACTGCGCTGGTACCCTCAGCAACGGTGGCCTCTCCAGAGGACTTGTGATGACTATCTCAGGCGATGGCCCGGCTGCAGTGCTCTGTGCCACATCAGACGTGGGGCTGGTAAAACCAAGGTCAGTGTCCTCTCTCCCGGGATCGCTATTCGATGGTTCAACCCCAGACCTGCCAGCGGCGAAGCGCTGACTGGATCGCCGCTTGGGGCCCTTGTGCAGTCGTTCTGTCAAGCAACGGTCAGGACCTTTTCTGAGAAAATCCTTGAAACAGTGCTTTGTGGAATACAGGCGGATGATGGAGCCCGGGTCTGCGCCAGGATGCTGAGGGAAATACGGCCTTGGTGAGCCCGCGATGGCATCGGGGTCCTCGTAGAAACCAATGACCTCGACGTTGACGTGCGTCTTCAGATACAAGGGCGTGTGCGTGTGGTCACGACTAAGCCGAGCTGCCTTGTAAATGGCCTTGGTCATGTCCGCAAGGTAGGAGTCCAGGATGCCCGTATTGCTCGGCCCGAACGAGGCGAGGTGGCCGTGATCACTGTCAACCGCGTACACATCCTCTTGCCAGACTTCCAGGAGAGCGGACTTGACTGATACCAGCGGGGCTCCGAACTGGACTTCGCTGGAAAAGCCGGCAGCAGAACCCGACAGCGACGACTCTTGGGTCTCGTAAAAAGACCAAAGTCGAAACTCGCTCGCCATGTCCACGAACTGGTCATGCAAGTCAACTAGATCTGGGTTGCGAATACTAATTTCATCGCTCAAAGATCGAGGAAGCGTTGCCTGCAGGCGAAGGAGCTCTCGAATGCTTTCCTTGAGGTTGGGCATGGAAATATAGCTTGACCCCTGATGGGGCGTGCCTTTGGATGTCAGCCTCGCTCCCATACATGTGGCAGACTGGCTTACCAAAAAACGAAACTCCATGGCAGGTCTCTACTATCGCCTTGTACCTGCGGCCTTGGTTCGCCATGACCAACGCATTTTTTACGACCAGGCCACCAATGCTATGGCCGATGAAAAACAGGGGCCGCGATTGCTGCCCACAAGTCAGCACGACAAGCTAGAGAAGGCTCGAGCGGGCTCACCCACATCTCCATTGCGGATCTGGTCCACCTGGTCCAACAGGTCCTCGGACAAAGAGTGCAATGTCATGCCAGCCTCCAAGACGCGATGTCTGTAGAGAAAGACTCGTGCAATGCTGGCCGAGTTCCGCAGCTTCCTCGTCACCCACGGCCTCGGTCTGCGAAGTGAGCTTCGAAGTGAGTGGCGCGATCCGGTCTCGCAGGGGATGCTGATGTCGGAGAACAGCTCATGATCATAAGTCCAGGTCTGAACTGGATCCGCGCCAGGACAGGGCACGGCGATGACATCAACCACGGTCTCGTTATGACCGGAACCGCCCACGTCGCCGTCGACATTAGCAAAACCGGGACCCAGGTCGTCGTTGACCGAAGCCGTCGCGAGCTCTTGGCCTAGGCTCCCCTGACCACAGCTCTCCTTCTCCCGTTGCACGACATCATCTTGGTCCTGGGAGGGTGGGGCCTGCGAGAAATCCTTGACCTCGATTTGCGCGGTAGTCTCAAGGACATCAAACTCTTCTGCTCGTGATTGCTCCGCCGAAACCGCCTCAGCCTTGTTGGTGGGGTTGTTTTGGTTTTGGTCTCTGTCCATCCCGCTGGTCGTCAGGACAGAACCAATTTTTCAGGCGCCCGCTGTCGAATTCCAAAAGGGTAAGAGACGAGGTCCCCGCGCGGCCACCAAGGAGGAAAATGGCAAGACAGGCCCTAGAGAGAAGAAAAAGAAAAAGTCGAGAGTCTGCCAAATAGCCCCAGGATTCCGCCAAGATCAGGCGCAAGGAGCGGGATGCGGCGAGATGCACGCGACCTCCCGCGCCGCCAGACCATGCCATGCGGCCCCTATCCCGTCCCCAGATTCGCCAAATTTGGAGGATTGATCATGGGTCTTTGGGGCTGGGGAGTTGGTTGCGTGCTCTCGATTGGTTGTGGTGCGGGCCCTGTAGCCGAGAATGGGGTGCGCTAAACCGCACCAGCGGTTTGGCCGTTGGCAGGGCGATCCAAGACCGAATTCTAAAATTCAGCCTGCTGGGCAGCATTAGGGTGGCTGACGTTGGACATCGGGGACGGCTCGGGACTTGTCGAAGTCTCTGAGATGGCACGGTGTTGACCCCTGCATAACGAAGGCTGTCCAGAGCCCCGAAACATGAAACAATAACCGACTACCTAAGACGAGAGAAGAGACACTTTGAGGTTGAAGGAAAACGCACTCGGTATCCGTAAACTGAACGAGTATTGACATTTCCTGAGAGGTGTATCTGACAGCTGCTGTGGCACCGTGGACGGACATTGCACGCCTTGGTGTTTCGAAATGCCGTACTCTTCGAATGCAAACTCCATCATGCACTGAAGCGGGAGACAAGCAGAAGCTGGGGAGTTGACCGTCAGTTCTTCACCTGAACTGCAACCATGAAAGGCAGCTGGAACTTGGAAGGAACGAATGTGGCCCGTGCGGTGTTTGCGCCCCATCTCCAAGGCAGCAACTGCCACCCCATCACCAAATTCCCTGTGGCTCGAGCCTGTCTTGCAATGCTGAAAGCCACCGCCGCTGGGGGAGTCTTGAGCATCTGAGCATCCACGCGCCGCAGCACGGACCCCAGGCCAGCCAGGCCAGCCTGGTAGCTCCAGCGACCCATTTCTTTCCGTGAACCTCAGACGCCGAAAAAAGCACTTCCCGCACTGCCAGTCACCAACAACCAATTCATCAAGACTTGCGACCTCTCGACCGATCCGTTGCCGACGGGGCCCGCGACAGCTTCAGCCAGTGAATCCCGCATCTGCAGCCCTCGGCGCCGACTGCCGCACCGGAACACCGTCGCCTCAGTCTCGACCCAAGGAGCCAAGCAAGTCCGTCGCCCGCCCGCCCGCCGCGTGCACATAATTATCCCCAATAAAGAG
>Ga0247823_10002798_pt1 | contig 14352 bp, 11 predicted proteins | sample 13C_PalmiticAcid_2_FD_192426 | JGI IMG/M metagenome (GOLD analysis project Ga0247823, IMG submission 192426) | Soil microbial communities from agricultural site in Penn Yan, New York, United States - 13C_PalmiticAcid_Day30 | ecosystem: Environmental > Terrestrial > Soil > Agricultural land...
TCGAGAACTTGTAGCCGCGGCGGTATTCGTACTTGTCGACCGCCCGCATCAGGCCCGTGTTCCCTTCCTGGATCAGGTCGAGGAACGACATGCCGCGGTTGCGGTACTTCTTGGCGATGGAGACCACGAGCCGCAGGTTACCGGCCGACAGGCCTTTCATCGCCTTGTCGTAGGCTTCGAAGCGGTCCTTCGTTTCCGAGATCCGCTTCTTCAGCGACTGCGGAGTTTCGAGCGTCATCTTCTGCAGGTCGTTCAGTTCCTGCTGCAGGTTGGACCGCTCGTCTTTGGCCGACTTCAGCTTCTTGAGCTGTTCGATCTGCGCGTGGATGTTGTTCATCCGGCGGCTGATCTGTTCGAGCCGCTGCATGATCGGCTGCAGCCGCTGGGTGCGGACCGACATTTCCTCAACGAGCAGCGCGATCTTGCGGCGGCGCTGCTTGAGGGCATTTTCCGACGCCGTCTTCTCCGACTGCGGCGTGTTCTCGTCCATGATCCGCGTGAAGTCGGCCCGGTTCTTTTCGAACAGGTACTGGACCGTCTTCAGGTTGTGCGGCATGCGGCCCAGGATCTGGTCCTTCTCCATGCCTTCCGTCAGCGAGACCTTGATCGTGCGGTCGAACGGCAGCTCGCCGGCTTCGACCTGTCCGAGGACGTCGATTACCTGCTGGGCGATGAAATCGCTTTCCAGGAGGAACTGACGGAACCGCTTGCGGGTGAGTTCGATCGTCTTGGCGAGGAAGATTTCCTGCTCGCGGGTGAGGAGCGGGATTTCGCCCATCTGGGTGAGGTACAGGCGGATCGGGTCATCGATCCGGCGGCCCCCTTCCATTTCGATGAGGTCGGTCATCGGCTTGGCGAGCTTGCCGCGCTTCGGCTTGGCCGGCGGGGCAGGGGCCTTGGCGACCGACTTGTGTTCGTCGCGCACCTCGAGCCCCATCTCCTCGATCTGCATGAGGAGGGTGTCGAGCTTTTCGGGGTTCACCGCTTCGTTCGGCAGATAGTCGTTGATCTGCGTGAACGTGAGGTAACCCTGCTTGCGGCCGAGTTCAACGAGTTGTTTCAGGCCATCGTCAAAGGGATGCACGAATCAAACCTCTCAGTTAGGAACGAGTTTCGGAAACTCGCAACTCTCTCAGTACCATCGACCATGCATCCGTGGCTTGGTTCGAACGCTCTCTGACCTCAGCGACGTCATTCAGGTCCGGATTTTGTTCTTGCGAGGAAGTCATACTTCCTGGCGAGCAAATCGGTTGATGGGGCGTCCAGTTGCGTCTCGTAGCCGTCTGAAAAGACGATCGCTTCTCGCCGTTTCAGGAGGCTGCGTTCGACGCGGTTCTTGATTTCTTCGATGGCCCGCCTCACGAGCGGAGGACATCCTCCATAGTCTTCGGCGGCGGGCTGCTGCTGCGATGCGCCACGGGACGGGATGGCGGAATCGTCCACCCGCGCCTTCACTCGCATGGCAATCACTTCATCACACAACGAGATCGCGACGCGTCGCAGGGCTTCGTCTTCGATCGTCGAAGCCAACGATTCATTCGTCAGTGGCTGTCCGGACGCAGGCAGGAAGTAACAGTGGTACAGCAGCCTGCGCAACAGCGGATTCTTGAACATTTCCGGCGACACGTGCCGCTGGATGACGGGCATCCAATCAGGCGCGGCGATCAGAACCCGAAGCAGTTCGCATTCCAAAATGTCATCCCGGGAGCGGCCCCCTTCGACGAGGCAGGCGACTTCGGGCGACCCTGTGGATTCCTCGTTCTCATTCCGGGGCCGGATCGACTTGTTTCGCAGCTCCCGGAAGCGCTCGCGGACATATTCCTCCGTCACGCGGAGTCTCTGGGCCATGTTCTGCAACAGGATTGCTTCACGAACATTGGATGCGAATCGCGGAGCGGCGGAAAAAACTCCCAGCATTTCGTCCAGCACTTGTTGCCGGCTGCTCACCGTGTCGAGCGTGTAACGTTTACGCAGCGTTTGAAACTTGTACTCCCAGGCTTCCGGAGCCGCTTCCGCGAGTTTCTGCCAGGCGTCCGCGCCATAGGCCGACAGGAACTCGTCCGGATCCTTGTTCTCCGGCAGAGTCATGATCCGGAGGTCGACGTCCTGCGCCACGAAGCGTTCGACGGCCTTTTCGGCCGCGCGCTGGCCGGCCTTGTCGCCGTCGTACACCAGCACCACCGTCTTCACGAACCGCTTCAGCGTCGTGACGTGCTGGTCGGTGAGGGCCGTTCCCAGCGTTCCCACGACGTTCGAGAGTCCGTGCTGATGACACATGATGCAGTCGGTGTAACCTTCGGTCACGACGGCTGTGCCTGATTGCTTCAGTCCCTCGCGGGCAAAATCTAACCCGTAAACGAGGCGGCTCTTGAAAAACACCGGGCTTTCCGGGCTGTTCCAGTACTTGCCGTGGCTGTCGTCAGCGCCTGGGAGGACGCGTCCTCCAAATCCAACAACCTGGCCCCGTTCGTTGCGAATCGGAAACACGACGCGGTCGACGAAATTGTCGTAATAGCCGCGATCACCGTCGCGTCTGCCGATCAATCTCACCGCTTCCAGCTGCTCGTTCGAGAATTTGCCCCGGGCCTGCCGCTGCAGCCATTCCCAGTCGTTCGGGTGATAACCGACGCGAAACTTTTTGACGGTCTCCGCGGAGAACCCGCGCGAACGGATGTAATCGCGCGCCTTGGAACCGGTCGGACCGGAAACGAACTCCTGGTGGAAGATTCCCTCCGCCCAGACCAGAACTTCAAACAGGGCGGCCTTGTTGTCGGACGAGCCGTCGCTGCGGCCCTTGTACTTCGGGATCTCGATGTTCGCGCGGCGGGCGAGGATCTCGATGGCTTCCGGGAAGCCGACGCCTTCCCGATTCATGATCCAGGAGAAGACGTCGCCACCTTCGTTGCAGACCCAGCACTTGTAGGTCTGACGATCGGGATACACCCGCATCGACGGATCGTGGTCGTCGTGGAAGGGGCACAGGCCGGCGTATTCGCGGCCGCCGTTCCGAGGCTGGAGAGTCATCGCCTCGGCGATGAGACCGACGATGTCGGTCTGGGCCCGGACCTGCTCGCGAAATTCGTTCGACAGGTCAGTGGCCAAGGGGTCACCTCGCGACATGGCCGAACGCCGCCAAGCAAGCGTCTCAAACGAGACGTGGTTGCGCAGCGTGTTCGCCAGGGGCGGAAACATGCGTTCGTCCCACACGAACGCCGGCAACCAGGGAGGAAGCGGAAGGGCAGAGTAAAGACTGAACCAGTCGAACCCCGCCAGACGCGTCCCTCGTTACAAGGGAATTCTACCGGCAGTCCGACAGGAAGCAAATCGGCCCGCGCCACAAGGTCCATGTTCGAGGGGGCTTGCGCGGGGAATCGACAGAGTGGCGACGGATCGCCGAAAGCCCGCTACTTGCCTGGGCGTCAAGGTTTGACACGCTCCGCCGGCGCCGCGTCCGCTGGTTTTTCAACGAGATTCAGCAGGATCAGGGGCCCCCTTCTGACCCCGGACCGCCTGTGTTCACAGCAAAAGAATTGAACAAGGAGGAAAGGAGAAAAAGGAGGAACAGTGGAACGGCAGGGCGACGGTGCTGCCGAGCCGCGGCGAATTTTCCTCCCGCCTCCCGCCTCCGGCCTCCGGCCTCCCGCCTTACTTCTTCCCCGTCGCCACCGTCCCCTCGAGCGCAAAATCAATCGCGTTCTTCCCCGGCTTCACCACCGCCGTCAGCTCCGACTTCGTGTTGTACTTGGCAGGCACCGACTCCGACTTCCTGGGGCGCGGCGGATCCGCGTCGGCGTTCCCGACATCCTTCGTGCTGATCAGCACCCGGTGCTCACCCACCTCCGCCCCCTGGACTTCGCGGTTGTAAGTCAACGAGTACCGGCCTGTCTCATCGGTGAAGCCCCCCGAGGGAGCACTCCCGGCCAATGGCTCGAACTGAACCAGCGCGCCGACGAGAGGCTCGCCATTGAGTGAGATCAGCCCGCTCACCGTGCCAACGTTCTCGTTCGCGCCGCAGCCCGTGAGTGACAACCCGAGAACGCAGGTCAGCAGCCATTGAGCGTGCGTCCCGGTGCGGACGGAAAGCATTGTCGACGTGTCCATGAATAAGAAGAAACGGTCTTGAAGTTCGAAATCACGCGCCGACGACAGCGGCCATCGTCGGCGCCGAAGAGAAGGTGAGACGCCGAGCGTCCGGGGCTCATCCACTCCGGACGCCGGCCGCCGAGTGCTACGGCACTTCCACCGGCAGTCCGTCGCCGCGGGAGATCAGCCGCTGGTAGACGCCGTTGCCCGGATCGGAGTTTCCATTCCAGCCCGACTTCGTGTGGAAGAAGTGGATGTTCTGGGAGAGGAACTTAACGGAGCCGTCGCAGAACAGGAAGTGGGCTCCTCCGGTGTGCAGACTGCTCCACCCCTGGCCGCAGCCTTCGGGGTCGTTGTCCCAGGGAAGCACCGATTCGTTCAGTTTGACGCGGGCCTGGGCGACCACCTGGAAGACTCCCCGCGAAGCTCCGCCGTTACCGTTGCGAACGATCAGCGAACCCGCCCGGCAGAACTTTCCGTCGCGTTCACCCACGAGGAACGTGTTGCTCGTGCCGTCGGCGATGTCCCGGAACTGGATGGCGCTGCTGCCATAGAAGATGCCGGAGTTCTCCTGGAACCCGGTGCGGGCCGGTCCGTGTCCGCTGCTGCCGATGTAGTTCGAGATCGCCGGGATGAAGTTGTGAAGGACAAAACCCTGCCCGCCGCCGAAGTGGCGATCAGGATGGATCTTGCCCCCGTTGGAGACGGCGTCCGACGGGCACTGGTAGGCGGCGAGGGGCGTTTCCAGCCCCTGGACGATCGACTGCCAGTTCGTGCTCGCCAGGTTGTCGGCCGGGCTTCCGGCGGTCACGCGAAGTTGATTGTGCAGGGGGCCCTGGTCGAGGTAGGGGAGAATCAGCACTCCCCAGCCCCAGCATTCCCGGTTCGGCGTGCCGTCGTAGACCCACCCGGACGGAAACGACCGGTGCGTGTCGGCGTAGTTGTGGATCGCCAGTCCGATCTGCTTCAGGTTGTTCTTGCACTGCGTCCGGCGGGCCGCCTCGCGTGCCTGCTGGACGGCCGGAAGCAACAGCGCGATCAGGATGGCGATGATCGCGATCACGACGAGCAGTTCGATCAGCGTGGACCCGGTGCGGAATGGCTTCCGCGATGCGGTCGACATGGGAAGTTCTTTCAGGACAAAGAGGGAATCAACGAGCCCGCGCCCGGCGGGAGGAACAAAGAAATCTCAATGAGGATCCGGCGGGTGTTGCGCGACCCCGCGGCGATCCGTGCGCTCACCAACAGCGCCCAGCGGTCCCGCAGTCCATTGGGGGGCAGGGGGGGCAGGCAAAGCCGTTCATGGCCGGGTCCGGAAGTTCAGGTTGAATAACGATCACCAATTGTGTCGTGGATTTAATCGGCATCGTCTGAACTGTCAATGAGGGCTTTGTCGATTTTTTCGGCGTGATAGCGCGGTCATCCTCCGGAAGTGTCATTCAGGAAGCGACTTACATCAAGACGACCGTACGCGGCGGCTGCTGACAAGAAAGTTCGCGCGGCACCGCCCCGTGTGTCTCACAGACGCGGAAACGCTGGGACTACCCCGCAGCCAAGAGGGCCCGTTGCACTCCAGTTCCGGTGTTCTTCAATAGCCCGCTAACCGCCGAACAGCCTGGGCAAAAAGATGATCAGCCCGATGATCGATGACGCGAGCGCCGAGCACAGCACCGCCGCTGCGGCGACGTCTTTCGCCACCCGCGCCCGCTCGTGGTACTCCGGCGACAACAGATCCACCAGCACTTCAACCGAGGTGTTGAGCAGCTCCGCCGTCCACATCAGCCCGATGCACAGCACGATCAGGCACCACTCCAGCCTGTTGAGCCCGAACACGATTCCGGCCACTGCCACGCACAGGCCGATCGCCAGGTGAATCTGCAGATTGCGCTGGGTGCGCAGCGCATATCCGAATCCGATGAACGCCACCCGAAACGCGTTCCGCAGCGTCGTTCGCCCGAGCGGACGGTTCTCATCGGGATTTGGTCGCATCTCGGTCATGGCGCGCGTCAGAATAGCACCGGAAGCCGGGGGCGTGAGTCCCTGGCGCGTGTCTCACGGGAACGGCACAAATGCGACTGGCGACATTGGCGTTCTTCACGGTCGTTGGCGGGCTCGTCGCGACTCTCCCGGCTGCCGACAAATGGGAATACATCCAGGACCGTTCCCCCGCGCAGTTTCAAAAGGACTTCGACCGGCTGGTCGATGAGGGGTTCCGGCCGGTCACGCTGCAGATGTCGACCTTCGATTCCGCTCCGTTACACAATGCGCTGTTTGTTCAGGACAGCGCCCCGCTGACCTGGTCGCTGCGAGTTGGGCTGGGAATTGATGACGTCGAAAAGCAGCTCGTCTCCGAGCCGAAGAAAGGCTATCGCCCCCTGACGCTCGGCGCTTGTCTCGAGAACGGCAAGCCGCGATTCGGCGTCGTGTTCATTCGTGACGGCGGCCGGCGGCCCTGGGAGGTGAAGTTGCGGCTTGCACCCTCGGGCCTGAAAACGGAAGTCAACCAGATGGCGAAACGAGGCCTGCGGGCGGAGGCCCTGGCGGCCTTTCCGGGTCAGACGGGCGTTCGTCTGGCGGCGCTGTTCGTCGACGCCGCGGGGCAGGCGGCGGAGACGCGCGTCGACCTCACGGAAGAACAGGCCAAGACGTTCGCCGACGAATCGTGGCTCAAGGATCGCCGCCGTGTTGTCGCGCTGACGGCCTACCCGGTCGGCAAGAAGACGAGGTTCGCGGTCGCGACCGTGGCGGATGGATCGGATGGCGACATCGTCTTCGGGTTGAGCCGGGAAGAACTCGCCCGCGACGTCGAACGCCGCCGCGGCGGGACATTCGGAGTGCGGACGGTTGTCCCCTACCAGGTGGATGGCGAGATGAAAGTCGCGGCCGTTTACGAGTCGCCGCCGCTGGAGCTGCCCCTCACCGGGGAGGCCGAGCCGGAACTGACGGTCTTCGACCAGGCACTGCGCGGGTACATGGCTCAGAAGGGGCTGCGCGGCGCGACGCTGGCGATCAGCCGGAATGGAAAGCAGCTTCTCTCGCGAGGGTACGGATACTTCGATGCGGAAGAACGGACGCCGATGCCGGCCGACGCCATGGTTCGAGTCGCCAGCAACGTCAAGCCGCTGACGGCGATGCTCGTTCATCAGCTGGCGCGGAACGGAAAGCTCGAGTTCGAGACGCCTGTTCGGGAATACCTCGACATCCAGCCGCCGGCCGGTCAAAAGCTCGATCCCCGGTGGGACAAGGTCACGATTGCAACGCTCCTCCAGCATCGCGGCGGCTGGGACCGCAAGGCGGCGATCGAGGGACACCCGGACGGCTTCGATCCGATGTTCGAGCACGCGCTGATCGCGAAGTCGCTCAAGCGCAGCCCGCCTCTCAAGTCCCGCGACTTCATCGACTACATGGCCGGCCAGCCGTTGCAGTTCGAACCGGGCGAAAAGTTTGCCTATTCGAACTTCGGTTACTGCCTGCTCGGGCGGGTGGTCGAGAAGGCCACCGGAATGAGCTACATCGACGCGCTCAAGAAGGAATTGCTTGATCCCCTCGGCGCCACGGACATCGAGCTGGCCCGGACCCGGCCCGAGGACCGCCACCCGCGCGAGCCGGTCTATCGCGACCGTGGATCGGCCCCGAACGCGTTGACAGCGGCCGGAGAAGACGTCCGTGCCCCGGACGGTTCCTACATCGCCGAGGCCCACGACTCGCACGGCGGAGTGATCGGCAGTGCTCCGCATCTGCTCAAGGTCCTCGACCGCTACTGGATCGATGGCGCTGTACGGCAGCCGGGCGAGCAGTCCCGTTTCGAGCATCTGGGGTCGTTGCCGGGAAACTTCTCGGTGCTGATCCAGCGGGCGGATGGCGTGAACATCGTCTGCAACTTCAACCAGCGGACCGACCCGGCCGTCAAAGAGGACGTGGAGACGCTCCTGAACGCCACCGCCGACGCGATCACCGACTGGCCGTGACACCGCCCAGCCCGCATCGCCGTTACGACTGCACCTGCAATCCTCTCCGAACGAGACCGCAGGGTTTGACACGCTTGCCGCGCACGACCAGGGAGCGGCCCAATTGACGCCGCCTCACGAGACGCTGCTTGCCCCTACTCGAATCGTGTGCGAGACTCGCATATCTCCCTTCGATGCGGCCGGCATTGGTGCCTGGCCATCCATCGACCGCTCCCTGGCGTCTGGCTCCGAGTTCCATGACTGCACAGAACCGTATTCGTTGTCTGACCATCGCCGCGGTCGCCGCACTGTCGTTTTCAACGACGGCCGTGCAGGCCCAGGGCCTGCTGCTCAAGCTCCCGGCCGAGGACGGCGTCGGCGTCCGGTATGAAGGGAAGTACACCCAGCTGGTGAAGCGGCCCAACTCGGTACAGGGGGACAGCACCATCGAATGGAACCGCCAGCTGAAGATCAGCTCGGTCGGCAAGGAAGAAGCCGAGTTCCAGGGCAAGATGCAGCCGTGCCGCTGGATCGAATTCAAGGTCCAGACCGGGCACGCCAAGGAAGGGGCCATCGACGCCGGCCCCGGCTCCGTGCGAATCTACAAAGTCCTGATTCCCGAGAGCGTCGTCCGCGGCACGGTGAATGAACCGATCGCCGAAGGCCGCGAAATCTACACGTCGTTCATTCCGATCGTGAAGGGCTTCCGCAAGTTTGGCGATGAAACCGCCCAGCCGATCGACCCGCCGGTCCTGCAGATCTTCCCGGCCATCGCGCAGCTGCAGCACTATCGCAACCTCGCGGCCGCGGGCGATGCCGGCGAACTGCAGATTCCGGTGCCAAACGTCAGCGGCGCGCCGTTCAAGGGATCGCTGACGACCGAATCGACCACCCGCCGCACCGTGAACTCGGCCGAAATCTACCGCAGCGACGCGATCCCGTTCGGCATCGCGAAGTGGACCGCGAAGACGACGACGGAAGAAAAGCCCCGCACCGCCGCACGGAGCGAGTTCACGGTCACGAACGAGATCACCGAAGAGATGTCCGCGTTCGAACTCCTCACCGGCGTCGAATCGGAACTGATCACTCCCTGAGAGCAGAGCGGCGTTACTTCCCCTTCTGAATCGCCGCATCCACCAGCGTCTTGATCGCCTGCGGCGTTTCACGAGGGATGGCGGCCGAGATCGAAATCTCATTCCCCGCCGCTTCCGCTTTAACGCTCGAGACGGCTTTCCGCACGACCCCCAGCGACTCCGACTGTTCGGGAATGAACATCCCGGCCAGCGCCAGGGCGAGCAGCGACTGGCTGGTCTTCTGGTTGATCTGCGTCGCGATCTGACGGGCCCGTTCTTCGGACTCGACCTGCCCCGCCACGCCGACTTCGAGCTTCTCGCCGAACTTCAGCTTGCTGAGTCCGAACGTCGGCTGCGGCGCCACAGGTTGCGGAGCGGTGGCTTCTTCACCGCTGACCGCGCGCTTGCGCCGCTTCTTTTTCTTCGGGGCGGAGTCGTCACCCGCGGGCTTCGGTTGATCGCCGTCAGCGTTCTTCACCGCCGGCTGGGCATTGGAATCGCGAGTCTTCGCCGCGGGAACGCGGACCTTCACCGACGTTTCAACGTTGATGTTGATGTCGGCGATCACCAGCACAGACGTTCCAGCCCCCGGCTGCTTCAGGGCCGCACTCAGCAGCTCTTCAATGCCGGATTTCGAAGCCTCTTTCTTGTCTCCGGCATCGTCGTCGGATTCCTCCTCCTCCTCCGCGGCGGTCCCAGCGGCGACATCGACATCCGTTTCCACGTTGACGTTCACCCGCGCGACGACGGTGGCCGGCGGTTTCGGAGGGTGCCCCTCCGGATGTCGATGCGGCGGTTGAGCGGCCGCCAGGGAGGGGAGTCCCAACAGCATTGCTGCCCAGATCAGAGAGCGCCAGTCGTCGTTCATTCGAATGCCCTTCCGGAGATCGGTCACGGTTTCCGCGTTGACGTTCATTCTCGCCGCTCCGGGCGGATGCACAAGATGAAGCGCAACAAGTCCGGTCTCAGGCGCTGGAGTCGACGTTCGCGTCTTGGGTAAGCTCGTGGCTCGATCCATCCTGCTCACCTCTCTGGAGCTTTCCCATGAAGCGGCTGTCTCTCGTCGCGCTGCTGTCCGTGATCTACGCCGCCTGCATCGGGGCCGAACCGGCGCCGAAGGCCGCCGAGAACAAAGGGCCGCGTCTCGGCAACTTCTCGGTGAGCCTGGCCGTCAAGGACCTGAAGAAGTCCCGCGAGTTCTACGAGAAGCTCGGTTTCCATGTGATCGCCGGCAACGGCAGCAGCTGGTCGATCCTGCAGAACGACGCGAGCACGATCGGGCTGTTCCAGGGACTGTTCGAGAAGAACATCCTGACGTTCAATCCGGGCTGGGACCGCAACTCGAAGACGCTCCCCGATTTCGACGACGTTCGCGACATCCAGAAGACCCTGATGGACCGCGGGCTCGAATTCGCCAAGAAGGCGGACGAGTCGCCCACCGGCCCCGCCAGCGCCGTCCTCGCCGATCCCGATGGCAACCAGATCCTCATCGACCAGCATGTCGCCCGGCCACAAAAGTGACCTCCGAAGCCGAAGCCGTTACGTGCAGGGCTCGGCCGGTTGCGGGTCGCAGGGCGATTCCGGGATCGCGCACCGGAATCCCACTTTCGCGTTCGCAACGCTCGTCACGCGAATCGCGAGTTCACGCCCCCGCGCCCGCTGCAGCACCAGCAGATCGCCGGGCTGAATCCGTTCCGCGACCGAATCGTGGACTTTCAGAGTCCCGCGCCAGCGGTCGCTGAGCATCTCTGGTGGCGACAATTCACCCGCGACATGAACGGCGATCTGGCGCTGTCGCGCATCCCACAGCGATCCCGAAATGACAATTGATCGCGCATCCATCGCCGCTGCATGTTCTGTCGACCTATGGCGATGCAGTGCGGCGGCATTGCGGCCGCACGGGCGCCTGTGGCGGATTCGGCACAGTCTCGATGTGTAATCGGGGATGGCGCGAGGTCAATCCCCTCCCGCCGCCGACCGCCACACTGTTTGAGAAGTTGTTACGCCGGCTTCGGTTCATCCGGCCAGCGCATGTAGCGGATCGCGCCCCGGTTCAATGGGACGCTCGAAACGATGCCGCCGCTGCGGGGATCGCTTTGATTCCCCCCCAGGCACCGCCATTCGTTGTCGACCCGGTCGCAGAAGGCGACATGGTGGATATTCGTTCCGCCGCTCCAGTTGAAGCCGACGATCGCTCCGACTTTCGGCTCGTCCAGTTTGGTCCCCCATTTCAGCCAGCTCGACGCCAGGGCGTGATTGGTTCCATCAATGCCGACCTGTTTCAGGCACCAGTTCACGTAGGCCGAGCACCATTCGACCCCTTCCTCGCCGGTCCGGGTCACGTACTTCTTCTGGTTATCGGTCTCCTGGATATTCGTGCAGGTCCAGATGTATTCCATGATCCGCGGGTTGTGGGTCGACCCCGCGATCTCCTGCTGACCGATCTGCGCGCGGGCCACTTCAATCCACGTCGGCACCCGGCTGAACATCCGGTAGATCACCGTCGCCCGGGCGATATCCTGCAGGCCGATGATGGTCTTGTTCAGGAACGCCGCGAACTTCTCGCGGTCCGAAAGCACGCTGTCGCGGATCGCCATCCACTGGGCGGCCCGCTCCGGATGCGTCTTCGGATCGATCTTGTCGCCGAAGCCGGTCTGCTCCTTGAAGATGCCGTTGACCAGTTCGCTGATCGACTTCTTTTCCGCGGGCGGCAAACCGCGCCAGACTGCATTCCATCGGCTCATGAGCAGGGACTCCCGAAGGACGCGCTTCAATCGACGCGCACGGCAAGGCCGCGACCGAAAGACGTCGCCAGCATTGTCTGCCGAACGGCGGAATTGTTGCGTGCAATCCGGAACCGGTCTCCCGATTGACGCGACTCGTCCTTAATCCCCCCCGACCGTGTCATACGGCCTGAGCCCGATCGCCACCGGCTGCGGAAACTGCGACCGCGTTTTCAGCCACGTATTCCAGCCCAGCCGCGGCCCGATGCCGGCCTTGTCACCGCATTTCAGCGAGGGGACTTCCTCGGGCCGCAGGTTCAGCTGCAGGTCGAAGTCGAGCTGCGTGCCGGCGTACAGGCGGGTGAACTGCACCAGCGGACGGTGGGCGTCGCCGATCGGCAGCAGCGAGCAGAACTCGGTGTATCGCAGCGGGCCGAGGTGAATCCGGAACTTGCCCTGGACCTCCCACACCTTCTGGCCGGCGACCGTTTCCACGCCCAGCCGCGTGTTGCCGCCGAGCGTCAGGCGGGTGCGATCGGAGGGTTCCAGCAGCAGCCAGCGTCCGCACAGGCTTTGAACCTTTACGGGCCAGCGGAAATGGTCGGAGAGGATTGCTTCCAGTCCGACGGCCGGACGCCGCCGCTGCGCGAGCACGCCCGCGTAGTATCGAAACGTGTGATCCGAGAGACCGGTTCGCGGTTCGAGGTGGTCGCGCTCGGGCAGCACATATCTCGACGCCGCCCCCGACAGGCCGCTCAAGGCGAGCAGGATCTCACCGATCGGATCGAGCTGCGGTCGCTCATCGATGACAAACCCGCGGATGTGCTCCGGGCCCTTCTCGATGGCCTGCCGTTCGCGGCGCAGCGTCCGCTCGCTGCTGATCCAGAACTGGTACTTCTCCCACGCCCGGTAGAACAGCGACACCAGCCGGTGGTTGAACAGGTCGAGGAAGTCCTTGAGGACGCGGTCCTTCTTCGCGATCCGTTCGAGCATCAACTCCGTGTAATGGCGGGGAAGCGCGCCCTGGGGGCCGGTCATCCCGAAGAACGTGACCGTCATCGCCGGGGGACGGTTGCCGTCGTCCGTCGCTTTGACGTCGTACAGCTGGCTGGCCGGGAATTCGTTGGAGGGGAGCGCGCCGAACCGAACCGCTTCCTGCTTGGGATTGGCGTCGCGACCAACGGGGGCGCGGGTCGGCTGCCAGCTCTCGAGGAGCCGCACGGCCTGGAAGAAGTTGAAGCGGAACGCTTCCTTGAGCAGGTGGCCGATGACGCCCGGGGGGGCCGCGGGTTTCCGCGACGGTTGTTCGAAGGCTGGCGGTTCGGTGCTCATGCGCAGGTGTCAGGCCGGCCAGGCGTTCGCAGCGCGGTCTCCCGCATCGCGATCGATGCGGGAGACGGCGGATGCGAACAGGCGGAGTCGCCCGGCGAGTCTAAGGCGTCACAGAGCCTTTGCCCACTTCCTCGCAGGTCTTTCACCCGGCATTCCGCACGCGGCGGCGGGCGTTCTCGAGCTCGAAATGCGGCGCCTCGATCACCGGTTCCAGCCGGATCGGAGCCACCACGTCATCATGCGTTTCGTGCAACCGTTCGGCGTGCTTGACGATCGAACGGCCGAGGCGTCCGCTGAGCAGCAGCGGGAACACCGCCAGGCTGGTGATCGCGGCCCACGTCGACGACCACACGCCCGCGCGAACGGCCGACGGCGCCAGCTCCGGTGCGAAGATGCTCAATCCTCCGAAGAGGGCGACCAGCGTCACCAGCGCCTGCCGTGACCGGCTCGTCGAGCCCGTGAGCGCGAAGGCAATCGCTTCGTGGCGGGTCGATGTCGCGGCGGACCACTCGGCGAGGTCGTTCACCAGCCGCACGCACGACAGCACCCCGATGCTGAGCGAGGCCGCAATCGCCAGGAATGACGCCACTCCGAACTGCTCCGGATGGAAGCCCGGAACCGCAACCAGCATCGTCAGCACCAGTCCGCGAACGGGAGACCGCGTCCCCAGCGACGTGACGATCAAAGTCAGGACCACCAGCGCTCCCAGGACGCCCGGCCGCCGACTCGGGGTCGACGAATGGTCGGCCGCGATCACCACGTCGCCGCTCAATTCGTGCGACACGCCGGCGTGGAACCGCAGCACTTCCTGGATGCCGCGGTGAATTTCCGTCAGCACCGTCTTCGGTGACGCGGACGAGATCGACGCGACCGAGGCCTGGATCAGCCATGTCTCGCCGGTCGCTGATTCTCCGACGTCGCCCGCTTCGCCGCCGCGAATCCAGCGTCCCCCCATCGCCTGGTTCTGTTCACGCAGTTGTTCCGACACGCGGTTCGATCGCGCGATGTAGGCCGTTCGCTCGCGGGTTTTGGCCTGGTCGTCCGGCCGGGCCACTTCGGGGGCCGCCTCGGCCAGCGACATGGCGCCGGTGACGCCGGGGCTGGCTTTCACCTTTTCCACCGCCGCCCGGACGATCGAGGCGCGTTCGAGGAACCGGAGCCGCTGGGTCCGCTCGGCATCGAACCGTATTTCCG
>Ga0247823_10002800_pt1 | contig 14340 bp, 17 predicted proteins | sample 13C_PalmiticAcid_2_FD_192426 | JGI IMG/M metagenome (GOLD analysis project Ga0247823, IMG submission 192426) | Soil microbial communities from agricultural site in Penn Yan, New York, United States - 13C_PalmiticAcid_Day30 | ecosystem: Environmental > Terrestrial > Soil > Agricultural land...
CAACCACATCAGCGCGCCAACCAGCGCGAAGGAGAGAACGAGCGCCTGCTCCTCGGCGATCTTCTCGACGATCCCAATCATCGCGTGCCGCCGGTCGCACGGCCCAGCAGGCCGACGAGCCCGAAACAGGTTGCCACGACGAGCACGCCGGTGAGCAGCACCATCGGCCCGCCCTCCACCGCCGCCAGCACATTCTGCTGCGACGCCATCGCTACGACGATGGGTATGTACATCATCGCCCAGAATTCGACGCCGAGCCGCATGCCGGGCGTCAGCTTCCCGCGCCGCGCCAGCCAGATCTTAGCAAGGATAAGCAGCAGCATCGCGATACCGACGCCGCCGACATTCGCCTTTACGTGCAGCAGGCGGCCGAGCGCTTCACCCAGCGCCACGCCCAGCAGCGTGCACAACGCCAAGAGCGCCGTTCCGTAGATCGCCATGCATCCCCCTGATTTTCTCGTTAGTTGTTCGGCGTGGGCTCGCGCTTCGCGGTGAACCGGTCGAGCGCCGCAGAGGCGTTGAACATGTGTGCGCGCATGCAGCGCGCCGCCTCCTCGCCATCGCCGCGCATGATCGCCTCGAGCACCTTCTCATGCTCCCCGCGCGAGCGCACCGGGCGGCCGCTCTCGCGCAGCTGGGTGCGTCGGAAGGCCGCCATGCGATCGCGCAGCGCAATTGCCTGCTCGGCCAGGAAACTGTTGTGCGTCCCCTCGTAGATCGCGCGATGGAACTCCCAGTTCAGGCGGTCATAGGCATCGATGTCATTGTCCAGGACCATCGCCTCGGATTCCTCATGCAGACGCGCCAGACGGCTCCGTTCGATAGGCGTCATCCGCCAGGCAGCGAGGCGCACGCACATTGCCTCGATCTCTGCGGTCATCTCGAACATCTCGACGATACGCTCCGCGGTGAAGCCGGCGACGATCGCGCCGCGCCGCGGGCGTATCTCGACCAGACTGGCCGCCGCGAGTTGGCGCAGCGCCTCGCGCACCGGGGTGCGTGAGGCTCCGAACCGGTCGCCGATCTGCTGCTCGTCGAGCGCCTGACCCGGCGGAAGCGTACCGGCCGTGATCTCATCGGCGAGCGCGATACGGATTCGCTCCGATAGAAGTGGATTGGGGTTGGTGTCGTCGCTCGACGTCATCTCGTCCTGCATGCGCAAAATGGGTAGAGAAACATTCTTGCATACACTACAGGTGCGTACAACCGGCTTAACGCGGACCCGCAAGTCAACACGGATCGGGATATTATGGGCCTTACCGTCTTCTCAGTTTTCAGCGATCGAGCGCATCGCACTCCGCATGCTGTGCTTCTCTACCTTCCGAATGGCACGGTTCTCACCTATGGGGAGGCGTTCGATCGCACCGGCCGGATCGCCAACCTGTTTCGCAGCTGCGGTGTGCAGCCGGGCGACCGGATCGCGATCCAGACCGAGAAGAGCGCGGAGGCGCTACTGACTTATCTCGCGGCGCTGCGGATCGGCGCGGTCTATCTTCCGCTGAACACGGCCTATACTCCGGCGGAAATCCGCTATTTCCTCAGCGACGCCCGCCCCACCCTCTTCCTCCACCGCATCGAGGACGAAGCCGCCCTGGCGGTACTCTGCGCGGAGCTGGGCGTGCCCCAGAGGCTTACGCTCGACGCGGACGGCCGCGGCACGCTCGCCGAAGGCGCAGACGCGCAACCGACCCAGTCCGACGTGTGGCAGGCAGGTGCCGACGACCTCGCCGCGATCCTTTACACCTCCGGCACCACCGGACGATCGAAGGGAGCGATGCTTACCAATGGCAACCTCGCATCCAACGCGGCGACGCTGGCGGACTACTGGCGATTCACCGCGTCCGACGTGCTGCTTCACGCCCTGCCGATCTTTCACACGCACGGCCTGTTCGTCGCGACCAACACGACGATCCTCGCCGGTAGTTCGATTCAATTGCTGCCCCGTTTCGACCTGGGCAAGATCCTGCAGGCGCTTCCCGACGCCACCGTGATGATGGGCGTCCCCACCTTCTACACCCGGCTCTTGTCCGATCCCGGCTTCACCCACGATCTGGTAGCGCACATGCGGCTGTTCGTGTCCGGCTCCGCGCCCTTGTCCGCCGAGACGCACAAGGAATTCTACACGCGCACCGGCCATGCCATCCTCGAGCGCTACGGCATGACCGAGACCAACATGAACACGTCGAACCCCTATGACGGGGACCGCGTGGCCGGGACCGTCGGCTTCCCCCTTCCCGGCGTCGAGCTCAAGATCACCGATCCAGAAACCGGCGCCGAAGTCGCGCAAGGCGATGTCGGCATGATCGAAGTGCGCGGCCCGAACATATTCCAGGGATATTGGGAGCAGCCCGAGAAGACCCGCGAGGAGCTGCGGGAAAGCGGCTTCTTCATCACCGGGGACCTGGGGATGATCGATACCTGCGGCTATGTCTCCATTGTTGGACGCGCCAAGGATCTGATAATCTGCGGCGGCTACAATGTGTATCCAGCCGAAGTTGAAGCGCTGCTCGATGCCATCCCCGGCATCGCCGAGAGCGCGGTCATCGGCGTGCCGCACGCGGACATGGGCGAAGGCATCGTTGCCGTGGTGCAGGCGCGGGATCCCACCCTCACCGAAGCAGAGGTTCTCACGGCGCTGGCCGGGCAGCTCGCCCGGTTCAAACAGCCGCGGCGTGTCATCTTCCTGCCCGAGCTGCCGCGCAATACCATGGGGAAGGTCCAGAAGAAGCAGCTCCGCGCGCAGTTCCACGAACTTTTCGAGAGCGTGCAGGCATGAGCCTGTTCAAACATTTGAGTGCGATCCTGTTCGCTCTGCTTCCGGTGGGCTGGGTTACGCCCGCGCTAGCGCATATGCCGAGCTGCCTCGGTGCCGAACCGGGCAAGGCCAGCATGGTGGAACTGCCCGGCAGCAACCGCACGGTGTTGCTCTACCTGCCCAAGTCCTTCCCGGCACCACGTCCAGCGCCCCTGGTACTGCTGCTACATGGGAGCGGCGGCACCGGGGGCGAGGTCCTGGCACATTCCAGGCTCGCAGAGGCTGCGGATCACAACGGCTTCATCATAGCCGCACCCGACGGAGGCATTCCGCTGGGCAAGGGTTTTGTCTGGAATATCCCAGGGGTGCCTGCAGTGAGCGGCCGCATGCCCTCCCCGAAGGACTTGAACGACGTGGCGTTCCTCCAGCATGTGGTCGACTCCTTGGTGGTCCATCGCTGCGTTGCCTCCGACCAGGTCTTCGCCACCGGCATATCGGGAGGCGGCCGTATGACCTCGCTGCTCGCCTGCGTCGATGCGGGTCGCTTCGCTGCCATTGCTCCGGTGGTCGGGCTGCGCGCGGGCATTCCGCTGGCGAGTGAGCCGACGCGCCCCGACCCGGCTAGTTGCCAGCCGTCGCACCCGATGCCGATCCTGACCTTTGCCGGTGATGCTGACCGGACAAACCCGATCGCGGGCGGCGGGGCGCCTTATTGGCAATATTCGATGCGCATGGCCGAGACACGTTGGGCCGAACTCAATGGCTGCAAGGCGGCAGTCGCACGACGTTCTGTTGTCGCCGACAGGGTCTATGAGGAAGGCTTCACCCACTGCCGGGACGGGGCAGATGTCCTTGCCCGGGTGACGATCGGCGGAACGCACGAATGGGTGGCAGACAATGAGGCGCTCTGGGCGTTCCTCGCCAAGCATCGACGCCGCCAGTTCCCGGCTGAGAACACCCCGAGGTAATTCCAGTCGCCCGAGCACTTCTACGAGATTCGAAGCTCGGCCAGGACCGAATATATCCGAAATGGATGATACCGGAGGAGCAGGTGACCGACCTTAGCACCATGCGCGCCGATGCCTTGAAGACGAAGACCATTTCAAGCTCTCGCGTGCACAGGGGCATGGCGAAGGAATATGAGCGGCGGGCGCGGGGTTTCGAAGCGCGGCGTGCCAGCAGGGGTTATGCTCGACTGACCTGGTGAAACCAAAGTGAGCGCAATATCCTCCTCTGTTTAATGCCGCGGGAAACAATCTCCACTTCGGATCAGCAATCCTCCGATTCGGATTGATCGGTCGTCCAACGACGATACAACGCTTTGGAAACGTTATGCGGGTGACTTGCATGCCACGAGAATGGGGCGACCGCGTACCCGAAGAGCAATGCGAGGTCCGCGCCCGTCGCGACGACCGTGTGATGCGCATCGCTGCCCTGATTTTCGCGACCTTCTTCTTTCTAGGGGTCTGGGCGACGTTCGCGGGCTGATATGGCCCCTTCGTCACTCGACCGGCTTTCCGACACACAGCGGCGCTGCCTGACGCTTGTCGGACGCGGCCGGCGCACGAAGGAGATAGCCAAGGAACTCGGTCTCGCGCCCAATACAGTCGACACCTATTTGCGCCAGGCGATCCGGACGCTCGGCGTAGCCACTCGGTTCGAGGCCGCGCGGCTTCTGGAAGATCGCGACCCAGGCCCCTCTCAGGAATTGAGATATCAAGCGCCGGCGATTGCCCGACCTGAGGGACCTGCCATTGAAGAGGCGCCGGGGGACGAGGCCATCTCATCGCTTCCAGGCGCGGTCCAGGAGCGGCATCCGCCGTTCGATCCGAGAGGATATCCGCGTCCGGGACGTCGATGGCGGCCGTTTCGCGGCCCGTGGGGAGGCCGGAATGAACTGACGATCCAGCAGCGGCTGCTTTGGATGGCTATCGGGACGGTCTTCGTCCTGCTGGCGCTCTTCCTGGGACTGGCTGCGGTTGAATCGCTTCAGAACAGTTTGCTGGTGCTCCGCGGAAGCCACTGACTCGCCGACCACAAACCTATCGACCCGGCAGCGCGCTGCCCGGGCAGGAGACGCTTATGCTCAAGGAACGCCTCGCCGCCGCCCATGCGGTCCAGTCCACTTTCCTCGCGGCCGAGCGCGCGCAGGACTCAGCCGCCGTCGAGACGGCCAAGTGCCTGGCTGCCGCCCTCGAGGCGCGCCAGGTCGCCAATCTGCCGCTCGGCACAGGCCTCAAGGCGATCGGGCTGATGGCCCGCAGCGCCGCTCTTGCGGTAGAGGCCCGGCAATCGCTGATCGAAGCGCATCCCGAGCTGGCGGCCATTCCCGGCCAGATCGGCCTGGATCAGATCAGGGCCTGGGGGCCTACCAGCGATGACTGCGTCCCGGTCGAACCGCGCGGCCAGGAATTCGCACCACCCCCGCTGGCCGTCGCCGCCTGACACTCCGCTTGACCGAGGGCAACGGTCATGTTCCGCTGGCGGAATGTTTTTCTGGCTGTTTCTCGGGCTATTGGTGCTGGCCTGCTTGCTCGCCATTCTGGTGGGCGGCGGGCCAGAGAGGCTGGTCGCCTTGCTGTTCCTGACGGCATGGCTTGCTTCGATGGCCGTAGAGCGCCCCTTCTCCGTGCGCTATGCGACATTGGAGACGGCGACCATGGTGGTCGACCTGCTGCTGTTCGTCGCGCTGCTGTGGATCGCACTGACGTCGCGGCGCTATTGGCCGATGGCACTGGTCAGCCTCCAGGCGATCATCCTGATCGTGCATCTGGTGAAACTTCTCGACCCCTTGCTGATCCGCGCGGCCTACGAGCGCATGACGATCGTCTGGCCGATGCTTCAGGTGTTGATCCTGATAGGCGGAACGCTCGTCCATGCGCGGACCCGCAAGACCACGACCAGCTGATCGCACTGCTGCGCCCGGTTTCACCGAGAAAGGCGCACCTGATTGCCGACCGGCTGCTCGGCATCTTCGGCACACTCGACGCTATATTGTCCGCCGAGCCCGATGCGCTGCTGGCGAACGCCGGCTCACGTGCCTGCGCAAGGCACCTGAATGCGATCGGGTCCGCGTTTCGTCTTGTACTCCTGAAGCGGATCCGGCGCGGACCGCTACTGACGAATGGCAATCAGCTTCACGATTATCTCAACTTCGTCGCGGCGCACGGCCGGATCGAAAGCATACGGGTGCTTTATCTCAATAGTAGGCACGAGTTGCTTCGCGATGATCTCCTGTCCCAAGGCACGACGAATGAGGCCAGCCTTTCGGTGCGCTCCATCCTGAAACGTGCACTCGAGCTCGACGCGCACGAATTCCTCGTCGTCCACAATCATCCCTCAGGCGATCCCACTCCCAGCAGAGGCGACAAGGAAATCACACGCCAGCTCGCCGCTGGCGCGAGATCCATCGGGCTGATCCTGGTGGATCATATCGTTGTCGCGCGCGGCCAGTGGGTCAGTTTTCGCGAACAGATGCTGCTGTAAGTCGCATCGCCGGCCGGTACCTCTTCGCGCGCAGCTCAGTCGCTGGCAGGCGATCTACACGCCCCAATGGGACGAAGGTCGCCAGCTAGCCACATCTGTCCCGTCGTGCGGTAGGCGTTCTCCTTTCGCGCTCTGCTCAGTCCTCGTCCTGCCACCTACGCAAAACCGTCTGGTCATGATAAGCCATGCGGTCTGGCGTAGTGATGAATTCCATCGTCGTGCCCCAGGGCATGCGACAGTAGCAGACCTTGTTTCCTGGACCTTTCTCTGTTGCGTAGGGAATGGCGCGCGGCGCGGTGAGCGCTATGCCTCCCGCCTTCTCGAAGCGCCCGACCGAAGCCTCGATGTCGTCGGTGTAGAGAGCGAAGTGCGTGATGCCAAAGTCGCTCGCCCGGATCGGCTGGGCTTGTTCCGGCCCATGCATTTCGAATAGCTCGATGTCCGGCCCCGTACCGATCTTCACCATTGCCTGAGCACGGACCACCGTTCCCGGGAAAGCGCCTACCGCCCGCTCGAACTCCGGGCCCTGCCGCGGCGGATCCTGGGGACCGAAGGACTGGTAGATCACCTGGCCACCAAAAGCTTCCACCAGGAACGATTTCGCGGCTTCGATGTCGGGCACCGTGATGCCTATATGGTTGACGCCGCGAATGAGTGGTGCGGTCATGACAGTCTCCTTTGCTGCTTATTCGATCCATTGTGATCGCAGCCAGTGCACTTCGTCGGCAGTCTCGCGATCTGCACGAGCCACGATAGCGCGGTCGCCTAGTCTCAATTGACCTTGAGGAACTCGACAAGGGCGGCCGCTACTTCAGCCGGCCGCTCGTCCGCGACATAGTGGCTGCACCGCGCGATCGAGCCGCCCGTCACCTTGCTGGCGAACTCCTTGAGCATCGGCACCATCTGCGCACCGAAGCGCTGGTCACCGCCCAGGCCTAGCACCGGGATCTCGATCGGTTGCTTCTTGTACTCGAGTGCAGCCGCATGGTCGGCGGTCAGGGTCCGATACCATTCCATGCCGCCGCGAGTGCGGCCGGGAAGCGCCATTGCCTTGGCGTAGATCTCGATGTCCGCCGGATTGAAGCTACTGTGATCGTAGAACCGCTCTGCCATGAAGGTCGAAACATACTCATATTCGCGGCCATGGATCAGGCGCTCAGGCAGGTCCCGGTTCATATGGAAGCTGAAATGCCAGAGCTTGGCGATCGTCGCCTCCCATCCGGTCCAGCCGGGAAGCGGTACATCAAGTACGGCCAGGTGGGTGACCGCCTCCCGATAAATGGCGGCCTGTGGCAAGGCGACCATACCGCCGATATCATGTCCGCACACGGCGTAATGTTCATGCCCAAGGGCAACCATCACTTCGTGCGCGTCGCCCGCCATCGTCGCCTTGTCATAGCCTCCCTGCGGGCAGTCGGAGAAACCCGCGCCGCGCAGATCGATGGCGACTACGCTGAAATGCCCGGCCAGCAGCGGCATCACCTTGTGCCATTCCCACCAGGTTTCCGGCCAGCCGTGCAGCAGAAGGATGGGCGGGCCTGCGCCCCCCGTGACAGCGTTCATCTTGATGCCATTCACTGGCACCAACTGCTGAGTGAACCCCTTTAAAGTCGGGATCATGATCGCTTTCCGGTCAGATGCTGATATTCGGAAAAGAGCGCGTGGACGGCGCTCAAGGCTGGTCGAAATCGGTGGCGATCGTGATGTCACGCCAGGCGTCGATATCGCGGCGGAAAACTGCCAGCTTTCGCTCGGCGATCGCATGCGCGGCCGGGCCAAGCGGCAAATGGAGTGGAGCGTCATCGGCGTCGACTGCTCGCAGGATCACTGCGATCGCCTTGTCAGGGTCGCCTGCCTGATTGCCGTGGTTGGTTTCGCGATAATGTTTGCGCGAGCTAGCGGCGTATTCCGGCATCTCGTTGGCCGTCATCGCGATCGATCGGCCAAGGAAATCGGTGCGAAACGGACCTGGCTCGACGATCAGTACGCGAATGCCGAACGGAGCCAGTTCGCCCGCTAGCGCTTCGGAAATCCCTTCCACAGCGAACTTGGCGGCATGATAATACCCCCCGCCGCCGCGGCCCTCGATGCCCGCGCCAGAAGACATGTTGACGATCGTTCCGCCAGAACGTCGCAGGATGGGCAACGCGGCTCTGGTGGTTTCGATCAGGCCGAAGACATTCACCTCGAACATCGGCCGATATTCCTCGGGCGCGCCTTCCTCGATCGCGCCGAACAGCGCGTAGCCGGCATTGTTCACGAGCACGTCAAATCCGCCAAAAGTCTCGACCGCCTTTGCGACCGCTGCCTGAACTGCCGCAGCATCGGTCACGTCGAGCGGCAAGGTAATCATGCGGCTGCCGAAAGGCTCGGCCATTTCCTTGATTGCCTCGACGTCGCGGGCTGTCGCGATGACCCGATCGCCGCGCTTTGCTGCAGCGAGCGCGAGCCGATGGCCGAAGCCGCTCGAGCAGCCCGTGATGAACCACGTTTTCATTACCTCTTCCTCCAAGCCGCATTGAGGCGAAGGCAGGAATCTAGGCGTTTATATTTGTTCTTAAACCAACATATTTGTATTCCTCCCGTTCAATTTTGTGTGGGTGGCAGCGATGGAGTGGAGTGACGTCAGGATCTTTCTCGCTGTTGCGCGATCCGGTACGCTTGGCGGTGCCGCGCGTTTTCTTCAGATAAGCCATCCGACCGTCGGTAGGCGCCTTCGCGCCCTTGAGGAGACGATCGGTCAAACGCTCTTCCAGCGCACTGCGGAAGGTCTTGTTCTGACTGAGGAGGGCCACGGTATCATCCCGCTGGCCGAGCAGATGGAAGAAGCCGCGCTGACCATGGAGCGCCGGCTCGCGGGGCAGGAGCAGAATCTCAAAGGCAGTCTGCGCATCTCGTCAGCGGACTGGTTTGGCGCTTATGTCCTTCCTCCCATCCTCGCGGACTTCTCAAAAGCCTGTCCCAATGTCGATATCGAGATCCTGACGGGCACTCGCCTGTTCAGCCTTGCCCAGCGCGAGGCCGACATCGCTTTTCGTATCGTTCCGTTCGACACTGCTGATGTCGTTCAGCGACGGCTCTTCAGCCTGGAGTATGGCGTCTACATCGCCAACGAAGCAGCTGATCCCAAATATGGCGACGGGACCGGTTTCCGGCTGATCACCCATGACACGTCGACAGGCCATTTCCCCGACATCGCCTGGCTCATCGAGAGCTTTCCAAACGCGATACCGGTCCTGCGATCGAACAACCGCCACGTGCAGGGGCGCATGTGCAGGCAAGGCGTTGGCATTGCTGTCCTGCCCTGCGTGGTCGGAAACCAGATCCCAGGTATCCGCAGGCTGGAACTGCCGAAATCGCCGCCGGCGCGCCAAATTTGGATGGGATATCATCGGGACCTGCGGCGTCTTGCGCGTCTTCGCGCATTCGTCTCGACGGTGTCGGACCATCTCGTGAACGCGACCTGGTGACGCCGTGGATCCTGTGCGCGAAAGTTATTTCGATCAGGCTCTGATACTAGAATCATGCCGCTGATCATGGTCGCGAACCAAGGAGTGAGATTGCCCATGTTGAACCGCCGCGAAGCGCTGCTGGCAGGATTGGCTACGAGCTTGCTCAGCCCGGGGGCGCGCGCCGAGCAACAAGCTGGCACCTGGCCCGCATATCCGGCCGAGGAGATCGACCTATGGCCGGGCACGCCGCCCGGCGCGCCCGCCGCCCTGCCGGTCGAGCAGGTGATCGAGACAGGCACGGAGGATCACCATGGACGGATGGTCAAGGGCATCGCCCGTCCGCGTATGAAGGTGTTCCGGCCTTCCAAGCCGAACGGGGCAGCTCTGCTGGTGACACCCGGCGGCGGTTACTCCGTGATCGTGATCGACGCCGAGGGCTATCAGATCGCACCCTGGCTCGCCGAACGCGGCTGGACCGTCTTCGTCCTTTATTATCGCCTGCCGGGCGAAGGCTGGGCAGACCGGGCGAATGTGCCGCTGGCCGACGCACAGCGCGCCATGCGCCTGATCCGTTCGCGTGCGGCGTTGTATGGCTTCGATCCTGAAAAGGTGGGGGCAATGGGCTTTTCTGCAGGTGGCCACGTCTGTGGCGATCTCGCCACCCGGTGGAATGCGAAGGTATATGACGGCATCGACGCCGCTGACCGGCTAAACGCGCGGCCGGCGATCGCCGCCCCCATCTATGCCGTCCAGTCGATGCGTGAGCCCCTTGCCCATGCCGGCTCGCGCGACATGTTGCTTGGGCCGAACCCCTCGCCTGAGATACAGTGTGTGCACAGCCCCGCCCGCAACATCTCGGCCAGCATGCCACCGATCTTCCTGGCCCATGCGGAGGACGACACGGTGGTCTCGGTCGAGAACACCGTCGAGATGCGCGCTGCCCTGAAAGCCGCGGGCGTGAAGGTGGAGACCCATCTTTTCACTGCCGGTCAACATGGTCTTGGCCTGCCCGGCCCGGCGGGAGAGCCAGCTCGGCACTGGAAAGAAATTTTCGCTACCTGGGCAAGGACTCAAGGGCTCGGCTGAGAGGCAACCTAACTTTACGCGCTTTAACCCGCGCAGAGCGCAACCCGCGCGCCGCGCGCAAGGGAGAAGTTCATGGTCACCGCATCCACCGCCCTTGAATCGAATGAAAAGACCATGTTGACCGACGCGTTCGCAAACACTTCGCTGGGGACGTTCCGATCGCCGAAAAAGTGAAAGGCTTTGCCATGAAGCGTCCGTGGATCAGCACCGGATTTGCCGGGATCGCCGCGATTACGGCAGCCAATATGTTGCGCGAACGACTCTGAATTCAGATTCGCGGACTCGACAGCTTCCACGATGGCCCCGGGCGACATGCGAGCACTCGCCAGTCGCGGACCCTTCGACGACTGGAGACTTGCCGGCGATCGGTAGCAAACCGCCGTCATTCCAGAGGCGCTATATCTCATTCTGGCGGCTCCTCCAGGGGTCAGCGAATGCGGCCGCGCTGAACCAGATTGAAGATTGCGAGCAGCACCACGACACCAACAAAGGCAGTGACAAGGCCGGTCAGCGAGAATTCCGGCGCGGTGAAGGGCCGATGGGCGTGAAGCTCAGCTGGCGTCGCCCCGGCCATCGATCAGCCCCGCCAATTCCTCGGGCGCGCCGCCAGGAAACAGCCTGGCAAGATGGCCCAGGAATGCCGAGACCCGGGCGCTGAGCAGCCGCCGCGAGGGATATAATGCCCAGAGCTCGGTCTCGGGTGCGTCGGCATCGCCCCAGCATATCAGCCGTCCGGCCGCCAGGTCTCGGCCGACCAGCGACAAGGGCAGCCGACCGGCGCCGGCGCCAAGCAGGACCGCGTCCCGGACCATGACCATCGAGGCGAGCGACAGCACCGGCTCGACCGGGAACTCCTGCGATGCGCCAGCTACCTTGAGCTTCCATATAACTTGAGGATCCGCCGCGCCGCGCACCACCGCCGAGACGGCCGCGCCGTCCACCGGCCGGGCGAGCGAAGGTGCCGCCACCACCACCAGCCGGTCGCGAAGAAAGGCCCGACCGACCAGGCTCTCGTCAGACCGGGGATTGACCCGGATGACCAGGTCATAGCCCTCCTCGATCATGTCGACCGCGCGGTCGTCGGTAGTCACTTCAAGGCGTACCTCGGGATAGTCGCGCACGAAGCCCGCCGCGATCCTGCCCATCGCTGTCTGGGAAAAGAGCAGGGGCGCGCTGATCCGGAGCGTGCCGCGCGGCCGGCCGCCACCCGAGGCGATTCCCGCGACAGCCTCGGCGAGCTCGGTGAGCAGCGCCGCCGAGCGCGCGTGCAGCGCCCGGCCTTCCTCACTGAGCTTCAGGTCTCGCGAGCCACGCTCGAACAGGCGGACGCCGAGTGCCGCCTCCAACTCCGAGACGCGGCGCGACAAGGTCGCCTTGGGTCGCCCGGTCGCACGTGCAGCGCGACCGAAGCCGCTGTGCCGGGCGACCAGGTTGAAATCGGCTAGCGCGAGCAGATCCATTTGTTCCACCATTGAGACGATGCGTCCAGATATAACGGCTATTGGTCATAAATTGGAACTCTAAATTCCGGGACGTCGCTCACGACATCCAAGGAGAACCCCAATGACCATTCTCGTTATCGGCGCCACCGGCCGCGTCGGCCGCCACGTCGTCGACCAACTCGTCCAGCGCGGCGTCAAGGTCCGTGTGCTCACCCGCGATCCGGCCAAGGCCAGCTTCCCCGAAGCGGTGGAAATCGCGCAGGGCGACCTGCTCGACATCGGCGCGCTGCGCATCGCCTTCAAGGGCGTCACCAGTTTCTTCCTACTCAACGCGGTGTCGGGCGATGAATTCACGCAGGCGCTGGTCGCGTTGAACATCGCGCGCGAATCCGGCGTCGAGCGGCTCGTCTACCTATCGGTGCTCCATGCCGACCGCTTCGTGAACGTGCCCCACTTCGCCGTGAAATCGGGCGCCGAGCGGATGATCGAGCAGATGGGCTTCGATGCCACGATCCTGCGGCCCGCCTACTTCATCGACAATGAGCACATGATCGCGGACCTCGTCCTCGAGCACGGCGTCTATCCGATGCCAATCGGCGGCAAGGGCGTCGCCATGGTCGATGCCCGTGACATCGCCGAGGTCGCCGCGATCGAGCTGATCCGCCGCGACCGGGAGCCGGGCAGGCAGCCGATCGAGACGATTAACCTGGTCGGCCCCGACACTCTTACCGGCGAGGGCGTGGCAGCGATCTGGTCCGAAGTCCTCGGCCGCCCAATCATCTATGGCGGCGACGACCCGGGCGGCTTCGAGCAGAACCTCGGCACGTTCATGCCGAAATGGATGGCCTATGAGATGCGGCTGATGGCCGAGCGCTACGTTAGCGACGGGATGATCCCCAAGACCGGCGATGCGGAACGCCTCGTGGCCATGCTCGGGCGTCCGCTCCATTCCTACCGGGCGTTCGCGGCCGGCATCGTCGCGGCGCGCTGAACACCAGGGCGAGAGCCATGTCATGGCCGGATAGCGGTTCGCCTGCCCAGGCGGACCGCTACTCACGCCTGTACGAGCCGGCCCGTCAACGCCACCGAGCGCCTCCCGCTCGCGCGCGCCGGCGTCCGATGGGCCGGAACGACGGAGGGAGGGCATTATCGTACGATGATATCCCAAGCCGCCAAGCTGAATCGGGACTATGCCATCGGCCTGACGCGCACCTTGCCGGCGCGTCATTTTCGACCTTCCCTTGCTGTGACGATTACAATGTGAATAATCGGCCCGCACATTGCATCTGCGCGCCTGTTTCCCTTCATGGTCTTCAACATCGTCATACTGGTGATCCAGTCCAGGTTCGGCGGGTCCGAGCGCACCGCACCGCCCGTTGAAGACGCGCTTGCCATCGCCGCTCATCGCGAACCCGCGTATCGAATGTGTCGATCCATTCGATCATGACTGGTCCCGCTCCTATCCTCTCGGCACGCCAACCTAATCCGGCTCTATTCGGGACCGATGTCGGCGCCGACGCCGCCACGCTTGACCGCTCGGAGGTCGGATAGCTCGGCGCACCAATCGGCCCAGGGTGTGTTGCAGGCCATCTGCCCATCGATGCTCACGATCCTACCGATGGCCGGGCCGGTTGCGCAGCGAGGCCCGTTGCGGCCTGGAGCATAGTCTCGGCGGACGCCATTCGAACACGCGCGCGGCTAGCCAAATTAAAGAGTTGATGGCCTAGAACAACCCATCGTCAAAATCATCGTCGTCAAAGCCCGCTTCCTCGACAGCCTCTTCAACTGCCGCATCACCCGGCAAGGCAAAGCGGGCATGCACCGCACGTTCGCTCGCCATGGTGTAGCTTCGTGCAAGCGAGCCCAGCAGTTCACGAAGGGGTTGGATTGCCTCTTCGGCCGGCTCAGGGTTGGACCGAGCATGAGGAGCGAGCTGTTCGACGATCGCGGACAAAGCGGCGCTCACATCCTCGCAATCGACCTTTTCAGTCGTGCCATCGAGGAGCTCGGCGACCGCCGAGGCGTCACTCTCGAGGTCTATCAGGCTCCTGCGGAGCCGCTCGCCGCCACTCCGGATGGAGGCAAGCGAGTCCACCAGCGCCTGGCCGGATCGATCGGT
>Ga0247823_10002801_pt1 | contig 14338 bp, 13 predicted proteins | sample 13C_PalmiticAcid_2_FD_192426 | JGI IMG/M metagenome (GOLD analysis project Ga0247823, IMG submission 192426) | Soil microbial communities from agricultural site in Penn Yan, New York, United States - 13C_PalmiticAcid_Day30 | ecosystem: Environmental > Terrestrial > Soil > Agricultural land...
GGGTCTGCGGGCTGCTAGGCAGTCCTCCCCCTAAGCCGGTAATGAATAAGACCTATAGGGCCGATGGGACCTATAGGTCTTATGGTTCGTTAGCCTTCGACCGTAATGCCCATCGAGCGGGCCGTCCCCTCAATGATCCGGGCGGCGTGTTCCAAGTCCCGGGCGCCGAGGTCGTTCTTCTTCTTCTCGGCGATCTCCAGCACCTGCTTCTTCGTCACCTTGAAGCCCTTGTACTTCCCGGACTTCTTGGCCAGTTCGTCGGCCGGCAGCTGCTTGCCGGCGGCCTTCTTCTCGATCGGTAGCCCGGCGGCCTGCTTCAACAGCACCGCGGCCGGCGGCGACTTGATGATGAACTCGAACGACCGGTCCGAGTACACCGTGATGACGACCGGCGTCATCATGCCCTTCAGCGCCGCGGTGCGGTCGTTGAACTGCTTGACGAACATGCCGATGTTCACACCGTGCGCGCCGAGGGCCGGGCCGACCGGCGGGGCCGGGGTCGCCTGCCCACCGGGGCACTGGAGCTTCACTTGCGCGGTGACTTGCTTGGCCATAGACGGAATACCCTACAAACGTTAGACACCCCCGGCCAGCCGGGGGTGTGCATTTTCGCCACTTGTGGCTTCGCTTTAGACCCGATCGACCTGCCAGTAGTCCAGGTCGACCGGTACCGGACGGCCCCAGATCGTCAGGGTGACCTTCACCTTCGGCGACTGGCTGTCGCGGTCGGCGATCTCCGTGACCGGCCCCTCCATGTTCGCGAACATCCCCTCGCGGACCTTGACCGTGTCCCCGACCTCGTAGTCGAGTTTGATCCGACCCTTCCCGATCGCCTCCTCCTCGGCGGCCTTCTTCTCCTTCGCCCCCCCCTCGGTCCCGAGCAGCTCGTCCTGGTCGGCCAGCATCCGCTGGACCTCCCGGTCGCTCATCGGCAGCGGCGGCTTGGTCAGGCTCCCGCCGACGAAGTCCCCGATCCCGCTCGTCTCGCGGAAGAGGTACAGGACGTGTTCGTTGAACTCGACCTCGCAGAACAGGTAGCCGGGGAACTTCTTCACCTTCTTGATCCGCCGCTTGCCGTCGCGGACCTCGGTGATCTTCTCGACCGGGACGACGATCCGCCCGACGAACGGCTCCAGATTCTGGAGCTTCACCCGCCGTTCCAGGTTCTGCCGGATCGAGTCCTCCCGCCCGCTCTGCACCTTGACGACGTACCACTTCTTCGAACTCGCCGGGGCGGCGGGCGCCTCGGCCGCCGGGGTCTCGGCGGCGGGGGCCGCGGCGTCCGCCGGCGGTTCGGCGACCGCGGTGGCCGTGTCCGCCGCCGGCTCGGGGGCGTCGGTCGCGACCGCGTCGGTCGGGGTCTCGTTCTCGTCGCTCATATGTGTGCCCCTCGGGGCGGTTACCACGACTCGCCGGCTTTCGGGTCCACCCGCTGGTTCTGCTCGGCCGCCGCCTTCCGGTCCGCGGCCGTCGGCAGGACGTTGACCACTTCCCGGCTCAGAACGAAGTTCCAGAAGATGTCCACGACGAACAGGAACACGGTCAACAACAGCAGGCAGACGATGACGACGACCGTGTCGCGGATCAGCGCCTTCCGGGTCGTCCACGAGACCTTGTTGATCTCGGCCTCGGTCGCGATCAGGAAGTCGGCGAACGTCGGATAGTTGACCGCCCGCCACGCCACCCACAGCGACGCCCCGACGAGCAAAAGCGGCACGGCAAACGCCAGGTCCGACAGGATGGTGAACCCGCCATCGATCCGGGGCCGGCCCTGGTTCTCGGTCCGGGCCCGGGCCCGGGCGTCCTCGTTCTGCTTCTTCTCGGCCTCGTTCTCGGTCACCTTGAGCGGCGGGACCCCGACCGGCTCCTTATACTCCCCGCCGAGTACCCAGTCGCCGAGCCGGTTCTCCCGCTCCTGCCCGTCCACGCGGACGACCGCGTTCTTCGGCAGATAGTCGTGATGGATCAGCGTCCAGATACCGGTCCCGGCGATGAGCAGGATGCCGAGCATCGTCATCCGCCGGACCCGCAGCCCCTGGGACCGCTTGTAATTGTAGGTCGAGAGCCAGCCCTGCTGGTCCATCGCGATCGACCACTGCGTGAACCGCCCGGTCCGGAAGAATTGCACGATGAGCCCGAGCATCACGGCGTTGAGCACGATCAGGACGATGTTCCCGAAGTTCAGCCCGCGGCCGTAGATCAGCACGATCGCCCGGACGCAGAAGAACACGGTGAACGCGACGCAGATCATGAAGAAGATGCCGCCGCGGATGCCGGTCGCCTGCTTGCCGCTGCCGAGCCGGGTGCCAACGTAGCCGAACCCGACGACGGCCGCGATCTGGGCGAGGATCAGCAGGGCCCCGCTGACGAAGCTGTTGGTCGCCCCGGCGACGGCCGCGTGGACGCCCGAGTCCCAGAGCACCGGCAGCCCGCGCAACACGAGCGCGGCGGCGGCCAGGACGAAGACCGCCCCGACCGCGCTCGACGCCACCAGCCCGAGGGATTGCGAGGGGGTTTTCGGTTCCGCGGTCGGTTGGACGGCAACGGCCATGTGGCTATCCTGATGCAGCCGGTCGGTCGGCCCGGGCGTCGTGCGGCGGGCAGGCGTGCGGCGAGTCCTTACCAAAACGAGCGCCCGCCCCCGGTCCGGGGACGGGCGTTTTCGGGCAAGCCCAAACTTCACCAAGCGTTGGTTTACGTGCCGCGGGCGAAACGTAAACCGCCGTTAGCAGGGGCGGAGTGAATCGAACACTCAACCGCTCGTTTTGGAGACGAGTGCTCTACCAATTGAGCTACACCCCTGTAGCTGCTGTCGGCGGTCGGCTATCTGCTTTCAGCAAGAAGGGACGTCGAAGGCGTCTCTCCTCGCTTCTGGCCGATAGCCGACCCCCGAAAGCGACTCGTTCGCCGTCAGGCCACGATCTTCGTCACGACCCCCGACCCGACGGTCCGGCCGCCCTCGCGGATGGCGAACCGCAGGCCCTCGTCCATGGCGACCGGCATTTCCGGCAGCAGTTCGACCGTCACCTTCAGGTTGTCGCCCGGCATGGCCATCTCGGCCTTGTTGCCGTCCGACGACTTGATCTCGGTGATGCCGCCGGTCACGTCCGTCGTCCGGAAGTAGAACTGCGGCTTGTACTTCGCGAAGAACGGGGTCTTCCGGCCGCCTTCCTCGCCCGTCAGGACGTAGATGTTGGCCTCGAACTTCGTGTGCGGGGTGATGCTGCCCGGCTTGGCGAGCACCTGGCCCCGCTCGATCCCTTCGCGCTCGATACCGCGGAGGAGGCACCCGACGTTGTCACCCGCCTCGGCCGTCTCGCAGGTCTTCTGGAACTGCTCGATGCCGGTGATGACCGTCTTGGTGTTGTCCTTCTTCAGGCCGATGATCTCGACTTCGTCGCCGATCTTGGCCCGGCCCCGCTCGACCCGGCCGGTGGCGACGGTGCCACGGCCCTTGATCGAGAACACGTCCTCGATGCTCATCAGGAACGGCTTGTCGGCCTCCCGCTGCGGCATCGGGATGTACGTGTCGAGGGCGTTCATCAGCTCGTCGATCGACTTGTTGCCCGGGTTGTTGTCGTCCGCCCCGCCGGCGTCCAGGGCCGACTTGGCCTGGCCGCGGATGATCGGGATCTCGTCGCCTGGGTACTCGTATTTCTTGAGCAGGTCGCGGAGTTCATACTCGACCAGGTCGAGCAGCTCCGGGTCGTCGACCGTATCGACCTTGTTCATGAAGACGACGATCTTCGGCACGCCGACCTGCCGGGCCAGGAGCAGGTGCTCCTTGGTCTGGGGCATCGGGCCGTCGTTGGCCGCGACCACCAGGATGGCCCCGTCCATCTGGGCGGCGCCGGTGATCATGTTCTTGATGTAGTCGGCGTGGCCCGGGCAGTCGATGTGGGCGTAGTGCCGGGTCGCGGTCTCGTACTCGACGTGGGAGACGGCGATCGTCACCGTCTTGTTCGCGTCGCGGACGATGCCGCCCTTGGCGATTTCGGAGTACGACTTGACCTTCTCGCCGGCCTTCGGGAACTTGTGAGCCTGCCGGATCAGGATCGCGGCGGTCAGGCTCGTCTTGCCGTGGTCGATGTGCCCGATGGTCCCGACGTTGACGTGCGGCTTGCTGCGCTCGAAGACTCCCTTGGCCATTGTGCTCCCCAGTGGATGTCGGACGGTTGGATTACCGGTGGGGCGGCCGCCGAAGCCGTCCCCCCCGCTGCGGGAACATGTTAATCCTGTCGATCCCGAGAGCTGCTGATGGGAATCGAACCCATGACCTCTTCCTTACCAAGGAAGTGCTCTACCAGCTGAGCTACAGCAGCGTCACCAATGACCACGCTCGGCTTGAAGCTTGTAGACCTCTTCTTTCTGGGCCGACGTCAGGTCGACCTTGGCCCAGTTTTGGGTCTCAACGCAAGCCGCCACCAGCGGGCGATGGGATTCGAACCCACGACATCCTGCTTGGAAGGCAGGAACTCTACCGCTGAGTTACACCCGCATCACCAACGCCCGACCCGCAATGGGCGGAGAGGGATTCGAACCCCCGAACTCGTTAAGAGGCCAGATTTACAGTCTGGTGCAATTGACCGCTCTGCCATCCGCCCGGCGTTGCCCCAGAGCTACCGGTGGGAATCGAACCCACAACCTACGGTTTACAAAACCGTTGCACTACCGTTGTGCTACGGTAGCGGACCTCCGGGAAAGTCTAAACATAGGCCGCCTTGTCGAGGGCGACAAGGCGACGCCAAACCCGTTTCCCGGATTTTAGGGGCCGGAGCAAGCCGTGGATAAGACTTCCCGGCCGGGGGAAAGGTTCACTTCGGGACCAGGTGGTCGAACTGCCGGCGGACGTCGTCCGACGCCCAGGGGTAGACCCACGGATGTTCCCGCTGGCGGTCGACGGACTCCTGGCCGGGGGACACCGGCTGGCCGGTCACCACGAACTCGTCGGCCGACCGGGTGAGCGGCATCAGGTACTCGACGTCCGGCCGCCAGTCCGGCGGGAACGACTGACGCGGCAGCCGGGCGGTCTTCAGGTTCCGGACGCGGATCGTCCCGGTCAGCGCGGCCCCTTTCGGCCGCAGGTCGGTGACCACCTGCACGTCCGGGTTCGGCCAGCCCTCGGTGTCGAGCGTCACCTTCGCGACGACGAAGTGCGTGGACGCCAGGACCTGGGACCTGGAGACGACGACCGGCTTGGCTTTGCTGAAGGCCAGGAAGCCGAGCCAGGCGAGCCACCCGCTGAAGGCGAGGGCGGTGACGATCAGGAAGGCCCGCGACTTCTTCATCGAACTCCCCGCCGGGCCGGCGCGTCCGTGGGCTGAAGGGAGATCGTATACCCCTCGGTCAGGGCCCGGTCGAGGTCAAACACGTCCCGGAAGTCGGCCCTGCTGTCCGTCTCCGTCTTGCTCAGCAGGTTGGCCTCGATCAGGTTGAAGACGATCTCGCCGAGGTCGTCGGTCCGCCGCAGGCCCCACTGGTGGAACACGGTCTTGGCGAGCAGGCCGAATTCCTGGCGGGCGAGGTCCACGGCCCCGCGGACGATCTCCGGGCCCGACACGTGGTTCTCCTGCCCCGGCTCCTGCCCGGTGGCGGGGGCCTTGCCGACCATCTTCTGGGTGTGGCCGAGGGCTTCGAAGATGAACTCGTACGCCTCGTAGGCGTACCGCTTGTCCCGGCGGCAGATCTCGGCGATGTCGGGGTGTCGCATGGTCACGGCTATCGGACGTATGGGCCCGATAGGACTTATAGGTCCTGGCGAAGCCGCTAGAGCTTCGTGAGTATTTCCGCCACCGGCACAGGCAGCCGCCGGCCGTCCTCGAACTCGACCAGCACCCGGCGGGCCAATATCTCCTGCGCCAGCACCCGCCCCTGCCCCTTCGCGGTCAGCACCCGAGTGCCGACGTTCGGCAACTCCTGCAAGAACTCATCGTACACGTCCTGTTCGAACCGCAGGCAGCACTTGAGCCGCCCGCACCGCCCGGAGATCTTCGACGGGTCGAGCGTCGACTTCTGGATCTTCGCCATCCGCATCGACACCGGGGGCATCACCGTCATGTGCGTGTTGCAGCAGACCGGCTTGCCGCAGTCGCCGTAGTCGGCGAGCAGCTTGGCCTCGTCCCGGACGCCGATCTGGCGGAGTTCGATCCGGGTCGAGAACTCGCGGGCCATTGCCCGGACCAACTCCCGGAAGTCGACCCGCTTGTCGGCCAGGAAGTAGAAGACCAGCCGTTCGCCGCCGAACAGCACCTCGATGTCCACGAGTTCCATCGCCAGCCGGTGGTCGGTGACGAGGCGGCGGCCGGTCTCGAATTGCTTCTTCGCGGCCTGCTTGATCTGCTCTTCTTTTTGCCGGTCGGTGCCGGTCATCAGCCGCACGATGTCCCCGCGGGTCGGGTCCGGCAGCCGGGCGACCGCCTGCGGGGTCGCCGGACAGAGGACGTCGCCGAGTTCCTGCCCGCGGTCGGTCTTGGCGACGACCCGGTCGCCGCGGGCAAAGGTCAGGTCGGGCGGCGCCCCGAACTCGCCGAGGAGGCGCATGGCCCCGTGCCGGACGATGTAGGTCTTCGGTTGCTCGGCGACGTCGGCGGTCATGTGGTTGAGTGGATTGTATCAGCCGGACGCGGGCCCGCGACCCTACACTCATAGGGCCCGCCCCCGGAAGGAAGCCATGTCCCGTGTCCTCCTCGCCGCCCTGCTGCTGACGCCCCCCCTGGCCGCCGCCCCGGGTGAGGACGTGCTGGCCCTGACGTCCGACAAGTCGCTGGTCGTCCTGCAGATCCACGGCGTCGAGCGGGCCCAGGACCGGCTGACCACGGTGCTCAAGGCCGCAGTCCCGGACCTGGCGGACCGGGCGACCCGGAACATCCGCGAGACGCTCGCCGAGGTGCTTGTCGGCCGCGACCTGAAGGCCCTCCGCGGCGACGGCCGGATCCTGATCACCGTCTCCGACCTCGACACGGCCGCGGACAAGGCCGGCATCACGTTCCTCTTCCCCGTCCAGACCGCGGACGCCTTCCGGAAGGGGTTCCTGACCGACGCCGAGCGGACGTCGCTCAAGAAGGACGGCGACCTCGAAACCCTCAAGTTCGAGGACCTGGACGTGCCGTTCTACCTCGCGGGATTAAAGGACTACGTCGTCGTCAGCGCCGATCGCGAGTTGACCGCGGCGTACGCGACGGGCGCGGTCGCGGGCGTGGGCAAGCGAGCGTCGCCGGAGATTTCGCAGGCCTTCCACGCCGGCGATGTGAGTCTGTTCGTCAACGCGACCGCGGTACAGGCGAAGTACGGCGCCGAGGTCAAGCGGTTCAAGGGGCTGGCCGAAACCCTCCTCAAGGGCGACGGCGTCCGGGGTGTGAACAAGGGCCAGATGGCCCAGCTCAAAGGCGTCCTCGATGCGGCATTTCAGATCGTCGAGGACGGTACGGCCGCGGTCCTGACGGTCGAGTTCCGGCCCGACGGATTTCGGCTGCTGGGCCTCGCCCAGTTCGGCGAGAAGACGACGACCGCCTCCGCCCTCCAGAAATACAAGTTGTCCCCGTTCGAAGCGCTCGGCACGCTGCCGGCCGGGCAGGCCGTCTACTCGGCCTCGAACCTGAACCTGGGCGGGAGCGAGGCGGGCGAACTGGTCGCCGGCGTATTCACGGCCGACGACGAGGACGCGGCCGCCAGGGAAACGATCGCCGGACACCTGAAGGACCTGCGCGCGGCCGACCACGGCCTGACGCTGACCGCAGGGGCCATGCTTGCCGCCGGCGGGCTCGAAGCGCTCGCGTCGAAGGACGCCGCGAAGATCGTGGAGACGCGGTTGAAGGTGCTGAAGGCCCTGACCGCGACGGGCTCCTTCGCAAACGTTTCCCTCAAAGGGAAGCCCGAGGTCCGTGAGAACGCCGAGAAGGTCGGGGGCTTCTCGCTGCACGCGGTGACCGTGAAGTACGACTTCGACCGGGCGACCGACGACCTGCCGGCCGAGACCCGCGACGCGACCAAGGCGTCGCTCAAGCGGTCGCTCGGCGGCGACGAGGGCCGCCTCTGGTTCGGCACCGACGGCCGGACCGTGCTCCAGGTGGCCGGCCCCGACTGGCCGACCGCGAAGGCACTGGCCGAAGGTTACCTGTCCGGCGGGACCGGGGTCGGCAAGGACGAGGCGTTCCAGCTCACCCGCAAGCAACTCCCGGCCGAGGCGTCGATGCTCGCGGTGCTCGACGCCGGTCGGACCGCCCACTCGCTGCTCGGCCTGGTCCGCGACACGGCCGGGGCCGTCCCCGGGGTGCCGGCGCAGGTCCCGGAGGGGAAAGCCCCTGTGGGCAAGCCGGCCTACATCGGCGCCGCCGTCGTGCTGACCGCCGGGCACGGCGGCTTCGAACTATTGGTGCCGGCCGGGGCGGTCGCCCCGATCCGCGCGCTGATCGAGCCGCTGCTCGACAACCGCGACTGAGCCGGGTATCATCGCGGGGAAACTCATTCCGGAGTCCCCCATGAATGTCCGGCTCGTCCCCGCTCTGGCCCTGGTCGCCCTGGCGGGCTGTTCGAAGTTTCACGTCGAGAAGCAGTACACGCTCGACATGTTCTCGACCCAGCACATTGAGGTGACCGCGCCGACGAGCGAGCAGAGGATCAAGGTAACGATGACGTCGGACGAGCCGGTGACCGTGACCGTATTGCTGGCCAAGGACGTCCCGACGAAGGAGGAGTTCGACCCGGGCACCCTCGACAAGGGGACGCTGGCCCAGAAGAAGGACACGAAGGATACAACCCTGGACGTGACGATCCCGGCCAAAGAGAAGTACCGGGTCTACCTGTCCGGCGCGAAGAAGAAGGCCCAGGTGTCGGTCAAAATCGACGAGCAGTAGCCGGACACGGCTCGTCTACCGGATCCGCCCGCGGAATTCGGCGATCCCTTTCGCATACGCCCCCTGCCACTCGGGCACGGGGGCGACCGGGTCGCGGAACTTGACCAGGGCCGACACTGCGTCGGCCACGGTGAACAGCTCCGCAACATTCTTCACATACAGGTTGTCCTTCCTTTCCACTTCGCTCGCATTCTCGCGGAGACGCATGCGGTTGTGACTCTCGATCCCGGCTAGCGCGACGACCGCGGCCCCGAGGGCAGTTCCCTCGTCGGACACCAAGCGCTCGATCCGCCGGCCAATCACACTCGCCAGGATTTCGCCCATCAGGGCACTCCGGGCGATCCCGCCCGACATCGTAATTCGCGTGACCGTCTGCCCGGCCGCCTCATGTTCATGCACCGCGAGGCCGATCAGGTACGCGATCGCCTCGAGCGCGGCCCGGAAGCGAATCCCGGGGTCGGTCGGCTCGCCCGGGAACCACTCCACGCGTGGTTCGTGGACCCCGACGGACGGCTCGGACAAGACGAACGGCAACACGGCCGTCCCGTCGCACCCTGCGGGGACTTTGCGGGCGGCCGTCTCCATCGCGTCCCAGTCCGGCTTCGGGCCGACGACGCGGTCGAGGAACTGGGCCCCGTTGCTGTAGCACCGCATCCACAGGTACGGGCCCCAGTTCAGCTTCATCGCGTCGAGCGACCCGGACTGCGGGGCGGCGGACGCCGACGAGTTCACGACGGCCGAGTTCCCGAGGATGATCGCGACCTGACCGGCATCGACGGCCCCGCCGCCAACGAGCCCGGCCGCCTGGTCGTCGAGGGTCGGGAAAACGAGCGGCCGTTGGCCCAGCGGCAACCCCGCATCGACGGCGACCGCGTCCGTCAGCCGGCCGATCGGCTCATTCATGTCCTGAATGATCGCGGGCAGGGTCTTCCAGGCGAGGTCGCGATACTCCGGCTTCGCGAGCGCGCCCAGCATTCCCTCGGACCACTGGTTGGTCCGGAAGTCCATGATCCCGGTGGACGCGGCCGACGACACGCTCGTGACGTCGAACCGCCCGGTCAGGTAGCCTGCGGCGCACGGCCCGTGCGGGACGATGTGAGCCGTCTCCTTCCAGCACTTGTCCGATAGCGTCTCCTCGTCCTTGACCAGGTGGCTAAGGCTGTAGCGGATCGCCCACGGCCCGCCGATGAGCTTCTGAACGGCGTCCGGCCCGCCGAGCCGTTCGAGTCCCTTCGCGTGGTACTTCGCGAGCGTCTGATCGTTCCAGCAGATGGCCCGGCGGACCTGGTTACCGTACCGATCGACGCGGCCGGACGTGTGGTGTGTGGCCGAGATCCCGCCCGCGACCCAGTCTTTCAACCGTCCGAGTTCGCGGAGCTTGCCCGCGAGCTCCCGCGTGGTGGCCCGGGCCTGGCCTTCGAGCATCATGAGGTTGAGTTCGGAGACGCCCGCGTTGGTCCACAGGTCGGTCGGGCAGCGGGCCTCGGCGAGGACTTTCCCGGTCAGGTCGAACGCGAGTGCCTTCGCCGCCCCGGTGCTGAAGTCCCAGCCGACGATCACGGCGTCGGGGGCGAGCGTTTGAATCGCGGACATGGAGAGACTCCGACTTCGTAGATTCGACCGACCCAAAAGCACCAAAATCGAACCTAATCCACCCGCATCAGTCGCCAGGCGGCCACGAGGAACGCGGCCCCGAACCCGACCAAGGCGGCACACGCCCCGGCGACGACGCCATAATTCGGCTCCGGGTTCAGCAGCAGTTGTTGATACGCGTCCAGGGCCCAGGCGTGCGGGGTGATGTGGCTCCAGACCCGCATCCAGTCCGGCATGAAGTCCCGCGGCATCATCGTCCCGCCGGCCATCGCCAGGACCAGCACCAAGAGCGTCCCGTAGATCGCCACCTGCGTCTCGGTCCTGGCGAGCCCGGCGACGAGCATAGCGAGCCCGGACGCCGCGAACGCGGTCGAGGCGACGACTGCCAGCATCCAGTGCGGCTGCGGGCCCCATGACAGGCCGAACAGGATCTTCCCCGCGACCATCAGGAAGATGCCTTGGAACAGCGATACACCCAGGGCCGGCAGAAGTTTGCCGAGCAGGAGCTGGCCCCGCGTCAGCGGGGCGGCCCGGAGGCGCACGAGCGTCCCCTGTCGGCGCTCGGCCACGAACACCCAGCCGACGGTGAGCACGAGGAAGAACGCGAAGGTGACCGAGTACGACGGGATGAGCACCTGGAAGCGGATGTCGCCGCGCTTCGGCAGCCCCTCGTCCTCGTACTTTGTGATCTGCCCCTCCCGGCCCTGCTCCTCACTCTTGACGAGGCCGGCCCAGGTCTTCGCCCGGAAGTCGTACTTGCTGAACGTCTGCGATACCCCGTCTTGCACACTCGGCCCGACCTCGTCCTGCACGGCCGGCTTCAGCACCTCGCCCATCGGGATACCTTTGCCGACGCGGGCCAGGAACTCGCCGTCTGCGAACAGCTCCTTGAGGACCTTTTGGAAGTTCCCCTTCTGGGTGTCGAACATGCCGGCCACGAGCGCGCTCGTGTGTTTGGTCAGGACCGGCTTGAACTTCGGGTCGCTGAAGATCTTGGCGATGAGCGCCTGGAACACCGGGTCCAGGTCCTTCAGGACTGCCGGCGGGATGTCCGGCTTCTCTTTCAGGTCGGCCTCGATCAGCCGCATGAACTCCTTGTCCCCGACCCGCTCGAACGCCTTCCCGATCATCCACGGGATGACCACGCGGAAGAGGGTGACCTGGGCGACCTGCTCGATGATCGACGCCGCCGCCGGCTGGGTCGGGTCCTTCAGGATCGCCAGATGCACCTCGGCTGGGTTGATCCCGTCCCGGTACAGCGGGTTAAGTGGCTCCGGCGTCGCCCGGGTCAGGAACGAGCAGCGGTGCATGAGTTCGCTGAAGTCCGGCTCGAAGACGAGGACGGCCGAGCGCTTGCCCGCATCGACGAGAGCCTTCGCCTGCTCCCGGGATTCGATCATCTCGATGCGGATGTCTGCCGTCCCGGCGAGGTCGTTGAGGACGACCTCACTCCACGGCTTGCCGGGAAACGGGCCGGCGTCCGGCGGCAGGCCGGCGTCCAGGTTGACGACCGATACCCGCAACCGGTTGTCCGGCGTCTGGCCGAACCCCTGCCCGACGACGAGGGACAGGACGGCCACGAACACGAGCGGGGTGACGAGCAGGATGACCGCCGACCGGTAGTCCCGGCGGAGCAGCCGAAAGTCCTTGGCCGCGAGGGTGCGCGTTGACATGGGGTCCGTTTACGGTTCGCCCGCCCCGGGGAGGAGTACGCCCCGCAGTTTCCGGAGCGCCCGCAGGTAGCGCATGGACGCGGCCGCCTCGGTGAGCCCGAGGGCGGCGGCGACGTCCTGGTTCGAGAGCTGTTCGTGGTGCCGCATCAGGATGATGTCGCGGTCGTCGTCACCGAGTTGGCCGAGGGCGTCGCTCAGACGCCGCTGCAACTCCTGATGGATGGCCGCCGACGCCGGGGTCTGCTCCGCGTCCACCAGTTGGGCCACGAGCTGGACGGACGACTCGTCGGTCCAGGCGGGCCGCTGGATGGCCTGTTCGCGGTCGATGCTCCGCCGCTGGGCCTGGCGGTGCCGGCGGTGGGTGTCAATGATCCGGTCCTGGGCCAGGTGCCGCAGCCACAGGTGGAACGGCATGTTGGGCGCTTTCAGGTACTCTGTGAGCCGCTGGTTTGCCTCGAGGAGAACATCTTGAACGATGTCGCTGGCATCGACGCGGCGGGCGAGCACGGGGTCGAGGCGGAGGTCGATGACCTTGCGGAGCGGTTCGCGGAACTCGCCGAAGAGCCGCTCGACGGCGGCCGGTTCGCCGGTCCTGGCCTCGTCGAGCATCCGTCGGGTGGAGTCGTTGGTCGGCCACATGTTCGCAGTATATTGCGGAAACCCCGGTCGCCGTTCGGCAGGCGCGAACCGCCCGCGGCCGCCCACCATCTCTTAAGCCGACGGGGAGCTTTTTTGCCCCCCGCCCCTTGCGACCCGGCCGGGGTCGGCGTAGTAATGAAAGAAGAAGCCCTTCTAGCTCAATTGGCAGAGCAGCTGACTCTTAATCAGCGGGTTGTAGGTTCGAGTCCTACGAGGGGCATTGTTCTTAACCCTTTACTGAGCGCCCCTTCCGGCGTTTCCTCTCGACGGTCGAGAGTGCAGTGAGAACCCCAGAACTGCGGAACCTTCCGCAGAACAGGGAATTCCTGCATATGGCCCGTCGACACCACGTCCCCACTTACCGCCTCCATAAACAGTCCGGCCAGGCCGTCGTCACGCTGACGGACACCGAAACTGGGGCCAGCAGAGACGCCCTCCTCGGCCCCCACGGGACCGCCGAATCGCGACAGGAGTACACCCGGGTCCTGGCCGAATGGGAGGCCCGCGGCCGCCGCCTGCAACAAACCGTTCCATCCGACAGTACCGTCTCCGAACTGCTCGTTCGGTTCCTCAAGCACGCCGAGACCTACTATCGGGACCCGGAGACCGGGGAGCCGACGTCCGAGTACAAGGAGTTCGCCCGCACGGCTGTCGCCCTGTCGGACACCTACCCGCACCTCGCCGAGGCGGACTTCGGGCCGGCCCAGTTGAAGGTCGTGCGGGACCGCATGATCGGCCTGAATTGGTCCCGGACCACGGTGAACCAGCGGGTCCGGCGCGTCCGCCACATCTGGAAGTGGGGCGTGGAGGATGGGTTTGTCCCCGCCTCCACCTGGCACGGCCTGTGTGTCGTCCGGGGCCTCCAGGCCGGCCGGTCGGCGGCCCGCGAGACGACCGCCCGGCGGCCGGTGGCCGATGAGGCGGTGGACGCGACCCTGCCCCACCTGCCCCGTCACGTCCGCGGCCTCGTCCAGTTTCAACGCCTGACCGGGTGTCGGCCGGCCGAGGCGTGCCGTCTCAGGCTGACGGACGTCGATACGACCGGCTCGGTTTGGATCTACACCCCGCCCCGGCACAAGTGCTCGTGGCGGGGCCACCGACGGCAGATCGGGATCGGGCCGCAAGCCCAGCGACTCTTGAATGAGTTCCTTGTCGGACTACCGCCGGACGAATTCGTCTTCAGCCCCTACCGCCAGCGCGAGGAGCGATACGCGGCAATGCGGGTGGTGAGGAAATCGAAGGTCCAGCCCTCCCAGCAGAACCGCCGAGCCAAGAGGCCGATGAAGGCTCCTGGGAGCTGCTTCCTTCCGGGGAGCGTCGGGCGGGCGATTCAGATTGCCTGTCGGAAGGCGAACGTCCCCGCTTGGCACCCGTACCAACTCCGGCACGCGGCCGGGGCGAAGGCGCGGCGGCTGGGCGGGCTGGACGCGGCCCAGGCCCTGCTCGGGCACAAGGCCCTGAGCATGACCGAGCACTACGCGAAGCTGAACGTCGAGGATGTGGTGAAGGTGGCGGCCCGGTTCGGGTGAGCCGTCGGCGTGTGTCGGGCGGTCTCTCGCGGCCGTCTCGCACTGCGGGGAC
>Ga0247823_10002802_pt1 | contig 14336 bp, 10 predicted proteins | sample 13C_PalmiticAcid_2_FD_192426 | JGI IMG/M metagenome (GOLD analysis project Ga0247823, IMG submission 192426) | Soil microbial communities from agricultural site in Penn Yan, New York, United States - 13C_PalmiticAcid_Day30 | ecosystem: Environmental > Terrestrial > Soil > Agricultural land...
GCGGTTCCATGCAGGGAAGTCAGCATCAAGATGCAGCCAAGACCATCGAGATGCTCACGCGAGAGAACATGATGTTGCGTCAACAGCAGCAGTACCAAAGCGCGCGACTGCGTCCCCGAGCCTCGACAGCCAGCGCGTTTGGTCTGAGTTCCAGCTACCTGCAGGAACCGGTGCCGGAGGAATCGGATTATGCGGTTGATGAGCACGACGAGCTCAACGATGGGTCGGATGCCGCAACCCGAAGGGGCCTCGCGCGAAGGATGAGCGAGTATGGTGCTGGCCCGTTCCGGACTCCGTACATGGTTGAGAACAGGAAGCTGGAGAACGTGAAGAAGGCGTTCTGGCAGAGCTCGCTTGGTTTCGGTGGCTTGGGCGATATTCCCCAAAGCCGACGGCACTCGTTTGCGGACGTGCCAACTCGGCAGGCCTCGATCAGCTCCATTGGGGATGCTGTCCAGGCGCATGAATCGGCGGCCCAGGACCTTGCTCACGCGCAGGATTACTCAACTGCGTATCCCGAAAGTCACAACTACGCCGTCAACAGCCAAGGTAAGTCTTTGTCTCGTACCCTCGCCATGGTAGCCCCTCTGACCATGCCTCCAGTTTCACCGTACTTTACCGGCGGTTCCCAGCAAGGACTGACCCAAGCTGCGTACGGAAATCACTACCCCTCTCCCTATGCTGGAATGCCTGGATCGTATTCCAACCGACCTGCCTCGCCCCATCGCAGCATGTATGGCATGGCACAGCCTCGGCACAACCAATCCCTGCACATTGTGCTTTTCAAATGCGCCAGAGCCGATGTCTTCTACATCCAGGAGGGCACCGGACTCACCGTCAAGCCTGGCGACCTGGTGATTGTGGAGGCCGATCGCGGCACCGACTTGGGCACCGTTGCGCGAGACAACGTTGACTGGCAGACCGCTAAAGAGCTCAAGGAGCACTACGCGGAGGAGCAGTACCGGTGGCTCATGATGTACTCGCAGAATGCAGCCGCGGCACATGAGGGTGCGGGTGCTGGCCTCATGGCGGCCTCCAACGGTCTCCAGGGTAGTGCCGTTGGAGGCATGGGGCCGCCGAGCCATCATCACCATATCCAGGAGCCCGGCGCTGGCGAGCTGAAGCCCAAATTGATCAAGCGTCTTGCGCAAAGCCACGAGATCCATGCCTTGCGAGAAAAGGAAGGTAATGAGGCAAAGGCGAAACGGGTTTGCCAGCAAAAGGTCAAGGAGCATGGCCTCAACATGGAAATCCTCGATGCCGAGTTCCAGATGTACGTTTCCTCTAATGTATCCCGCATGCTCTGATCTGATACTGACGCCTGGGCAGGGATTGGAAGAAGCTGACCTTTTACTATTTTGCCGATTCGTACATCAACTTCAACTCACTCGTCACTGATCTCTTCAAAATCTACAAGACGCGCATCTGGATGTCGGCTATCAACCCGGCATCTTTTGCAAGCCCCACTGCCCTGGGGTTGCAAGCACCGAGCGGTGTCGGCCCCGGAGCCGTGGTGAACCGGGCTACCGCATCGGCACACCGCCAGGACTCGCAGCAGGAATCGCAGTCTACCTACTCCGGCTCCAGCCAGGCAGGCCGCGGTCTTCAGCCATCCTTTGCCGCATCGTTCAACGCTGACCGTGCGGTCGCGCCGGGATCGAACTATCCGGGCACGAGTTACCCCTACAATCCTTATGGCGCCTTCGGGAATACCTCTCGGGCAGGAACCATGCCGTACAACCCAGGCATGGTGCAAGGATTGGACGCATTCGCTGGCACTTTCCAACAGCCGGGAGACTTCGCTGGGCGTGGGCGCTACCCAAGCCCGCAGTCTGCCACCGGTTCCCAACACGACCAGGCCATCCCTTCTCTCGGTGCACAAGCAGAACTGCTTGGGTCGTTCCAGGGCTTGTCACTGAACTCGCGCTAGATGCGAGAGGATGGGGATGTTACTCGATCGGCCTCCCTTCTGAATCCTCCATTTTCTTAACTCATTGTCGGACACACAAGACTTGGTCATGCGGAAATGCGATACAAAATAGAAAGATCACGGCACGAAGACGAACGGTAACGCCCGATCCTTCTGTAATGAAACCATGGGACACGTCGGAACCACCATACGGCTGCTGCAAAACCGACCATCTTCTGTCATGTGTCGGCCGGCATTCCGCTTGGGGGTTGTTGGTCAACAGACTTTTTCTTCGCGAATACTTTACTTTGTTTTCTCAGATGGGTTGACGATACGGCTTGTTGATTGCGGCTCAAGACGGTTTCTCTGTTCAAATTTACGCCGATTTTCCTCTCGTTTTCCTTTACTTTTATTCTTCGGATTCTAATTTTTCTCGAAAGATTTGGTTGGGTTGAAGACAGGCACCTTACATTCTTTGTCGCTTTTCTCTTTCCTCTTTTCTCACTTTTTTTTTCTTCTTTTCACCTTCTCTCTGCCGGCGATGTCCTGTCGTCGGCTGTTGTTGCCTTTGATGAACTGAAAGACTTTCTCTTTTTCAACCATAGACAGAGAGACACACACAGAGAGAGACAGCGAGGGCTCAGGGCTTTCTTTGCTGTGGGCGTTGTGTAATCTTCTTATCTTCTCAGAGACTACAAAACGGGGACTACCACTCGAGTTTGGCTTGGTTAGGGATGGGATACCTTTACAGAGCATACAATCAAGATTTGGCTTTTGGACTGCTTGCGTTCCCAACCTTTGTCCCCCCGCGTGGCTTTTGTTGAGTATTGAGTGTGGTGTTCGCCTGCATTTGCTCGCAATTTGTCGGTAGACCATGTAAGAATTTTAAAATTGTAGTTGTGTCACCTTGTTGGTGTTCCACGAATATATGGCCAGTTCGTCTACAAAAGCGTCTCTTCATCATTTGTTTCCGATCTCCCTACCATGTCACTCCCACGCCGACAACCCGAGATGTCGCATACAACCGTCAAGGGATCGTCCCTTCCTCGGGTTGGGGAGTTTCGCTCTGCTGTCTTGATGCCTGCCCTGCTTGCGCCTTCCTCGGTAAGGTTGGATGATAAAAAGGAAAGTGCAATGGACGAGACCATCTCACAGTGAAAGAGCCATTCCCTCAGCTCTCGATGCCCTTTCTCAAAATAGCAGAGTTGACTGAAAATACCGTGTCGTTGTTCAACCCTCTTTCCCATCTGCTTCTCACAGCAGGTTGATGTGTTCAGTCGTTGACCTCCCGACCACCATTTCCTTGAGACCTGAATCATAGTTCGTAACGCCAAACCTGCTCTTTCCCAACCTCGACTTGCCCGCGTCTTCCAATTCCACCATGCCGCCAAAGCGGAAGGCCAAAGACGCCGCGTCCCCACTCCGGCCCTCTGCTTCCCGTGCTCGATCGACCCGCACATCCAAGTCTTTGCCCGCCACGGATGACAATGAGAGCGAAGGACCCTCCTCAAGACCTACCAAAAGAGCTCGTACAGTTGCCTCACGGGCTCCCAAGCACAATGACGATCCTGACGACGACTTCGGAGACTACAGCCGGTGGGTGTTCGTCAAGGTTTTTTGCTCTCTCGACTCAGAGCCCTTGCTAACATTGGTGACAAGGGGTTCCTCAAAACCAGCAACCATAGAGCAACACCTGATGGACCAAAACAAAAAGTCCAAAGCATTCATCCAGGGCTTCAAAGATCGAGTCGCCGAAGGTCGAGAGCGCGCAGAAGAGACCATCGCAAGGCTCAAAGAGGACCTGTCCGCCTTCCCTCCCACTTCGCCTCAACTTTCAACAACGGAATCACGGCGCTAACATGAGTCCAGAATCAAACCACAACCCTCCGGCACCGACAATCTCTCAGAGATCTACACCACCCTGCAGACCGCCGCCGCCCAGACACTCTCCACCAAAGATAACCCCCTTTTTGAACAGACCCAACAGCTCCTGCGCCTCAGCCGCGCAATACTCAAATGCCACCAGACGGTCGACAAGGAGTCAGGCACGCCAGACCTGGCGTCCCCGCGCGAGACGTGGGAGCAGGACGGTGAGGGCATGCGGAAGCTGCTGGAGTATGGGAAGATATACGGGGAAAAGGCTGTGGAGGGATGGATTACGCCAGCGGACAGATGCAAGGAGGTGGATGGAGACGCAGAGGAGAGCAGCGGCGATGATGAGGAGGAGAAGAGGAGCGAGGCGGAGAACTTGGCGAGGGGGTTGTTTGAGTGGAGGAAGAGGAAGGAACGGTTGTTGAGAGGGGAGGAGAGCTGGGGTGTGGTGGCGCGGAAGCAGATGGCTGCGCTGGCCGGGGTGGTGAGGACGTTGCCTCCTAATAAGGGGGAGTGAGCTTTGCCCAGATGTTGCTGTGATGGACCAGGAGAAATGTTGCTTTGAGGTGGGGTGCATGGCAGGGTTCAGGAACGGTCACAGTCAAGGCGAGGTTGCTTCGTGAGGACATGCTATTTTGTGCTATTTGGCGTACAGATTATGGCTTCAGTAACTCGCATCTGGAATCGGAAAGACAGATACGGATCAACTCTTAAACCATTTCCAGGTTGTTTGCCCAAACTCGCTCTCAACCAGACAGAGAGCGAGTGGGTTTTGACTCTGGCAGAGTGTGGGGTACCGCCAAGATTTGCGATGGGGTCGACCTCAACTTTGTAAGCTAGTCCGAATATAGATTAGCCGCTCAGCCCTTCGGTTAGGGCTTTCGCTTTCCACAATCGCAGAGTTCCCGAAATTTTGTTCTCCCGACTCTCACGAACTTGGCGGATTCCTTCAACCGTACTAACAACAGGAATTCGAGGTTGGTGCGTATTTCCCGCTCCTCGCAACGGCATCGTCTGCATTTCTCGTCCTCAATCACCCTCGATTTTTCTTGCCCGATTTTGCTGGCGACGAGGAGCTGACCTGCGAGATTGCACAGGCAAAATGGGCGCCCTTAAGTACCTCGAGGAGCTTTCGAAGAAGAAGCAGAGCGATGTCGTTCGCTTCCTTCTCCGGGTTCGCTGCTGGGAGGTTAGTTAAACGCACCCTCGATACTGTGGACGGAGGCTTTTGCGGTTCCGCGGACGAAAACCTCGATTTTTTCACCCAGTCGAGATCTTCGCCAGCGGAACCACGAAACTCGCCCCGTTCTTGCTATACACTCGTTGAACAATTGCTGAGAGTGCATCAATATAGCTCCGCCAGTTGAACGTCATCCACCGCGCCTCGAGGCCCAGCCGCCCCGACAAGGCTCGCCGCCTCGGCTACAAGGCCAAGCAGGGCTATGTCATCTACCGCGTGCGTGTCCGCCGTGGTGGCCGCAAGAGGCCCGTTCCCAAGGGCGCCACCTATGGTAAGAACTTTCCGACCGCTGCATGGGCTGGAGCGTGTGCAATTGGCACCTGGGCAGGCTTTTTGGACGGACGACTGACCGGGTTTTCCCACATACAGGCAAGCCCACCAACCAGGGTGTGAACCAGCTCAAGTACCAGCGCTCGCTCAAGTCGACCGCCGAGGAGCGTGTCGGCCGCCGCTGCGCCAACCTCCGCGTCCTGAACTCGTACTGGATCAACCAGGACTCGACCTACAAGTACTTCGAGGTCATCCTCGTCGACCCCCAGCACAAGGCCATCCGCCGCGACCCCCGCATCAGCTGGATCGTCAACCCCGTCCACAAGCACCGCGAGTCCCGCGGTCTCACCGCCACCGGCAAGAAGTCGCGCGGTCTCAACAAGGGCCACCGCTACAACAAGACCAAGGCCGGCCGGAGAAAGACCTGGCTGCGCCACAACACCCTCTCTCTGTGGCGTTACCGGTAAACGTCTCGCACGAGGCGTGGACCATCGTGATGGAGATTTGGGTTGGGGTTGTGTTGCGGCTCTGGTTCTTCTGTTTCGTGCAGCGGGGTGGCATATCGGACAGGCTGGCTCGCCTGGGGAAGTCAAGCGGCATGCTGACATTCGGGAGCACTGGGATGGGGAATTCGACTTAGCCGAGCAGAAAAGGAATGGACTGGCGCCCCTAAATAGGGTGCAGATGAGATTTGTCCGCAAACTTTGCGTTTATGAATGGCATTGTGATTCCCCCGGCTTGGAGTTGGGATTTGAAACATCTTTTTACCCATCTCTCTTGCATCTTGCAGTTCTGTGTCTGCCCCCCGTGTGTCCCTTGCCTTTCTGTCTTTGCTCGCCGTTGTTGCGTTTCTGAAGGGCGATTAAGGTACAGTTGTATATTCCCAGCTGTCTTAGCTGGACGTGTGCTGCTCAACCAGTACTTGGTCTGCCACACCGCCCCTGAGATCCCATGCGGTGTATGGCCGATTCTATGGCCTTACTCTAAGTCTGCCTTCAGGACTGCACTACGTTTCGCGCTCATCCCATTCTCTTTACCTTGCCCTCTGCGGAGTATCTGGCTTTGTTTGTCGACGCCGTTGGCGACTCGACTCTGGCAGTATGGCTGGCTGAGCCGCTTGAGAAAATCACCCGCTGGATGTATTCTGTACACGATCAATCTCCCAAGCGGTTGATGCGACAGATGGTTCTTTGTGATTTCACACAACTGGTCTTTCGTGTCATGGGGTTTTTAGCGGTGGTCTAAGCTAAGGTACAGCCATCGAGCGACCTCGGCCTCTGCTTCGAGGAAGAGGATGGCTCTGGTATACCCGTGGTTGGTGGTCGGGGTTGGTGGAAGTGGGAGATGAACGAGTTCCAGCCAAGTGGTAACTGGATGGTTGCAGAACTTCTGACACTCAGAAGTAGTCCTTCCAGAATTTCTATTATTCACACCAAGTGCTTTCAGATGGTGGAATTCAGCTCTGAGCGAAACCTTCATGAAGGCCAGGTTTGTAATGTTTCTGCAACTCGACTCACTGTTTCCAAACTTCAAGATTAGTTAGATCCACGGTTGCTTCAATGATGGACACCTCGCGCCATCCCCAGCAGGTGGCGCATACTCCGAAGATCATGAGGGAAGGGCACACACATCACAGCCAAGTCACCACACAGCAACGATATAAAAATGCAACTTTTTGTTTTGCGTCGTCTCCTCTAAATACAGGCAAACCAAGGCAGGCCAAAAGCCAGCGTGAGCCAACCAGCCAAAGCCAAGCTGCTGCTGCTGCCGCTGCTGCCGGAGTCGCAGGGTGCAGACTCGGCAATTCGCAGCCAATACCCTCCATACCATCGCACTCCCCCTCCCCTCCCACTTCCAACCTCCAGAGGACCCCGACCTGACCCAACTGGAGTCCCAAGACCTGACCGAGGCCGATGTCGCCAGGTGGTGAGAGTCGGAAAGATGCTGACGGTAGCGAGGCCGAGGAAGCAGCAGAAGAAAACAAAAAAGAAAGAAAGAAAAAGAAACCCCCCCGTCTTTGTGCAGCTGCGGACTGGCATCCAGCAGCGCAGCAAGACCGGGTTGGGACAGCAACGCCGAAACCCATGTGAAGAAGGCGAAAGGGGGAAAGTCCCAACGCTGGGAAACGAGTTGCAGTGGTGACCAGCCGCCTATTGTTGAATTCGCGCCGTGCCTCCGAGACCAAATTCCCGGAACGGCCGTCCAGACCACAAGATGCCTTGGTGAATCCCCAAATAATGAGAGATCCATCCACCGTGACCGGGACGGTGCGCAATTGCCGGCATGACGGTGGCATGGGCATGATCGAGAAAACAAATCGTCCCAGCTGCTGACCACGGAGAAGTGAATGGTTGCGATGCGTAGCCGTCGCAACGGCGGACTCGCAAAGCACAAAATACAGCCCGAATCCCTCTCTCTCGCCAAGGCAGCCAACACGCCCTGCACCCCTATGGCCCGACCCTTGTGCCATATCGCCGAGAAGATTGTCCGATGCAGATGGCGCAGAGTTGATCTCATTAAGACGAGCATGAGATGTGGTGAGATCCGGAGCGGGGGAGTTATCCGAGAGGATCGAGATCTGAAATATGAAGGAGAACCGAAACCCAGAGAGAAAAGCCGAAAGTCGAAATGACAAAAGAAAGAAGACTGCGGAGAAGATTACGCTCCAGATCGCTCTATGTCCGTCGCGACTTGTCTCGTACCCATCGAGCGGATAGTGTACAACAAAGCGGGCCTCGCCGAGACAGGGCCATCATGAGTCTCGGGGAGGTGCTTATGCTCGATGGTCGTCGCCCAGTAAAATACCGTGTCGCATCATGAGGAAAATCGAAATGCCGTGCCAGTCGTCGCTAGTGGAAACAGGGAGAATGGGAAATGGTCGTGACGGTCATAGCATGTTGATGATGCCTTTCGTAGCTAGTGTAGCAAGGAGGAGGAATGACGGAAAGAACACGGAAGCTCAAGCCCAAGCCTCAACGCTCCGCTGAAGCTGCGGGCGGACAGCACGCGCGAAATGACTAGACCCACTGGGTCTCGCCATTCTCAGCAGACCCCATGGGGGCGAACTGAGGCGGATACTGCTGCTGGCGCGGCGGCTGCTGGGGAGTCTGGTTCTGGGGACCAGGGACGGCAATGACCGCGCTGCTTGGGTACATGGCGGGCCCGGCAAGACCGCCGTTCACACCCGCGCCGTTGATGCCATTGGCACCGTTGGCGTAAGCCCCGGTGGCGAGGATCGAGGCACCATTGGGCATGGGGCGGTTGTGGTTCGGGCGGAGCGAGATTTGGCCGCCAGCAGGGTCGGTCGGCAACACCTGTCCGGTGGTGGTCGGGCCAGTCCGGCTATCGTGAGTCTGAATCTTGGCCTGGATGCGACGGCCGTACGGTGTCGCGCGGATGCTGGGGAGAATGGGCCGAATGGCTTCAATAAGACGGTGCTTCGACATGGGGCTCGCATAGTCGAGAGCGGTCTGGATGACATAGTTGCCAAACGAGTCGCGAAGCAGACGGTCAATCTCGCCAGGGCACAGGAGCTCCGTGACAATCAAGTCCCGAGACTGATCAGAAGCGCAGCGGAGGCACTTCTCGACAACGTTGGAGCTGAACTTGTGCTTGGAAAGCGCGCCGATGCGGCCCTGGAACTGTTGCACGAGCGGCTCTGTGAAGGTCTCCTCGTTGAGGTCGATGATGTACTGGACCACGTAGTTGCCAAAGGGATCCTGGACAAGGGTGACGGCGTGCTCGGTGATGCGCTCAATAAGCCACACCTTCTGGGCGCCGTCAGCATGGTCGATGCAGCGCTGAAGAACACAGCAGCCGTGACGGTGAGTGCCGACTTCAACGCAGTGCTTTCCGACAGCGTCGAAGATGAACGAGGAGTCGGCGGCGCTGAGCTTGTTCAGGCACTTCTGGATGACGTGGTTGCCGTTGAGATCCTGGATGAGCTCAACGACCTGGTTGCGAAGCGCCTCAACGATCAGGTTGATCTGGACCTGCGTAGTCACATGCTCGATCATCTTCTGGAGGGCTCGAGTACCATGCTGGTTCAGGGCGATGGGCACCATGTTCGACGTGGCATTCTGGATCAGGACGGTGCGCTCGTCGTCGTTGCAGTACTCAAGCAACTTCTGGCAAAGGTAGTTGCCGAAAGGGTCGGTCATCAGCTCCACCACGTGCTGGTTGGTCTCGAGCCAAATCATGTGAATCTGGTCGGGGATGCGGTTCTCCAGCTGCTTCTGCAGGTAGCGGCAGCCGTGCTGATCCTTGCAGAGGGAGTAGATGGTGCCGCCAACCTGCTCGAGCGGCAGGTTGTTAAAACGAGCCATGGCTGTCGCACATTGTTAGCGTTGACCGACTCAGAAAAAAAATCACAAAAGCTGGGGCAGGTTGCTTACCTTCGCTGTCCATCTGGCGGCGGTTCTGGATGACACGCGCCTGGCTGTCCTGGTGAGGAGGACGGGGAGCAGGGGGCTGGCTGTAGAGCGGGTTGTAACCCGTGAAGTTCTGCTGCGAGTACATGGGCGGAGGATTGCCGTTGCTGACGGCCATGTTCTGCATGAGCATGGGCAGGGCGTTGTAGCCCGCGGGGGGAGGGCTGCCCATAGCATTGTAGCCGTGGGCCGCGGGGTAGAACGGATACGGCATCGCAGGAGCGGGCGCGCTCACAGCCGGGGTGGCAGCCGAGGACAGCTGCGGCTGAGTCAAAGCAGGACCAAAGGGCGGCGCGCTGGCTTGCAAGGTCGAGGTGATGGACGGATAGTTGGCGTTCTCGCGGCCATTAGCCGAAGAGGCATCCGCCGACAGCTCACGGTTATGGCGGCCAGGCACGGCGCCGGCTGGGATGCGACCGATGCTGGCATTGTGATTGTGGAAATGCTGCTGGGCATGGTTGTTCAGGCCGGCGGCGCCGTTGGTCTTGACGGTCGGCACGTCGTTGGCAGAGTACGACTGGTGCAGCTTGGGTGGCGAAGCGAGAATGTGGGTGGTGGCGGGCGAGACAACGGCAGTCGCGGGAGCATCCAGCGCAGCGGTTGTGGCCTCTTGGAAGAGCTTCATGCCCTCGATCGAGTGACGGACATTGGCCGGGCGGTTGCTGCCGATGGTGCTGGACTCGGACGGCGAGCCGATCGAGGCACCGCCGTTGAGCTGGGTGGCGCCCATGGTAGACATGCTCTGCTTGTGGCGATGTTTGTTAATGTTGTTCCAGCCGTTGGAAGGATGGTGCTCAGGGCCAGAAGTCTGGGAGAGGGCAAGGTCGGGGGCAGCGGAAGATGCAGAAGTCTTTTTGAGGCGAAAATGTTAACCAGGCGATCCGATACAGGAAGTGATGCAGCGCGATGGACTGGTGACGTGAAAATTTTTGCAAGGAAAAATGAGGGTGTACAATGAGTAGTGATTTGGTTCGCGAATGGAAAGCAAATCGCTGGGGAAATCGGGGTACAGCAAGGTAGCAGTAGTCGCGGTGGTTGGTGATGGAGTTTGGCACGAGGGTGAATAAGAGAATCGAGGTGAAAAAGGTTTGAGTGGAAGCTCGGCGCGTGGGGCAAGAGCTTTCTTTCCCCGGAGATGGGACCAAAGTCACTGCACCCCGAATTTACCAAAACAAAAACTCGATGCAAGTCCAAGTTTTTGAGATTGGCAAAAAGGCAAGAAACAGGAACTCTGGAGTGTGGAAAGCAAGAGGGGGTGCAAAAGGCAGCCAAACAGACTGCCCAGCTGCCCACAAACAGAGGGAAAAGGCGGGAAACTCACCATGCTTGGATATGCCTGCTGCCGAAATAAGGATGGGAACGCGTCGGTATTGCCAGCCTGGGCCGTGGGAGTCGTCCTGTCGGCTGGGTTCGAGTCCTCGTCTCCAAAAAGGAAGCCGGTCGTGTTGTTGCTGTCCTCGAGCCCAATATCGGCCAAGTATGTCCGGGACCGGGTCACGGGCATAGAGTATCGGTTGAGTCTGGAAAAAGCGCTTGGTCAGTGACTGGATTTGCCTCGATGCTTCCTCCACTTTGCTGCGGAAATATTACTGAAAGGTAGAAGACCACGAACGATGGGCACTTCGGTGGTGGTTGACCAGGCTGCCGGGTGTTGCGGGCGTTGTGGAAGAAGAAAGTTGGGCGAGCAGAAAGCGGGAAGTTGATGATGAGGATGGGGAGGAAGATGGGGATGGGAAAGGGAAAATGGGTCTAAATAGCTGTTCAAAACTCGCGAAGAAGCTAAGAACTGTGGACGAGTGGCATCACCACTATTCAGCGAAGGAGGAGAGGCAAGGTGCGGGAAACTGCTCGCGTAGCTATTGTCCTGCCCTCCGCTGAATGGTTGATGAATGGAGCGGAAATGATCTGAGTCGCGAGAATAGGCAAAGGGTTGAATGGTATGAATGGACGCTGGCCCCGTGAGAGCTATTGTGCAAGCCCGGTCAAATTCAGGAGAACTTGGGACGGAACAAGCACTGGGCGACTCAATGGGTAGCAAAAATCAGAAGGGAAGGATGGGTGAGGTCTCATGAAGGTGAAAGAGCCCAGCTTGAGCCCACTGCCCGGCGGCTTGCAGCAAATCAATGAATCACGAGCACAAAGAGGGCCACTTACGCATTTGTTGAACGGTGGCTTGTGGGATCCTGACGGACTGCCTCCTCCTTCTCGTCCTCGTCACTGTTCCTCCGGGACCCTGGCACTGAGCGTGAGGGGAGGTCGTCGAAGGGAAACCGGGACGGCAGTGTTCCGGAAAGAGGTGAAGTGAGGAGCGAGCCGGACCGGCCCGGCCGGTTGAAGAGGCCAGGCGGAGACGTGAGGCTCGAGGTCGAATAACGGTTCGGCCTGGAGAAGATGGAAGGGAAGCCCGAAGTATCGCGGTACTCGGGGGGCGTGGTCGGCTCCGACTGATGGCCGCCGTATCGAGCAGCTAGGTCCTCCTGCATTTGGTGAAGTTCTCTTTCCTCCATCCGCTGTTGGGCGTCCAGCTTGTGAATCTCTGCTTCGAAGCGCCGCCTATGCTCCCGAAGCCTCTCGTAGTCCATCCTCTTCTTCTCTAGCTGTGGGTAGAGTCAGCTAACCGTTCTCTTCAATGAGCAGGTTCCGGCCGCAACAGCTCGATTGCCTCTCGGCAAATCCAAACCCCCCTACATCCCAGCAACGGTCTCCACCGCCCAACAAAAAGCCAGCAAAGGACACGTACCAATTGAACTTTATGGAGTGCCTGTCGCAAAGAACGTCAGCTCGGTGTTCTGGATTCGCAACGAGAAAAACGGCAGCAGTGGGCACCCGAGGTCCCAGCCACGGCCACCTCTCTCCCCGGGTTCCAAAAGACGTACCGTGGTCGAAGCAAAGTCCTGCGGCTCGGCGGCGCGCGGGATGGTGGTAATGGATGACAGTGTTGGTACACGACCGGAGTCGGTGGTAAAACGGCGCGGCAGCAGAGGCCCGTTGCGAGGGGGCGACACAAAGGCGCCCGAGACCTGGTTGTCGCCCCGGGGGCTCTGCTGGGATCGGAAGAAGTCGTCCATGTCGGCTGCCCTCTGCTATCACAAACACAGCAAAATTCGTACACGGGGCTCGCGAATTGGACGACGATAACGCTTCTCTATAAGTCTGGAAAGGATTTGCGGTTAGCGGTCTGAGCTTCGGCCGTGGAGGAGTCCGAGACTCGACTGGGCGTGCGCGTCCTTCGTCCTGAGCCCGCTGCCGCGCCCGCGCCCGCGGGAAGCCAGGATTTGGGGATTTGGCGCAGGGCACAAGACATTGGAAAGCAGTAGCGCAAGGGGAGCAGTCGCAGCTGTCTTCTGCTTGTCCCATCCCCTCCGTTGTCTGTCGAGCGCCGAGCGTTGGTGCGCCAGCCGTCACACCTCCCAGCCATCGGCCGCCCTGCCGTGTGCTCCCCCCTCCTTCTTGCGGCGCTTGCTGCTTCACGCCCCTGCGCACTTGGGCGCGGCACTCGGTCCTCGAAAAGCTCTGCGCGCGCGGCGGCAGACAGAGGGGAAAAGAGACATGCACTGACTGACCTGGAGAAACAAAGTCTGTTGGCACACGTTGCGTCCTGGAGCCCAGGCGCAACAGCAAAAGGGGGGCGAAGCAACCAAGTGCAAAAAGAGCGTGGGATGAGGGAGCGAGTGCAAAGCGGTGCCCGCTTTGGGTGGAGGTTCAGTTTAAGGCCAGCCTGCCCAGCGGACGGACCCCTGGCGGCGGAGTCGTTGCTGCTACTGGCCAGTGAAGCGTCGGCTGGGCTCAAGCTCGTGTGCGCTAAAACAATCCCCCACTCTCTCGATTGGGCCGCTGTGGGTCTTCCAGGTTCCCTTCTGTGCCCCTGTTGCTGCAAGCAATGAAGAGGGACCCTTCTGCTGAATCCTGGGATCGCACACTCAAAAACATCCTGGCCTTGTTGGAGCCTGTGCTTGAAACCCTGGGCTCGGAACCCTGGCGCGGGAGTCCTGACACCTCGAGAAAAGAGCCAGAGACCATGGAGAGGGAGACAACGCGGCAGAGGTGGCACTCGAAACAAAACAGAGCGGGTTGCAGAGGGGTTACAATGGACCAAGGACAGGCTGCTTTGCCTCAACCTTCCACGTTCGCTGCCCAAGCCCACCAACCCCGGATTTTCTCCCCTACCCGGATATTGAATCATTTTGTGTGCATGCCAGTCTGTATGTCTTGGACATCCAAAAGGCAATGCCACCCGCGCTGGTCGGGGTCGGCATGCAGACTCGACACCCGGACACCACGAGGAAGACCCCTAAGCCCACCTGGATGCCGCGGAAGGTGCCAATTGGGCATGTCGACTGCATGTCCTTTTCCAGCAGAACCCCCATCCCAATCTCTCTCACACCGTCCTTTAAAAAAACAGGGCGATGCCTGGCCTTCCAGGTGTTACGTTGTGAGAGGGCGCTGAGCCTTGAAATAGCCCTGGAGAGGCAGGTGACCCGGACAAGCAGCGGTGTACAAACGTGGAAGGACGGGAGTGCGGCAGCACGGCAGCCAGCCAGCAGAGGCGAAACGAGCAAGGCCAGAGGGATGCAACTGTGACGCCGACACGGGGGTTGCAGCCATCTCCTCCCCC
>Ga0247823_10002803_pt1 | contig 14336 bp, 20 predicted proteins | sample 13C_PalmiticAcid_2_FD_192426 | JGI IMG/M metagenome (GOLD analysis project Ga0247823, IMG submission 192426) | Soil microbial communities from agricultural site in Penn Yan, New York, United States - 13C_PalmiticAcid_Day30 | ecosystem: Environmental > Terrestrial > Soil > Agricultural land...
GGGCCAGCGCGGGGGAGGCCCAATGACTCCTGTCGGGGAGGTGAGGGTGCGTGCGGGTGTGCCCATTCAGAAAGTAACGCCATAGCCAAGCTGGGCAGCCACCGGTCCGACCTGGTCCTCGTCTCGACGACGTCACCGTGTGAGCACTGTGCTGGTCTGGTAGCCAATTGCCTGAGGATTAGCCATGTAGTCTACGACAAGCCGTACCGCGACCCAACCGGTTTGACCTTATTGAGGGACGCCGGGATAGTCGCGGTGGATTGGTGGCTGGTCAAGAAGTGGCAAATGGAAAACCCCCGGTAGTTAGCCGGGGGTCAAGGTGACCGACCGCGACGTCTGAGGTCACTCCTTGTTGGTCATCGGGGTTGACTGGCCCTTCGCGGTGAGGTAGTAGCAGTTGCCACGGACGCCCTCGACCTTGCAAGACTTGGCGAACCCGTTGTGGATCAGCTCCGAGGTCCGGTACACGTCGAGGATGACCTTGACGAGGTCCACCCGCTCGGCCATCTTGATGCCGTCGACGGTGCCCATCTTCTTGGCGATGTCCTCGGGGGAACGGGCGCTCTCAGCGTCGACCGCCCCGAGGGTGCGCATGGCCTTGACGAGGGCGACCCGGCGTGGGTTCCACTTGGGCTCGCGCTTCGGCTCGGTGGCGTGGACGGACTTCCCGTCTGGCATGGGCTTCGACTTCGGGGCGGTGGACTTCTTCTTGGAGGCCTTGCTCGCCTTCTTCACGGCGGGCTTCTTGGCGGTCTTGGCCTTGCGCGGCTTGGCTGGGGCCTTCGGCTCGGTGGTCTCGACGACGGGGGCCTCGAGGACGGCGCTGTTGGACTCGGACATGATCAAGCTCCTTGTAGTTGAGGGTACCTGCCTCGTCAGTGCCGGTAGGTAAGTTCCGGCATACGCCCGAAGGCGTTTCGGCTTTAGGCTTCTATGACGTGGATTCTGTCAGACCTCATGTAGAAGTCCCACCCGAAGGCGCTAATCCCACCTTCCTTCGTGGGCTTGTACTGAGGGGCTGGATCGGAGACACTGAGAACCTCGGTAACTTCGTATTCGATGTTACGGCCGTCGTTGGTCTTGATGCGGCACGCAACGACCTCTGCTTCACGACGACCGTTACCCCAGCGACGGGCCGGGAGATCGAAAATGAACTCGGTACCGACTGGCGGGAGGGCATGTTTGAACTTTTCGGCCATGGCTTGCTCCTTGTTTGACCTTCATGGTCGTGAGGTACATCCTACACTTAATTCGCTCCGTGAGCATCCTTATTTGAGAGTTTCAACAAAAAGTTGTCACTTTCCCTAAGTCCTTACCGGATAAGGGGTTTATCGTCACTAGAAAGGCCATAAAATGCCGGTAGTTCCCGTCAGAAAACACGTCCCGAGGATCTCCCTCCCTCTCAGGGAGGCCCGTTTCGACGACCTCGTCAGTCTAATCCAGAGGTGTCGGGCGTGCCCCCGTATGGAGGGGAGGCGGCGGGTCCTCACCCGCCTTAACGGTGGACCCTCCGCGAGGGTAATGTTCATCGCTGAGGCACCTGGTAGGCACGGGGCGGACAGGACCGGGGTGCCAATTCACGGAGATGCCACCGGGGTGACGTTTGAGAGGCTGATCGGGGAAGTAGGCTGGAAACGCGAGGACGTGTTCGTTACCAACGCTGTACTCTGCAACCCAAGAACTGAAGACGGCAACAATGACAAACCAAGTCAGGATGAGTTGAGGAGCTGCTCGTTCCACCTGGCGAGCACGATCGCGGTGGTGGACCCGGCCGTCGTGGTCACACTGGGGGCCTCGGCGCTCGAGTCGATCGAGCTGATCGAGCCGCATGGCCTCGTCCTCAGGAGTGCCGTCGCCAGACAGAAGAGATGGAACGGCAGGACCCTGTTCCCGCTATACCACCAAAGCCCGCGTGCTATAATGCACCGTAACTACATCAAGCAACTCGAGGACTTCCGAGCCCTCGCTAAACTCGTCAACGAACTTGGAGTGTCGTGATGCCAACGCCAAGTAAACGGAGACGACCTAAGGCGATCGGTGCGTACATTTTTGCCGGTGGGTTCACGCTGGGGGTGTCAAAACATTTTGATGTCGCATGTCATCTAGAAGAAAGCGATTACGGGGTAGCAACAGCTAGAGCGAACTTCCCAACCCTACCGATTCACGTAGGCCACGGTGACTGGCCAATTGAGTTACTCTCAGAGAAGCAGTGTGACTTGATCTACGGGAACCCACCATGTGCCGCGTGGTCTCAAGCTAACCGGGCTAAAACATACCGTAGTAACGGATGGAAGAATGATCCTAGGGTGTTGTGCACGACCAAGCACTTCGAGCTAATTGGATACCTACGACCCAAAGTATGGGTATGGGAGTCAGTGACGCAGGCATTCAGCAAAGGGAGAGAGTTCTGCGATGACCTGGCCGTCAAGGCGATGAGTATGGGATACTCAACTTCGTACGTCTTGCACGATGCACAATGGTTGGGTTTGCCACAGGTGAGAAAGAGACTCTTCATGGTGTGTCACAGGGTAAAATTCACCCCATACGAAGTCAAATTTACTAAGCCACGTGAACCGGTTGACGTCCTTAGGCTAGCCAAGCCAGGTGAACAGTTCGGGCGTAACCTACCGCTTGATCTAATCAAGTCTACGAGGCCAGGAGAAAAACTTATCCGAGGCTGGGAACGAACTACTGATAACAATTTCGAAACTTTGGAAAAAAACAAACAAGGACATATAAAGGGTAGGCCACCATTTGGATTAACACGGTTGTCAGCCAACTCGCCAGCATTGACAGTAGCCGGCTATGAGATAGTTCATCCTACGCAAGATAGGTGGCTGTCAACAGAAGAGATGCAAGTCCTGTGTGGCTTTCCTCAGTCGTTCAAGTTCACGCCAGCTCGACCACAAGCACGCGCCAATGAGATAGCCCGAGGAGTCTGCCCTCCAATAGCGGAATGGTTAGCTCGTGGGGTAGCTCAGAGTCTGGTAAAATCTACGCCAATCAAGCAACCCACGATCACATTGTACGACTTCCGTAAACCAGGTATTGAGCCAGTAGACATCACCAACCAATTCAAAGGAGTCGCTTGATGAGCGTCAAGATGACAGAGAGTCCCAAGTCGATCCAGCCCTACCTGTTCCACGGGGTCCAGCTGGAGTGGTCCGACACCTCCGACCAGGCCCACGGCCCTTGCCCGTTCTGCCAGCGCGAGAAGTTCTTCGTGTCCACGGAGACCGGCCAGTGGGACTGCAAGGTGTGCGGGGCCAAGGGGAACGCCACCACGTTCCTGAGGCAGCTGTGGGCCGAGTGCGACAGGCGGACCAACGGGCAGACGGTCGAGCTGGCTGCCCAGAGGCGCCTGGTCAACAACAGCGTCCTCGTGGAGTGGGGCGTGACCAGGTCGGTCGTCACCGGGGACTGGCTGGTGCCGGGGTACTCCGCGGACGGGAAGCTGACCCAGCTGTACCGCTACGTGAGGGACCAGAAGACCAAGAAGACGGTGCTGCTCGCCACGACAGGGATGCCACACGGCCTGCACGGGGTCAACCTGTTCGACCCCAGGAAGCCGGACGTCTACGTGTGCGAGGGGCCGTGGGACGCGATGGCCCTGTGGGAGGTCATGAGGTCCGCCAAGGTGACCGGCGACGGCCTGGCGTTCACTGGCAGCGTCGAGGCCTCGCTGCTGGCGAGGTCCAACGTGCTGGCGGTCCCGGGCTGCAACGTGTTCAGCGACTCGTGGGCGCCACTCCTGGCCGGGAGGAGGGTGTTCCTCCTGTTTGACTCGGACCACCCGGTGGGGAGCAACGGCTCGACCAGGGAGCCGGTGGGTCACGCGGCCATGAAGCGGCTGGCCGGCCTCCTGTCGAGGGGCGGGAGCGTCCCCGGCGAGGTCCAGTACCTCCACTGGGGCGACGCGGGCTACGACCCCCAGAGGAAGTCCGGGTACGACGTCAGGGACCTCCTGGGCGACGCCGGGGCAACGACTCAGGCGAGGATACCCGCGCTGGCCGAGCTCCTGGGCAGGCTCAAGCCCGTCCCCAGGGAGTGGGTGCCGGGGGGCTCGGCCAAGGCCGGGTCGGTCGAGGTCGCCACGCTGCCCTGCAGGGACTGGAAGACCCTCAGGACGGCGTGCGTGAAGGCCATGAACTGGCCGCCGCCCGGTGAGGGGCTCGACCACGGGATGGTGTGCATCCTGGCGTGCATCGTCTCGACCCCGTACATGGACGACTCGGTGTGGCTCAAGGTCATGGGGCCGCCCTCGAGCGGGAAGACCACCATAGCCGAGGCCACGGGGACGGCCAGGAAGTACGTGTTCCAGAAGGACACCATGACGGGCCTGGTCAGCGGGTACCAGGTGGACAGGGCCGGCTCGGAGAACATGAGCCTCGCCCCGCAGCTCAACAACAAGACCCTGGTCATCAAGGACGGGGACACGGTGCTCTCCGACCCGTCTCTGCCCAAGATCCTGTCGCAGTTCAGGGCCTTCTACGACAAGTCCCTGAGGAGCCAGTACGGCAACAAGATGTCTGCCGACCACGAGGCGATCAACGCCACCGTGATCATCTGCGGCACGTCCTCGCTGGCCCGCCTCGACGCCTCGGAGCTGGGTGACAGGTTCCTCACCTGCAACGTGATGGACAGCATCGACGACGAGGTGGAGGACGCGGTGCTGGACAGGATCGGCTACAGGATGGTCGACAACCTCAAGTCCGGGTCGTCCACCGGGGCCGCGGCGGTCAACGAGAGCTCGCTCAGGATGATGAGGCTGGCCGGGGGGTACGTGGAGCACCTCAGGGAGAACTCGGACGACCTGCTGGCCGCCCTCGAGGTCCCGCCGGCCGTCCTGGAAGGGTGCAAGAGGATGGCCAAGTTCATCGCGTACATGAGGGCCAGGCCGTCGGCCAAGCAGCTCGAGAGGGCCGAGCGGGAGTTCGCGGGGCGGATCATGAGCCAGCTGGTCAGGCTGACCCTGTGCGTGGCGGTGGTGCTCAACAAGGAGAAAGTAGACGACAAGGTTGTGGCCAGGGTCAGAAAGGTCTGCGTCGACACGGCGAGGGGGAGGGTCCTGGAGATAGCCAGGCACCTGTATGCCGCCGGTGACAGGGGGATGGAGGTGGGCCAGCTCTACCTGCTGACAGGCCAGAAGATCGAGGACGAGAAGGCCCTGCTCCAGTTTCTGGGGAAGATCGGGGCCGTCGAGGTGTTCACCCCGAGGTCGAGGGGGGTGCAGAGCAGACCTCGCTGGCGGCTGACCCAGTCCCTGAGGAGGCTCTACGCTGACGTGATGGTAAAGCAGAAGTGACCTACAACGCTCGCCGTTACCCTATACTACTATACTACTTCACTACACATACCACCCCGTGATGGCCATCATACTATATAGGTTTAGTGGAAGTAAACGGGAAAAAGAGGAAAATTTTCGGGGTCGTAGATCGCGAGGCAGTCCGGTGGTAGAGTGGGGGCGGGAGGACCTGAGATGAGCGTGATGAACAGAGAGGGTTGGCTCACCGAGGTGGCGAGGCGCCTGGAGCGGATCTGCTTCAAGGCGTACGCCCTCAGGCCGTACCGCGTTACCTGCGGCTGGCCCTCTAGGTTCGCCCTGAGCCACAAGGCCAGGAGGGTCGGAGAGTGTCATGCCCTGGAGTCCTCGACGGCCGGGGTGTTCGAGCTGTTCATCTCGCCCGTCATGGACGACCCCCTGGAGGTGGCCGGGACGGTGGCACACGAGCTGGCGCACGTCGTCGCCGGGACAGACGCCGGGCACGGCCCGCTGTTCAGGAAGGTGTGCTGGTACGTCGGGTTGACGAGCGGGAAGCCCACGAACGTGATGCCGGGCAAGCTCATGGGCGTGCGGATCGAGGAGATGGTCAAGGACCTGGGCCCGTACCCGCACAAGGCCATGAGGCCCAAACTGACAGTGGTCCCCCTAAAGCCCAGGCCGGTCAAGCTGGAGTGCGAGTGCGGCTGCCTGATCTCAATTCCCAGAGAGTGGCTCGAGCGCGCCGGACCGCCTAAGTGTGGCTGTGGCGAACTATTTACCACCCCTCAGGAGTCCTGAGCGGGTATAGTACCACCAAGGAGCAGCTACAACGAGGGTCGTGGATGAAGGTCGCGTGCAGGCACTGCGAGCGGTTCCTGGTTATCTACTCACGTAGGCTCTGTAGGTTCTGCTGGGCCGAGCCAGACGTGAGGTTCCTGTACCCAATCCAGCAGGGGATGAACAACCAGTACAACCCAACCTCCAAGGCCATCAAGGACATCGACCGGAGTTGCGATCCTATTCCAGAAGAGCCCACGGAGGCCTGGCCGGGGAGTCCTGAGAAGGTAGCAGTGATGGAGCAGAGGGCCAAGGAGCGCACGAGCCTGTTCCACCCAGAGGACCCCACGGTGATGGGGGTGACACTGAGCGTGTTCGCCTCGATGTGGGACGTGGGGTACGACGATGAGTAGGGTTATGAAACTGGTGTGGTTGGTGGCCGTCGCGGTCATCCTGCTCTGTCGATCATATGACTGGTCTGTGATATGGGTGTTGTACTCCTGGCCTGTCAAGGGCCAACACCGTTGTTGATGTGTTGAAGCTTAAGTACAAGAGAGATTAATGGCAGCCCCAAAGGTCAAGACAGTGTTGCTCAAGGAGGAGGTGCTCTCCGTGGTCGCTAAGTACCACAGGAGGGGGTACACGCAGCAGCAGATCAGGGAGAAGCTCAAGAGCGACGTTAAGCTGGAAGTGTCAGTGCCGATGGTGTGCAACTACGTGAAGGAGATCAGGAAGAGATACGCCACTTCTACCCAGGACACACACGCGGCCTTGGTTGCGGAGAAGGTGGAGCAGCTCAACGAGGTGATCGCTGAAGCCTGGGCTGCATACGAGTGGTCCAAGCGCGACACCCAGAAGGTCACTAGGGAGAAGGCCCTGCGCAAACCAGTTGAGGAGAAGGTCGTCGAGAAGGTGAAGATCAAGGGGCACAGCAAGAGGCGGACGACGGAGCAGGAGGTCGAAGCCATCCTCACAACGGTCAAGGTGATGGTGACGAGGGAGGGCCGCATCCCTGCCAACGAGTTCCTCCTCACCATCATCAGGGCACACGAGCTCCAGATGAAACTGCTCGGGGTGCTCGACTCCTCCACCGTGAACAACAACACCGTGAACGTGCTCAACGTGGACTGGGCTGCAATGGGCGAGCGCAGCCCGATAGTCGACCCGATGGACCACGTGCCCATCGAGGTCAAGGCTCTCCCGCAACCCTCTACCAACGGTCATAGTGACCAACCTTCTTGACCCCCTGAAGATGGCTCGCGAGTTCTGGCCGAGCTTCCACCACCGGAGCTTCGGCGGGGAGATGTTCTACAAGGAGCAGAAGGAGATCATCTACTCGGTGGTGGACACGCCGGAGACGGTGGTGCACGCGGGTAACAAGCTGGGCAAGGACTTCGTGGCGGGGTTCATCTGCGTGTGGGCCTTCCTCGCGTGCCTCAAGGCTGGTAAGCGCTGCCGTATAATCACGACGTCAGTGGCCGAGGATCACCTGGGCGTGCTGTGGGCGGAGATCAGTAGGTTCGTGGTGGGAAGTAAGATCCCCCTGGTCTGGCACCCGGAGACCAACCCGAGCGGGCCTATCGTCCTCAACTTCCAGGAGATCAAGAGGGCGGACGAGCGCAACAGTAAGAACCCTGATTCCTACTGCTGGGGCCTGGTGGCCGAGGGAGGTATGGAGAAGCTGGCAGGCCACCACGCGGACTACACCTTGGCCATACTCGACGAGGCGAGCGGCCTCTCCGACGTTGCCTACGAGAAGGTCCAGGGTTGGGCCAAGCGCATCCTGATGTTTGGCAATCCTCACCCGTGCCAGAACATCTTCCGCCGTGCGGTCAAGGGTGGGAGCGTGCTGGCAGCGTAGGAGGTCCCCATGCGCCCCTTCGCCCAGTGGTTACAACTGCTTGGCGCTTGCATCGTGCTGTACCTCGTGATCCTGCCTCTGGCGTTCTTGTTACGTCTAGACCCGCCCCGAGACTGGGAAGAGGAGAACTGATGGAGACAGGGTTCTGGGCTACCGTGGTCGCTCTCGGGGCAGTGCTGTACTGGCTGATCCTACAGGAGTTCAAGGAGGGGAACTGATGGACCTGACCTTCTGGGGCGCTGTGGGGATGGTCACGACCGTGACGGTACTGTGCTGCTACGACCTTGGTTGGTATGTCATGAACATGTACCTCAACTGGAGGAATCAGAGTGCTCGCCCTTCCTGAACTCACTCAGCTGCTCAACAGGACGTACTGGGAGCTGCACCTGATTTGGATGACGCTCTCGGTAGGACTGGGGCTCATCTCCCTGCTCATTGTGGTGGTCATATTCGGACTGGTCGGGGTGTGTCAACGTCTGGACACGCTGAACGGATATGAGGCCAAGAAGTACCAGGCGTGGCTCGACTTCAGGGCCACCAAGATCCCGAGTGCCATACGTGACACCGAGGAGCTGTTCGACTGGTACGACAACCAACCGAAGAGGGCAGCATGACCCTGCTCCACCTCAGGACTCTCGAGGAGATCGCTGCCGCGAAGCTCCGGCTGATGACGTACTACCAGCGCTCGGGTGTGTTCAACCCAGAGAACCGGGCCGTGCTCCAGGGCATCCTCGAGACCCTCAAGTGGGTGTGCCACGAGGGTGCCGCCAACAGCCGCATCAGTCAGCTGCTCGAGGGGTTCAGGCTCCCCGAGCATGAGGTCCCGCAGATCAAACCCCCTACAGGAGCGTAACGATGTGGGTAGTCGCAGTGTACTCAACAGACGGGCGTTGCTTGTTGAAGATGGTGGGGACGTTCAACACTGAGGTAGAGGCCAAGGTGTGGGCAGAAGATCACCCCCACCAGATCTTCTGCCTAGAGAAGCCCATTCACAAACCCTCGACAACATTCGGTTCGCAGGACACGGATGTCGCCAAGGCAGCCCGAAGGGGGTTCGATAGTTGACAGAGAAGTACCACCGTCGTGTTATCCACATGGCAGCGGAGCACTCGCCGAACGTCCGCCGGGCGCTGGACCAGATCAAGGCTGGCCTCGAGCCCGACGGACTGGTGTTGGTGCCGGGGGTGCTCACGTGGGACGAGTACCAGTTCAGGATGGCCACGTGGGACGAGCCGCGCAAGTGCGTGGGTCTCGGGGGTCACTTCTGGGAGGGGGCCGAGACCCTGCTGTTCCCGTCCCTGTGGCTGGACCGCGCTGAGAAGCTGGCACGGGAGCGGACAGGAGTACTCAACAGGAAGTGGATGGGCATCGACCCGGCCGAGGGTGGAGACAAGACTGCTTGGGCCATTATCGATCGAGTGGGGCTCATCAAACTCGAGGCCATGAAGACTCCCGACACCAACTTCGTAGTGAACCACACCGAGGAGCTGATCACCAGGTACGACATCGACCCGCAGGACGTCGGGATCGACCTCGGCGGCGGCAAGACCCACCTGGACAGGCTCCGGCTCAGGGGCGTCAACATCAGGGGCGTCAGGTTCGGGGACAAGCCCAAGCTTAGCATCAAGAGAGGGTTACACCAGATCAAGGACCGCAAGGAGGTCGACGAGGACAAGTACGCCTACGCCAACCTCCGCACCCAGATGTACTGCGAGCTCTCCGACCTGCTCGACCCAGTGCAGGAGTATGGGTTCGCCATTTCCCAGGAGTACCACGAGCTCCGGAGGCAGCTGGCCGTGCACCCGCGCTGGCAGGACGACCACGGGGTGTACTACCTGCCGAGCAAGACCAGGAAGCCCGACGAGCGACTGGGCGCGGCCAACTCTAAGCAGACGATACACGATATGCTAGGGTGCTCCCCGGACGAGGCGGACGCCCTGGTAGTGGCAACACACGTGATGCTCCACAAGCCCGCCAGGACGCAGGTTATGGTGGCATGAACGTCCGATAAAGAACCTTATGTATCGTGCATGGGAGATGAAATGTCAGGCTACGGCATATTTTCACCGTGGGTTCAGGCTCAACAAAACGGAGCATCGTCGGAAGTGGTCTCCCGTCTCATTCAAGAGGAGGCCGAACAGATGATGCAATACCACGAAGAAAAACGGAGGGAACATCGTGCAACTCAAATGCGCATCGCCGCTCGAAATTCAACTGTACCTCGCCGGACGCGCCAACGAGACGCAACCGGCCGGTGAGGTCCAGACTCAGGTTGCCGTCGCGATGGGTGCGGCTGGAGAAGAGTTGCAGCGACTTCGGCGGGAAAGGAAACGATGTGGATGTGGTTGGCTCACCGAACAGACGGTGAAGTATGGCTGGATTGAGTGGCCGTGGTGTGGTCGGCAGGAGTGTCTTGATTCCGATAAGGCGATTGAGGCCACAGCGAAGAATTGAACAGTTCATAATCCCAACTATCGGACGCGGGAGGGGATGAGTGAACGACGCGGCCAGTGCAGCATCGCTTAGGCTGGCCTTCAACCGGGCTTGTGAGACCTATCCCCGGCACCTCGCCGCGTTCCTGACGAGAGACGGCGAGACGGCTTTCCGGGCGTGGTGGGGTCAGTTCTATGACGCGGTTCACAGTCACACGGCGGGCTTGGAAGTTCTCGCCGAAATCGCGCAACTGAAGGAAGCATTGAAAGAGGCGACAGTCAATCCGACGTGAAACAGTGCATAACACACGTTACCGGACGAGAGGCGAAGCATGAAGATTCAGCGCACGGAGCGGGGTTTTGAGATTGGCACTTGGCAGGACGCCAATGGCATGCAGTGCGAATTGCAACAGTCAAGTGCCACCGGCGACCATTGCGGGACGCCGCCGGGCGCGTCGTTCGTCTGGCTGGGCGGCCGTCTCGAAGGCGACTACGGCTCGTATCGCATGCACCTGTCCCGCGAGCAAGTGACTGAGTTGTACAACCGGCTCGATGCATGGCTTAAAACCGGGTCGTTCCTGTTCACTGCCGAGCGGCTAGACGATGGGGGCAATTGAGGCCACATCCAAAGCAACATAATCCCAACTATCGGACCCAGCATGACCACCATCTCCTTCTTTCACTGCTCGCCAGCCATCATCCGGGACACCCCCGGCCTTGGCGATGACCTGCGCGGGGCTGGCGTCAACACGCTGGAGATGCAGGTGTACCGCAGCCCAGCGAATGACCCGGACTACACGACCTGGGAGCGCGAGTGGGAGAAGAGCGCGGGCGCGGAAATCGACTGGTGTGTGCGGGAGGGGTGGGACTTCATTGGGCGACTGGATGATGCGGTGAGAACGCGACCGGAACAGATCGCAATGGCCGGATTGCCAGAGACGCTTTACCACGTCGGGACACGGACGGCGGCGAGTGGCAGGTGCCACGGCATCGAGGTTTGCGATGAGATGAATCCTAGCCCTGGAGAGTACACCTACCTGCAAGGATTCATCGACCGATGGGTTGATGCTGACGGACCGCCTCTCGCCTTCCCTGGCTGGGCACCGCAGCGTTACGAGCGGATGATTGGATCATGCGGCTACATCAGCAGGCAATGGGACTGGTGGAACCGCAAGACCTACGCCGCCCGCCTCAAGGCCGTCAAGAACGCGCTGGTGTCCCTCCCCAACGACAACCGCCGCGTCTGCCTTATGATCCCCGTCGTCGGGGCATGGTACAGCGAGCGAGACGGCAAGCCAGGCGTGTCACCAGGCGACGTGAAATGGAACAAGGGCATGACGCCGACGGGCATCCGCAACCTGATGCGGGCCGCGCGGAAGATGGTGGCACCGCGCGAGATCCAGTACCGGCTCTACGGGTATCACCCGCCGTTCTGGAACAAGGAGATTGCCGAGGCCAAACCGGGCCATCTTGGACGGCTACAGCGCGGGGTGAGTCGGGCACTGGATGCGAAGCGGTGGGAGGCGGTGCTGGAGGTGTGCAAGACAATCACTGGTTGATTGAGGCAAGGTCGCGCTACTTTGGCGCTACCAGTTCGGTGGCTACTAGCAAGAGGCTGAAATGAGTATGTGGAGAACAATGGCGAAGAGATTGTGGCAGCGGCCTCCCGCAGCGGCGGCTCGGCCGAAGCGGACGCGGCTGGGGTTGGAGGCGCTGGAGATTCGCGAGGTACCGTCTACCGTCACTTGGGTTGGGCCTGGAGGTTCGACTTTTACCGGAGCAGGCGCTCATCTCGGTGCCAACTGGTCGAGCGGCTCAGTTCCGGGTACGGGAGACACCATCAGGTTCACCGACAGTACCAAGTGGTGTGACTTTACTACGTGGTCTGGCGACCCGGTGTTCACCAGAATTGAGGACATCTCCGGCACGAAGATCAAAATTGACGAGTTGGAGTTCACCGACAGTGGGGATATGTACTGCACCGACTTCGAGATGCCCACGACTGGTGGCCACTTGCAATTCAACGGTACGGGCACCTATGTAATCGGAGGTAGTGCTGGGTTGCCGCCGATGGTTCCGTCGAACAAGTGGACAATCACCGACACAGACGGCACTGCCGGTACTACTTCTTGGATGATGATTGGGGCCGACGCTCAGCTCCATATCGGCGGATACGCCCAATGTGGTGTGATGATCGACAATCGCGGCACGATGAAGGTCACCGACGCCGCCGATAGCGCTGGTGCTTTCACAATGGTGTTTCCGTCCGGATCGAGTCCGCAAGACAACGTGATTTACAACTGGGGAGTCCTCCAATTAGACGATGACGGTGACATTCACTCTGATTCCACCTCAAGGCACAACATCATCAACGGCGACGATTCGAGTCTCGGTCAGGGTCGAGTTGAAAAGACCGGCGGTGGCTTTTCACTGCAACAGATTGGGATTGACAACGAGGGAGGTGTGATCGCCCTTGAGGAAGGCGACTGGACTATTGTTGGCACTGTGACTGGCACAGGTTACACCATCGAGAGTTCGAGTAACGGCTCCGGAGGTAATCCTGGGACGATCCTTCAATACGGCGGCACGGTGCTCCATAGCGGCGAGGACATTCTAGTCGAGAGCGGATACTACAAAATCGCGAGCAACGGGACCACGACGCTCGATTTCCTCATCAGCAGCGATTTTCTGTACCTGAAGAATTCGTACTTGAACGTCAACAGTGGCGTTGGGGCCGGGAACAGGATTTTCTCCACCGACGGCACGATCAAAGGCGAAAATGCCGTAATGACCGTCACTCTTGACTGGAACTATGGCGGCTCCAACACCGTCACGGTTGACTACATCCACTGTCACGAGTTTGTCATCGTCGCCAGCAGCACCCTCACACTGGCAGTGACGCAGGTCAACCGGCCGACGCCCAAGCCGGTGTTCGCATCACTCGGAGTGCTCTCTCAGGTTAGTACCAGCAATCCAGGTATCACGCTGTCTCTTGGCAGCGACGTGAACGGGTCGTGGGCGAGCGGCGACCTCTACCTCTCGTCACCGTGATTCGGCGCTGTAGCCGAGAAGTAGCACGAATCTCTTGGCGGCTTGCCCCTTTGTAAGCCGCTCCCTTTGGTTGTCGATGCGATTGACGTAAGTTTCGAGGTGGAGCAATATCTGGGCGGCTCGTGGGTGGTTCGTTGCGTTCTCGGCGGCAAGTTTTCGGAGATTGTCCTCGACATTTTCCATGCTGCGTATGATCGCGACTTGCTGTGGCAGATACTTCTCGTTGAACTCGGCCTCGGGCAGCCAAGTGTCGGGGTGGGCGTTGAGGACGAGGCAGAGGCAGAAGGTGATCATCGGTATTCCTCGGACGGGTTAGGGGGTAGGGCGAGGGACCACAAGCAGCCTACGATTATACCCAGTTTACGGACGAGGGCGTACACGGTATAGTAGCAGTAACCTCCCGTCAGGAGAGCACAACTCAATGGCGACAGCGAACGGCCGCAACGGTCATGTTCCTACGCTCACTCCACCCCCGCCGACCTACGCCCTCAACTCCGAGCAGATCGCCTTCGAGCGCGAGAAGCTCTACGTCACCCGCGACCTGATCACCAACGTGCTCGCCTCCCGCCAGGAGTGGCTCAGGCGGATGGGGGGCATGGACCCACGGCGTAGCATCTACGACGAGTGCGGGTTCCCGGTCAACCCGGGACCGCGTGACTACCAGGACCTCTACGACCGGGAAGGGGTGGCCACCAGGGTGGTCGAGGTGCTCCCCAAGGAGACGTGGCAGGTCCAGCCGGAGATCTACGAGCTGGAAGACAGCGAGGAGCCTACGCCGTTCGAGCAGGCATGGGACGCCGTCGGCCGGGGGCTGCGGGGTGAGCAGTCCTACTACAAGGACGAAAAGGGCAACCCGGTCTGGGAGTACCTGCTCAGGCTGGATGTCCTCTCGCGCATCGGGCGGTTCGGCGTGCTGCTCTTAGGAGTGGACGACGGCAGGCCCCTGTACGAG
>Ga0247823_10002804_pt1 | contig 14331 bp, 12 predicted proteins | sample 13C_PalmiticAcid_2_FD_192426 | JGI IMG/M metagenome (GOLD analysis project Ga0247823, IMG submission 192426) | Soil microbial communities from agricultural site in Penn Yan, New York, United States - 13C_PalmiticAcid_Day30 | ecosystem: Environmental > Terrestrial > Soil > Agricultural land...
AGGTCCGACGGACCGACGCGACCCAGGCGTTCCTCGACATCCAGGCGCGTCGCGGCAAGCACGGCGACCTGGTCAACGTCATCACCGACGAACTCGGCGGACCCTACGACGGCGTCCTGGCCGAGTGCGTGCTGATCCACGTCGGCCACGCCCAGATCGACGCCGTACTCGGCAAGATCGCCGCGGCGCTGCGCCCCGGCGGCGCCTTCCTCGTGTCCGTGCGCGACGGCGACGGCGAGACCGACGGTGACTACCTGATGGCCTACTGGCGCCGCCCCGACTTCGCCGCCCGCCTGGCCGCGGCGGGCTTCGAGATCACCTGGGACGATCACCACATCGACTGCGACGGCGACGCGTGGCTGACCTTCCTGACAAGGCGGACCCGATGAACGAACGAATTCTCCCGGTCAACGGCGTCGAACTGTGCGTTGAGACCTTCGGCGACCCAACCGACCCGGCCATCCTGCTCATCCACGGCGCGTGCGCGTCGATGCTTTGGTGGGAAACGGAACTGTGCGATCGGATCGCCGCGTGTGGACGGTTCGTGATCCGCTACGACCAGCGCGACACCGGCCGCTCGACCAGCTACCCACCCGGCTCCCCCGGCTACACCCTCACCGATCTGACCAACGACGCGATCGGCCTCCTCGACGCACTCGACATCCCCCGCGCCCACATCGTCGGCCGCTCCATGTCCGGCGCCATAGCCCTCACCGCGGGCGTCGACCACCCAGACCGAGTCGCGTCCCTGACCTTCGTCAACACGACGACCGGCGACGACGACCTGCCGCCGCCATCGGGCGACTTCCCTGACGACACACCGGATCTCACCGATTCGACCGCCGTGGTCGAGTACATCGTGAACACACTTCGCGCCTACGCGGGCACTTCCGCGCTGTTCGACGTGGACGCGACCCGCGCGCTGGCCACTCTGGACGTCGAACGCACTGTGAACATCAAGTCCGCGCTATCCAACCACTTCCTCATCGACTTCGGCGGTCCGGTGGCGGGCGGGTTCGCCGACATCACGGCGCCGACACTCGTCGTGCACGGCGAAATAGACCCTCTGTTCCCATTTTCCCACGGCAAAGCCCTTCGCGACGCGATCCCCGGCGCGGCCCTGGTCGTTCTCGCAGGCACGGGCCACGATGTCCCTCGCGGACGGTGGCACGAATTCGTCACGTCGCTGATCCGCCACACGGACGTCACCCCATAGCACCCTTGTGGCGAACCTGGCCTGTCTCGTTAGGTGGGATTTGATCTCGAAACCCCGTCACCGGCGACACGCCTGACCGTGTCGGTCGGTCCCTATGGAAGGCGGAGCCATGAGAACAATCCGACTGACCCTTGCCCTCGCCACCGCCGCGCTCGCGGCCGCTGCTGTCGTCCCCGGCACGGCCGCGGCGACACCCGTGAAGTCGGCCAACGACCTGATCTCCTTACTGGGCACCGCGCGGACCGCCGGGAGCCATCTCGACGCGGGCCGTGTGGTTGTCAACGTGACCGACGCCGAGGCCGCGGCCGACGTGCGGTCGGCGGGCGGGACGGCTCGTGTCGTCTCGCGTAGCAGCCGCCAGTTGGACGAGCTGGTCGCCCGGCTCGACGCGGGCGTTCCTGGCACGGCATGGGCGCACGATCCGGTGTCCAACCAGGTCGTGATCACCGCCGACAGCACTGTCCGAGGCGCCGACTACGCGCGGCTGGTGTCGGCCGCGGCGGGGTCTGGTGGGGCGGCCAGGGTCGAGCGGGCCGCGGGTGCGTTCACGCCGCTGATCTCCGGTGGGGACGCGATCTACGGTGGTGGGTACCGCTGTTCGCTGGGCTTCAACGTGCGCAACGGCAGCACCTACTACTTCCTCACCGCGGGCCACTGCACCAATTCCGCGAATGCGTGGTTCTCCAACTCGAACCAGTCGACCAAGCTCGGTGACACGACCGGGAGCAGCTTCCCGGGCAACGACTACGGAATCGTGCGCTACACCAACACCTCCGTGACGATCTCCGGCACCGTCGGCGGGCAGGACATCGCCTCGGCGGGCAACGCCTTCGTCGGAGAATCCGTCTCGCGGCGGGGCAGCACGACCGGGACCAAGACCGGGACGGTGACCGGGCTCAACGCCACCGTCCACTACTCCGGCGGCGGCACGGTGAAGGGCATGATCCAGACCAACGTGTGCGCCGAACCGGGCGACAGCGGCGGCCCGCTGTACGACGGGTCGACCGCGCTGGGCCTGACCTCCGGCGGCAGCGGCAACTGCCGCACCGGCGGTACGACCTTCTACCAGCCGGTCACCGAGGCGCTGAGCAAGTACAACGTGTCGGTGTTCTGACGACGGCGGCCCGCCGCGGGAACTCCCGCGGCGGGCCGTTGACCCTCACGTGGCGTGAGGCCGCATAGTCGGTGGCGTGGAGGAGCACCTGACCGTGGGACGTGTGGCCGAGCTGGCGGGCGTGAGCGTCCGCACGCTGCATCACTATGACGAGATCGCCCTTGTGCGGCCGTCCGCGCGGACAGCGGGCGGATATCGCGCTTACTCGGCTCGCGACGTCGAGCGACTGCGCGAGGTGCTCGCCTACCGGCGGCTGGGTTTCGGGCTGCGCGAGATCGCGGACCTGGTCGACGACCCGGACACCGACGCGGTCACGCACCTGCGCAGGCTGCGCGGTCTGCTGGTGGAACAGCGCGACCGCGCCGCCGCCATGGTGACGGCCATCGACAGGGAGCTGGAGGCGCGGGCGATGGGGATCAGGACGACACCAGAGGAACAGCTGAAAGTGTTCGGCGCGCGGTTGTACGACAAGATCGGGTCCGCCTACCCGGCGACGCGCCGCACCGAGCCGCGGATCGCCGCGAAAGTCTGGCAGGCACTCGGCGACGCGCGGACCGTACTCAACGTCGGGGCAGGCACCGGCTCCTATGAGCCCACCGACCGCGACGTCACGGCAGTGGAACCATCAGCGGTCATGCGCGCGCAGCGCCCCGCGGACGCGGCGCCATGTGTCGCCGCCGCCGCGGAGAGTCTCCCGTTCGAGGATCAGTCCTTCGACGCCGCGATGGCCTTCAGCACTGTTCACCACTGGCAGGACCCGATCGCGGGCCTGCGTGAGATGCGGCGCGTGGCCCGGCGCGTCGTGGTGTTCACCCACGATGCCAGCGCCGCGGGCTGGCAGCAGCGATTCTGGCTCATCCGCGACTACCTGCCTGAGGTCGCCGACCTCGTCGTGGGCAGGCCTGCGGTGGACCGACTGGCCGACGCGATCGGGGCCCGCATGGAGCCGGTGCTCATTCCGTGGGACTGCGCCGACGGCTTCTTCGAGGCCCACTGGCGAAGGCCCGAGGCGTACCTGGAGGAACATGTGCGCCGCGCCGTGTCGGTCTGGACCAGGGTCGGCCCGGAAGCCGAGCAGCGGGCGGTTGGCAGGCTCCGCGATGACCTTTCCTCAGGCCGGTGGGCCGAGCGCAACCGTGAACTCGCCGCACTCGACGCCGCCGAACTCGGCCTGCGCCTGCTCGTGGCCTGAACGGTCAGAGCACTCTGGTGGCGTAGGGGACGATGCCGCCGTAGCGGACCGGGGCGATGCGCACCCGTGAGCCCGAGTACGGCGCCTCGACCATCTGCCCGTTCCCGATGTACATCGCGACGTGGTGGATGCGGCCGCCGGTGGCCCAGAACAGCATGTCGCCTGGAGCCATCTGGTTGAGCGGGACCCGTCGGCCCGCGGCGGCCTGGTAGCCGCTGTAGTGCGGCAGCCGGACGCCCACCCCCGCGAAGGCGTAGATCATCAGACCGGAGCAGTCGAAGCCGACCTTGTTGTAGTCGCCGTAGGAGTCGGCGACGCCGCCGTCGCGGATGCCTCGGGTCGGGCCGCTGCCGTTGCCGCCGCCCCACGCGGACTGGACGCCGAGTTGGGACAGGGCGCGGTTGATGACGATCTGGGCGCGGTCGCCCGCGGGACGGCCGACCGGGGGGCGACCGGCCGCCGCCGCGTTGGCGGCGTCTTCGCGCTGTTTGGCGGCCAGCCAGTCCTGGTAGCGCTTGCGCTGGCTCTCCAGGCCGCCGACCTTGGCCTGTGCGTCGTTGAGCTGGCGCTCGTAGTCGGCCCTGGCCGCTTCGAGTTCGTGGGACTTCGACGCCTGGTCGCGCTGGGCCTGCTGGGCGGTCGCGGTGGCGGCGTCGGCGTTGCGCTTGGCTTGCTCGGCCTCGGCCTGGCGCTTGTTCGCCTCGTCCAGCGCGGCCCTGGCCAGGGAGTCCTTGTTCGCCTTGACCGTGCGGGCGCGCTCCATCGCCTCGAGCGCATCGAGTTCGCTGCCGCTGACCGCGTTGAGCAGCTGGGCCCTGGCCAGCAGATCCTCTGGACTCTTGGCGCCGATGTAGGCCGACATCGACCCCATGGTCGTGCCCTGCTTGTAGCTGCCCGCGGCGAAGTCGTCGAGCTGCTTGCGGGCGGCGTCGATGTCGCGGCCCGCGCCGTCGGCCTCACGCTTGGCCGCCTCGGCGTCGGACTTGGCCTTGGCGGCGATGTCGTTGGCGGTCTCGAGGTCGACGAGGGCCTTGTTGGCGTCCTCCATCTTGGCCTCGACGTCGGCCTGCAGGTCCATCAGCCGGGCCTCGGCCTGGGCGAGCTGGTTGGTCAGCTCACCGACCTTGCCAGCCTTGGACTTCGCGTCGGCGCGGCTCGTCGTCAGCTCCGAGTCGCTGGGGTTCGGCGGTGGTGGCGGCACCGCGGCGGCGACGCCGGTGGCCGCGCTGAGCATCACCAGAACGAGCGACGCCAAGATCAGACCCAGCCTGCGGCCTCTGCGTACGGGCACGGCTCCCCACCTCCCAGCGCGGGCGGCTCCCCCCGCCCACTTCGTTGATCAAGTTCGACCTCCGCCGAACCGGCGGAAAACGGACTGGAACACGACGACTGTGCCAGGTGGACACCAGACGCACCAGTCGTAACACGCGAAACATACTTACCTTGGACAACTGTTACCGACAGGGACACGCCTAGTAACCCTGGCATCAGCCGAACGGGCCGACCTTGCACACAATGGGTGACACGATCGGCGGGGCGATGTGACTGCGCGTGCCTAGGGCTGCGACGATGGTGCCGTGACCAAGGGGACCAGGGCCGCGGCGGCGGTCGCGGGCGTCGGCGTCGTCGCCGTCGTGGTGGGCATGTTCCTGCCGTGGTTCCGGTCGGGCACGGTGCTGCGCGACAGTTTCCAGATAATCGGCGTGATCCAGTCACTCGGGTTCCTTCGCGGGGATACCCTTGAGCTGCTGCTCTACGCCTGGTTCGCGGTAATACCCGCTGTCACGCTGAGCATCGTCGCGTACACGCTCGGATTATCCAGGACGGCCGCAACGATCGGCGCCGTCCTCGCGATATTCACCGGAACCATTTCGGGCGGTGCGACCGTCGAAAGCGGTGGCGGGGAAAGCTCGCTCGGCATCGCAGGCACCGGACCGACCGTCACCTTGATCGGCTCGTTGGTGGCTCTGGTCGGAGCCGTGGGCATCTTCGTAGGCCGGCGCAGGAGCGCACGCAGGATCGCAGGAGGGGAACCGTGACCTATCCAGGCTCGGGCGGACAGTGGCCGCCGAACGACCCATATCAGCAGCAGGGTGGCCAGCCACAGCCTGGCGGGTACCAGCAGGGGGGCTACCAGCAGCCGGGATACCCGCAGCAGGGCGGGTATCCCCAACAGGGAACCCCCCAGCAGGGTTTCCCGCAGCAGCAGGGCGGCTACCCACAGACCGGGCCGCAGCCCGCCCAGGGCTACCCGCAGACCGGCCCGCAGCCGACCCAGGCCTTCGGCGGGTACGGCCAGGAGCAGTACGGCCAGCAGCAGCCCTACGGCCAGCAGCCCTACGGCTACCCGATGCCGCCTGAGGCGCCGAAGAAGCGCAAGGGCCTGGTCATCGGGGTCGTCGCCGCGGTCATCGCGGTGGCCGCCGGTGGTGGCGTGACGTGGTGGGCGCTCAACCGGGGCAGCGCGCCCGCGGGCGCCGAGAGCCCGACCGCGGCGGCGACCAGCCTGGTCAACGCCATCGGCCAGGGTGACGTCGCGGGTCTGCTGACGGGCCTCGCGCCCGCCGAGCGCGACCTGATGACGACGCTGAACTCGGAGACCACCAAGGAGCTGCAGCGCCTGGAGGTCTACAAGAAGGACGTCGACCCGAACAAGATCCAGGGCTTCGAGCTGAAGACCGAGGGCCTGGAGTTCGACGAGGCGAACGCCGAGAAGGTCAACGACCACCTGACCATCACCAAGCTGGTCAAGGGCAAGGTCACCATCAGCTCCGACGCGAGCAAGCTCCCCTTCACCGAGGACTTCATCGAGCTGGCCTTCCCGCGCGGGATGAACGCCAAGCCGGAGACCGAGACGGTCGACATCGCCGAGATCGTCAAGGACAACGACGGCGAGCCCATCCGCATCGCGACGGTCAACGTCGACGGCGAGTGGTACCCGAGCCTGTTCTACACGATCGCCGACTACGGCCTGCAGGACTCGAAGAAGAAGTGGCCGAAGACCTCGATCCCGGCAAAGGGCGCCGACAACCCCGGTGACGCCGTGAAGGAGATGGCCGACGCCGCGCTCGACGGGAACATCACCCGGGTCATCGAGCTGCTGCCGCCGGACGAGATGGCCGTCATCCACGACCTCGGCCCGATGATCGTCGACATGACCAAGGGCGACGTGGAGTCGAGCGGGATCAAGATCACCAAGCTGGAGACCGAGACGGCCGACGTCGAGGGCGCCACGAAGGTCCTGCTCAAGGAGTTCGAGGCGGAGAAGGACGGCGAGCGCGTCCGGGTCACCAAGGACGGCGAGTGCTACGCCGCCGAGGCCGACGGCAAGAAGGAGCAGTTCTGCGCCGATGACGCCGCCACCGAGATCGGCGGCAAGAAGATGGCGCCGGAGGCCAAGAAGGCGCTCACCAACCTGGTCAAGGGCATGATCGCCAACACCGGTCTGGTCACCACCAAGGTCGACGGCAAGTGGTACGTCAGCCCGATCCGCTCGATCACCGACCTCGAGGTCACCGCGCTGAAGAGCCTGGAGCCCGAGGACATCAAGGCCCTGCTGAAGATGGCCAAGTAAGCAGGACAGAGCATCTGGAGCCCCGCCACTTCAACTCGGCGGGGCTCCTGCTGTTTCAGCGGCGGATCAGGTCGAGCGGGTCCGGCGTTGTCGCCGACGACGTGGTCCGGGTTGTGCGCGGCCACGCCCGCCCGTCATGGCATGTCATCGCCCGCTGGGAGGCGGGGGCGGCGGCGGCTCCCCACACGACCATGAGAAGGCGCCACTGGTGTCGCATGAGGGCGGGTCCTCGGTGTCGCCGAACGCGGCACTCGCCACACCCGCGCCAAGGCACATGGCCGCCGCGGCCAGACCCGCGACCAGCGCGGTTCTCAGCTTCCCCATCGGTGTACTCCTCGCACTTGTGATCTTTGCTGGCAGTGTCGCCGAACGCGCCGACGGTGCCCAGTGGTCGCGACGGCAGGTTCAGGACCAGGCGATGACAGGAAGCTGACTCAGATCCAGCCGCGCCTGGCGGCCTCGGCCCCGGCCTCGAACCGGCTGCCCGCGTCGAGCCGCTCCATCAGCCGCGCGACCCGTCGCCGGAGGTGTCGCACTGAGACCCCGAGCAGCCTGGCCGCGCCTTCGTCGGTGCCCCCAGACGCCATATGGGCGAGAACCTGACGGTCCTCGTCGGTCAGCTCGGGCTCGGCCACGCGCTCGGCCCACGGGAGTTCCCGCGACTCGTCCCAGATGCGTTGGAACAGCCGGACGAACCCGGCGACCAGACCGGGCTGGCGCACGATCAGCGCCCCCATACGACTGTTGGCGGGATCGATTGGGACCACAGCGACCCGCTCGTCCATGACGACCAACCGCTCCAGGGCGACGTCGCTTACCCGGTACTGCGCGCCCGCGTCGCCCAGCTCGCGCAAGTAGGCGCGGTTGAGCTCGTCGTCGAGCACTGCGGCTTCGTAGACCACCCGCATGTCCAGGCCGCGGCGCAGGCCCCGCAGGTCCAGCGGCTTGCTCGCGGCCAGCGACTCGGCGGGCAGTGGGCCACCCGGCTGCACGGCGAAGACGCTGGTCCTGGTGAAGAACGACAGTTCCTCCAACGCGGCACGCACCGCGCCGAGGTCCTCGATCCGTTCGATGCCGTCCGCGGGCGGACTCGACCGTCGCTCCCACCGCGCGGCCAAGTCGGCGACCTCGCCGCGGGTGGCGCCGACCTTGCGGTGCTCGCGCAGCAGTTCGTCCTCGACCCGCTCGATCAGTTCACCGAGGGCGACCGCCGGATTGAGCAGGCGCACGGTCGCGGGCGCGGTGTCGTCCGGGCGGGCCACCCCAAGATCGATCAGCGCGGTCAACACCTTGCCGACGGCCTCGGGCTCGATCTCGACGCGTGCGGCGATGTCGTCGAGTCCGCTGGCCGGTTCGTCGAGCAGGAGTCGGTAGACCCGCTCCGCTCGTTCGTCGAAGCCCAGGGCGCGCAGCGTCATCGCGCACCGCTCGCGTCCGACCGATGGCTGGCTTGGACGGTCACCAGCGGCCTCCACTGCGTTCCGGCGCGATAGTCGATTCCGAGTGTTCTCGACGCGATCAAGGTAAAAGAGACTTGACAGCGTGTCAAGCATTCTTGACTCGCACCACACGGCTCGACTATTCGGCCAAGAACTCGATCCGATTGCCCACCGGGTCGTCGGTGTGGAACCGCCTGCGCCCCGGGATCTCCGCCGGATCCGCCCAGTTCACCGGCGCGCCCGCCCGGGCAACGGCCGAACTGACCGCGTCGATATCCACCACGAACGCTGGATGAGCCTTGCGCGCCGCCCGGAAGTCGGCTTCGACGCCGACATGCAGCTCACCGCCGCCGGGCACGGCGAACCAGCAGCCGCCCCGCGCCGCGAGCAGCGGCGGTTTCGGCTGCTCGGACCAGCCGAGGACGCCCGCGTAGAACGCCCGCATCCGGTCCTCCGCACCGACCGGGCACGCGATCTGAACGTGATGGATCACATCTTTCCCTTCTGGCGGGGTCCCTTGAACCGGCTTACAGGACAAGCGTACTGTTTGGGACGTGAGCCTGTCGATGCGCGCTCCGAGTGGGTGCGCGAGACTCAGTGCTCGAACCTGACTGACTTGCGCCGCCACTGGAGTTGGACGTGACTACTGCTAGCAAGGACAGCTTCGGCGCCCGTGCCACGCTGACCGTCGGCGATGCCTCATACGAGGTGTTCCGACTCGACGCCGTGGAGGGGGCCGAGCGCCTGCCCTACAGCTTGAAGATCCTGCTGGAGAACCTGCTCCGCACCGAGGACGGCGCGAACATCACCGCCGACCACGTGCGCGCCCTCGCGGCCTGGGACCCGGCGGCCGAGCCGTCGACGGAGATCCAGTTCACCCCCGGCCGTGTGGTCATGCAGGACTTCACCGGCGTGCCCTGCGTGGTCGACCTGGCCACCATGCGCGAGGCCGTCACCGCACTGGGCGGCGACCCGTCGAAGGTCAACCCGCTGGCCCCGGCCGAGCTGGTCATCGACCACTCGGTCATCGCCGACATCTTCGGCCGCCCGGACGCCTTCGAGAGCAATGTGGACCTGGAGTACCAGCGCAACAAGGAGCGCTACCAGTTCCTGCGCTGGGGCCAGACCGCCTTCGACGAGTTCAAGGTCGTCCCCCCGGGCACCGGCATCGTCCACCAGGTCAACATCGAGCACCTGGCCCGCGTCGTCATGGTCCGCAACGGTGTCGCCTACCCGGACACCGTGGTCGGCACCGACTCGCACACCACCATGGTCAACGGCCTGGGCGTGCTGGGCTGGGGCGTGGGCGGCATCGAGGCCGAGGCCGCGATGCTGGGCCAGCCGGTCTCCATGCTGATCCCCCGCGTGGTCGGCTTCAAGCTGCACGGCGAGCTGCCCGCGGGCGCCACCGCGACCGACCTGGTGCTGACGATCACCGAGATGCTGCGCAAGCAGGGCGTCGTCGGCAAGTTCGTCGAGTTCTACGGCACGGGCGTCACCGCCGTCCCGTTGGCCAACCGCGCCACCATCGGCAACATGAGCCCCGAGTTCGGCTCCACCGCGGCGATCTTCCCGGTCGACCAGGAGACCATCGACTACCTGCGCTTCACCGGCCGCAGCGAGGAGCAGGTCGCGCTGGTCGAGGCCTACGCCAAGGCGCAGGGCCTCTGGCACGACCCGTCCATCGAGCCGGTCTTCTCCGAGACCCTTGAGCTGGACCTGGCCACGGTCGTCCCGTCGATCGCGGGCCCGAAGCGTCCGCAGGACCGCATCGAGCTGACCGACGCCAAGCAGGCGTTCCGCGCCGCGCTGGGTGCCTACGTCGCCCACGAGGACAGCGCCCCGCTGTCCACTGTGGACGAGTCGTCGGACGAATCGTTCCCGGCCAGTGACTCCCCCGCGCCCGCCGCGAGCGGCAACGGCAAGTCGGGCAAGCCGTTCGACTACCACTCGGCCGCCGCGGGCGCCGAGGGCCGCACGTCCAAGCCGACCACGGTCACCCTCGACGGCCAGACCTTCGAGCTGGACCACGGCGCCGTCGCGATCGCGGCGATCACCTCGTGCACCAACACGTCCAACCCGTCGGTCATGATCGGCGCGGCGCTGCTGGCGAAGAAGGCCGTCGACCGCGGCCTGAACCGCAAGCCGTGGGTCAAGACCACGCTGGCGCCGGGGTCCAAGGTCGTCATGGACTACTACGACCGCGCGGGCCTCACCCCGTACCTGGACAAGCTGGGCTTCAACCTGGTCGGCTACGGCTGCACCACGTGCATCGGCAACTCCGGCCCGCTGCAGGACGAGATCTCCGCCGGTGTCCAGGAAGCCGACCTCGCGGTGGTGTCGGTGCTGTCCGGCAACCGCAACTTCGAGGGCCGGATCAACCCGGACATCAAGATGAACTACCTGGCCTCCCCGCCGCTGGTGGTGGCCTACGCGCTGGCCGGGTCGATGGACATCGACATCACCACCGAGCCGCTGGGCACGGGTTCGGACGGTCAGCCGGTGTTCCTCTCCGACATCTGGCCCACGCCGCAGGAGATCTCCGAGACCATCGCCTCGGCGCTGTCCGCGGAGAGCTTCGCCGACAGCTACAAGGACGTCTTCGCGGGTGACGAGCGCTGGCAGTCGCTGCCCACGCCGACCGGCAAGACCTTCGAGTGGGACGCGGAGTCCACCTACGTCCGCAAGCCCCCGTACTTCGACGGCATGACGATGGAGACCACCCCCGTCACCGACATCGCGGGCGCTCGCGTGCTCGCGCTGCTCGGCGACTCGGTCACCACCGACCACATCTCCCCCGCGGGCGCCATCAAGCAGGACACCCCGGCAGGCAAGTACCTCACCGAGCACAACGTCGAGCGCAAGGACTTCAACTCCTACGGCTCGCGGCGCGGCAACCACGAGGTCATGATCCGCGGCACCTTCGCCAACATCCGGCTGCGCAACCTGCTGCTCGATGACGTCCAGGGTGGCTACACCCGCGACTTCACCAACGGCGGCGAGCAGGCCTTCATCTACGACGCGGCGCAGAACTACGCGGCGGCGGGGATCGGCCTGGTCGTGCTGGCGGGCAAGGAGTACGGCTCCGGCTCGTCGCGTGACTGGGCGGCCAAGGGCACCTCGCTGCTGGGTGTCCGCGCGGTCATCGCGGAGTCCTTCGAGCGCATCCACCGGTCGAACCTGATCGGCATGGGCGTGCTGCCGATGCAGTTCCCCGCGGGCCAGACCGCGGCGTCGCTTGGCCTGGACGGCACCGAGACGTTCGACATCTCGGGCGTCACCGGGCTCAACGACGGCACCACCCCGCGCACGCTCAAGGTCACCGCGACCAAGGGTGACGGGTCCACTGTGGAGTTCGACGCGGACCTGCGCATCGACACCCCCGGTGAGGCCGACTACTACCGCAACGGCGGCATCATGCAGTACGTCCTGCGCAAGATGGTGAACAGCTAGCTAGTCCGCCTCCCCGAAATTCTGAGTTTTGGTCCCGTTTCTGGGCCACGGTGCGGAAATGCGCGTGCCGTGGCCCAGTTTCGTTCCGGTCCCCTTAGGTGCCGGTTGAAACCAACACCGGTACTGATCGGCTGGAAGGAGTGAGATGACCCTGGCACTGGTGATCGCGGGGCTGATCATGATGGTCGGGGCTGCGGTCCAAGGCACTATCGGCTTCGGCCTGAACCTGATCGCCGGGCCGATCCTGGCGCTGATCGACCCGATGCTCGTCCCGGTCCCGGTCCTGTTCGCGGGCACCGCCCTGGCCGCGATGATGATGACCCGCGAACGCGGGCACATCGAGTGGTCCGGTGTCGGGTGGGCCATGTTGGGCAGGCTGCCGGGGAATTTACTCGGCGTGCTGGCGCTGGCGACGCTGCCTGCGACCGGGTTCAACCTGGTGATCGGCGTGAGCGTGCTGGTGTGCGTGGCGCTGTCGGTGATCACGTGGAAGCCGCAGCCGACCCGTCCCGCACTCGTCGTGGCGGGCACCGCCTCAGGCGCGTTCGGCACGATCGCGTCGATCGGCGGCCCGCCCATCGCGCTGATCTACCAGAACCAGTCCGGCCCGACGATCCGCTCGACCCTGAGCGCGTTCTTCCTGCTGGCCTCGATCTCGTCGCTGATCACCCTGGCCGCGACCGGCCACGTCGAACAGCGGCACCTGACGGCGGCGGCGTTCCTGGTCCCGTTCCTGTTCGCCGGGATGCTGATCTCCGGGCCACTGCGCAAGCACGTCGAGGGCCCACGGCTGCGCGTCGGGGTCCTCGCGGTCGCCACGGCGAGCGCGCTGTTGCTTATCGGCCGGAGTCTGCTGGGCTGAGCACGAAGACCTTGATCTCACGGTCGGCGCGCTCGGCGTAGACGTCGTAGGCGGGCCAGGTGCGCAGTAGCACCTGCCAGAGTTCCCGCCGCTCGTCGCCGGTGGCGATCCGCGCGGTGACGGCCTGCTCGCGGCCGCGGACGCTGATCTTGGCAGCCGGGTTCGCGGCCAGGTTCAAGCTCCACAGCGGCGGTTTCGGCTTGCCCCAGTTGGAGCCGACGATCAGGTAGCCGCCGTCGTGCGGGACGCAGAGCAGCGGGGTGGACCTCGGCTTGCCGGACTTGCGTCCGGTGACGGTGAGGACAAGGTCGGGCAGCCCCGCGACGCGCAGGATCGTGATCCTGCCCCGGCTCACCCGCTCCAGGAACCGGTCGATGCCCACGATCGCGGGCGCGAACTTGGGCAGCCACGACACCTTGCCGAGTCGGCGGACGGCTGGGGTAAGCGGATTCATAGCGGTGAACCTACTGCGGCTGATCACCATCCGGCCATGTGTGCGCCCACGGTTGGGCCTGTTCCAATTGGGCCGCCAGCCGCAGCAAGGTCGCCTCGCCACCGAAGCCGCCCATCAGGTGCACGCCGATCGGGAGCCCCGCCGCGGTCCGATACAGCGGCACGCTCATCGCGGCCCGGCCGGTCAGGTTGGCGGTGATCAGCGGGAACGCGACGAAACCGGCGGCGACGCGCTCGGACTCGGCCGGGTCGTCGGCGGCCATGGCGCCCAGGAGCGGGGGCGGCTGGGCCAGGGTCGGCGACAGCCACAGGTCGAAGTCGGCCATCGCGGCGGCGGCGTCACGGGCGAAGCGCTGGATGGCGGTGAGTGCCATGAGCAGGTCGCCGCCCGAGACGCACCGGCCGCGCTCCCAGTACTGGCGGGTGAGTGGTTCGAGGTCACCTGCGCCGGGTTCCCGGCCCAGTTCGGCCGACCAGCGGCGGATCGTCCAGTCGAGCGAGGCGCCGTACAGCCTGCCGATGGCACTGCCGACCTCCGGCGTGAGTTCGGTGAGGTCGCGCTCGAAGACGTGGTGGCCGAGGGATTCCAGGAGCGCGACCGCGTGGTCGAGTGCGGCGAGGCAGTCGGTGTGCACCGGGTGGTCGTCGGGGGTGCGGCGGGTCACCGCGATCCTCAGCCGCCCCGGCGGCCTGCCGACCTCGGCCGCCCACGTGCCGCTGTGCGGGGGTGCCGGGTAGGGGTCGCCGGGCGCGGGCCCGGCGGTGATGTCGAGGAGTGCGGCGCTGTCGCGGACGGTGCGGGTCAGCACGTGGTCGGTGAGCGTCCCGAGAAACGCGTCGCCGTGGCGGGGGCCGAGGGAGTTGCGCGCGCGGGTGGGCTTGAGACCGAACAAGCCGCAGCAAGAGGCCGGAATACGGATCGATCCGCCGACGTCGTTGCCATGGGCGACCGGGACCATCCCGGCGGCCACGGCGGCGGCCGACCCGCCACTGGAGCCGCCCGTGGTGCGGGCGGCTCCAGTGGCGGG
>Ga0247823_10002806_pt1 | contig 14320 bp, 13 predicted proteins | sample 13C_PalmiticAcid_2_FD_192426 | JGI IMG/M metagenome (GOLD analysis project Ga0247823, IMG submission 192426) | Soil microbial communities from agricultural site in Penn Yan, New York, United States - 13C_PalmiticAcid_Day30 | ecosystem: Environmental > Terrestrial > Soil > Agricultural land...
CGCGAGCGCATGCGGCACATCCACCGCCTGTGCCAGCTCATCGCCGAGGCCGGCGTGCCGGTGGTCAGCGCCATCGAAGGCATCGGCGCGGGCGCGGCTGTGGGCCTGGCCCTGATGGGCGACCGCATCGTGGTGGGCGAGGGCACGAAGATCCTGTTCCCCTTCCTCAAGCTCGGTCTGGTGCCCGACTGGGGCCAGCTGCTCACGCTGCCCCGGCGCGTGGGCCTGCCGGTGGCGCGGCGCATCCTCACCGACGGCGCACCCGTCAGCGGCGCGGAAGCCCACCGCATCGGCCTGGCCGACACGCTGGTGGCCGACGCGCAGGTGATGGCCACCGCCGTGGCTCAGGCCGCCGAGCTGGCGCTGCTGCCGCGCGAGGCCTTCGCGCGCATGAAGGCGCGGCTGAACCACCCCTCGGCCACGCTGGCCGAGGAGCTGTCGCGCGAAGAAAACGACCAGGCCGTCTGCCTGCTCGGCGAGGATTTCGTCGAAGGCCACGACGCCTATGTGAACAAGCGCGCCGCCGATTTCGTGGCGCGACCGGGAGTGAAACGATGAGCAGCGAAGAAGCCGTGCTGGTGCGCCGCGAGGGCGCGGTGGGCACCGTGGTGCTGAACCGGCCGGAGAAGCGCAACGCGCTCGACCTGACCATGCGCGCCGCGATCGCGCAGGCGGTGCGCACGCTCGATGCCGACGACAGCGTGCGCGCGATCGTGATCACCGGCGGCGAGGGCGTGTTCGCCGCCGGCGCCGACCTGAACCTGCTGGTGGACAAGGGCGCGCAGGACGTGGCCGAGATCGACCTTGGCCAGTACTGGGCCCCTGTGGCTGGCTGCGGCAAGCCCACCATCGCGGCGGTGAGCGGCTTCGCGCTGGGTGCGGGCTGCGAGCTGGCCATGATGTGCGACTTCATCGTGGCCGACGCCAGTGCGCGCTTCGGCCAGCCCGAACTCGCCGTGGGCATCATGCCCGGTGCGGGCGGCACGCAGCGCCTGGTGCGCACGTTGGGCAAGCAGGTGGCCTCGCTCATGCTGCTGACCGGCGAGATGGTCACCGGCGAACGCGCCTTCCAGCTCGGCCTGGTGGCCGACCTGGCCGAAGACGGCAAGGCGCTGGAGCGAGCCGCCGAGCTGGCGCGCAAGGCCGCGCGCATGCCGCCCAAGGCCGTGAAGGCCACGCGCCATGTGCTGCGCCAGGGCGCCGACCTGCCGCTGGACGCCGCGCTCTCGCTGGAGAACCGCGAGTTCCTGCTGCTGTTCGACACCGCCGACAAGACCGAAGGCATGCGCGCCTTCCTCGACAAACGCAAGCCCGAATTCAAGGGGCGATGACCACATGACTTCCAACAACGTCAAACCGCTCACCCTGGGCGTCGTGGGTGCCGGCGCCATGGGGCGCGGCATCGTGCAGCTGTTCGCGCAGGCGGGCCACCGCGTGCGCTGCTTCGACGCGGCGCCCGGTGCGGCGGCCAAGGCCGTCGAGTTCGCGCTCGGCATGATCGGGCGCGGCGTGGAAAAAGGCCGCCTCAGCGCCGAGGCCTTCGAGACCATCCGCGCGAACGTCTCGGCCTGCGCCGACATGGCCGGGCTCGCCGGTTGCGACGTGGTGATCGAAGCCATCGTGGAAGACCTGGCCGTCAAGCGCCAGCTGTTCGGCGCGCTGGAAGACGTGGTGGGCGAGGGCACCGTGCTGGCGAGCAACACCTCGTCGCTCACCGTGGCCGACATCGCCGCTGCCTGCCGCCACCCGGCGCGCGTGGCCGGTCTGCATTTCTTCAACCCGGTGCCGCTGATGAAGGTGGCCGAGGTGATTGCCGCGCTGCGCACCTCGCCGCAGACCGTGCAGACGCTGAGTGAGCTGGTGAGCGGCGCCGGCCACCGCGCGGTGGTCACGGCCGACCAGCCCGGTTTCCTGGTGAACCACGCGGGGCGCGGGCTCTACACCGAAGGCCTGCGCGTGCTCGAAGAGCAGGCCGCGACGCCCGCCGACGTGGACGACGTGCTGCGCGAAGGCGTGGGTTTTCGCATGGGCCCGTTCGAGCTGCTGGACCTCACCGGGCTGGACGTGTCGAGCAAGGTCATGGCCTCGATCTACGAGCAGTTCCAGCACGAGCCGCGCTTCCGGCCCTCGTCGCTGGTGGCGCCGCGCGTGGCCGCCGGCCTGTTCGGCCGCAAGACGGGGGAGGGCTGGTACGCCTATGACGGCGACACCCGCCGCGCCGCGCCCGCGCGCACCGTGCCGGCACCGCGCGCCGGGGTGGCGGTGTGGATCGCTCCGCAGGCCAGCGGCCGCGCCGAGCTGGCCGCCTTGCTGAGCGGCGCGGGCGCGCGGCTCACCGACGATGCGGCGCAGGCCGAGGTCTGCATCGTGCAGCCCTGGGGCGGCGACGCCAGCCACGCGGCCGCCGCGCTGGGCCTGGACGCCACGCGCACCGTGGCCATCGACCCCATGGTGCCGCTGGCCCTGCGGCGCACGCTCATGCTCACCGCGCTCACCTCGGCCGCCGCGCGCGACGCCGCCTGGGGCCTGCTGGCGGCCGACGGCGTGCCGGTCACCGTCATCAACGACAGCCCGGGTTTCATCGCCCAGCGCGTGCTCGCCACCATCGTCAACATCGCGGCGCAGATCGCGCAGCGCGGCATCGCCAGCGTGGCCGACATTGAGGACGCCGTGAAGCTCGGCCTGGGTTACCCGCACGGCCCGCTGGCCTGGGGCGACCGCATCGGCGGTGCGCGCATCCTGGACATTCTGCGCACGATGCAGGCCGAAACCGGCGACCCGCGCTACCGGCCCAGCCCCTGGCTGGTGCGCCGCGTGGCGCTGGGCGTGTCTCTGCTCACGCCGGAGGCGGCGCGCGCATGAGCATTGACCTTCACCACCTGCGCGAATGGGTCGGCCGCGAGCAGGTGGCCGAGCAGACGCTGGAGCCCTTTCCCGCCGCCGCCCTGAGCGGCCTGCTGGACCGCGCCGCGCCGCCGGCGGTGGGCGAGGCGCTGCCGCTGCCCTGGCACTGGCTGTACTTCCTCGAAACCCCCGCGCGCGCCGCCACCGGCGTCGACGGCCATCCGCAGCGCGGTGGCTTTTTGCCGCCGGTGCCGCTGCCGCGCCGCATGTGGGCCGCGGGCTCGATGCAATGCGAGACGCCGTTGCGCCTGGGCACGCCCGCGCGCAAGACCTCCACCGTGCGCAGCGTGGACCTGAAGGAAGGCCGCAGCGGCCCGCTGGTCTTCGTGACCGTGGACCACCTGCTGGCGCAGGACGGCCGCGTCTGCATCCGCGAAGAGCAGAACATCGTCTACCGCGAAGCGCCCACCGGGCCCGCGCCGCTGCCGGCGGGCGAGAAGGCCACGAAGGCCGCGCAATGGTCGGCCGTGCTGAAGCCCGACCCCGCGCTGCTGTTCCGTTTTTCCGCGCTCACCTACAACGGCCACCGCATCCACTACGACCGCGACTACGCGGTGCGCGAGGAGTTCTACCCCGCGCTGGTGGTGCACGGCCCGCTGCTGGCCACCGCGCTGCTGGACCTGCTGGAACAGGGGCGACCCGGCGTGCCGGTGCGCAACTTCTCGTTTCGCGCGCTGCGCCCCGCCTTCGACACCGACACGCTGCAGCTCTGCGCCGCCGCCGAGGGCGACACGGTCGAGCTCTGGACGCAGGATGCGCATGGCCAGCTGGGCATGACGGCCCGCGCCACGCTGGGTTGAACGCCGCCATGCCCCATCACCCGATCTGGCGTTCCATGCTGTTCGTGCCCGCGCACGTGCCGCGCTTCGTCGAGCGCGCCCACGCGCGCGGCGCCGACGCCTGCGTGCTCGACCTCGAAGACGCGGTGCCGCTGGCGCAGAAGGCACAGGCCCGCGAGGCCGTGGCTGGCGCGGCCGCCGCCATCGCGGCCCACCGCACGCCGGTGCTGGTGCGCGTGAACCAGCCCTGGGACATGGCCGCCCTCGACATCGACGCCGCCGTCGGCACGGCCGTGAGCGCGCTGGTGCTGCCCAAGGTGAACGACGCCGCCACCGTGCGCCAGGTGGCGCGGCGCGTCGACGGCCTGGAGGCGCAGCGTGGTCTGCCCGCCGGGCACACGCGCCTGATCGCGCTGATCGAGGACGTGCAGGCCCTGTCCGAGCTCGACGCCATCGCGCGCAGCACGCCGCGCATGCTGGGCATGATGCTCGGCCCCGAGGATTTTTCCGCCTCGGCCGGCATGGCGCCGGTGCGCGAGGCGCTGATGCTGCCCAACCAGCTGGTGCTGTTCGCCTGCCGGCGCGCCGGCATCCTGCCCTTCGGTTTTCCCGGCTCCATCGCCGACTACGGCGACATCGAAGCCTTCGCGCAGACCATCCGCCTGGCGCGCCAGCTCGGTTTCGTCGGCGGCCTGTGCATCCACCCCACGCAGGTGGCGGTGATGAACGCCGGTTTCTCGCCGTCGGCGGAAGAACTCGAACACGCGCGCGGCGCCATCGAGGCCTTCGAGGCCGCCGAGCGCGAAGGCCGCGGCGCGGCCGAGTACCGCTCGAAGATGGTCGATCTGCCCGTGGTGCTGCGCGCGCGCGAAACCCTGCGCCGCGCCGCCGCACCTGCCCCCCTTTCCACCCAACAGGAGACACACCCATGAACACCCACCCCACCGTGTACGACGCGGTCGTGATCGGCGCTGGCGCCGGCGGCCTGAGCGCGGCAGCGCGCCTTGTGGCCGCTGGCCGAAAAGTGCTGGTCGTCGAGAGCCTGGGCCGCGTCGGCGGCCGTGCATCGAGCGAACAGATCGACGGCTTCACCGTCAACATCGGCGCCATCGCCATCGAACGCGGCGGCGTGTTCGAGGAAACCTTCGGCCTGCTCAACGTGCCGCTGGACATCCGCGAGCCCAGCCCGGCTACGGTGTTCCTGATCGACGGCAAGATCATCAACGTCGCCAAGGGCGGCTGGGGCATGCTGCTGGGCACCTTCACCAAGCAGGCCGCCAAGATCGGCACCAAGTTCGCCGACGCGCGCGCGGGCGACCTGCCCGAGGCCAAGATGAGCACCAAGGAGTGGCTCAGCCAGTACACCAAGAACGAGACCGTGCACGCGATCTTCCGCAACCTGTGCGCCGCCATCTTCGCCGCCAACGACGACGAAGTGCCCGCGCGCGCCTTCCTCACCTACTTCGCGGTCAAGGGCGCGTTCAAGCGCTTCGGCTTCTGCCCGCGCGGCACCGTGGGTCTGTGGAACGACCTGGCCGACGGCATCCGCAAGGCCGGCGGCGAGATCTGGCTCGACGCGCCGGTGACCCAGCTGCACACGCAGGACGGCCTGGCCAGCGGTGTGACCGTGATGAAGGACGGCGTGGCCACGCGCATCCAGGCCCGCACCGTGATCAGCAACATCGGCCCGCGCGCCACGGTGGACCTGCCCGGCGGCGAGGCCTTCGGCGGCGACTACGTCCGGCTCGCGCACACCGCGCCCAAGCCCTCGGCCAACATCGTCATCAACTTCGCCACCCAGCAGCGCCTGGTGGACGTGCCCGGCCTGGTCACCTTCGGCAAAACGCGCCGCCTGTGCAACATGGGCGAACTCACCGCCACCTGCCCCGAGCTCGCGCCGGCCGGCTGGTACCAGTACGTGGCCTACGCCGTGCCGCGCCCGGCCATCGGCGACTTCGACGAGAAGACCGAGATCGAAGCCTCGCTGCAGGACCTGCGCGACGAGTTCCCCGGCTTTGCGCAGGCCAAGATGCTGTCGGTGCGCGTGATGCGCGACGGCTGGCCGGCCCAGCGCTCCTGCGCCGGTTTCGACATGCCGCAGACCACGCCGCTGGCCAACCTCTGGCACGTGGGCGACGCGGTGAAGGACTACGGCGACGGCGGCACCCAGGCCTGCGCCTACACCGGCCGCGAGGCCGCGCGCCAGGCCGAGGCCCACCTCGACGGCGCCCGCGTGGCGGCGGCGGCGTGATGGCCCAGGTGAACCAGGCGCGCGCGATGCTGGCGCGCCTGCGCCCGCTGTTCGAAGGCGGCGTGGCCGCGCTCGCCAGGGCCTGCGCGCCGGGCGGCAAGCTCGACGGCGCGAAGCTGGACGAGCAACAGGTCGCGACCTTCGAGATCGCCTGGGCCAGCGCCGACCTGCTGGCCGCCGAGACCGCGCTGGCGCGGCTCGACGGCGATGCGCTGCAATCGCAACTGGCCCTGATCTTCGCGGTGGACGCCATCGCCGCGCTGCTGCCGCGCCTGGAGGCGCTGTACATCGAGCTGGGCCTGCCGCTCGCGCCGCTGCAGCAGCTGGGCGCCGACGCCGACTGGGCCGCGCTGCGCGGCGCAGCGGGCGGCGCGCGGGCTCTCACGGCCGCCGGCCGCGCCCTGGTGGCCGCCGGTGACGCGGTCGAGCTGGGCAGCGTGGCATTGGAAGACCCTGTGGTGATGGCGCAGGACGCGTTCCGCCGCTTCGCCACCGACGTGGTGTCGCCGCAGGCCGAGCACATCCACCGGCACGACGCGACCGTGCCCGAATCGCTGCTGCAGCCGATGCGCGACATGGGCGTGTTCGGCCTCTCCATTCCCGAGTCGCACGGTGGCACCGGGCCCGACGAGGGCGAGGACGCGACCATGATGGTGGTCGTCACCGAGGCCTTGTCCGAAGCCTCGCTGGCGGCAGCGGGCAGCCTGATCACGCGGCCCGAGATCCTGAGCCGCGCGCTCATCAGCGGCGGCACCGAAGAGCAGAAAGCCACCTGGCTGCCGCGCATCGCGGCGGGTGACCCGCTGTGCGCCATCGCCATCACCGAACCCGACTACGGCTCGGACGTGGCCAGCCTCGCGCTCAAGGGCACGCGCACCGAGGGCGGTTGGTTGCTCAACGGCGCCAAGACCTGGTGCACCTTCGCCGGCAAGGCCGGCCTGCTGATGGTGGTCACGCGCACCGACCCCGACCGCTCCGCCGGTTACCGGGGCCTGAGCGTGCTGCTGGTGGAAAAGCCGTCCTACGACGGCCACGCCTTCGACTTCCAGCAGCCCGGTGGCGGGCGCCTGGCTGGCAAGGCCATCCCCACCATCGGCTACCGGGGCATGCACTCGTTCGACCTCGCCTTCGACAACTTCTTCGTGCCCGACGCCAACGTGATCGGCGGCGCGGGCGGCCTGGGCAAGGGCTTCTACTTCACCATGGCCGGCATGGTGGGCGGGCGCATGCAGACCTCGGCGCGCGCCTGCGGCGTGATGCGCGCGGCGCTGCGCGCCTCGATGCGCTACACCGCCGACCGCAAGGTGTTCGGCGCGCCGCTGCAGGACTATGCGCTCACCCTGGCCAAGCTCGCGCGCATGGCCGCGCGCCTGGCGGCCTGCCGCACGCTGGCCTACGCCATCGCCGAGCAGCTCAATGCCGGCGGCGGGCGCATGGAGGCCAGCCTGGTCAAGCTGCTGGCCTGCCGCTCGGCCGAGATGGTCACGCGCGAAGCGCTGCAGCTGCACGGCGGCATGGGTTACGCTGAGGAAAGCGCCGTGAGCCGCTACTTCGTGGACGCCCGCGTGCTCTCGATCTTCGAAGGCGCGGAAGAAACGCTGGCGCTCAAGGTCATCGGCCGCAGCCTGTTGGAAGACGCACTCAAACCATGAACACCATCCTCTCCGGCATGCGGGTCATCGAAGCCGCCGCCTTCGTCGCTGCGCCCCTGGGTGGCATGACGCTGGCACAGATGGGCGCCGACGTGATCCGCATCGACGCCCTGGGCGGCGGGCTGGACTACAAGCGCTGGCCCGTGACCCGGGATGGCGCGAGCCTGTTCTGGTGCGGCCTGAACAAGTCCAAGCGCTCGGTCGCGCTGGACCTGGGCCGGCCCGAGGGCCGCGAGCTGGCGATGGCGCTGATCACCGCGCCAGGCGAGGACGCGGGCATCCTGCTCACCAACTTCCCGCCGCGCGGCTGGCTGGACCACGACAAGCTGAAAGAGAAACGCGCCGACCTGATCCAGCTCACCGTGCAGGGCGACCGGCACGGCGGTTCGGCGGTGGACTACACCATCAACTCGCGCGTCGGCATTCCCTACATCACGGGCGACGAGCGCGGCGCGGCCACGAACGAAGCCGTCAACCACGTGCTGCCGGCCTGGGACCTCGTCACCGGCCAGATGGCCGCCGTGGGCCTGCTGGCCGCCGAGCGCCACCGCCTCAAGACCGGCCAGGGCCAGCACGTGAAGCTGCCGCTCGAAGACGTGGCCCTCGCGGCGGTGAGCCACCTCGGCCTGATCGCCGAAGCGCAGCTCGGCCAGCACCGCGAGCGGCACGGCAACGAGCTGTTCGGCGCCTTCGGCCGCGACTTCACGACGGCGGACGGCGAGCGCCTGATCGTCGTCGGCCTGACCCTGAAGCAATGGCAGGCCATCTGCGAGGCCACGGGCATCAGCGAGGCGGTGAAGGCGCTGGGCGACCGCCTGGGCCTGAACCTCGATCTGGAAGGCCACCGCTTCCAGGCGCGCAAGGAACTCGGCGCGCTGGTGGAAGCCTGGATGTCGCGCCACAGCTTCGCGCAGGCCGCCGAGGCGCTGACGAAGCAGGGCGCCTGCTGGGGCAAGTACCAGACGCTCACGCAGCTGGTGACGCAGGACGAAGCCTGCTCGCCGGCCAACCCGCTGTTCCGCACCATCGACCAGCCCGGGGTCGGGTCGCACCTGGCGGCCGGCCTGCCGCTGAACTTCTCGGCCGTGGAGCGCCTGCCCGCGGCGGCGGCGCCCACGCTGGGGCAGCACACGGGCGAGGTGCTGTCCGAACTCCTGGGGGTCACGCAGGCCCAGTACGGCGGTCTTCGCGAAAGAGGTGTGGTTTAGGGTGGGCAGGTGCTTGGGTCAGAATAGCCAGCTCGAAAACTTGAGCTGAGCTGAACACCATGGCCCGATCGCTTGCCAGCAACCACGACGACAAACGCCAGCGGATCCTCGACGTCGCTGCGGCGCTGTTCGCCAACACGAGCTACGAGAGCGCCCGGCTGATCGACATCGCGGCGGCCTGCAAGGTGTCCAAGTCCGCGCTGTACCACTACTTCCCCAGCAAGGAAGTGCTGCTGCACGAGATCATCACCGAGCACATCATGAGCTCGGTGGCCGAGCTGGAGGCGATCGCGCACGGCCCGGGCACGAGCCGGGAGCGGCTGACCCAGCTGGTGCGCGCCATGGTGACCACGGCGGCGGAGAAACGGCACGAGCACATGGTGCTGACCAACGACCTCAAGTTCCTGCCGTCGCTGCAACAGCAGGAGATCAAGCTCGCGCAGGCCAAGGCGCTGGACTTCGTGGTCGAACTGCTCGACGACATCAACCCCCACCTCATGCGGCGACGGCGCGAGGGCGCGTCCTACGCACTGTTCCTCTACGGCTCGATGATCTCGACCGCGACCTGGTACCGGCGCGGGGGCGGCATGACGCCGCACGAGCTGGCCGACCGGTTGACCGAGGTGTACCTCAAGGGGTTCGATGGCGGGGAGCACCCGCCGGGTTACAGGTAGCCTATGAACCCATAGGCCACACCCGAGTCCATCAAGGCCCGGTACTGGGTTTCGTCGTTGGCGCAGGCCTTCCAACGACGTGTCCATCTTGAGACATGAACAGACTCGCCGCGCTGGCCGGATTCGGACAGGAACGCATCTTGATGGCGATGGGCTTCGGATTGTTTTCCTCAGTGACGTCGCTCACCATCATGCCGCAGCCTCGGGTGTGCCATTTGAATTCGACCTCATAGGCTCTCCCGGGCTCCGGCAGAAAGGTGGCTACCAGAGGGCCGCAACTTGCGTCGCCACGATTGGCTCTTGCGTAGCCCTTGATGCGCAGTTCGGTATCGGTGGGTATTTGAGCTTGGCGGGTCTTCTCAGGGATTTTCTCGGGCATGCTCGCCAGCCATGAGCGTGGGAGTCCATAGGTGGATTCGTTGACGAGACCGACATATTCAAAGCCTCCACACGTGCCCGTCTCGGAACTCAACGAGTACTGAATCACGGCATCGCCGCTGGAGCGCATGACCAACGAGGCGTCGGTTTCTTTCGCGGTGTAGTGACGAATGGGATCGTTGGCGCAGCCACAAAGAAAGAGTGCCAGCGTCAGGACCTGGCTGAAAACAAGGGTTTTCGTTGAGTTTCGGGCCATTTCTTGTTCAATCTGCAATCTGGTAGCTGCCATCAGGCTGACGCCAAGCTACGCCGGCGGGGCAGATATCCAAAAACCACCAGACGTTCATCCCGAAGCCCTCATAGGCAGCCTCATAACCGGGCTTCGTACATTTTTTGTCGGCGTCTTCTTCGCTCTCAGGAAAGGCTTTTTGAAACATCTCGGTTTGTTCATCTATTGACGCACCCAAAAAAGTGCCGCGTTTGTGTAGCTTGATCCGATCTTCACGCAAAAGCCGATGGAGAATCCACAGGAAAGCATTGCGCCGCTTCTCAAAATCATCCCCAACTCGTTGAGTGGCATGCCAAACAGATCCAAGTGAATGACCCTCAAAGTAGTCGAAGCCATGCAGTTCCATGCCGTCATCCAGCACTTCAAGAACATCGTCGAAGAGTTCTTTGGAAAGCCGTTCAATATCACCCTTACTTAAATTTGATTTCATAACTATTGTCCTTGTAGGAGGGTTTAACTCCCTTCAATGCAGGGCTGCCCTGTACGTCTATCGTCCATCGGGACACATTGCTGCTGGACACACTTCGCACATTGACCGTTGTGCCATCAGCGAGCTTGGTAGACCAGACCCCAGCGTCCACTTGCTTCCATGCACGCCCACCCGCAAGTTCGTCTGCATACCCAAACACCTGCTTTTCCAACTCCGCAGAAGACAAGCCACTGGTATCAAACGTCTTGGTCGTTGCTGCCGGGTTGGTTGAAGCCACATAGCTCTTGCCACCATGGACAACATCGTTGGCACTGTCCTGCTTGTCGTTTAGTCTGCAATCAGATAACTTCCATCCTTTTGACGCCAAGCTACACCGGCTGGACATGCAGGATCGAAGAACCACCAATAGAAGTCGTCATAGCCTGAGTCTGCTTTGCTCTTTGGCCAAGCACCGCGAAACGCATTCACCTGCTCTTCGAGAGACACGTCCCAAAAGTGTCCCTTCTGGTGAAGCTTGATGTGCTCTTCTTTTAGTAAGCGTTCTAGCGCCCATAGAAATGCTTCTCTTCGGTCAGAGAAGCTGACAAGCGCCTCAACATCTCGCCCATCTGCTCCATAGTGTGTAGAAAGCCAGAGGTCGACGAGGCTACCGTGCTCGGATTTTTTCAAGAAGGTGCTGAATTGCGCGTCGGACTTTTCTAGATTCATTTGAATTTCAGCTCCACTTTGTCACGGCCAACCAAGGGGCTCCAAACGTCCTTGTTCTGGACATCAATTGTCCAACGCCCCACACCACTACTTGACACACTGCGCACGTTGATCGTTGTCCCATCGATGAGTGTGATTGACCACCGACTCTCTAGCGGAACACCGTTGCGCAGCACGGGTTTGATTGGCATTCCACCCGCCAACTCACCCGCATACTCGAACACCTGCTTGTCCAGCTCGGCAGAAGACAAACCACTGGTATCAAACGTCTTGGTCGTACCCGCCGGATTGGTCGAGGCCACATAGCTCTTGCCGCCAAGGAGCACATCGTTGGCACTGTCCTGCTTGTTGAACAGGCTGACCAGCTCACCAATCCGCTTCTCCTGCTGCGCCACCGTCTTCTGCTGCGCTACCACCTTGAGGGTAGCTTCAGCGCTTCATTCTGACCTGGGGATCTCATGAACAAGAACCGCCACCGCATCATCTTCAACGCCGCGCGCGGCCAATGCATGGCCGTAAGCGAGACCGCCAGCGCCTTAGGGTGTCCTTCGTCGCCACCGATGTCCGCGCTGGCGTTGGTGACCCTTCTGCTGTTCATCCCCGCCCAAAGGCCTCTTCGGGTGCTGGTATGGCGCCGAACGCAGCGGTGCCGCGCTTGTGGGCCAGATTCACGTCCAGTGTGCCGCTGCCGATGAAGGCCTTGTGAGCCAGGCCCAACTCCCAGCCTCCCGTTGCGCGGCGCTGGGTTTCCACTTCCGTGTCATTGATGAGGTTGCTGGAGCGGCGCAGCCAGCCCTTGAGGCTCGCGCTGGACTTTTGGCTGGCGTTGCGGTGTAAAAGCCGTGAGAGCTTGATTTCGGCGTTTTCGCTGCGGCTGCTGTACACATAGTCTTGATTCAGTCCGGCCACGCTCTGGTGATAACGGTTGGCAGATTGGGTGAGGCCCAGCAGCCAGAAGTCCATCGGAACCGAGTAGTGAACCGCGTGCCCCCGCGTGCCGCGCTTGCCTGGCTGGCCACCACCCAAGTCCTGGTTCAGCGTGACGTAGAACAGGTCGTTGAGCGTCCACCAGTGGTCGTAGCTGAGGGTGGCGCTGCTCTGGTACTTGCCGGTGCTTTTGGAGCCGCTGTCGTCGAGCGTGGCGTTGAAGCGGAAGGGGAACGCCTGGCGCCAGACGATGACCAGATCGCTCTGGTCCGGCGCGTCGGCCGGGTCGATCTGGATGTCGGCTTCGACCGAAGGCACGCGTTTGAAATTCTCCAGCGCCTGCTCCACGTTGCGCAGGTTCAGGATGGCGCCCGGACGGGTGGGCACGGCGTTCAGGGCGTTGGCGCGAGGATCTGCCTGGGCGAAACGGATGGCTCCGATGCGGCCAGGCAGCAGGGTGAGCGTGAGGCGCCCACTGGCAATGTTCTGCTCCCGGAAGACGATGCGCGAGGTGACGTAGCCGCGCTCCATCAAGGCCTGCTGGGCTCGGCTGGCGGCGCCATTGACGCCCTCCCGACCCAGGCAGCGGCCGATGGCAGGATCAGAGCCTGAGAGGAGACCCTCGATCGTCCACTGGAAGGACTGGCTGGAATCACCGACCAGTACCACTTCGCGCAGAGGCAGGCATGGAGATTCGTTCTCGGGCCAGGGCTTGATCGGTTCGGGTGAGGAGGGCGGCGGCGCCTTGGGGGCCGGCTTTAGAAGACCGCGCTGGGCTTCTTCGCGTTCTCGCTGCAAGCGTTCCTGTTGTTCGCCCTGCTGGCGAACCTCTGGCGATGGCGTCGTGGGCGCCTGTGCATGCACCGCCCCGGCCCAACTTAGCAAGAGCAGTGCCGCCAGGCTCAGCGAACATTGACCGACATCCTCCCTGCGGATGCCGTGGTGCATCCGTTTCGTGCCACAAAGACTCAAACCCCACCCCAAATCCCGTTGTTCTGGAAAGGAGGGAGCCGATGACCGCTTGCTTGTGGCAGGCGCTCTCTATCTCCCCCAAGAGCGGGGGATTTTTATGGGCTCATTCGCCGTTGGATTTTTGCGGCTCGGAACAGCGAATTGACGCCATGAACAATCAAAAAAAAGAAACTAAATGAGTCCCCTCGCCAGCTGCAGCGTGCGATGGTGAGAGTCCCTGTCGGACTCAAGCTAAGGTCTGCGGCTCTCGACCGGGTCGCTACCGCTGAACTGCGTGGCCGCCACCCCCACACCGGCCATCACCGCGCCGGCGATCTTCAGGCCGCTGAAGGACTCGCCGAGCGCCATCCACGAGATCACGCCCGCCACCGGCGGCAGCAGGTAAAGCAGCGGCGCAGTGCGCGAGACGCCCAGGTGGTCGTTGAGCCAGCCCCAGGCCAGCCAGCCGGCAAACGAGGCCACCGCCAATGACCACAGCAGGCCCCACCAGAGCGCAGCGGGCAGCTCGGCCCAGGGCACCTGCAGGGCCTGCGGTGCGTTGATCAGCAGCATCGGCACCATCGCCAGCAGCGTGGTGTAGGCCATCACCAGCGTGACGCCATGGCGGCTGAACAGCCGCGACGCGGCCACGGTGTGGGCCGAGAACAGCAGCGCCGCGAACAGCAGCAACAGGTCGCCCAGGCCCTGCGTGCGCATGAGCGCGAACTTGTCCGACAGGAACACCAGTACGCCCGCCATGGCCAGCGCCACACCGCCGATCTGCAGGCGCGTGAAGCGCTGGCCGTGCAGCGCGCGCACCAGCAGCAGCGTGAACATGGGGCCGAGCGCGGAGATGAGGGCGCTGGAAAACGCCGTGGACAGGTGCATCGCCTGCGTCATCACGTTCACATGCGCCACGTGGCCCAGCGCCGCCAGGCCCGCCAGACCGACCCAGTCGGCGCGCGCCAGCCGGGGCCAGCGCGACCCATAGCGCCACAGCAGCAACGCGATCGCGCAGGCCGGTGTGACGAGGTAGCGCATGAAGACCAGGGCCGCCGGGCCGATCTCGGCCATCACCGCTTTCTGCACGCTGTAGTTGCTGCCCCACAGCAACATCAGGCCCAGCGCAACGGCCAGGGCCAGCCCCTGGCCGTTGCGCTGGGCCTGAT
>Ga0247823_10002807_pt1 | contig 14320 bp, 18 predicted proteins | sample 13C_PalmiticAcid_2_FD_192426 | JGI IMG/M metagenome (GOLD analysis project Ga0247823, IMG submission 192426) | Soil microbial communities from agricultural site in Penn Yan, New York, United States - 13C_PalmiticAcid_Day30 | ecosystem: Environmental > Terrestrial > Soil > Agricultural land...
ACGACGCTGGACTTCGTCGCCCGCGCGATCTACCTGCACGGCTGCTGGGAACCGGTGGTCACGGCAGTCATCGCGTCCCGGCTGCGGCCCGGCGACACGATGATCGACCTCGGCGCGGCCGGCGGCTGGCACACGGTGCCGGCCGCCCACCTCGTCGGGCCGAGCGGATCGGTCGTCGCCGTGGAGCCCGCGCCCGCGGCACAGGAGCAGCTGCGCGCGAATCTGGCGCTCAACCGCTGCGACAACGTCCGCGTCGCCGCCGTGGCGATCGCCGCCGAATCCGCACCCGTGCGGCTGTACGTGCCCGATCGGGGCAACGCGGGCGCGACGACCACGATCCGGCCCGGCAGTCACATCGCCGAGATCGTCGTCCCCGGTGCGCCGTTGGCCGACATCGTGAGTCCGCGTGAGCTGGCCCGGGCGCGAATCATCAAGATCGACGTCGAGGGCGCCGAAGGTATCGTGCTGACCGACCTGGCCGCGCTGATCCCGCGACTGCGGGCCGACTGCGAGATCCTCGTCGAGCTGACGCCGCGCTGGCTCGCCGGTACCGGCCACACCGTCGAACACCTGCTGGAACCGTTCACCGGCAACGGATTCCGGGTCTACCGGATACCCAACTCCTACGCGCCGCAGGACGCGCCGGTGTTGCTGCGACGGCCGCCGCCGCTCACGCCGTCGACCGGAGCGCTCGACGGCCAGACCGACCTGCTGCTCTCCCGAGCCGGGCCGGACCCATCGACGATGCCGCTCAGGGCATTTCGACGGTTTCGGCCCTGGCGACTTCGTTGATGGCGCGCAGCACCGACTGCTGGGCGGGCACCCGCGCGGTCGTGGCCAGATAATCGATCAGCAGAATCGCCGCGGGCCGGGGATCGGTCGGCGGACGGTCCTCGCCCTCGTCGATGCCCAGCGCACCGGTCAGCGCGCTGACGACCGCGGCCGCGTCCAGCCGAGGCAGCCAGACCACCGACCGTCGCACCACCGTCTCGAGGACGTCGCGCACGTCGTCACCGGTGAGACCGTCCGGATGCGCGATCTCGAGCAGTTCCCGCACGATGGCCGCCAGCACCACGTCGACCTGATCGGACGGCAACTCGGCGAGATCGCCGGTGGCGGAAGCGAATCCCGGCTCGTCGGCGGCCTGCGCCGCCAGCAGGGCCGCCTCGATCGCGGTCGCGATCTTGCGGGCCGGTGCGGGCCACTCGGTCGGCCACATGGCGCGGGTTCTCCTCACGGATCGGCGCGCACCTGCGTGCGCGAGCGGGTGCCAGCCTAGCGAGGGCGGGTGACAGAACCGCGGGGTCCCGTGCGACCCGCCGTGATCGGTTATCCTGGAGCCGATCTCAGGAAGGCTTCACATGCCCATCAGATTCCGTCAGCGCAAGTCGTTCGGCCCGCTGAAATTCAACTTCACCGAATCCGGTCTGTCCTCGTGGAGCATCAAGATCGGCCCCTGGACCTGGAACTCGCGCACCCGGAAGAACAGCGTCGACCTGCCGGGTCCGCTGAGCTGGCGCCAGCGCTGACCGAACCACGTCGTCAGCCTGCCAGCGGTGTCTGCTCGCTGACGATGTGGGTCATGATGGCCACCGCGTGGGTGAGGACGGAGATGTCCTCGTCGGAGAGCTTGGACAGCTGCTCGGTCAGCCATTCCTCGCGGGCCTGAGCCTCGTCGGAGAGCAGGGCGAGGCCGGATTGTGAAGCGGCGATGATGATCTGGCGCCCGTCGGTCGGGTGCGGGGATCGTTCGACCAGGTTCATATCCGTGAGGGACGCGATGACACGGGTCATCGACGGAGGCTGCACGCATTCCCGGCCCGCCAGCGTTCCCGGTGTCATCGCGCCTTCTCTGGCCAGCGTGGACAACGCCGAGAGCTGCGTCAGGGAGATGTGCGGATCGGCGCGCCGGCCGCGCAGGCGCCGGGCGAGCCGCACGGTGGACAGGGAGAGATCACCGGCGAGAGCGCGGGTGTCCGGCAGAGGCGTGGTCATACCCATGAACTTTACGAACAAAATGGCCTCGACGGCTACCGATCGGCAGGGACCGGGGGCCGGATCCCCCGGAACCACCGCCTGGGACGAGGGTGCTCAGCTCGCGGCCGGGCCGTAGTCGAGGTGGATGACGCCGTTGTCGTAGACGTCGGTCGACAGCAGCGCGAGGGGGGTCTGCTCGCCGTCGACCCAGAACCGCTCGCCGGTGCCCAGCGCGATGGGGTACACGAACAGGTGCAGGTGGTCGACGAGGCCGTCGCGCAGCAGCGCGCGGACCAGGGTGCCGCTGCCGCTGATGTAGATGGTGCCCTCGGTCTCGTCCTTGAGCTTGCGGATCGCGTCGACGTCGTAGGCGCCGAGGCGGACGCTGTTGGCCCACTGCTCCTTCGGCTCCTGCGACCCGACGATGTACTTGGTGGTCTCGTTGAAGAACGGGGCGCCCGGGTCGTCCTCGACCGTGCGCGTCGACCAGGCGGGGGCGAACATCTCGAAGGTCTTGCGGCCGAGCAGGATCGCGGTGGCGTCGCCGGTGATCGCGCCGAGGGTTTCGCCCATCTTCGGATCGAATCCGTAGGCGACGGTGAACGACGGATCGTCGTACATGCCGTCGAGAGCGATGAATTCGTGTACTGCGATGGTGCCCATGATGATGTCCCTTCGGTGGTTGTCGTCAGCGGTGTCTCGCTGTCGAAAACTACCGTGCCGGGACCGCCTTACGGTTTGTTTACGGTGGCGCGCGGGCGCACCGAAACCGTCCTCGGCAGTGCGCGGGACCCCCGGACAGAACAGTCCCCGGTAGCGTTGATCCGACACCATGAACCTCAGTCGTCGCTGACTGCCCTGGTCGTCCGATCTGCTTGCCGGGGGCCTGGCCGGAGCCTGGAAAATCGTCGCCACTGTCGACGGACGTCTCCGCTCGGCCGTGCGGCTCTTTTCCGGTTTTCCGGTATATGTCCAGTGTTCTCCGGATTTCGCCGGTGTCAATACCTGCGCCTACCCGAATACGACGGAAAATGGGCATTGTGCCGGCGGTGGGCGTGGAGGACAGTGGGTATGTCCGGTGGTGCCCACCGGGGCGCCGCCTTTACCCAGGTAGGAGGTGGCTCGTGTACGCACGCTCCAGCACAATCGCGGCCCAGCCGTCGTCGATCGACGGCGGGATCGCGTACCTCCGCAACGACATCATGCGGAATCTGCCCGAAGTCCAGGGCTGGGTCGGTCTGTCGCTGATGGTGGACAGGGCGACAGGACGCTGTATCGCGACGACCGCGTGGGAATCCGAGGAGTTGATGCAGGCCAGCAGGCCACACGTCCAGATGCTGCGGGACGGCTTGGCCCAGGCGCTGAACGGACCGGTGGAGAAGGTCGAGGAATGGGAAGTGGCGGTCATGCACCGCGACCACCTGGCCGGCCCGAACGCGTGCACGCGGTGCACGTGGGTGCAGGTCGACCCGTCCGCTGTCGACGGCGCGATCGAGACGTTCAAGGCGCAACTGCTGCCGGAGTTCGAGAAGCTCGACGGTTTCCGTAGCGCCAGCCTGTTCGTCGACCGGGCCACCGGCCGCGGCGTCGGCTCGACGGTGTGGGCGAGTCGCGAGGAACTGGACAGCAGCCGTGAGCACGCGGACCGGATCAGGGCGATGGCGACCCGGGTCACGGGTGCTCAGATCGTCGACGTAGCCGAGTTCCGGCTGGGATTCGCGCATCTGCGCGTGCCCGAGATGGTGTGATCCCCGACCATCACACGTCGCGCCCGTACGGTGGACGGCATGGGCGAACGTGTGGTGGTCATCGGCGGCGACGCGACGGGGATGGCCGCCGCGTCGCAGGCCCGCAGGCTGCGTGATGCTGACGACCTCGAGATCGTGGTGTTCGAGAAGGGACACCATTGCTCGTATTCGGCGTGCGGCATCCCCTATTGGGTGAGCGGGGACGTCGACGCCGCCGACGATCTGATCGCCCGCACACCCGCCGAGCACCGTGATCGCGGGATCGACCTGCGCCTGCGGACCGAAGTGCTCGACATCGATCCGGCCGGTCGCCGGGTGCGCGCGCGTGATCTCGGCACCGGCGCACAGTCCTGGACCGACTACGACAAGCTCGTCCTGGCGACCGGCGCGACACCGGTGCGGCCGTCGCTGCCCGGCATCGATGCCGACGGCGTGTACGGCGTGCAGACCCTCGACGACGGGCAGGCCCTGATCGACGGGCTGGCGGCGGCCCCGGGGCGCGAAGCGGTGGTCGTCGGCGCCGGGTACATCGGTGTGGAGATGGCCGAGGCGCTGGTCACCCGCGGATTCCGGGTCACCATGGTGACCCGGGGCGCCGAACCGATGTCCTCGCTCGACCCCGACATGGGCGCACTGGTCCGGAAAGCCATGGAGGGGATGGGAATTCGGGTCGTGCCGGACGCCGAGGTGACGGGTCTGCCGACCGGCGCGGACGGCCGGGTCCGCGCGGTGACGACCGCCGACACCGAGTATCCGGCCGACGTGGTGGTCCTCGGGATCGGCGTGCGCCCGGCCACCGACCTGGCCCGGCGCGCCGGGCTGCCGCTGGGCGAGTCCGGCGGCCTGCTCACCGACCTCGCCCAGCGTGTGCGCGGGCACGACGAGATCTGGGCCGGTGGAGACTGTGTCGAGGTGTTCGACCTGGTCTCGGGCGCTCTGCGCTACGTGCCGCTGGGCACGCACGCCAACAAACACGGCCAGGTCATCGGCTCGGGCGTGGGCGGCGGCTACGCCACGTTCCCCGGCGTCGTCGGCACCGCGATCAGCCGGGTGTGCGATCTGGAGGTGGCGCGCACCGGCCTGCGGGAGAAGGACGCCGTGCGCGCGGGTCTGCAATTCCACCCCGTCACCATCGAATCCACCGGCCGCGCAGGCTATTTCCCCGGCGCCGCGCCCATGACGGTGAAGATGCTCGCCGAACGCCGCACCGGCCGGCTGCTCGGCGTCCAGATCGTCGGTCGCGACGGCGCCGCGAAACGCATCGATACCGCGGCCGTCGCGCTCACCGCGCGGATGACGGTGGAGCAGGTGATCTCGCTCGATCTCGGCTACGCGCCACCGTTCTCGCCGGTCTGGGACCCGATCCTGGTCGCCGCGCGCGCCGCGGCCCGCGCGGTGGTGCGCGGCGAGTAGTGCCTCAGCCGGAGCGGGTCGCCAGGTAGATCAGCAGGCTCAGTCCCAGGGCGAGGGCGCCGAGAATGCCGCCGACCAGCGTGTCGGCTCGATTGGTCGCCTCGCCGCGCTCGATGCGGTCCCACCCGAAGAACGCCGCCGTCACCGCGGCCACGGCGGTCGGAGCCGCCAGGAATTCGCCGGCGAACGGGATGAACGAGAGCACGAAGGCGACGATGCCGAGCACCAGCGCCGACAGCCCCACGCCGTTGCGCGGGGGCGGCGAGACCTCGGGGTCGGGCATGCCACGAGGCTAGCCGGTCTCGGCCGTCGGCGCGTCCCACCGACGGCCGGTCGCGCGTCAGGAGAACACGGCCACCAGGAAGTCCGCGCCGTCGGTGAACGGGCGCAGATCCCAGGTCGACAGCAGCAGATCGACGGTGAGCCCGGCGGATTCGGCATCGGCCAGGAATTCGGAGAACTCGTAGCCGCGGTCCGCGCCGAAACCGATGACCACCCGGCCGCCCGGCCCGCGATGCCGGGCGAAGGCGGTCAGCACCGCCGACCGCGTCGAGGGGGCGAGGAAGGTCATCACATTGCCCGCGCACACGATCACGTCGAAGTCGCGGGTCGGCAGATCCAGTTCGGCGAGGTCACCGACCAGCCAGGTCGGGCCCGGATGATCCGCTCTGGCCGCCTCGACGAGAACCGGATCACCGTCGACGCCGACCACGGTGTGCCCGGCCTCGTGCAGGTAGCCACCGATGCGGCCCGCCCCACAGCCGGCGTCGAGCACCCGCCGGCCGCGCCCGAGCATCGCGTCGATCAGGCGCGCCTCACCGACGATATCCTCGCCCGCGGCGGCGAGGGAGCGGAAGCGCTCCACATACCAGGTCGAATGCGCCGGGTCGGCGGCGGTGAGCTCATCCCAGCGGCTGGGGGTGCGCTTGCTCGGCGACGCGCTCATGCTCGGATCCTCCTCGGGTCGACCCGATCGACCCTAGCCGGTGATGCTCATCGGCTCGGCTCCGGCAGCTGGCACGAGGCGATCCGGGGATTGGCGCCCAGATAGTTGAGCGGGCCCGCGAGCACGGTGACGCCGATCGTGCCCAGGCCACCGCAGTCGGTGGGCGGGTTCGCGAAGTACTGGCGCTGTGCCGCCGCCAGCAGCCCGAGCCCGAACCAGACCAGCATCAGCGTCGACAGGACGAACTTGGCGATCTGGTGCGACGGCCGAGCGTGGATCTCTCGAACTTCGCGAATCTCTCGATTGCGGCGATTCCGGCGACCGTTCATCGTCATCGCGTCCTTCCCGTTTCCGAGTAGCTCGCTGATACCCCCTGCGAACAGGGCCGATCCTGTGGAACCACCGACACGCGCGACGCTCAGTGCTATCAACAGTGCAGCCCGGCGCGCGGACAGTCAACCGTTATGCCGGTGTCGCGACCGAGGGAACCGGCCGATGCGGAAAAGCGGTGGTCAAATCCCACGACTCGGCGTGCTTGTGGGACAGAATGTCGCCATGCGGACATTTGCCGGGATGTTGCACGCTGTTGTCGCCGGAGTTCTGGTCGTCGCCGCTGGTCACGGGGTCGCGGGTGCCGCGCCGTCCGGCAGCCCCGCCCTCGATCAGCTGCCCTGGACGGTCGGTCCGGAGGGCGTCCAGGCCACCGGGGCGGCGCTGGCCGACGGCCTCACCGGCACGGTGGTGTGGTCGCGCAACGCGCACACCCCGGTCCCGATCGCCAGCATCACGAAGGTGATGACGGCCATCGTCGTGATCGCGGGCAACGATCTCGAGCGACCGGTGACGGTGCCGAACGAGGTGGTCGGGTACTGCGCCGAGCACAACGGGAGCACCGCGGGCCTGGCGCCCGGCGAGGTGCTCACCGCCCGGCAGCTGCTGTACGGGCTGATGCTGCCGTCCGGCTGCGACGCCGCCTACGCCGTCGCCGAGTCGTTCGGCCCCGGCCAGGACGCGTTCATCGCCAAGATGAACGACACCGCGCGCCTGTTGGGCCTGGCGGGAACACAATTCACCGATCCCAGCGGCCTGCCGAACCCCACCGACGACTCCACCCATTCGACACCGGTGGACCTGGTCGCGATGGGCGTGCGCGCGATGAGCCTGCCGGTTTTCCGCGAGATCGTCGCCGCCCGTGACTATTTCGTGCCCGCCGGACCGGGGAACCGTGAACACCGCTGGGAGACGACGAACCGGCTGCTGCGGGAGTACCCCGGCACCATCGGCATCAAGACCGGCAGCACCAACGCCGCTGGGCACTGCCTGCTGTTCGAGACGGTCCGGGCGGGCATCCCGGTGATCGGCGTGGTGCTGCACAGCTCGGCGCACAGCAGCGCCGCCGCCAAGGAAGACGCCGAACGGCTGCTGAACTGGGCCTACGACCCGATCATGCGCGTCCTGCAACCGGCCTGACGGCGACAGCGCGCCGATGTCGGTCGGCGTTCCTACACTGGCCGGCGTGACGCTCACTCCCGCCGATCTCCTCGGCTACACCGAACGCGACCTCGACGGCGATCTCGCCCGGTGGTTCCCGGCTGCCGAACCCGTCGTCATCCCGGCCGAAACCCGTTCGGTCGCACCGTTTCTCGATCGGCTCGCCCCCGCCGACGCGGCCGCGCTCGCGGCCTTCGACCGCCGGGTCCGCTCCGGTCGGCTGCCGCAGTTCCTCGACATCTTCGACTGGTCCTACGCCTTCGACTTCGCCGGCAACGACTGCGGCATCCTCGACGCGGACTACACCACCGAGCTGACCGACGACGACGTGTTCTCGATCGGCGCGGACGGCGGCGGCAACCTCTACGTCGTGCTCGCCACCGGCCAGATCGCGGTGTGGTTCCACGAGGAGGAAGTGCTCGAGGGCGGCACCCGCTTCGACAACCTCGACGTCTTCCTCTGGTCGTATGTGCGCTATCGGGCGGTGCGCGCGGGCGCACTCGCGCGCGCCGACGTCGAGACCGACTTCACCGCGCTCGGCCAGGACGGCGCCCTCGCGCCGGACCTGGGGTTGCTGGCCATGATGGGGTAGCCCGGCGCGCTCAGCGGTGCGGGGCGCCCGCGGTGAAGGCGTGGTAGAGCACGCTGAGGTCGAGCGTCTCGGCCGGGTGCGTCCGCGGCTGGGCCGTGCGGTCGATCTGCCGGTGCAGCGCCTCCATCTTCTCGTCGAGCTGGGTCGCCACCTCGGCGGCCTGGGCGAGGTCGCTGCGCAGGTTCGGCGGCACCTCACCCCGGTACTTGTAGTAGATCTTGTGCTCGAGGCTGGCCCAGAAATCCATCGCGATGGTCCGGATCTGGATCTCCACCGGCACCCGCTGGGTGCGGTCGGAGCGGAACACCGGGATCGAGACGATCAGATGCAGGCTCTGGTAGCCGTTCGGCTTGCGATGGGTGATGTAGTCGCGCTCCTCGAGGACGGTGATGTCCTCCTGACCGGCCAGCATGTCCCGGATCGTGCCGATATCGGAGATGAAACTGCACACCACCCGCACACCGGCGATATCGAGCACGTTCTCCCGGATCGCGGCCAGGTTCATCGCGTAGTTCTTGCGCTGCACCTTCTCCAGCACGCTCTCGGGCGACTTGAGTCGCGAGCCGACGTGCTCGATCGGGTTGTACTCGTGGGTGTTGTTGAAGTCCTCGCGCAAGATGTTGATCTTGGTGGTGATCTCGTCGATCGCGAACTTGTAGCCGAGCATGAAGTCGACGAACTGCTCGCGCAGGACTCGGATGTCTTCGACGGTGGCGCGCTCCCCGTTCCCGGGCGGGCCGTCGTCGGCGTTGAGGTCGAGCTGCCAGGGTTTCATCGCCCTCCATTGTGCCTGCTCCCCAGGGGTTGGTCCGCGGGGTGAGGTGGGTCACGGGCCGCTGGGCCCGTCCCCGGTGCGTGCCGGGCAACGCTGCGCACCTCGGCGGGGACACTCGGTGCGATCCTCGGTCTCGTGCACTGGCTGCTCTACCGGCGGCTCGGCGTCGCCACCGGCCTCGGCCGCACCGCCCGCCGTGCGCTCGCCGTCGGGCTGGTGCTCCTGTGGATTCCCCCGGTCGTCGCGGTCGGCGCGGGGAACGCGTATTCGCCGCAGCCGATCCGGCCGATCGTGTGGTGGGGCGAGGTCTGGCTCGCGGTGATCTTCTACCTGCTGATCGGGCTGGCCGTGCTCGGCGTGGTGTTCGCGGTGGCCCGGTTGCTGGAGTTCCGGCACCGTCGCGGGCTGATCCAGGTGGCCTCGGGCGTGCTGGTCGTGGCTTCCCTCGGGACGGTCGCCTACGGCGTCACCGAGGCGAACGACCTGCGGGTGCTCGAGACCGACCTGTCCTTCGCCGAGCTGCCGCGCGCGGCCGACGGGCCCCGATATCGATCCGCTCGCGGGGCTGCGCGCGAAGAGCGGGAAGTTCGTCGTCGCGGGTAATCACGAAGGGTACGTGGACCGTCCGGACAACTGGCTCGACTACTACGACGCCCTCGGTCTCACCACCCTGCGCAACAGATGCTCATCGCCCACCAGCCCCTGCAGGGCGCCGGGGCGAGTGAGCGCGAGGTCGACCTGCAACTGTCGGGACACACCCACGGTGGTCAGATGTGGCCGCTGAGGTATCCGGTCGGCTGGATCAACGGCACCGTCGCCGGTGCGAGCCGCATCGGCGACCTGCAGCTGTACACCACGCGCGGTATCGGCGCGTGGGGCCCGCCGGTCTGCGTCGGCGCGCCGCCCGACATCACCGTGGTGACGTTGCGGGCCCGCTGAGGAACGCTCAGCCGTGACGCCGGAAGTCCGGCAGTTGCCAGCTGCCGTCGAAGGCCGGCCCGTCGGGGCCGTAGATGCGGAAGTAGGTGAACCAGCCTGTGCCCGGCACGGTTTGGATCCAGCGATCGGTGGGCGTGTTCGGTGGCGGGGTCGGCCCGAAGTACAGGGTCAGGGGCGCGGTCGTGTCTACATCGGCGAGTTCGTACAGGGAGCGCAGCACGGGCCGGTTCTGCGGGCTCCGCAGTTGGCTGCGCGTGCGCGCGTCGTAGGCGGTGATCGACCAGGACAGTGTCGCCGGAACCGGTTGCGCGACGGTGAGACTGTAGTAGCCCGCGCCCTCGAGGTAGGCCCCCGCGGAGTCGCGCAGGCCGAGCCAGTACAGCGAGCCGGCGCCGGGACCGCGCGCGAGCATCGCCGGTGACACGATCTGGGCCTGGTAGAACCACTTCCCGCGCGCGTACAGGTCGGTGTAGCCCGCGGCGTCGAACGTGCCGTTCGCCGGGCGCAGGACAGCCCATTCCCACCGGCTGTCGGGCCACACCTGCTTGTCCGGTCGACGATCGGCGAACGATTGCACGCACAGGTGCAGATGACCCCGGCGGGCCGCGTCGGTGAGGATGGCCGTCATCCGCCGGTCGGGGGCGAACGGGGCGCCGCGCAGAATGCCGAGCGCCGCGAGTTCGCCGTACTGGTAGTGAAAGTCGGGATTGGGCGGCTCGGAGTTCAGGATCTCGTGCAGGACTCGCCAGTAGTCGAGGGTCTCCTCCCACCGCACCGGCGAGAAGTCCAGCCCCTTCTGCTCCGAAAGATCTACCCACTCCAGGGGATTCGACTCGGCGTCGGCGTCCAGCGGATATACCCGCACCTGCTTCACGAGCTCGATCGCGGGGTCGACCTCGGTGCCGTGCGGCAGTGCGAGCACGAGCACGAGCACCCGGTTGGTCGTCGCGGTGCCGGTGAAACAGCCGTCCGGTACCGGCCCGTCGTAGCCGGGCGGCAGCAGCAGATGTCTACCGCCCTCGACGCCCGCCGGTCCGGGCAGCCCCAGATCGAGTACCCACCGCTGGTTGAGGTCGTTCGCGGTGCCCATGAGCGTGCCCGGCGGCACGTCGACGACCATCGGTCCGTCCGACAGGTCGATGGTGAGTCCGGCGTACGGCGTATCGGAATCGGCGGTGAAGGCGAACTGATCCGGGGTGCCGACCAGCAGCGCCATCACCCGGTTCGGCACCGCCCCCGCCGCGAGATACTCGCGCCACGTGGCCTCCAGCGAGACGGTGGGGAAGAAGAACCGATACATCGCCAGCGCCCGGTGGTAGTCCAGTTCGTCGTAGGCGCGGCGGACAGCGTCCGGGCTGGGATAGCCGCCACGAATGTACTGCGGTGCAGTCATGCCCGACCTCTTTCGTCGACAGCATCGGCCCCTCGTCGCCGACGTTAGGCAGCCGCGCACCAGCACGCTTCACCCGAAACGGATGAACCACGCGCTCCGGTGCCGCTGGGCTCGCCTCGCCTGTCGGCCGATTCGCGCGGTCACTCCGGCCCGCCGGCCGGTTGCCGAGCCGTTGTCGCGCCGTATCGGGCGGCGATGGCGGTGGCGCGCGCACGCAGCGAAGCACGTAACGACAACGGGGCCAGCGCCTCCGCGTCGGTGCCGAGCTGCCACAGCGCCCATTCGGCGTGCCGCGAGTCCTGGAAGGTCACCTCCAGCCGCAGCCCGTCGCCGTCGGGCTCTTCGGAACGGACGGCCAGCGCGGTGCGCACCAGTTCCTCTCTGCGCGCCGGGTGTACCCGGACCAGCACGGCGATCTGGTCACCGCCGGTGCGGAACCGGGTGCTGCGTTCCTGCCAGGCCCGGTCCAGATCGACCCGGTCCGGTCGCTGTGCCGGTTCGGGCAGCTCCTGGGCGGCGAGCACCCGCGAGAGCCGGTAGGTGCGGTCCGCGCCGGACCTGGTGGCCAGGAGATAGGCCTGGTCACGCACGATCACGATGCCGATCGGGTCCACCGTCCGCCAGGTCGGCGCCCGGTCGACCGCCGCGTAGTGGATGCGCAGCTTGTGGCCGGCGAACACCGCGCGGCGGACCTCGGCCGAGATGTCGCCGGGGACCTCGTCGTCGACCAGCCGACGCGACAGCAGATCGGTCTCCGGATCGATGAGCAGGCGCTCGGCCACCTCGGCGGCGGTATCACGGTAGGTGTCCGGCAGTGCGTCGACCACTTTGAGCATGGCCGAGGCCAGCGCCGAGCCGAGACCGAAAGCCTGTGTGCCGCGCCGTGATCCGGCGACGAGCAGGGCCAGCGCCTCCTCGTGGTTCAGTCCGGTGAGCTCGGTCCGGAAGCCGGGAAGCAGGGCGAAACCGCCGTGTCTCCCGCGTTCGGCGTAGACCGGGACGCCCGCGGACGACAGCGCCTCGATATCGCGCAGCACGGTGCGGGTGGACACCTCGAGCTCGTCGGCGAGCTCGGTCGCGGTCAGGCGACCGCGCTGGCGCAGCAACAACACCAGCGACACCAACCGGTCTGCGCGCACCCGAAAACCCTACCGAATACACGACACAGGATGTCGTGATTGCTTGCGAGGGTTACCACCACGGCGGCACGGACATCGGTCATCGGACCGAGGGCGCCGGTACTTCGACGAATCGAATGGAGCTGAAGTGGTACTGGAACGAACTGCGGTCAACCCGGTGACCTGGTCGGTGGCTATGGGATTCAACCAGGGCGAACTCGTCGCCGGGCACACCCGGACCCTGTACTGCTCCGGGCAGACGGCGATGAGCGGCGACGGCACGCCGCGGCACGACGGCGACATGGCCGCGCAGCTGGCGCTGAGCCTCGACAATCTGGCGGCCGTGCTCGCCGAGGCGGGCATGTCACTGGCGAATCTGGTCCGCCTCAACGTCTACACGACCGATGTCGACGTGCTGTTGCAGCACTACGGCGTGCTGGCGGCCCGGCTGGGCGCGGCCGCGGTGGCACCGGCCACCACGATGCTCGGCGTGACCCGCCTGGCGATTCCCGGCCAGCTGGTCGAACTCGAGGGAACCGCCGTGGACTGAGCGCTCGCGTCAGGCGACGCGGCGGGACGGGTGTTCCAGCACCTCCGCGAGCGGACGGCGCGGGCTCGGGGAGACCGGGGGCGCGGTGTGGTGCATCCGGCCGACCCGGACCACGACCTGGGGGTGCGCGCAGTCGTGCAACAGGGTGCGGCGGATGGTGTCACGGAGTTCGGGGATGCCCAGCGGCTCGGATTGGATGCAAGTCGACAGGCCCATGCTGGTGGCGCCCAGCAGCAGGGCACTGGTCGCCTCGCCCGCTCGGAGCTGGGCCCGGCGGTCGTCGGTCGCGGTGCAGATCACGACCCAGCCGGCATGGTCGGGGCCCTCGCCGGGGTCGTCGATGCCGGGGTCGCGGAAGGCGCGCAGCGGGATGGCGTCGGTCCGCCGCGGCAGCACCGTCGTGTGCGAGGGCACGCCGTCGTCGTGACCGGTGTGCCCGCTCCAGGACGCGAGTTCGCGGAGATAGGCCGCGTCGGTGCGGTGCCGTGCCGCCGCGGCTCGCATCGGCTCGGCCAGCAGGGGCAGCATCTGTTCGGGGATATTCCGGGCGACCGCCCCGAATTCGACAACCGAGGAGGACAACGCGCGCAAGGCGCCCGCCGGGATCGGTAGCGGCGCGAATCGGCGACGTTCGGATTTCCGCAGCAGAATCGCGGCGGCGAGCTGAATATCGGAATCGGCGGGCGGCCGCGGCGACACGGTCACCCGTGCCAGATGGGTCGGATCATCCGGGTCGGGCAGGAATTCGGGACTCGCCGACCACCCGGTGACGGCGAGCGCGACGCGCAAATGATGGAGGGCCGCGCCACAACTGACGACCATGGCATGCCCGTCGGGGTCTTCCACCGGCAACTGCCGGTCGGAATCGCTGAACAGGTCGATCCGCCCGTCGCCGACCTGCCAGCGCCAGGGCTGGGTGTTGTGCACCGACGGCGCCTTCACCGCGAGCTCCAGGGCGGCGGTCATCGTATCCACATCGAATATCAACGGTGTCATTTCACGATCCCTCCTGACGGGATTGCGGCACGCGTTTGTCATTCGCTCGTCCAGACGCGCCGTAATCGACCATAAGTCGACCCCACCGAATAAGCGAACCCATAACGTTTCAAATACCCTGAAATTGCTCCGCGCTCGCTCGACCACCTATCGAGCTGACCGGGGAGATCGTCACCGGGGTTATCGGTTCCGTAACAAAAACAATGGATGCCCTGTGGCGGACGTCTCGCCGTCGAATTGATCAGGGGAGGTCGGCGAAGTGGACATCGTGGGCAACGGCGGTGGCGTGGAGGCCGTCGGCGGCGGGCTGGATGGCGGTGAGGCGGGCGCCGAGGGGGAGTTGCTGGAGGGGGACGACGAAGGTGAGGGTGCTGCGCAACAG
>Ga0247823_10002808_pt1 | contig 14319 bp, 17 predicted proteins | sample 13C_PalmiticAcid_2_FD_192426 | JGI IMG/M metagenome (GOLD analysis project Ga0247823, IMG submission 192426) | Soil microbial communities from agricultural site in Penn Yan, New York, United States - 13C_PalmiticAcid_Day30 | ecosystem: Environmental > Terrestrial > Soil > Agricultural land...
CCCCCACCCTCCCCCACCTGATAACGACGGCGACTATCAGATGGGCACAAAGGGATCAAATACAAGTCATCACGGCATTTCCGAGTGATTTCGGCGGTGCTGCGGCGCTGTCGACTTCTCGCTTCGACGCTCCCACTCCCATCACCGCCAGCAAGTTGAATTCTCCGAGGAAACCGCCTGCCCCAAGTTCTGCACTCACTCCAGCCTGCCATGCTTCATCCAATGTCCGAGACCAGCCCCTGCAAAGCATCAACTCCTTTCTCTTCTCCTCTCCTCTACCCAAACCATCACCATCCGATACCGGCAAACCCCCAATATTGCGTACGCGCCGCGAAGAGGCAGACAACTCTCGCCTCCACGCAGCATGCACGAAGGCCACACCGTCCGTCAAATGCCTCGTGGGGTGTCTGTTGGGGGCGGCGGCATTTATTCAACCCCTGCCTGATATTCCACTTCTCCAACACACCGCGCAGCACACAGCCTTGCCACAACAACAACATCAACCCCCCAACACCAAAATCCCATTCCAGACGCCGACTGCGCAGTTCACCGACCGATCATCTCCCCATTTTGCTGTGAACCCCAACCTGAAGCGCCACACATTTTTGCCTCGCCAACCAGCGCACAAAAACAAGAAAACCGTTTCTCAGCTCGCCCACTCGCCGCCCGAAGCAAGAGCACGTGTTTTTCTTTTTGCTGCGCGCGGAGTGGGCGCATCGGGAGGCGGCGGTGGCCTCACATAACGTGAGGCGTGGGGGCCGGCTCCGGCCGGGGGGAGCATGGAAATCCGGAGATTGATGGGGAGAAGCCGTCATGATCTGATTGATCATGATGTCCTTCACCGGCCGGTTTCAAACTCTCAAGGTTTTTTTGGATGCCTTGAGGATTGTTTTTTGTTTCCTTAAAGTGGCATGGCATGTGAACGATTTGAAATCAGAGTTCCGCGACTTCCGAGGCTCGATGGTGGCGGGCTGGGTGAGGTGAGGTGATGGTGGTCTGTCTCGTCAGCTCGGTGTCAGTTCCGGAGATGCCGAGCTCGATTGGATTCGTGGCTGACTGATTGGCATGTTTGATTTTGGATCTCCCGTTGTTGATGCTGGTGAGTTGAGCACAGGATGCGAGGGAGCCGAGGAGGTTGACACTGCGGCCTGAATTGTCATCTGTCTTGCTGTCGCATTTAGATCTCAGCTTGAGAGTGCTGATGAGCTGTCATGTTACTGACCTCAGACGAGAGCAAAAGAGGTTTGATATCGTAAGTACGAAGAGGGAGATGAAGTGACAGGAAGTGATGGACAGCTGGAATCACTTCAACCCTTTGAATGTTTGTAAGAGCAATTGTCGTCCCTCCGGTCGCCATCATGATTTATCTGTGACGGAATCACTTCCGGTGTTGAAACACTTGATATAGAATCAAACTGGGCTCAAGTAGCATAGAAGAAGAGACACACTATACTTCACTCAGTTCCTTCACCTTGCTGTTGTTGATGTGATTAGTGACATTCACTTCTGATATGATAAAACGAAGAATCTCATCCTAGGTACTTCAGCACCACTAGATATTACCACTACCCCTGCTAACCCAGATGGTATACGGCGCCTCTCCACTTATGGACATACAAAAAGTCTGTAATATGGGCCCTCCAAGGGTGTGTCAATCGGACTGTGTGAGTTTCTTTCTTCCCCATCCCCTGACGACATTTCCCCGCCATTGCTTCCCGTTGCGAGATCGTTGACCAGGGGGTTCAGATCCCCTTTTTATAGTCAACCGCAGTCATGAGTTGACTTTTTAGTTCGCGTCTCGGCGAGTCCAAGACTGCGAGAGCGTGGCCACCAACTGAGTGGTCCATGCCTCTGAGGTAAAGTTAGTGTTGCTGCTTGTTGTCCCCCGACCGGCGCGGCAGCAGCACGCGTGGCCGTGTGTGTGAAGTGATGGTGAGCTAGCTGCGCTTAAGTCACAGTTGTTTGGGCTCGAGTTCCGTTTCCACGGGCAGGGCATGTTGTATTCGCCTCGCCCGGGAACACGGTGACAAACGAAAAAAAAAGTGTGTGAATCAGCCCTGAATGGGTTGTTGCACCCAACTTGGCGACATCACGGTGGCGTTGATGCCAGATATGCCCAAGCTCAACCACCCTTTGGTGGCGCATGGCAGTCCATCCTGGTGCCTTTCTGCAGTGGCAGATTGCGGCACCCCCTGCTTTTCCCGAGTCCTTGAAATGGAGCTCAGGCGACAACAGTCTTCGCATCGGGGAGCTCCCCGAAATCAACGCTCTCTCCCGGAGTCGGCGGCATCTGCCCCGGCGTCTCGAGATCGAGCTCCACCTCATACACGGGGTTAACCCCAAATGTCTTGGTTTCTTGGTCAAATCGCAACCACTCCCCCCCCTCCCTCTCCGCGATGCGGCATCCCAGCCAGACGACCCGCTCCCTCCTCTCCTCCATCATGCTCGGCACCTCAAAGTACTTCTCGTCGTCATCGATGCTCTCCTCCGTGACAAACCAGTCACGGGGGAAATACTTCTCGGTCCAAGAAAGTCCCCTGAGGGCGAAATCATCCGGGAGCGGCCGCTTGCGCGGCGCGGGCTCTTTGCCCTCGCTCTCGCCCCCCTTCTTCTCGTCGTCCCCTTCCTTCTTGTTGTTGTCAACGTACTTGTGTTCCTTGGCGTCACCACCTCCCACACTGCCACTGCCGGGGAACGGAGCGCCTTGCTCCAAGAGAGGCGCCAGACCCAGCTGTGCCTGCGAAAGGTATTGGGAAACCGAAGGGACGGACCCAATCAACGTATTTAACATGGAGGCGGTGAGCTTCCATGGAATGTGCGGCGCCACGTGGGCCATGGCATCCGGGCAGAACGTGAGGTAGTGCAGGAAAACAAGCGAGACATGGAGGAAAGGGAGGATGTTGGGGTCGCCGAAGCGGCGGCAGACGACGTCGTAGGTGCCGGCAAAGAGACGGAGGGCGTTGGGGAGCTGCTTTGGGTTTGCGGCGGTCTTGCTGCTGGGGGAAGCGGCTGCTTCGGAGCCGGCGTCCTGCATGGGTGTGTCATCGCTGCTCTGTGGGCGGAGGTGGGCTGCCGTCTTGAGGGCTGCCGTGACGGGGTTGTTCTCGTCCCCGTACCCTGTGACGGCGCAGACGTTGGAGATGGCCATGTGATATCTGTATGCTACCGTCAACTTCTGGGTTCCACGACATCAACATAGTCACCTACCCAGACTCGAGCCACCGGCGCGTGGAACGGCCAATGTGGCTGTCGAGGAGGTTCAAGAATGTTCCCATTGTCGAGTCAAACTCCTCCTGTTGCCGGCCGGTGAAGAGAATGCCGTGAGTTCTCACAAAGTTGAGCTCAGGGGGCGGCAGCTTGGCCTGCGGCGGGTTCGGAGCCCGCGACATGCAAGGCTCGAGGAGGGTCATGATGCTCTCCCGCGCGGATGGGAAAGGCATGTCCACACAGAGCGATTTCGAATAATAGTACAATTGCTGCAACGCGTTGGGCCGCGCAAGAATGGCAAGGTGGTGATACAACCTTCCTGTTGTCGGAGCCTTGTCGCAGGCACGGGAATACCAATGGCGCGAGACGGCAGTCCAGACTTCGCGGTCTCGAATGTCGTCATCCTCGATGGCCATGCGGTAGCGCCCAAGATCTCCAAGGCACTCAATCCACGTGTCCTCAAAGGCAGGGACCGTCTCGTACAGCAGGGCCATCATGGAGTAGGCCATGTAGATGAAGGTGAGCATGTGGTCCAAGCTGGCCGGCAGGCGGTGTCTCAAGAGCTCGAGGAAGCTATGGATGCCGTGGCGCCACATGCGGGCGGGCATGGCGTATTTGGCGGCCAGTCTTCGCAGTGCCGGGCTTGCCGAGGGATGTTGGGAGGCCAGGAAGAAGTCGTGATGCTCATGTAGCAAGGTGCGGTGGAGGGCAATCAGCGCTTGCCACTGATCGTTGTTCAACTTGTTGGCGGGGTCGGTTTGTGAGCTCGTGCTCTGGTTATTATCTACCTCGATGCATTTACTCTCGACCATGACCAGGCCGGCGTAGATGCCCTTGACCTCGGCCACGAGCTGTTCCTGGGAGATGGGGCGGGTCTCGGGCTGCTTGATGATCTCGGTCGGCCCATCATCCGTTGGTTGGGGGGGAGGTGGGGCCCGTGCTGGAGGCGCTTGACCTTGGCGAGGTCCCTTGGGGCCGGAGCCTGACGGGTGCCGTTGACGTTGGTAACTAGCCACGTTGGCCTTGTCGTATGGGCGTGGACGGAGAGCGGCAGTGTCATCATCAGGGTTCCACAGCCTTCCCTTCTGGTACGCGCCCCTGTCGAACTCGGCCCGGCTGTCCTGCACTGCCGGGGTGGCTGCGGCCCGAGCCTTGGATCGCTTGGGCGGTGACACACTCCGGGACCGCGAGCCTTCCCTCTTGATGCTGGGGGTGGGGCTCTTGGATGCTTTGCGATCCTCGGGAGGCGCTGCGGGAACAGCCGGGCCAACCGGCCTGGGTCTCCGGCTGGGGGGACGGGCTAACTCTGGCTGAGTGTCCTCACCAACACCGCCAGTCATGTTTGGGAGACCAGTGTCCTCAGGGCTGGAATGGCCAGGCTTAGCCCCGTCCCTTGTGGGATGTCAGTGACAAGGATGGCCAAAAGCCGCCAAAGCGGCGCGGAAGACGACAAGTCAAGAAGAATTCGACAACGAAAAGCGGAACAAAAGCGGTCACACACCTCTCGCCTGGCGCTTGCGCAACCTCCCAAAGTCCAGCGATCCAGGCGGCTTCTTCCTTTTTTTCGGCCTTGTCAGCGAGCAACTGAGCGTGCCTATCCGAGAGGTGCATCTCGAAGCCGGCAAAGGCGGCTTCAACGGTGCCATTCTGCAGGCTCTCTGCAGTCTGGACAAGCTGGCGGCACAAGGGGCAGCGGATCTCCAATTTTGACTTTTTGGATGCGCGGCGGAGATGCTCGTGCCAGCGCTGAGAGACGTCCATTCTCGTAGAGACGACGGCGAGTCTCGCTCTCAAGATTGCTGCTGTCTGGCGGACAACAACAATCTTGCATTATTCGCGAGTCGCTGATTCCGCAATGTTGGTTTGCGGTGTCAGCGGATCCGTGTCTGCGATGGTTTACGCAGTTCCAGGTTTTGGTGGAGACAGCGGTTGATGGGCGCCACAGCCAATGCCATGCAGTTTGCGGGATTTTCCGGAGAGCGGGGTCAGCGGTTCGGTCGTGTGCAAGGACAGAGGGACAAGGTTTCTGGAAAACACATAAAGATGCGGCTCTGTTGCTCCAAGGTCCATCGGGAAGTCTTCCAGGTTCCTTATACTGCTCAGCCAGATCATGTCTTCCAACGACGGCATGGCTCGCGCGCGAGGACCCGACAAGGCTCCTCCCTTTCGGTACGTATCTCTGGGTGATTGTTAAAAGCGGCAAGGGAGCGGGTCTGATGACCCCACTTTGCCCAACTAGCTTGTTGGTTGCCTTGCCGGTTCGCGGGCTGCAGCAGAGCCGCATCTCTCCAGCGGTCCGACCCCCAAACCGTCTTGAACAAGGTGTCCTTGCGAGCCCACCTCTCAATCGAGCCAGCAGCTTGAGCAAAGGTTGTGCCGGCACCAAGGCACGACGCCACCTTTGATCTATATTTATGCTCACCGGCGCCCGGCCTCCACCGATTGTGCACCTCCAAGCTGGGCGTCCGGAATCTCAGCCACCACAAAAATGCCGACCTGGCTGCTGTGTCGTTGCACTCAGCCCTCAGGTTCTTCCACCTGCGACCTCTTCCAGATCGACGTCCCAACCCAACAAAAGGTATTCGCAGTGTCTCATCTGTTTGCATTTTTGCCCATGCCTCTCTTTTGTGCACCTTTCTTTCATGGGACCAGCGAGACCTGGCACGCACAACCCAAAATGCTGCGGACAAGCCAGGCGGCCTGGTGACCAGTTTTTTTCGTCTGTTCACCAACACACTTGGCCCGGCCTTGCGGACGTGCCAGAACATGCTCCCTCCCTCAGCACCTGCCTGGTCCGCATGCGGAGATTCAGCCCCCTGCGTTCAAGCAGCAGGACACGGACCACCGTCCCGCGTCCTTGGGATTTGCTTGGCTCCAATCGTGACAACACAGCTTTTCAGCATCCGCAGCCTGTGGCGGACACTTTGGAGCTGGAGCTTGGCAGTGGCAAACTTGAAGCGTGATTCGCCTTTCTGACTACAACTCCTTGCGTGAAGCCTGCTGAGCAAGCAAGAGAACAGCTGTTCGGGACGGACGTCATGCATCTAACTGGAGCATATACGTTTCAGTAATCTCCTCCTTTTGCTCTCTCGCGGAGCATGCGTGGTTACCGTCATCAACCCTCTGCTCTTGTTCTCACGCGCCACTGCCACTTGAGGCCTCTCATTTCCCTCCTCAGCTGTGACCGACTTTCGCTGGAGGGAGCTGGGGCCATACAGATTCCATCAATGCTTCCCTCGAAGTCACCAAGCACCGTCAGCTTGGTAGTGGCGAAGCTGGGCCCTGCTTTGGGTGCCGTGGTCTGCTGATCATCCTCGCAATGGATGCTCAGTCATCCTCAACCTGAGGCGAACAGAACCACACACCTCATCACCGCCAGCGCCGCCTTCTACAACACCTTCCCAATCAAGGCCTCAAACCCGGCGGGCACTTTCGCGTTACGCAACAACCCGTCGGCCCGACAAGGGGGCAAGTTTGCCTTCCTTTTGCCAGCACCGAGCTCAACTAGGACTCGTCGAGCCCGGAAGCGGCGGTGAAGGTCTGGAGACACGGAGCGAGGGCCTTTGATGCTCCAAGAGGTTGGGACGCTCGGGGGGTAACCGATGGCTTGATTCCAGGCTGGCTATGGGGCGGCCATGGGGCGGTGAGGGAAAGTAAACTCATTGCGCCCAATGCGACCAGCAACAGGCCGAGGACCCTGAGGCAGGCCATGAACGAAACGCGGTGGAATCCAGTGTCGGCAATGGTTCTGGGGCAGGAAACCGGCAGGGCGGAATATCAGGGGTTCGCGGTTACTGAATCTACCGTTTAGGCACCAAGCTCATGACGAAACCGTTGCCGCAGAACTCCACCCTCGCCGTCTGGTCGAACCGACGAAGGGCAGACAGAGGCTCGTTTCTGCCGCATGAGTCATTGTGCCGCCTCAACCCGCTCGGCCTCCCTTGACTCGACAAGCGTCCTCAGTTTGAGATGCCCGACGGCTGTTCGAATCTGCCACAGATGGACGACGACGAAGGCATGCACGCCCCGTGATGCACAATCAGATATGGCGGCCTACGGCGCCCGAAGGACGAAGGACGTAGCAACAGGCTTCCGCGAGGAGAGAAGATGTTGACTGGACGTGGCGAAATTCTCAAGAACACCAAGTTTTCAATGCCAAGACAGGACTTTGTCTCCTAACAAGGCGAAACCGCCGCCAGCAACACATCACACCCAAAACTGTCTCACGGTTCCACGGAAATGAATGGTCTCCGCTGCTCAAGGCCAGAGCGACGTGGTTGTTTTGTTGATCGTGGTGGACAAGGGGTAACGTGACCGCCCTGCCACAGCAACGTCCTCACCGAAAATTGCCGATCGATGACAACCGCCTCACCCGTCTGCCTGCCGGGCCAATGCCGCTGCCTTCGCGAGGCTCCGTGATAGGGGCTGCTGCGGCTGATTGCCCTGACTCTGCTCGGCCAATGCCTTACCGACTTGGAGATCTCGTCACCGGCCAAAGCTTGCGCCACGACCGTTTTCACCAGGCCCCGCCAAGCAAGCGGCTGGTGAGGCGGTTGCACAATGCAGCTCCTCCCGCCCATCATCAACGCCCCAAACATCGGCGCGGCAGTCCGCCTGCAGCCTCGCTCAGCCCTGTCTTTGATCGAGGAAAACTTTGGGGTTGTTTGCCCCGGTTGGGTGCCTCCAAATGCAGTTTCCTGATCGTCTCAACAATTCGAAGCGCCGGAGGAATGTGACAGGCCGATCGGTCGGGCCAACTGCACTGCACTTCTTGCCTTGGGCGGCAACCCAGGATGCCTCAGGATGCCTCAGGATGTTCGAAGGCTACCTCTCTGCCTGTGTCCATCCTGGGGTCTCTCAAGGTGCTCAGACACGCTTAGACGGAAGCCGGCCCGGCAGTAACGTTAATAACCTCCCCGCAAACGCATCAACCATGGATCACTAGCATCGGATGCCGCCCCCCGGCCTGCGCATCCGCATCCGCATCCGCAAGCTTTGACCTCGCCCGGATCGCAAGAGTGTTCGAGCCGCTGAAGGCCATTGCCCGCCCTGGATCGTTCGGTCCTGCAAATCGGGAGCTCCGCGGTCGTCTCACCGCTCCTCGGTCTAGATATGCACGGCGAACCTTTTCCCCCGCGCGTGCGCTGCTGCAGCCCTGCGCTTCGGGCACCAATGACTAGCGCCCCACCATTGGACTTTGAGACCGCGTCAGTGAACCTCTTCGGCGGAATCTCGATCTTGACTACCATTTTTTTGCAGTGTTTTTCAGCCAAGTTTCTTGGGATGCATTCAACCCCCCTCTGGCCTTTTCTGCGCGAGGCATCTTGGTTCTTGCTGCTCTTACCACACGCACGTCGGCATGGGGGCTAGCACGTAGGTCTGCTGTTGGCATTCTGCACGGCTGCCCAGGCGGACGGGGGGGACGGGACGGTACAGGCTAGCCCACGTTGCTAGGACCCGTTCTTGGGTGTCGAGTTGTGCTGTTTGTTCGTCTCTTCGAACGGACTAGAGAGGGCCACGAGGGTGTTGTTTTGATGGGACGAGAAAGTCTCCTAGTGAGTTGGCAGATTTAGCCGTGTGGGCATTGCTGATCAACCTTGAAGTCAAGGCGGGGAGTTTTCGAGGAGTCGTTGACACATGGTACCTATCGACTCTCGATCTCGGTCTTGGAGATTCGAGACAGCGATCTCGGCGTCATGTTGCTGTCATGCCTTGGCTGCCGTTTTGCCCTCCGACAACCGGCCGGCGGGTTTTGCGTAAAGGCTGCCAAAGCCGGGCTTTCGCAGAGCCTCCGGAGCCGTACTTTGCAGATGTTGTACCTAGTGATTGGCTCAGGACGAAGAGGAAACACGCCTCGAACTGCCTCGGAACCGAATTGCCAACTTTGTAAGTCTTGCGGCAACCACTACCGGTTGGTTTGTTTCTTAACCCTGCAGAGGTAGCTGACCAAGAGCACCATCATACCTCAAACGCTCTCATACATACGAAGGAGGCTTCGTTTTGTGCATCTGCTCCCTTGGAGCACAGCATTTGCTGCTGTAAGACACTGCGGCCTCCCGTCGTGCATGCCTCGGGTCGCCTTGATGTTGCGTGATAGGAAAGCCTTGTGGCCTCGTCATCAGTTCTCGTGTTTCTTCTCTTCTCAGCTTCTTGCAGCATCGCGGTTTCACATCGGCCGTCGAGAAGGTGGGATGATCGAGATCTGAAAACCGGCTTCCCTTGTGCCACAGCGGCCAACTGGTTGCCGCAGGCAGATTTCTATTGGGGTAGGTCTCTCTCTCTGTCTGAAAACAAGGGATGCTGCATCACATACTGGTCAAGTGACGGGAAAGTGACTGGTCATTTTTCAGATAATCGTGTGCCCTCGCTTCGTGCACAGTGGGTATTTATTTGGAAGGACAGGTGCTACGTAAATCAGACAGTTCCCATTTCAAGTTGAAAACCATCTTTCTTGTCAATTCACGTCTTGATCGTCGTTTCCGGCCCAAGTTCCATTAAAGTTGGTTCCACCAAGCCGGAGCTCACTCCGTCTCCGAGGCCGGGACCACTACAGTGGGGCCCGTCCCAGCCCCGATCTTGGTGCCGATCGAATCCGGGGGTTCAGAAATACGGGGCGACACCTTTGTGGTGCATGCCAAGCGCATGCAGTAATCAACTGCAAGCCTGAGAGCCTTACGAGCCTGAGGAGCGCAAGCCTTGAGAACTGGGATTCAGGCAACCAAATCTGCATGATTTGTCACGGCGCTCTGGGGATGTCGACCAATGGCCCGCACATGTAAGATGCATGCGCACTGCTGGATAGTGCGAGAACGGACCGCCTGCACAAGGCGAACCACTCTCCCAGTGGGGGTTTTCGTGGGGGTTCGCCCCGCATCCTTAGGTATTGAACTTGACCAAATCACGGCCTGCATAAAGCGCCCATGTCAAGACAAGTTTTTGATGTTGCCAACTGTGCTGTGCGCTTCCAACTGCTGCGCAAGAATACAGTTGCATTATCAAATCAACAGGAACCCTGGGAGCAGCCTCGGCGCATAAAGTGGACTCTTTGACGGGGGGTTTGTCGAAGGGGAGGATCGGGACTGTTGCCTGCGACTGCAGTTGCCACACGACCCCCCTCCACCAAGCCGCACAAAGCCAGCTCCCAGCAAGGCTCACCTGAAGACCAATCGGATCCCAGTGGAAGATCTACGGGGAGAGTGCTGGAATGGAATCTGGAAAATTCGCTGGGAAATAGCGTCGCAGATTCGGTCAAGGAAGGGCTTACCCCGCCGTACCAAGTGGGTTTCGGTTGCCTCGTTTCGCCTCTTTGACACCAGGCAGCGAGGACTGGACTTCAAAACACCAACTGCAATTCCTTCCCGCGCTCGGCGGGCAGCGCCTCGCGGTGAGACCGGAATCTTGGACTTCCTGCCAGTGGTTTGCCCCGCCCCGCATTCTGCACCTTGCAAACTCGAGTGCAATGCTGGGGAGAAGGCTGGGTAAGCAGGCGCAGCTCCTCCAACAGCCGCCCGGTCGACAAACTCCAAACCCGGGCGGAGCGTCAGCCGCTCTCCTCGAGACCCGACTGTTTGGAAAACCGTTTGCCTTTTTTGCTCAGCTTTGTTGGCCGTTACGCCTCCAACCTCCAACAACGCGGCTCCTGTCGGCTATGGTTGAGGCTGTGCCCACGGGATGACGAAGGCAACAGGGCTGCAGTCTCAGCTCGAGGGCCGAGTCGGCCAGGTTGCGTACCGACGTGCCTCAGCGCGTGCTCAAGCGAGATGAATGGGGAGAAGCGACGAGGCCTCTGGCATTCCTGGATAATGCCTCACTCGGCACTGGCAGCTTGACCGAGTCGGGTCCTCTCGGCTTGAGAGATGCTGTTTCGGTGAGACTTTGTGCCATTGCTGCTTGAACCGTCTTGCTCCGACTGGCATTCGGCCAAACGGGAATTGCATTTCTCGATTCCTCCGCCAAAGAAGTAACGTTGTCATGTTGGGGAAACACAAGCAACCTCGAGTTGCCGAGTTGCCCTCGGCTTTGTTGACCTCCATGTCCACCTGCGGGCATGGCTGCCGCGATGAAGAACGGGAAGCACCCGAAAAGGCGACGACGTGCGACGCAGCTGATGACTCTGCGCCTGTGACCATGCATCACCAGGGGTCTGACCGAAGGTGCAAGTTCATCACGGAGGTCAGCTCTATTTGTATGTTTACCCTGTGCTCTGTACGTCCATCGCCAACATGAAAGATGAGATGGGTTGAGTGACACGCAGTCACCGCCTGTCACCTCGAGTCATGCTACACCTCGGTGTGCTGTACTCGCGGCAGTTTCCGCCTTACACCAACGGTCATCCGATATCCACGCGACTCGAGGACTCGGGGATCGGCTGCCATCCGAGAGACACCGGGTGCACTACCCAGCCAACGCAAGCCGCAAGCCCCCTTTCCAAGAATAACCTCGCAGCCTGCAGATTCCATTTTGTCCCGAGCCAGTAACCTCACGACAAGCATGTTTCGCTTTCCGTTGTGGTACATTAAACGGCCCGAGACAGGTGGCACAGAGCCAACCTTGCCGAGAAAAACAACGGAATCTCGAAACCGGCCAGATCGGAAACCCTAAAGGCGGCAAGGCGGTTATGCAGTGCCACCAACGCGCCTACGCAGGCAGTCAGATCCACATGGGCGCCACGTGTAACCGTCGCATGCTGTGCGGCGGCCCGTCTGCGAATCGGATGCCGTGCAACGTTGGGGGCCGTTGGTCGCAGGGTTGCACAAGCGAGCTGGTCATGGCGGCGCTGGGGGCCGAAACATAGTTGGTGAGGGAGCTCAGGAAACAAGTATGGCGGCGTGATCACTGTGAGACTGATGACTCGAAAAGCAGTGTCACGGCATTTGTGACCAAGTGGAATAAAAAGAAAACTCTGACACCCTGTGTTTGGACCCAAATTTGCAGTAGATGCAGCTCGCGAGACAGAAGATATCAAATAATGTGTGCCCTTCATCATCTGCAAGAAAAACAAGAAAAAAAAAACCCTTGACCACTTGATTGAAACAGCAAAGATTGTTGAACAAAACCTCCTTTTCAAGCTCACCGAGCCAGGTCATGAGGCGGGCTTCAACGCCTGTCCCCTCTTGACGATCAACAGCCTTGTCTCTTCCGTAATTGTATTTGTTACCCCATCATGGACAGCTCACTCTTTGATTCAGTGACCTCAAAATTTATCAGGTAACGATGGTGTCTTTTCTGGCTGTTGGGGCACCTCCTCTTGTCGGACGGTCAAGGGTTTTTGACTTTGACTTCTGGTTGTTTTGAGGTTTCGATCGGACCATGTTTTGAGGGGAGTCCTCATCGGTGTTGTGAAGAACTTCAACCTCGCGCTGGGGCCATGGAGGGCCAGCAGATGGTTCTTGAAGCTTTGGGCATCCTCGCCCGGGACCTGGTCTTCCATCTGATCTCGACACCAGCCTCAGCGCTCCGGCAATCACGTACCTTCCCGACCACACCACAGTATATGTAGAAGTTCCAACATTCCCCATTTCACCGGCTCTCCCCAGAAAGCCACAATGGCACAATGGGGAGAGTCCGGCCCGACGGCCAGCAACGCTCGAATTGCACCCCTCACTCAAGAGAGGTCACCAGTTCGAGTGCGAAGTAAAACACCTTTCGAGGGTTTTCGTAGCCGGCTACCCGATCCCGGATCCGAGGGGGAGGTTAGCCGGTAAGCTTTTTGTGTTGTTTTACTTGCTCTTTTTTGTCTTTCCTATGGATGGAAAAAGAGAGAGAGTGATGTCTGCGACTTGTGTTGATGTTGTGATTGGGGTAGAAGTCACATTCCAAGTACATCGGGTTCATTTGTCTCTCCCGAGAACTCTGCATCACGACGCCTCCTGCTATAGCGTCTGCCTCTCCACTGAGATATGGTTTCAAACCCCTCTCGACGATCTGCGCGAGTCAAAAGAGCACCCTCATCACGAAAACCAGGATGGCCACCTCGAAGCTTTACAACTATCTCAATCCAGTTGCTCCAGCCGTTATTCATCTTGGGATCTCTGCCCAAAAAAGAACAAGATTTGTCTGTCGCCTTTGACAAAATTGAGTCTGTACAGTTGTCCAGCGTCGGGATTGACTCGAACAGGATTTGGTTGTGGGTTGAGGTCGACCAGAAGGACGCTGGTCCGCCAAAATCGCTCCGCACCTGGCGCCGTAACTACCTACCTCCCCATGGATGCTCTAACCTCCCTTTTGAGTCGCATGTTTAAATCTATCTTCCCTATACGCAACGACTCTCTCCCAACACCTCACCTTGGTCCACCGCAAACCTACAAGCCGACCCTTACTCAGGGGTTTATTTACACCACCTCCCATCCCCCGTTGTCAACAGCAACCCATTTCCCCACCCTTCTTCTCCACAGCACCAATTCTCCACCACACCCGAACCCTGACTGCCGCGCTAGCCGCGATCAAACCAAGACCATTCATCCCCACCTCCCAAACCCACAAACACCCACCACAACGGAAGATCATCAACCGAGCAAACCACCCTCGGCACCACACCACAACTCAAAAAAAGAATTCCTCTGTGGCGCAATTGGCTAGCGCGTCTGACTGTTAATCAGGAGGTTGGAAGTTCGAGCCTTCCCGGAGGAGGGAAAATTTGAGTTTGTCGCATCACAGCAGGGCGAGCCTCACCGGTTCACTCACTGTTTCATTTTTGGAGCAGTTCGGTTGTGCACATTGACAAGTTGGTTTTTTTCTTTGTTTGCATGGCATTTCTAGTCTGAGAAGACGAAAAGTAGCACGGTTGGGTGTGAGTAAGGATACCTTAAGTCGACCGACGCGAAGGCGCTCGGGGCCGCGGGGAGAGTGAGAGAGATTCAGAAGAATGGGGGGAAATGGAGGCAGAAACCGAATGAACAACGGTAACGATCAATCAATGAGTGACCTGATGATGTGTTTGTACCATCCTGAACTGTTTTTCCACCGTCTAAAGCGAGTTTTGAATTAGGGTAAATATGCGCGCGCCTTTTGTAGAACGAGGGAACCAACAGTCACCACCATCACCACCACCATCAACCGCCCCCCTCATTTCACATTCCACATCACACCTCGTGTATCCAATCGCCACCATCC
>Ga0247823_10002809_pt1 | contig 14317 bp, 14 predicted proteins | sample 13C_PalmiticAcid_2_FD_192426 | JGI IMG/M metagenome (GOLD analysis project Ga0247823, IMG submission 192426) | Soil microbial communities from agricultural site in Penn Yan, New York, United States - 13C_PalmiticAcid_Day30 | ecosystem: Environmental > Terrestrial > Soil > Agricultural land...
GGGTTAGTGGATGGTGGTTGAAAAAGGGGAGGGGCGTGGGTGGCTTACGGCGATGATGTTGCGCCAGGTTGTCCACTCCGTCCAGACTTCCTTGAGGGGCGTCAGGCGGACCCAGTCGGCCCAGCCGCGCTCGACGACAAAGTAGCTGAACAGCGGGCCGGCGAAGAGGAGGGCGGTGAGGAACAGCACGCGGCAGGAATCCCACAGCGCGGGCGGCCACAGGCCCAGGAGGTGCAGCGCCTCACGCGGGGTGGTGTCGCCGGCCCCGGCGCGGGAGAGGACCACGAAGGTGGCGGTGGTGCACACGAGGCATGACAGCGTCACGGAGCGGATGCGGGCGCGGATGACCGAGGGGGCGTCCCGCGAGAGGGTCGGGGACGGGCGGGTGGTGTGGGACAGGTAGAAGGGGACGAAGTAGCTGAGGGCGTAGAGGACGAGGAGGAAGAAGGCGGCGCGGGTGGTGATTGGCGGGGGAGGGGGCGCGGCGTCTGTTCCAGGGTCAGTTTTGGGGGTTCAAAACTTCAAAGATGGTGTTGTGTTTCATCTGATGACGAAGAGCACGTGGTGAGGTGAGACGGGACGGTTGACAATTGGAGAGCGAGGTACTTGCCCTTGTGCCAGGGATTGAGCTTGCGCAGGGTGTCACTGATCGCAGGCATCTTGAACACTGAGGACACGCCGTGGCCTAGATGCGACGACAACGGGGCACAACGGTTGCAGTTGGGGCCTGCGGCGGTACTCCTGCGTAAACGCCGTCTGAGAAGCGCGTCTGGGCGGCTGCTCTGCCGTGTACCGCGATGTCAAGAAGGGGGGAGGGCTGGCCGTGGGATTGGGCCGTTTCAACAAAGTTGCCAAGTGTCGGACACCTGTTTCCCAAGATCGGCGGCAGTTCCCGGGCTCCACCGGTTCCTCTGATGCGCCAGAGAGTTCCTATTCTTAGACGTGACAAGCCAGGGACATGCCGCGATCTGAGATGGAGTTGAGATGCACGAGTTCCCAGCTGTGTTGTGCTTGGGAGTTGTGGAATACGAGGGAGGCTTTCGAGGTTCTCGGCGGGTTCTCTCAGCGACTGCTCTTTACGGCCTTGGCCAGCCAGAATCTCCCCCACGGTGGCTTTTTCTTTACATTCTTCCCAATGCGGCCATCCATTGTTGTTTTCAAGACAATGCAACGGCAACCATCTCGGCCCCGATTGCAGCGGTGTTGTTTGCTCTGCATTTAGCCATCTTGATGGGCCAGAAAGTTGGTGTGGCTACCACAGTCCGCTCGGCAAAATCACAGGTATCTGGTGATGCCCCTCTCCTCAGCTGTACACCCAATCTTCGCCTCCCGGAGTGCCAGACTGCGGTCTCTGGTTGGAGGAGTGCTACATGACGGCATGGCGACACAGATTGAGCGCGAAAGGGACGCGAATCAGGGTCGCGCCGTTCGTGGGCATGCGCGTAGGGTTTAATTAATTGACGCCCGGACGGGCGCCTGTGGCGTCCCCCTGCCGAGCCTGCGGCTTGCGCCCTCGCTTGAGATCGCTGCCACCACTGTTGAACACGTATCAGAGGACCCATAACGTTATTTGTGTGCATGCCATGTCGTCGCATGCGATCGCCGGCCAGACGGTCCGAGTGTGAAAAGGGGCACGGGGGGCCAGAGAGGCAGAGAGAGGCCTTGGTTGATAGGCACTGATTGTGTTGCTCTGGCGCACTGCTGTGGTCCACTGCTGTCGGAATCTTGGGGGCGCAACCTCGTCCGTTGGGCGGCTCTCGCAGTTCGGATCGCCGGGCGTTTCCGAGACATGGCGGTTCCAGCACTGAGCTGCTTCTCTCGACCCCCGTCTGCTGTGCAACGTGCTTCACCCATTGTTGACATGTCCATCCGGATGTTTTGGTTTCCTTCGGCGGATATGTCCAGCGCTTCTCGGGGTGTTATGGTGTCCTGTCGTTTGTTTTGTAACGCAACATCCTCAAGCGAGGAGTGCAGCAAGACTCCATCTTGTACGAAGCTGCAGTGTGGAGTGGCATCGGGCCCGGGTTACGAGGACCCAAACAGTCGGTCTCGGGGTCAGGGAGCTGCGCCGCCTCGTGTTTCGTCCAGGATGGCCAAGGCACAGATGACAGGACGCTTTGGATCCTCTTCCGGAGAAGGTGGAAAGGCCGCTAACCCGCTCCGACTCCCGGTCGTCCCCCCAAAATGGCAAGCGCCAGGGTGCTGGGGTTCGCGCTAACGCAACAAGGCACAGCGGCTTGCAGGGCGATGTAGCGACTGCCAGGTGCCCTGCGTCGAGCCTGCCTATCGCTGCCCGACAACTTGTGGGACGCGAAATTAGACTCACTCAGCCTTGCTCTGGAACCGTTGCAGCGGTCAACCGAGAGCTTGGGGGTTCTTTGGTGGTCTTCTCCCACTCGTCGAATGGCTCGATGCCCGCGTCTGCTCCTTTTGCTGTGCAGATGGTGGCATGCGCTGGCCTGGACTGCCTTCCACTCGGCCAATGGGCAATCCTGGGTTCCTTTTAGTGCACGCAGGACTGCGGCAATATTTACAAACTTGGTTGAACCCGGACATATCTCGACAGCTTTTCTCCGCGCGCTCCACGCCTGATTTCCTTTTCAATTTCTGCGGCCCCAAGCCGAAACACCAAGTCCGCAAGCTAGGTGCTGGCCGAGATAGGCGCCCTTGCACACACCCACCCGTTCAATTTTCCGGATTGCATTGCATCCATTGGACCCTGGGTGCGTCGCCAGACGCTGCTCTCTCGCCCGCCTCAATGCTCAATTGATATCCGACTTGGTTTATCCTCACCGTCTGCCTTCTTGTCTATCTTTAATTCAACCCCCCCTTTTTCTTCTTCGGCGCACTCGTTACTGCCGCCTTCTTCTCTGCCTGTCCAGGAAGCTTCTTGATATCTTTAATCTTTATTTTTGCTCCGTGCTGCTACGCATCGACCGCCATCTCTGGCCTGCAACAAACACTTTCGACGGATTCCCCAACTCCTGGATCTTCATATCGCTCCGAGCAACAGCAGCACCCCCCTTTTCTATACCGACAGCGATCGAAACGAACACTACTTCCTTTGCCAAACGACATCCACCGGCCCTGGTTCCGACGACAGCCTACCTCGCCTGATTTCCTTCTGATAGCGCGCATGACACGGACATGGAACAGATCTGACTGCCCAGCTTGTAGAGTGGGAGCGGGACTCGACGGATCGATAGCCTCCCGGCCTCGAGGGCCGGCCGTCTCAGAGCCATGTCGGCACCACCAACCCGACATGGCCCATCAACACCACTTCACGAGCGATCCAATTCGCAAAACAACAAGCCCGGCATCCGCCTCGTCCCATATACTCCACCGAGGCTCGATCCCGAGAACCGAGCGCCAAGCCAGGCGTCATCACGAGAGAACGCAGGCAGTCGATGCTCTGGAAATTACAATGACCAGGCCAGTAGCAATGCTGCACGCTCTAGACGTCCCAGTTGGAGGGGTGAGGTGACCGAGGGCTATGCTGGGAGCCAGGGGTCCGCATTGTCGTCGCCTGCTGCGCCGAGTTTCTCATTGGCGAGGCCCAGGGATGAACGAGTTTCAGGGGTGAAACCCACGGCCAGCCCCTCGGGCACCGGACCCGCTGGCCCAACCGTGCTTCCTCTGAGGTCACCGTCTGAAATCTCAGTTGATACCACGAGCCATCATGCATCAGAGACACGGCGCTCGCGTGCTGACGGTCCTCCATCCCAAGCGTCCCAGCGCCAACGCTCCGAGTCGCGCCGAGCGAAACTGCGGCTGTCCGTCCACGCCAACGGCACCTTCTCCCTTGTCCGCGATGAGCCGCAATCCGGCGCATCAGACACCGTCACCGAGAGCTTGACATCGCCTTACCCGTCCTACGCTTCACGAACACCGAGTGCCCAGGACCGCCCTTCGATCGACACGTGGAGCGACCACCGTTCGAGCACTCCGTTGACAGGTGCAAGCACTGTAATACTCGACCAGAGCTTCTCCAAGTCGCTCGACTCCAGGCCGTCGTCCCGTGCATCTTCATCCACCCACCTCGCCGAGGATCCTGTTGCTGCATCGCCCTGGAACTATCGCTTGGTCGGTGGCCTGCGAAAAGTACCCACGACACCCGAGAAGGGGAAGCAGCCGTTGTACAACAACTCAGCGTCGTCCTCCGAGACGCAGCTTGCGACACTTCCAGAAGCTCCCTCCCGCGTTGACGACGACGAAGATACCCCTACACGAAAAGTCATCCCGAAGGCCTCGTTCGCATCCGTCATCTCCAACCAGACGCTCGAGACCGTCGCCGAGGCTGAAAACTACAAGGTGTATGGCGCAGGATCTCTGCCGCAGGAATCCACCGACAGCCTCGTCTTCAACTCTGCAACCCCTTCCAACTGGGAGGTACTGGGCCAGTCGTCGCCTGCCCCGGCCGTTCCGCGCAGCCCCTCCACCGTCTCGCACGGCGGTAACGAGAACTACGTTGTACACGGCGCTCCCTCTGTGTCGCCTTCCTCGTCTCTCGTTACCGTCTCCAGAAAGCCGCGTCCAGTCTACTCTCAGGAGAGCCTCGTCGTCGCGCCCTTGAGACCGGCCAAGAAGAAGTCGTACGAACGATTCGGCTACTACAAGCAGCGGTCTCGCGAGACCCTCCGGTCTCCCGCATCGGTCCAGTCTCTCAAAAGCCTGTCGTCCATTATCGCCAGTCAAGATCCCGCCCACGCCTTGTTGACGACGCCAGTGGTCCTCAACCTTGGCGCATCATCGAGTCAACGCTTCCCATGGTCCGTTCCACAGAGGCCAGGATCCAGTTCCTCCAATCCATTGGGCGCGCTCACTCTTCGGCCGCCGGCCCCGATGCTGCCGTCACCACCTCACCAATGGAGCTCCCAGCTGTCCACGGTCATGTCCGAGAGCGAGGGCGGCAGCGACCTGGCACGCTCCGTCTCTCCTCTGTCGGAGGACGCTGGGCACCATCGCCGCCACAGCAGCACCGGCTGGGTGAGCTCCATGCACAGCCGTCAAATGGCGAGCATATCCTCCTCGATAGCCGGGCAACTTGACGAAGCGGCGGCTACCTCGGCGAGCGACTCGCTTGAAAGGCCAGAGCCAAGCTACGCGAGACCGGGCCCGTCCCAGATCCGCATGGTGCGTGACCAAGATGAGCACGGAGATGGGTTGGCAGATCTCGACCACCGGCCGTCAAAGACTGGGCTGGCCGCCCTGTTCGCCAATGGCTCGAGCCGGAATCTCCACTCGAGCACCAGCTCTCGCGCCAACAGTTTCAGCTCGTCGATCCCAGCTTGGGCGAGGGTGTACTACGGCTCTGGTGAGCGACGTTTCCTCGGCCGCCGGCCGTCCTTCGTGACCATCTCCGATGGCGACGAGAGCCGCCCATCTAGCTCGGGATTCCCGGGTAGCGAGTCCCCAAATACGGACAACTTCCCCCAGGCCATCTACAGCCCACGGAAGCGGGCGAGAGAAGTCCAACCAACCGGCCAGCGTCCTTCTCCCAATCGCGCATCCATGGAGATCTCCCCCGCGCCGCAAGGCCAGGACTACCGCGTCTTTAGGACGCTGAAGCAGAAGACGTCGAGCCTCTGGTCCCCGCATCTCCAGACCGATCGCCGTGCAACTCGGTACAGCGTGTGGGATCCGCCAAGTGTGAGCTGGTCCGCCGACAGCGGCATCATGGGCAAGAGGAACGCCCAGGTGGTGCTGTTCATTGTTGGGTTCATCCTTCCTCTGGCCTGGATGGTTGCTGCGTTCCTTCCAATCCCTCCCAACCCCACGCACAAATCCGAGGCAGATATCGAGTCTACCCATCCCGCCTTCCGGCACCAACAACAGGTCTTCGACGAAACCAGATACGAGAGCGCCAGATGGTGGCGTAACCTTAATCGGGTCATGTCCGTCATTGGGCTTCTTATCATCGGTGCCGTCGTTGCCCTTGCGGTCATTGGCGTTCGCCAGGGCTGGGGCCAGAGCTGAGGGGGATGCAGCTACACTTTTCTTGCCACACACACCACGCACTCGTCCACACACCATATCCCGTCGAGTCCTTCCGCGCCCGCGTTCACCACTCGACCCCCTTCCGGTTCGGTACATATCTCTCCATTTCTCACAAACACGACCTTTGACGAAACGTTCCACGACCTGGGAAAGGCTCTCTTCGCCTGACGGTTTCCTTTTCGGGGATTCTCTCTCTCACTCATCATCATCACATCACCAAACTTAGACTCTTGCAACGAGCCTTGCCCCCGCAACGGGGCAATTACGATTCTACACAACTGTCCAACAATAACTTTTCTCTCACTGCCACCGCCTCCTCGTCAGAGCGGCCGCCATCAACGAACGACAACATTTCTCTTTTCCACACTTTTTGTTCACCGCCTGTATTACCACACAACCATCATTCATTATCTGCGAGAGAGAGGGAGAGAGAAAGACGGTGGGGAGAGAGCGGGGAGGGGAGAAAGAAAACCCCTCCCAAGATACCCCGTTGACTGTTTTATCTTTCAACTTGGAGTCGGGTGGGAAATTTTGGATGTTTTCTGTTTTGGTTTACTTGGGGAAGACGAAGAAGGGGTCCTTCCACCCCAATCACACACACACACACATTTCTTGTTCCTTCTTTTTTTTCTCGGGATATCTGTCATGGAGGGAAATTTTTCAAAACACCGACATGATGATGACGATACACCTAGAGTTTTATGGCCTGTCACAACAACGAGACATGGGTTTTCTCGGAACTAACACTTATAACTTAGTGTCTAAACTAGTTTTTTTTTTCTGTTGCCTCCCGCACATACATTGTACTCACATATGAAGTTACGTGGGGTGAGGGGTTGGTGGTGGTTGTTTTGTTTAGGATTATGGGGAGTTTGAGCGTAATGCAAATACAACATTGCCGTCAAAATCTCGGTATATTTTGCTGCAACAGGGTAGATATAGACCGTCCAACTGTCTTCCCAAGGTCTGGCAAATGGTAACACGCTGTAAAAAATGAACACTCCCCCAAAACCTCCATAAAATCAGTCCCATGCTTAGCAGTTGGGTGTAACGATATAACTCCCTCCGCCACCGTACCCCTCTCTCATCTCATTCTCCGCCAGCGACTCGAATCCGATCTCCCAGCTCGGCTCATTTCCTCTTCTTCGCCTCAAACGCCCGAATCTCGCTCATGGCATCATCAAACTCCCGCTCCAGATCCGGCGTGATACCCATCACCGGTGTCCTGGAAGCCAGACTATCCGTGCTAGCCGACCGGCTGAGCTTATCATCATCGCCCTTGCTGCTGCCCGCAGCACTCCCATTCGCAGCTCCAGCTTTGGCATTCCTCTTCTCGGTATCCCTCTTCAGATACGCCTTGGCGGGGGACGCAAAGAAGGCCGTCAGCGCAGCTGTGCCAATGACAGCATAGAAGTAGACGCGCGACCAGGCCAGAAGGGAACCCGAAAAGGAGAGGATGAGGAAGGGCGCTGCAGCGAAGGAGAATGTGAGCTGTGTCGTGAGCCACGAGGCAACATCGTAGAACTTCTTGGAGGGAAGTGCGGCTCCCGTTTTGGGGTCGAGGAAGAACGGGCGGAAGCTCCGGCGCATGTCTGTCGAGGCGTGTCAGCGGAAGTGAATGGAGAATTAAAGGGGGGGTCGAAAACATACTCTTGGCAACGGTCTGGATGAAGGAGGCTAGGACAAAGGCGAGATAGTAACCTGGGTAAAAACCATGCCAAAAGGCGGACGTGGTGAAAGTGGCTAGACTGGCACGGAAGCCCGGTTTCTTGCCCTTCGGGGTCACGCGCAGGTAGATGTAGTTCCGCAGCCACTTGTTGGTGTTGATGTTCCAAGCCTCGAGATAGCCTCGAGTGTTCTGGGCGAATTCAACCCCCCACGGGTCGATGTTCTGGAGGCGATCCCATGCGACCTTACCCGTCAAGGGATCCACCCCATTGTACCCAAGACCTGCAAGGATGCAGGCGCCTTCGGACAGCGTCCAGACGCCGTAGTATTTGGTCCGTGCTGTGAAGCCAACCATATGCAGGATGAACAGCCGGCGGAGGAAGCCGTACTGCATGTAGCTGTCTTCGAGGAGAACCGTGTGGTCGAAGTGGGCGGACAGCTGGAGGAATGCAAAGATCCAAATCAGACTGGTGACGAGCTTCAACATAGCGGGGGTCCCGCTGCGAGGGATCTTGCGCTTGCGCCTGGTGGGTGGCTTCTTGGCTGGATCCACGTTGGCAGGCACTTCGAACATGGTGGTGTCGAGCCAGCGGCGGTACTCGGCAAAGTCGAACGCGGGACCGACGAGTAGGCTGGGGAAGAAGAAGACAAAGCCAGCGTAGTCGAGGAGGTTCGGCAGCTCCGTCAGGCGGCGGTCCTTTTGGAAGTCGGAGAGGTCGGCTTCGGGCAGCAAACCGTCTGCCACGTTCCAGCAAAAGGCACTCAGCTTCATAACCAGAACCATCTGAGCACCTGTAATATCCACCGAGGACGGGCTGTTGGCAGCCTGGCGTGCAATATGGTTCACGCTCATGTGGCCCATCAAAAAGACGAAGCCAACCCATGGCATGTAGCGGGAACCCCGAAGGAACTTGGCGATAGCGTAGGCGCCGCCTGCCGAGATGAGCATCGTTCGGAGGCCATCCCAAAGGTCGAAGAGGCCGACGAGGAAGAAAAGGGAGATGCTGGATTCGGGCAGTTAGCCAACTGCAATGGTTGTTTGTCGGCCACCCCTGGACAGCACGACGCACCTCAGCGAGAACAGGTTCTTGTATGCGGGCCGGGCATCAGGGACTCGTTTCAGGACGCCGGCGAGCGGGTACGAGACGAGGATGGAGAAAATGAGTTTGACTGATGTGCCGCAAATGCGTTAGTTTCTTTCCAATGACTCTTTCCCACAGAATTAGAAGAGGCGCGGGTTTCTTACGTTCGTCGGGGCCAGCGCCGACCTTGTCGGCCAGATAGACGAACGCTAGGACGGACAGAGTCAGCCAAGAGGGTTCCAACAAAGTCCAATCGAGCGGGGCGGTGTTGTGTCCATACGCCTGTGTATAAAGGGTATCATCTTGGACGATGACCCGAGTTGAGGATGGCAAGAAAAGTCTCGAGCGTCGGAGGTTGCGTGTTTCTGTTATTCCATCAAGGTACAAATACACGACACCATGAGCTGCCTGCAGGTAGCTCTCACTCGGCTCCAGTCCGATTGTTGGGGTTTTGGTCCGAAATGGTTGGGGAAAGTCGAGCTCCGCAAATCGGTGCAATAAACACGACTAACTGAATGTCAGGGTCGAGTCTTCAGAAGAAACCCCCGGAAGTTAGGCAGCTGTGTGGCGCTCTTTCCATCGCATCTTGGTCAGCTCGGAGGGAAAGAGCTCTGGTCGCGATGTCAAGAATTTGGCAGCTGCACCTGACAGGTCCTCCCGCCGTGACATCACCAGACGGGTCTGTGCTTGGATTCTTGGCAGTTGGCAGCTGTCACATGCTTCTGTCGGTGAGAATGGCCCCACTTTTTGCTGAACACGTTGGGGAGACAGTCTCACAACGGCATTTCCTTTCTTTTTGACTTCAGACGAGGCTGCCTATCTATACACACACATCGTTTATATGTATGTAAATGTCTCAAGGGTTGCAACACGTGCAGGGACGTGATACCCCTTCCCTTGCCTACATCTCCTACTTCTATGCCTCGCAACTGCCTTCATCCCAGCAGTTGCTTTCCCCCATTCCTTCCTCCTCTCTCCCCTGGGTAGGCACATCGAACTATCCAGGCCTGTCTGGCTCAAAATTTGTTGCGCATTCCACAGCTCGCCAGCCTCGACATGAGTGAGCTCTTTGAATCTGAATCCTCGGTGTACTCTGGCAATGACCGGGGACATGTCGATCCAAAGGACGCATGGCCTCGCCAGCTGAACTTGCCCAACACTGTTCGACGGGGAAGATCGCGCGTCTTCCGAGCGTCCCCCGGGCGTCTTCATGTTGCCACAGCGCGTCGAAGATTTGTAGTTTTGATATCCCTCCGTGAGCTGGCGATCCTCAGGTGGGGATGTCGAGGTCCGGCATAGCTCCAGGCATGGATCCAGAGACGGAGAAGGCGTCCTCAGCTCGCGGCCGCCGTCGATATCTCAGCGATTCGTTGACCCTATCAGCTCGCGCATCCGTCTCAGTTTCAACATCTTTTCGCGCCTCGCCACGCAGGCCCTTTGCGGTCTCCGTACCTGCCGCCTTGCTAATCGATCGGTCTGCTGTTACCTCCCTCATATTCTTCTTTCTCGGCCAGGCTGACGGCAGAGCAATCTCCTGGAATCTCGGCTCAACACACCGCTCGTCGAACCAGCTATGGAGTCGGGACTCGATGAGCTGTGCGATCTTGGGCACATCCTGCAGCCTTGAGCGACTCCCCAGCAGGCTGCGAATGGAAAAGTCCAGCCGATAGTCGTCCAGAAAAGTAAACGTCATCTTTGTAGGCGTGTTCTCGGACGGGTTGCTCGGCACAAACGAGAAGGATAGGGTGCCGCTGAACCGCACGACCGACACCGCGAGGGCGACGGGCAGCACTGCGCTGAGTCTCTTGGGGAAGTTAAGTAGCAGCTTCGTCTCGACAGCCAATGTGATCATGTCGCTTAGGTCAACGTCCATCCTGGCCTGGAGCCGCGCGCCTTCCCGCGTGGCCATGTTGGGGTCAAAGGGTTTCCCCGGCTGAAAATTGAGGCCATCGTCGTCGACCGGAATGATGCGGCAGTTGCTGAAGATGGGAAAGTCTTCGCCCAGTGTCAGTTCGGTCACGCGAATTTCATCGAGGAAGTCCGGGCGCGATGTCCCATTGAGCGCTTTTGTGAGCGATGTGAGGATCGCGTCATCGTGCTGGGCGTCGCTGCGGAACTGGGCAATCGTCTGGGCTACCAGCACGTTGAACCAATCCAGGCTCTCGGGCTGGTGGCTGTCGACCTTGTAATATGTCTTGTCCAAAATCGAACCGATAGTCAGGGTTGGCGGGCCCGAGCGCAGGATACTTGACTTTTTCTTGTTGAGGGCGGGTTGCTGGCCCGCCTGCCGCTTGTTGGACTCGCGCAGGCTCAGGAGCGATTTCTTATGGGCGAGTGTCCGCGATCGTCGCTCGCTGGCACGGAGGGCTGCGGTGACATCGGGTGAAGGAGGGTCGCCGAAGATGAAGAACTTGATGAAAGCGGCGAGCAGGAACACTATCGAGATCTGGCCCAGCATGAAGCCCTGCGCGAAGGAGAATCTAGGTCGGACAGCGCCTCGTCAGCAACCGTACATTGATTGACTTGTCAAAGCAGCGACAGCCGCATAGAACTCACGCCGGTTCGGGCTTGACTGGACAGACATCCTGTGCCATCCTGATACTGTCCGAGACGAATACTATTCAGGAACGCATTTGCATGCGCGGTGCAATCCGCAAGGTGACGTTGATGAGAGTGGAGACGCACCTCAGACGGAAGTCAAGCTCTTATCTTATCAGCGAAGGGCCGCGTTCGCATCCGCAGCTTGGCCCCTGGGATCGGTGTCTTGGCGGCTTCCAGGTTGCAGGGCCACTGCAACCACCAGCTAACAAAGGGTCCACCCAGGCTTGCAGCTTCCACTCCCATCCCTCAGCACTGCCTAAGAGAACAATCATCTCGTCCAAGCCATCCATCTCATCCGATGATTCGGAATTGGTTTTCAAGCTCCCAATCTACACCTGCATCCGCAGCCCGTGAGATGACACGCCTCGCTTTCTGTGATAAATAAGAAGCCACCACTCAACCCTGACGATTCCACCGGTTCGAAGTGATTGATCCACTCATCACCTACCTTACTCTTCAACATGGACGTGGTGCAGGCCTCGGCGGGCTATGTCACCAAGATGGTGTCAGCCGGTGACAGCGCATCGGGGGCCCCGTCGACCAAGATGAAGATCTTGCTGCTGGACAGGGAGACGCTGCCCTTCATCTCCTCCTCGGTCAGCCAGTCCGCCCTGCTGAACCACGAGGTCTATCTCATGGATCGTCTCGACAACCCCAACCGCGAGAAGATGCGCCATCTGCGTTGTCTGTGCTTTGTGCGGCCGCACCCGGACTCGATTGGCCTGTTGATTGACGAGCTGCGAGAACCAAAGTACGGCGAATACCACCTGTTCTTCAGCAACGTCGTCAAGAAGTCCACTCTGGAACGCCTGGCCGAGGCTGATGACCATGAGGTGGTCAAGTTGGTCCAGGAGTATTTCCTGGACTATTCCGTAATCAACCCGGATCTCTTCTCACTCAACATGTCCTTGCCCATGCACAGGATTTGGAGCGGGAACCCGGACACGTGGAACACGGAATCCCTACAACGAGCGGCCGAAGGCGTCATTGCTGCTCTCCTCAGCCTCAAGAAGAAGCCTCTGATCCGATATCAGAAAACCAGCGCTCTCGCGAAGAAGCTTGCTTCCGAGGTGCGGTATCACATTACCCAGGAAGACCAGCTGTTTGACTTCCGCAAAGTGGACACACCCCCTCTTCTCCTCATCTTGGACCGGCGAGAAGACCCCATCACTCCATTGCTCATGCAGTGGACCTACCAAGCCATGGTACACCATCTCCTCGGCATCAACAACGGTCGTGTTGACCTTAGTGATGTGCCAGATATTCGGCCAGAGCTCAAGGAGATTGTGCTGTCACAGGATCAGGACCCGTTCTTCAAGAAGAACATGTACCTCAACTTTGGCGATCTGGGGAGCAATATCAAGGACTATGTCGAGCAGTACCAATCCAAAACCAAGAACAACGCCGACATCGAGTCAATAGCCGACATGAAGCGTTTTATCGAGGAGTATCCCGAATTCAGGAAGCTCTCAGGCAATGTCAGCAAACACGTCACGCTTGTATCCGAGCTCAGCAGGCGAGTCGGTGCCGACAACCTCCTCGAGGTCAGCGAGCTTGAGCAGAGCATAGCCTGCAATGAAAACCACGCCACAGACCTAAGGGTATGTCCTCCCGCCCTTAACCGTTGTTCGACCCCCTAACGTCCCCCAGACCATTCAAACCAAAATCCAATCCCCTGCCGTCCCCCCGGAAAACAAAGTCTACCTCGTCGCCCTCTACGCCCTGCGCTACGCCAAGCACCCCTCCAACGCCCTCCCCATGCTCACCGACCTGCTCACCGCCGCCGGCGCCGTCCCCGCCCGCAAGGCGGCCCTCGTCTCCAAGCTCCTCACCTACCACCACTCCCTGCAGCAGTCCGCCTCCACCACCTCAGGCATCACCGAGCTGTTTGAGAGCGCGGGCCTCTTCAGCGGCGCGGGCGCCCGCTTCAAGGGCCTCAAGGGCGTCGAGAACGTGTACACGCAGCACTCGCCGCTGCTCGAGACCACGCTGCAGCAGCTGGTCAAGGGGAAGCTGCGCGAGGCGCAGTACCCGTTTGTGGAGGGGGGCGGGACGACGCGGGATAAGCCGCAGGATGTGGTGGTGTTTATCGTGGGCGGGGCGACGTACGAGGAGGCCAAGATGGTGGCGGGGATCAATGCGTCGAGTCCCGGGGTGAGGGTGGTGTTGGGGGGCACGACAGTCCATAATGCGGCGACGTTTATGGAGGAGGTGGAGGATGCTGTTGACGCGTGGCCGGAGACTGCGTCGGTGAGGAGGCGGTGAGGTAGGGGTTGGAGGTTGTGTCGGGTAGTGGAAGTCGAGTTTGGTTGTTGGTTCAACGGTTGTGTGCGGTGGCGTTTAGGATGATTTAAGGCGCCTTCATGGCACTAGTTATGGGTAAGCTAACTCAGAGTCTAGATGCTCTACTCAAGCTTCAACAACAACCACCATATGCATGTCTAACCCCCCTCTTTTTATCCAACTCTCTACTCCGCGCTTCCACTCTCTACCCCCTCCTACACCAACCGACAAGAATCCATACACCCATACCCCGCCGCAACCCCGCCCTCCTCGCTCTGATCCCCCTTCGTCCTCAACAAATACCCACTCTCCTCATTCCGCAGCACCTCTCCAGTCGTCTGATCCCACAGGCACGTCCCGTACACGCCCAGCTCGCAAATCACCCCGCCGTGCTCCAGCTTCCCGGCCCGCAGGATCGTGTTGACCACGGGCGGCGGCGTGATCAGCTCCATCAGGATGTACGACCCCCAGTGCTCCTCGGGGATCTCCGCCAGCTGCCGCGGGATCGCCGTCCGGTAGAAGTTGTTGCCCCCGCCCTCCCGCTGGGGCTTCATGACGTACTTCTTGCACTGCTCGGCGTCGAGCGCCAGGCGGCGGGCCGCGAGCCCCGCGGGCGTTGTGTCGAGCGGGTAGATGTTGGTGAAGGTCTTCCAGAGGGCGGCGTGGGCGGCCGAGGCAGGGGGGAC
>Ga0247823_10002810_pt1 | contig 14317 bp, 11 predicted proteins | sample 13C_PalmiticAcid_2_FD_192426 | JGI IMG/M metagenome (GOLD analysis project Ga0247823, IMG submission 192426) | Soil microbial communities from agricultural site in Penn Yan, New York, United States - 13C_PalmiticAcid_Day30 | ecosystem: Environmental > Terrestrial > Soil > Agricultural land...
CTCCCACCCTGGTTCAAAACGTATACCTTCCGGTTGCGGTCAGCATGTTGCCGAAAGCCGTCGGCGCGGGTTGGCGCGGGTGGGATGTGCGGAACGCACCAAAAGCCATCAAGGAAAACACATGGCGCGGCGAAGCCACCGTGTGTGGACTAGTGGCCGCCAATTCGGTCGTACTCAAACAACTCAGCAGCCTGGCAAAAAACGTGCTGGGCCATGTGGCTGGCAAAACCCAAAGCCCCCTGCTGGGCAAGGCGCTGAAACTTTCAGAGAGCAGCGGCGTTGGCATTTTGGCTTACGTGGCGCTGGCTTGCGCATCCAACTATCTGGCGGAAGCCGTCAGCCGTGAATTTTTCCCCAGGGAAATCAAGCAGGACACAGGAAACGCACTGGTACTGGTTAAAGAGGATGAGGACGACGACGACCGTGAGGATCAAGACGATGATTCCCACGCTCGTCTGAAAAGGGACGGCCAATCCGTTCCTCGTTTCCAGTCCGCTCAACCCGCCGACAAGCAACAAGCAGTTCGGCACCAGCCCCTCGCCTTTGCCCAAGGCTCCATTACCGATATCGCTCCCAACCCGTTCCGAATTCCCTCACCCGTTTTTTCCGCAAATCCCGCTGTTGCCAAGCCCGCCTTTTCGATATGATTTCCCTGTCAGAAAAGATTCACCGTTCAGTTTACCCTTACCGGCCATTAAGCCCCATCCGCCTACCTCATGAAAGAACGCATACTGGTTGTTGATGACGAGAAAGACCTGGTCAACCTGGTTCGCTATAACCTGGAAAAAGAAGGCTTCGAGGTCGATTGCGCCTATAACGGCTCCTCGGTGGAAGCCGATTTTCAAAGCCGTCTGCCGGACTTAATCATTCTGGACCTGATGCTGCCGGATCGCTCCGGGTACGACATTTGCCGGGATTTAAAAGCCAATCCGCAAACCAAGGACATTCCCATCATCATGCTCACCGCCCGCTCATCGGAATATAACCGGGTCACCGGCTTTGAATGCGGCGTGGAAGATTACGTCATCAAACCCTTCAGCCCGCGGGAACTGACGCTGCGGGTCAAAGCCATTCTGGCCCGCACCGCCGGTCAGCGCAACCGCCTGCAAAGCGACAGCAACATGATTCAACTGGGCCAACTGAGCATTTTTCCGGATGAATTCCGGGTGCTGGCGGGCCAGCAGGAAATTCCCCTGACCCATACGGAATTTAAAATCCTGATGGCCCTGGTGGCCCAGCCCAACCGGGTGAAAACCCGCGAGCAGATTCTGGAAGCCGTATGGCAGGAAGACGCGGAATCGGTCATGGATCGCACCGTGGACGCGCAAGTCAAGCGCCTGCGCGCCAAACTCGGCGAAGCCAGAGACATGGTGGAAACCGTCCGGGGCCTTGGCTACCGCCTGAAAGTGGCCGAGGCGCGCAAACCCGCCCCGGTTTAACGCCTCAACCTATCCGTTCCATAACCGCTTGAGCGTTACATATATGTTGCATAATATGTTGCAAACCATGCCGCAAGGCAGCCCTTCCCGCAAACCGTTATCCCAGTTAAAGCAACTCTTCAAAGAGCAGCACATTCTGATGATGCTGTTGAAGGAATTTCGGGACGGCATCCTGATCTGCGATCAACAGGGACAAATTCTGCAACTGAATCACTCCCTGAAGGAGTTTCTGGATTTAAACGATGAGGTCGTGGGAAAACAAGCCACGGACGTGATTGAAAACGAGCGCTTTCGGGATTTGCTGAAAGGTGTATTGGAAACCGGAAATTCCTGCGTAGAGGAAATTACGCTGGAGCGCCCCATCAGCAATGACATGTTCTTTGAGGCGCATCTGGTGCCCATTTGCTTACATGCAACGGCAGAAAACGCTTCCACTGGCGCGGAAACCGGATTCAGCCAAAGCGTTGACGGCTGCGTCATTATCTTTCACGACATTACCGACATCCGCAAAACGGAAAAAATGCGCCGAGACTTTGTGGCGAATGTATCCCACGAGCTACGGACCCCGCTCAGCGCGATTGAAGGCTATTCCGAAACGCTGTTGGACGGGGCGCTGGATGATCCAAGCGTCTGCCGGGATTTTGTGAACGTAATTTACCGTCACTCCCTGCGTTTAACCCAATTGGTGGAAGATCTGCTGGATCTCTCCAAGCTGGAATCGCCGGATTATAAGCCGGATCTGGTGCCCACCTCGCTGGAAAACCTGATTCAGCAAGCCTGGGTGCTGGTGCAGGACAAGGCCGCCGAGAAAAATATCCACATCAGTATCGACATTCAGCATCCGCTGTCGCTGGTTCTGGCAGAACCCAGCAGCCTGCAGCAAGTGCTGACCAACCTGCTGGACAATGCCATTAAATACACGCCCACCGAAGGCCAAGTGGTGATTTGCGCCTTTGACAACGGCAAGGGCAAAATCCAGGTGGATGTTAAAGATAACGGCATTGGCATTGAAGGCAAATACCTGCCCCGTATTTTTGAGCGTTTTTACCGCGTGGACAAGGCCCGCTCGCGCGATATGGGCGGTACCGGCCTGGGACTTTCCATCGTCAAGCATATCGTGCAATTGCATGGCGGCGAAATCTGGGTGGACAGCAAAGTAAACGAGGGCACCGTCTTCAGCTTCACCCTGGATCCTCACTTGGCGTAAGGGCAACTTTTCATATCCTCCTCTTGCCTGTCATTCCTGCTCAGGCGGGAATCCATTTTTGGCCCGTTTCCTCTGGTCATGGTCGCGTATGATCCCACTCTCCGGGCGCAATGGATTCCCCTCTGCGCGGGAATGAGAGGTGTTTTTTTAAGCTGGAGAAGTCGTAAAAAGATGAACGCGAACAGAAATGCCTGCCGAAGGGGAACTTCAGGCAGGCATGGAAAAACTCGCAATATGCTATTTACTAGGGGTAATAGGGGTAACAACTGTCCCGGTTGCTCAAGGGCAACCGGTATCATTGAATTCCTTATGCATTATTATGCCGGTGCTTGATGACAAAACTGTGACCGTTTCATGACAGGATTGTAAATATTGATTGCCCCCCGGATGTGGGAAGGACATGCCTTGCATGTCGAGCTTAGCCATTTTATCCGCACAAATTCAAAGAACGCGCATTGTTTATATAGTAAGCACCCCCATATTCCCTTGGTATACAATAGTAACGGAGCTGGGAAAAAAGTGGCCTCACAGGCAGCTTTCCTCTTTCCATCCCGGTTTGAAATTGAACGTAACGGACTTGCAATGAATTATCCGTTAAAACCCGCGCCAATCGGCGCCACCACAACCGATATTCCGTTCAACAAAGCCTGCCTGCTTGGCAACGAGATGGTTTATATAATGGAGTGCCTGGATCAGGGGCACTTGGCTGGCAACGGCGCGTTTACCAAAAAATGCGAACAGTATTTTGAGCAACGGTTCGGCATTGCCAAGGCCCTGATGACCACCTCTTGCACGGACGCGCTGGAAATGAGCGCCATCCTGATAGATTTACAGCCGGGGGATGAGGTAATCATGCCCTCATACACCTTCGTGTCCACGGCCAACGCCTTTCTATTGCGGGGCGCTAACATCGTTTTCGCCGATAGCGAAGCAGACACGCCCAACATTGACGTTCACAAACTGGAAGCGCTGATTACCGAGAAAACCAGGGCGATTGTAATCGTGCATTATGCGGGCATGGCCTGCGATATGGATGCCCTGTTGGAGTTAACCCGCCGCCATAACCTGTTTTTAGTGGAAGACGCGGCCCACGCGATTGACGCTTACTATAAAGGCAAGCCGCTGGGCACCTTCGGACATCTGGCCACTTTTTCCTTCCACGAAACCAAGAACATCATCTGCGGGGAAGGCGGCTTGCTGGCCATTAACGATCCGGCCCTGATTGAGCGGGCGGAAATCATCCGGGAGAAAGGCACCAACCGTCTGGCTTTTTTCCGGGGACAGGTGGATAAATACACCTGGCAGGACATCGGCTCCTCCTTCCTGCCGGCGGATTACGTGGCGGCCTTTTTATGGGCGCAATTGGAAAATATGGAAAAAATCCAGGCCCGCCGATTGGAAATATGGCAGCAATATTGCGAACTGTTGAAGCCGCTGGAGGAAAAAGGGCTGCTGCAACTGCCCCACTTACCCCATGGGGCCAGCAATAACGCGCACATGTTCTACCTGGTGTGCCAAAGCCTGGAGCAGCGCAGCCATATTATCGACACTTTGAAAAAAGACAAGGTGCAGGCGGTATTCCACTATTTGCCGTTACACGACAGCCCCTATTACCAGCCCCGACACGACGGTAGGGCTTTGCCGAACGTGATGCGCTACACCGATTGCCTGCTGCGCTTGCCGTTATTCTTTGAATTATCGGCGGAACAGGTGAGTCGGGTGGCCAAACTGCTCATCGCGGCCTGCGTCAGCTACGAGATGTCCGGCCCGGAGCGCTGAAATCCCGTTGAAGTCATGCGAGGGATTTGCCATACTCGGCGCTTGGGAAGGGTTTAGAAGAGAACTTTGAAGTCAATGATATTGGGTAATTCAACAGAGACAGGCATGTCAGACCAGAATCCGTTTATTTCCGTGATTACACCCGTGTACCGGGCAGAAGACTCCCTGGAGATACTCTACACGCGGGTTCGTGATACGCTGGAAGCTCACATCAGCGCAAACTTTGAATTCCTGATGGTGGATGACGCCAGCCCGGACCGGGCCTGGCCAGTCATTGAGCGACTGGTTGAACAGGATGCAAGAGTGCGCGGCATTAAGCTCTCCCGCAATTTCGGGCAGTATATGGCCCTCACTGCCGGGCTGGAGCATGCCCGTGGCGAGTGGATCGTGATTCTGGATTGCGATTTGCAGGATGTGCCGGAGGAAATCCCCAAGCTGTTCGCCAAAGCCCAGGAGGGCTATGACGTGGTGCTAGCCCAGCGCATAGAACGCCAGGACAGCTTCCTGAAAAAACTCAGCTCCAAGGCATTCCACGCGGTGTTCAGCTACCTGACGGATACTCAACAAGATCCTTCCACTGCCCAGTTTGGCGTTTACCACCGCAAAGTGGTCAATACGCTCATCAGCATGCGGGAACGACTGCGTTTTCTGCCCGCGTTTATCGGCTGGGTGGGTTACCGCATAACCGCCATCCCGGTCCGGCACGATGAAGGCGAGCGGGGCGGCTCCAGTTATTCCTTCAAAAAGCTGATGCAACTGGCGTTTGATACCATGATCGCCTTTTCGGACAAGCCCCTGCGCTTAACCGTGAAGCTGGGGTTTGGTATTTCCCTGCTGTCCTTTCTGTTTGCCCTGTATGTGATATATAACGCCTTAACCGGCGAGCCGGAACCACTGGGTTGGACCAGCCTGATGGTGGCAGTCAGCTTTTTCTCCGGCTTGATTATCTTCATCATCGGCATTAACGGTCTGTATATCTCCCGCATTTTCGATGAAGTGAAAGGCCGCCCGCTATATATCGTGCAGCAGGTTTGCGAAAACAAAGCCGCCGCCATCCAACCGATACCACTGCCCATTTCCCAGCCCTAGGCAAATCGCCTTTTGTAAGGGACATTCCCTTCATATTGCAGCCCTCAATTTTCAGAACCGGCAACTGTCATGCTTGCCTTGGCGGGAATGACGCATGGCAGCATATGCAGGAATGATTCCGTTATCAAATAGAGGAAGGGGCGGGTTGCTCGGTTTGATTCGCCGTTTCCAGCGCGCCTTTCGAAAAAAACAGCGACCGCAATACGCCCGTCATCCAGGTTAAGGCGCCAGTAGCCAGCATCAACACGAACGGCAGGACCTGGAAGGAGTAACGCTCGTTGGCTTCCGCCAGGATGAAATAAAAGGCCACCCAGCTCACCAGATAAGACAGGATGAACAGGAAGTTTTCCCGACTGGCTGCGTCCCTGTGGCGCATGCAGAGGAAACCCAACGGCGAAAGGCACAGCAGAATCTGCCAGATGACGTTGGAAACAGTGGCTATGCGGTGTACTAATTTTTCGGGCAGCCGCTGTTTCATTAATTCAGAACCCCGCTGGGTCCATCGTAATCCGGTTTGAGAGGTCCACAAGGTACGTTTCAGCCGGGGAAAGCCATTGATCAGGTACTTGCCGGGGTCCGCCTCAATCACTTTCATCACTTCGGCGCTCAACACATCGTAGTATTTCACTTCATCCCGAACGCTGCGGGTTTTCTCGTACTGCCGAAACGCCGGTTCCACCTTGGGCCACAACGGCAGTTCATTGGCGGTGGTATAGCCGCCCTGACGCTCGTAATTAATGGCGCACACCATCCACAATGCGTCTCCCCAGAACAGGCGGGGGCTCCCACCGACCAGATACTGATGATACACCCAGGTAGACAGCATGACGCAGGTCGTCACGGCCATCAGCAGATAACGCATCGCCCAGGTCTTCCATTGTTCGCGTCGCATTAGCAGGAAAATCGGCGGAATCAGCACTAAAAACAACAGATTAGACGAACGAATCAGCACCGTCCCATAGAGCAATTCACCAATACCAATCCAGTAGAGCCATTGGTATTTCTCACCACGCTCCCGGCTGTATAGCACCGCCCACAGCACCATCAGGGAAAACGCGGTGGCCGGGGTTTCCGTCGCCATCAAGGCCGAATAAGTAATCAACTGCGGAAACAAAGCCGCCATTGCGGTCGTGATGATGGCCGGAATGCGTCCCAGCAAGTTTCGGGTGAGGGCATACACCAGCAGCATTAATACGGCGGCGATTAACAGGTTAAAGATCCACCCTGCCAGCAGAGACGGTCCACCAAACAAGAAAAAAGCGAACGTGTACAGAAGAATAGTGCCCGGATGACGGATGATCACGTTATAGGTCAAATCACCGTGATAAAACGCCTTGGCGTACTGCCAGTAAACGGCGAAATCGCTACGGGGTTCCGGCTGGGTAAAAGCAATCCAGCCCACCCGAAGCAGCAGGCCCACCAGAATAATGCCTCCCAGCAACAACCAGCCCTTCCGGTCTTCCCGAATACTTTTGACCAGCCTGACCGTGAATACCCCAAACGCTACCACGGCAAACGCCATCAGGATCTCAGTCACCAAAATACTACGGAACGCTGGCTCTAGGGCTTCAAACATAGGTGGCTCCAATACGTACGAGAGAGGAATGGGAACACGCTTCCCTCCTATCTTACTACGAACTCCTGAGATAAACGTCGCATGGCAATGAATGCCAAAAACCCAGGTAATAACCTTGCATCCGGCATCACGGCAAGACTAACATGCACCGGCTAACGGGCTTTGGCAACCAATAACAACGAGCCACCCGCCGGAAATGACACGCCCTGTTGAATACAGGCCACTTCCAGATTCATCACGCCTTCAAACAGTTTATTCAACACCGGGTTAATCTGAAATTCCGGGTCAATGTCCAGCTTTTCCTGCTTGTTCTGTTTGTTGAGCAGCCGGGACAGCCACATGGGCGGCAACAGGAAGGATACGAAGGACGTCATCCGCGTCACTTCAAAGCCGGCGCGCTCTACTTTGGCTTTCAGGTCATCCGCGACATACCGGCGCACGTGATGGGCCCGCACATCGGTATCGCTCCACAACGAAGGGTGTTGAGGAACAGTCAGCAAAATGCCGCCACCCGGCCGGACGCCATGCCGCAACTGAGCCAGCACCGCTTCATCCTCTTCAATATGCTCCAGCACGTCAAACGCGCCAATCACGTCGAATTCCTCCCGAAACGGGAGATGGCGCGCATCCATTTGCCACAACGATACCCCCGGCAATCGCTCGGCGGCAAAGCGCAAGCCCTGCGGAAACACCTCGCTGCCAAACAGTTCCATCTGAGGAAAGCGCTCTCGCAACCCACTTAGCACATAGCCGGTACCGCAACCCACTTCCAGAAAGCGCTGGGCATTCGGGAAATAATGCCGAAACGCCCACTGAATCAGCCGGTTTCTGGCCCGATACCAGAAATGCCCGGCTTCCATGCCCGCCAACTGGGGAAACAGCGCCGGATCGAAGCCGGAACAACTGTCGGCCAGCTCCTGAGAGAACAGAGGAAACCCGTCCCGGCTGGGGGGCTGATAGCCGCATTGCCCGCAGGCCCAGGCTGGATCGGTAACAGCGGCGTGACACGCCAGGCAAATTTTCATGGCTCCCGGTTCCTGCTTTCCATGCATTTCATGGGGTTGATTGTAGCAGCCCCGACGAAGCTTTCAAAGTGAATCCATCGAAGCGTTCCGTCCGAATTGAGCCTGCATGAGGCTGTGCTATACTTTGATTGTCGTCCCCTTTCTGATACGCATGAAACCGGATAGAGTGTGAGTACCAGCCTGATTTATAAAAACGCGCTGATTTACGAGAGCCTGATGCTGCTGTTGTACGGCCCGGCCTATTTCAAGCGTTATGAGCAAATTGCGGAGCTGATTCCGGAAGGCGCCACGGTAACCGACTTGTGTTGCGGTCCGGCCACGCTGTTTCATCGGCATTTGAAAGCCAAACGGGTGCAGTATACCGGGCTGGACATCAACCCGACCTTTGCAAGCGAGCTTTCCGCCAAGGGGGGCACCGGCCTGCAATGGGACATGGCCGAGAATAAACCGTATCCAAAGGCGGATTACGTGATAATGCAAGCCAGCTTATATCACTTTCTGCCGGACCCCAGGCCCATTGTGGACCGCATGCTGGCCGCCGCGGGCAAGCAGGTGCTTATCGCCGAACCCATCCGCAACATGACCGACAGCTCCAATCCATTGTTTGCCTGGCTGGGACGCAAATTCACCAATCCCGGTACCGGGGAGCAGGCCCATCGCTTCAACGAAACCCTGCTGGATCTGTTTTTTGAGCCGTATCGTCAGGCAGGTTACGTGCAAAGCGCCCGTCTTATCGCCGGGGGGCGAGAAAAAATGTATATTTTGCACCCTTAGAGACTGTCCAATAGCCTTACAGCGCCGTTCTGCCAATCATTTCATCCATCAGAACTAGTGACGGCTAATAGCTGAACAGCCAATTTCCTGCTGAAGCATGCTCATGGTAGAGTTGTGTTCTGGCGAAAGGAGGTTTACAGACATGTTTTCAGCGATTCCGCCGGTTACGGCCCGTCCCGTTCAAACCCGGCAGCCCGCAGCCATGCCCAAGGGCAGCCCTGCCCCGGAAAACAAGCCGCTTTTCGGGCTCACCACCATTTCTTTGCCACAGCCTACCTTTAAGGCGGGCCCCATCACCCCAAAACCTTCCGTCCCCAAGTCGGTCGGAACCCGGCTGGACTATTACGCCTGAGCGGTCACCGCAGGCGGCGTGAATAACGCCTGAAACTGAGACCACAGGCCCGGCGCCTGAGCCGACATTTGAGCCTGTTGCGGTGCTGTGCCGGCACTTCCGCAAGGCTTGGCAAAGTAGAACGCCTGGGCAATGGCCTCGGTGCGGGACAAGTCGGTTTGGGTGCGGGCATGCTGATTCTCGCGATTGGCCACCGGATCGTTCTCCAGCGCGTAGCTGGTATACATGGACACTTCCTTCAGGTTCAAGTCCGGCTGAGCCATATAATGCAGCAGATACTTGGTATACAAGCCCTCGTTCTTATCCTGGAGCGCAGGCATTTTAGGACGAGAAGCATATTCTATCCAGGTGTTGGAGAGACCGGGGCCGGGCTCGGTTTCCCATTGCTTCAGGGCCGACTTACCCGATTTGAAGGCAGGGCCATCCGTCAGGGGCGTCCGGCAGGCATCCAGGAAAATCATGTTGAAATAGCTGCCCGCATACTTCAGTTGCTTCAGCAGATAATCCACCGAGACGGCATTATCCTCGAAATTCGGGCCGATGGTGCCGGTAAACTCGGTGGGAATCAGGTAATTGTTGCCGTTAATGGAACCGCCATGGCCGGAATAATAAGTCAGAGACACCGCATTGGGAGTTTGGCGCAGGCGTTCGATAAACTCGGCCACTTTGGCCTTGGTTTGCGGCCCGCTCAGGTTGAAGCCGGTCATCACCTGAAATCCCTGCGATTGCAGCATCCGGGCCATGGATGTGGCATCGTGGACCGGGCCGCCGCTTAAATCGTTCTCAGTGCCGTCGTAGTCGTCATTCGCCAGCACCAGGGCAAGGCGCGGCGGACAGAACGGCAACACCGGCCGCTGGGCAGGCGCCTTCAAGCGTTGCAGGCGAATCACCATCGCCTTATCCTGCACAGCCTCGCTATGCAGGCCCAGGTCTGAATACAATTCGCTCCGGTTTTCGTAGGCCGGACTGCTGAAGGGGTTAATGCGAATGGCCTGCCCATAATCCTGCAAGGCAAGCCGGTAATGTCCCATCGCATTTTGTTTATCGCCCAGCTTGTCAGCCAGGTTGCCCAGATACACCCATAAGTTGCCTCGGTTCAAATACGCGTTGTAGAAGTTGGGCTTGATGGCAATGGCCCTGGTATAGTCGTTGAAGGCGCCACTGTAATCCCGAATGCCCACCTTGGCCACACCGCGCTTGTTCAGCACTTCATAGTCCTGCCCGTTCAGGCTCAAGGCCATATCGAACGCCTGAATGGCATGGCGGAACCGGCTGGCCTTATAATAGTTTTCCCCTAGCGTGGCATAGTAACGGGCGGCGGGTTGTGACTGCGGAGGCGTACCAGCGCCATAGCCCCCCCAGGATGAAGGCGGAGATGGGGACGAAAACGGGACCATAGACGGGTTTGATGGTAGCCAAGCGCTGTTTGCGGCCTTGGGGGCAAAATTATCCCTTGCAGGGATGGAGGGCATTGTTAACGCCGGTGGATAACCTGGAAGCAGTGGCTTTACCGGGTACAACGATCCCGGATATGAGACTGCGGGGCTCAACGTGGCAATCAGATGAAACTTCTCCCATGGAACGCATGCATACTGTCCCTCTATTTAAAAAGAAACATAGCCGGCAGTTGCCGTTTGTATCAATGAGTTTAACGATTACCGATGCCAGATGCCAAATTGGGCCCTTTAGCAATTAACCCGTCCAGCTTCCCGAATGGCAGGACTGAACAATAACCAGCCCCTTCGTCTTTTTCGGAATGTAATTCACCACCCAGCGTTTCACATCCTCTTCACGTAAGGAGCGAAATGAATGCAGTTTAAGCTGAACCCGGCCGTTTTTCTGTCCTTCCAGCGAATTTTCTTCAATCAGGCGACCAATCTCATCCGTAGCGTTCTGATAACGGGCTTTAAAGTATTGAAAGCGTTCCTGATCCGCCAATGAGAGTTTTGACGCCTCTCCCGGCAACCGCCACGTATCCATGGAGGCATCCCAATACTGATCAAAATCCCCCTGATACAACTCATCAATCAATCGTTGCTTTGCGGCAAGTTCTTGTTGAAAACGGCTTTTAGTGGTTGTCTTACTATAATCGGCATGGCCATGGCCACTGATAAACAGAAGCAATTCGGGCTTTTTTCCGTGTTTCAGGGCGTGGTTGGCTCGAAGCCCCAAACGGCGGATCTGCTCTTCCACGTCCCACGCGTTCGGGCTGTTCAGGCTGATAATTTGCTTATCGGACAGGCCGTAAACGGTTTTGAGCGTCTTTTTCATCTTGGCGATATCGCCGTGATCCGATCCACAGAGCAAGGCATAGCGTTTTGCATCGTGATCATCCTTTTGCCAGCAATCCAGGCAGCCACCGCCTCCCGGCAGGTTAAACGTGGAAACCGGCTGTTGATAGCGAGGATCGGACTCTTTGCGTGACGAATCCAAATCCTTGATTTGCTGCTCAACCCCTTGCTGAGCTTGGGGCAGCCCCTTGGTAGACGGTTTGTCCAACTCGCCCAACAGTAACCTCAAATAATGGCTGCTATATACCGTTTCCCAATCATTCCATTTTGCCGCCCATTCCGCCTGTGAGTGAGCCGCTGAGGAAAAGCTCAACTGATTCTGGCTGGAAGAGGCCATCACATCGAACCCTTGCGGCCAGTCATGCAGCAGGCCCGGCCTGGAAGGCTTACTCACTCTGGAATCCGGCCGTATGCGCAATGGATAAGGGATCGGAACCAGCAAACCCACCCCGCAAAGCGCCAAATAAGCCGTCCCTATTTTAGCCGGCCAGGAGGAGAACAGTCTGCCAACGCGGGATGGTCGGCCCGCAGATTCGGCAGCGGCTTGAGGAGGGGCTGGCCTCGCAGGGGTTGAAGCAGCATTCCCCGCAAAGGCAGGTTTAGCAGACTTATTAATATAAGCCCGAAACGGCAACGAGGAGGAAATAGAGTTCATGGAAACATTCCTGAAAAACTAAAAACCATACAAAAAAGGCGTGTTGCAGATTAAAACCCAAACCTCCAGGCTCATTGCCATCTTCGCGGAAGCCCGTAGCCGATACCCACCCGCGGATGCGCGGGGGCTGCCTCATCGGGCAGTCGTTAACTACCCGGCCATACAATTTATCCCAGGCTGCCACTATGGTTTGATGGCCCGAACATTGCCAATTGACTATCGCTTTGGCCAGTTTCAAACGAAAACACACGTTGCAGACTCAAGCACATGAGGAGGGAATTTGATGAAAGCAGTTGTATGGCACGGGGTCGGAGACATTCGGCTGGATGACGTGCCGGAACCTAAAATCCAGCAACCTACCGACGCCATTGTTAAATTGACGGCCAGCGCCATTTGCGGCACCGATTTACACATGATTCGCGGGACCATGCCCGGCATGAAACCCGGCACCATTTTAGGACATGAAGGCGTGGGCCTGATCGAGCAGCTCGGCCCCGATGTGCGAAACCTGAAGGTGGGCGATCGGGTGCTGATTCCCAGCACCATTGCCTGTGGGTACTGTTCATACTGTCGGGATGGGTACTACGCGCAATGCGATTACGCCAATCCCAACGGCCCTGCGGCCGGAACGGCGTTTTTCGGGGGCCCGGAGAAAAGCGGGCCTTATAATGGCTTGCAGGCGGAAAAGGCCCGGATTCCCTTTGCGCATGTCAACCTGATTAAACTACCGGATGACGTGAGCGATGAACAGGCCATTCTGTTGTCCGATATTTTTCCCACCGGCTATTTCGGGGCGGAGATGGCGGATATTGAACCCGGCAAGACGGTCGCCGTTTTTGGCTGCGGGCCGGTGGGACTGTTTGCCATCGTCAGCGCCAGATTGATGGGGGCGGGGCGCATTTTCGCGGTGGACTGCATTCCGTCCCGTCTGGAGATGGCCCGCAAGCAGGGCGCTGAAATCATCAACTTCGACGAAGAAGATCCGGTTGAGGCTATCAAGCGGCTGACCGGGGGCATTGGCGTGGATCGGGCCATTGATGCGGTCGGCGTGGACGCCACCTGCCCTCATAAAGGCCCGGCCAGCAAACAGGCCAAGCAACTGGAAAAAGATTTCCAGCAGGAGGTTCAGAAAATCGCCCCCAAACAAAATCCGCAAGACGGCAACTGGGAACCCGGCGATGCGCCCTCCCAGGTGAACCAGTGGTCCGTGCAGGCGTTGGCCAAGGCCGGCACCTTGTCCATTATCGGGGTGTACCCGCAGAACGATGTTTTCTTCCCCATTGGCGAAGCGATGAACAAGAACCTGACCATTCGCATGGGCAACTGCCATCATCGCAAGTATATCCCGTTGCTGGTGGAGCTGGTGCAAAGCGGCGCGGTGGATCCGGAAACCATCCTGAGCGAAATTAAACCCTTCCAAAACGCTATTGACGCCTACAAGGCGTTCGACAAGCGCGAACCGGGCTGGGTTAAAGTGGAACTGCAACCGGCCCTGGCAGGCGCTTCCCGTTAACCATTCGCTTACAGTCAAAACGCCCCCGAACATTCCCCATGTTCCAGGGGCGTTTTGAGTATAAAGGATTGAACGAAATGACTCTTTCCGAACTACTAATCTTCTTTCCTCTGACACTCGTTTTATAACGGTCTACCCCCGCCATTACAGCACAGGACGGTTGTTTCGCTTGAAAATTGAGGAGTTGAGCCTGAAGATCTTTTAAACGCCTGAGTTGCCGAAACACGCTAAAATAGGGAATCAACCGTTTCAGCAAGCTTATAAAAACTGAAAGCGCCTGCGCCACAAATTTGATTAAAAGGTTCCATGTTGAAAAGCCTTTTATGCACGCATAAAACCATCTGGCTGGCTTTGTTGGCCGTTTCAACCTGGATCTTTTTATACCTGATGCTCAACAACATCACCGATTGGGACTTGTGGGGCGTTATGTCATTTGGGGCTTTGCTGGATCAAAATCCCGGCTGGTTTCCCTATACCGATCCGTTTTCCTACACCGCCTTCGGCAAGCCCTGGATCTACCATGAGTGGGGCTCCGGCGTTATTTTTTACCAGGTCTTCAAACATGGGGGTAGCACCGCCTTATTCTGGCTGAAACTGCTGTTGGTTGAAGCAATATT